>Ga0247813_10000515_pt1 | contig 35570 bp, 27 predicted proteins | sample UWRJL169409C1_FD_180719 | JGI IMG/M metagenome (GOLD analysis project Ga0247813, IMG submission 180719) | Plant litter microbial communities from Arlington Agricultural Research Station in Wisconsin, United States - UWRJ-L169-409C-1 | ecosystem: Environmental > Terrestrial > Plant litter >... | reverse complement strand
GACTTTAAAAGGGCAATTCAGCATTTCCAGTTGTCGAAAGTCATCACGGATTCACTGGTGAATACGAAAAAGGCTTCACAGCTGGCAGATTTGCAGGTAGCATATCAGACAGAGAAAAAGGATGAAGAAATCCGGCTCAATGCACAGAAAATATTATTGTTAAACAAACAGGCGCAATACCAGCATGTAAGTCTGGTGCATGAAAAAACAATCAGGCATGTCGCTTTCGCCGGTCTGGCGATGCTGTTGTTACTACTGGGGGTGAGTTACAATCGCTACCGACTCAAACAGCGCACCAATATTCAGCTGAAAGCACAGCAGGAGCGTATCAATGCGGCAAATGGCTCACTGCGACAACTGAATGATTCCCTGCAAACCTTATTGAGGGAAAAGGAATGGCTGCTGAAGGAAATCCACCACAGGGTAAAAAATAACCTGCAGATTGTGATCAGCCTGCTCAATACACAGTCGGCCTATCTGGATAACCAGTACGCACTGGATGCGATCAGGAACAGCCAGCACCGGATGCATGCCATGTCGCTCATCCACCAAAAATTGTATCAGTCGGACAACATGGCTACAATAGATATGTCGGTTTATATCCGTGAGCTGGTAGAATACCTGGGCGAGAGTTTCAAACAGGAAAAAAGTGCAGTGATGCGGCTCAATATCAGTCCGGTCAAACTGGACGTATCCCAGGCCGTTCCCCTGGGACTGATCCTGAATGAAGCGATCAGTAACTCGATTAAATATGCTTTCACAGATCATAACAGGGGACAGATTGATATTGTGCTGGAGCAGATAGAAGAGGAAAAGTACTTGTTGTGCATCGCTGACAATGGAAAAGGATTGCCGGAAGGATTTGATCCATACAATACCAGTTCGCTGGGTATGAGTCTGATGCAGGGATTGAGTCAGCAACTTGATGGCGACTTCCATCTGGAGAATAAAAACGGACTCAGGGTATGTGTTACCTTTAAAGTCGTGGAGTTTACTAACTTATAAATTGTTTTGCCTGGATGATTTCAGGTGTCAGGAGGAAGAAATGGAAGAAAATATATTAATAGTTGAAGATGAGTTTATCGTAGCAAATGATTTAAGGATCATGCTGCAGAAGGCGGGTTACAAAGTTTGTGGGATTGCGCCATCCGTGGCCAAGGCGCTGGACCTGATTAAGACTAAAAGTCCCGACTGGATCCTGTTGGATATCTTTCTGCAGGGCACTAAAACAGGGATAGACCTGGCGGGGCAGCTGACCGAAATGGGCATACCCTTCATCTATATTTCTGCCAATACCAACCAAGGAATTCTGGAAGCGGCAAAAGCTACGCAGCCTTATGGTTTCCTGGTAAAACCCTTTCGCGAAAAGGATTTGCTGGTGATGCTGGATATTGCCTTATACAGGCATAAACAAAGCATAAAGTTCAACCAGCCAAAAGAATTATCCCTGCCTGAGCAGATCGCACAGATTGCGGGGAAAGAAGACAGCAGGGAAGAAAAGCTGAAACAGGTAGCAACAGCTTTGCAGGGAATTATTCCATTCGATTGTCTGAGCATTGCCAGAAACGAAACTTCAGTCGAGGCAGAGCAGGTCTATCTGATCAATAGCAGCGTCAATATTTTTCAGCTGTTAACGCTTAAAGAGGTGCTGGAGGTAATGGGCGTTTCACAAAGGGATTATACCTCATGGAAATCCTCACCGGCAGAATTTAAAAACCAGTTTTATAACAATTTTGATTTTCGCCGATTAAAGATGGACAGTTTGTGGTTAAAGGCTTTGAGCGACCATTATAAATACCAGTCAACCTTAAGCTTCGATCTCCGTTCAGATGAAGGTCACCTGTTTAAATTCACCTTTCTAAGTACCGGTCTGGACAGTTACAATAAACTGCAATTGGATCTGCTGCAAAAAAATGAGCTCGCGCTGAAACAACTGATCAGCGCAATCCTTTTAAAAAAAGATGCTGAAGTAAAGCAGGTACGTCCACAGCGAATTGCAGTTTTGCCCGTAACAGCAGGTGGAGAACAACAAAGTTTTAACGGCATTATCGGTCAGAGTCCGCTGTTAAAAGCAGTATTCAATAAAATTACCCTGGTGGCACCGGATGAAACTTCCGTACTCATCATGGGTGAAAGCGGAACCGGTAAAGAACGGATTGCACAGACGATTCACACCTTATCACCGCGTAAAAATAAACCGATGATCACTGTTAACTGTGCTGCATTGCCGATTAACCTGATCGAATCAGAACTGTTTGGTCATGAGCGTGGTGCCTTTACCGGAGCTACAGAAAAAAGGATTGGTAAGTTTGAACAAGCCGATGGCGGTACGATATTTCTGGATGAGATCGGCGAGCTTCCACTGGAAGCGCAGGTGAAACTGCTGCGTGTGTTACAGGAAAGAGAAATTGAACGTCTGGGCGGTAATTATACCAAGAAGGTGAACGTCCGGATCATCGCTGCCACTAACCGAAAATTGGAGAAGGAAGTGGCAGAAGGCCGTTTCAGACTTGATTTATATTACAGGCTCAACGTTTTTCCGATAGAACTCCCGGCATTGCGACAACGGAAGGAAGATATCCCCTTGCTGGCGAATTACTTTTTAGACCGTTTCGTGAAAAAATCAAACAGGGCGATCACAGTGATTAGTGATGAAGCCATGCAGAGCCTGATGGAGTATGACTGGGCGGGAAATATCCGCGAGCTGGAACATTTGATTGAGCGGAGTTTACTGCTGGCGACGGATGGGGTGATCGACTATATTGAGATTCCTGTTATTCCTTCCTCGCGACCAGCACAGACTTCGGAAGGAAGCCGTATCCGTACCATGGAAGAAATGGAAAGGGAGCACATTCTGGAGATCTTAAAAATCTGTAAAGGCAAAGTATTTGGTGAGGGCGGGGCGGCAGAATTGCTGAATATTCCAGCTACCACCCTCTATTCCAAAATTAAAAAACTAGGGATCAAATATGAATTTGTAAAATAAGCGCTGGTTATTGCCCGCCAGATATTCTGAGCTCGGCAATATCCACCTGCATTTCTTCCTTGCGGATAGATTCATCTGAATAGACTTTTCCCTTGCGTAAATGGTATAACTCTACGCGCTGTACGCGGTAAATGTCTTTCAGCACACGTTTGTACACCTGTAACTCCTTTTGGTCCCGCTCTGCACAATCCATACAATCCAGTTTCAGGTGATTGTGTTTGATATGGTTTTCAAGATCTACCTTCACACCCAGCAGCAGCGCATTTTGTTCCAGCTCTGCCTGGTGTTTCTGCTCCAGCTGTTCCAGAGCTACTTTGGTTAAACGTAACCGGATTTCCGTTTCCTGCTGTTCTTCAGGTATCACAGGATCAATTTCACCGATCTTCAGCGCTTTGATGATGAAGGGTAAAGTCAGTCCCTGGAACACCAATGTCACCAGTATGACCACAAAAGTGATAAAGATGATCAGGTTTCTTTCCGGTAAAGGCTGTCCATTGTCTAAAGTCATCGGTAATGACAGTGCCGCAGCAAGGGATACAACGCCCCGCATCCCGGCCCAGCCAATCACAAAAGAACCTTTCCAGCCCGGGTGGGCCTCGTTTTTACGTACGCTTTTGAACAACCAGCGCGGAATAAAGGTACCCGGATAGATCCAGATCATCCGGATGGCTATCACCAGTGCACTTACCAGCAGTCCGTATTTCCAGGCTTCCGCAAGGGAATAACCTTCCAGTCCGGCTACAATAGCGGGAAGTTCAAGACCAATCATTACAAATACCAGTCCGTTCAGGATAATGGAGAGGGTAGACCATACATTCAGCGTTTGCAGCCTGCTCTGTCCGTCGGCAAAAATCTCATGCGAGCGGTAAGAAAGGAATAATCCCCCGCTCACCACTGCCATTACACCAGAAAAGTGAAATTCTTCCGCAGCCAGGTACATCAGGTAGGGGGAGATCAGTGTAAAAGCAGAATCTATACTCGCCGTTGTCGGCAAAAAGCGGTGAATCAGGTAAATGATATGTGCAACTGCCAGTCCTACAACAATTCCCATCACAGTAACGGTCACAAAGCTGACGGATGCTTCCTGAAAGGAAAAACTACCGGCCGCAACAATCGCTGCCAGGGCAAAACGGAACACCGTTAAACTGGAAGCATCATTAACCAGACTTTCTCCTTCCAGAATGGTGATAATCCGTTTCGGTACGCGGATATTCTTTAATACGGCCGTTGCAGCAATCGCATCCGGCGGAGAAATAATCCCTCCCAGTAAAAAGCCGGTTGCCAGTGTAAATCCCGGAATAAAGCTGGATACGGTGTAGGCTACTACCGTAGAGGTGAAAAATACCAGTCCGAATGCCAGTAGTGAAATAGGGCGTTTCCATTTCCAGAATTCATTCCATGAAGTCCACCAGGCAGCCTCATACAACAATGGGGGCAGAAAAATCAGGAAGATCAGATCGGGCTCTATATGGATTTCGGGCATTCCCGGGATGATACTGATCACCAGTCCGGCCAGTACCAGGAATATAGGATAGGCTATTTTTAGACGGCGTGCGAGTAAGATCAGGAGGAATGCTGCGGAAAGCAGGAGTAAATATTGAAGTAGCGTATAATGCATATATAAATTAAATGAGCTGCGGCGTAAAATTTCAGGTATTTGCACAATTTGAATACCAGTAGTTAAGATATTGATTTTAAGATTACTGTGCAATATCTGTTAAAATGAAATTCATGATATGTCGTGAATTTACGTTGTTGCCCACAAATTTAGATTATCATTCTGATTTATTAGTAATTAATCTAAATAACATTATATTTGCCGGCAAGCATCGCATATTTTGAAACTCACACCAGGCAGCCTTTTTTCACGCAATAAGTTGATTAAGATTGATAAACAGTCATTCGAGAAATCATACGACTTATATTGGGAAAAGGTATTTGCAGTGTGTTACCATAATGTGGGTGAAACGGAAGTCGCCAAAGAAATGGTGCAGGATATTTTTAAATCACTCTGGGAACGCAGGCAGGAACTGGAGCTGGAAAAAATTGAAAACTATCTGATGCGGGCGGCCAAATTCAAAGCTTTTGAATATATCCGGAATAAAGTAAACCGGCAAAGGCATGATAAATTTCAGTTCCTTGATTGTTCTTTCGCCAGTAATTGCACAGAAGAGCAGGTTTTCTTTAACGACCTGAAAGAAAAAATAGACATCCTGGTGGATACCTTACCCTGCCAGTGCAAAAAGGTTTATAAAATGAGTCGCGAACAGGGATTAAAAACCACGGAAATCGCCAGAATACTGGATATTTCTGAAAGAGCGGTAGAATACCATATCACTAGGGCTACAGGTCGACTCAAAACTGGCTTAGCGGGTTATTAAACTCGATCTTAAAATAAATCTTGTTTTTCCTTACGGGGATCAGTTGCTTAGGCTACTTACGATTAAAAGCAATAATTTTTTTAAGTTTGTATCTTAAAGCAATTTATCCCGGATATATCCATGAGTGTCAATAAAGAACTTCTAGAGCGATATCATTTAGATGCCTGCAGTGTTGAGGAATGCAGGGAGATAGAAGAGTGGTTATTCAATAACGAGGGAAACGAGTTAAAACTTGCTGCCGGTGCAGATAAAAAGGCGCTGAAGTCTGACATATGGAAAAACATCCAGTCTGATTTACCGGAGGAGCCTCAGGTTACTAAAGCCAGGAGCAACAGCTATTATATGTGGAAAGGTGCAATTGCGGCCTCAATTTTCTTTTTTCTGTCGGGCACCATTGTGTATTCACTTCATCCTTCAAAAATAGCCATTGTTAATTTGAACAATAACTCCGCAGCACAGGTAAGACAGGTATCTTCCGGCGGATATAACGTGGCGGTAGGTCCAAATACTACGGCAAGTATCGATGATGAAATGCATGTGATAGATCTCAATGGGAGTCTCCTCATTTCTACAGAAAAAGATGTAGAGCTTGTTTTTGAAGGAACGGGTAAAAAAGTGAATTTCAAAAAAGGGCAGACTTATATCATCCTGAAAAACCGGGAGGGAGCAAAGGATATCATTATGGTCAACAAAGAAAACCTGTTAGACCTTCCTCCAATCATGCAAAGGCAAATTAATACACATTTTGATATCTAAACGCTCATTCTAAATCCTTCCTCCATTGTTTTATAACATCAAAAGCTACGCTCTCTTTGTTTATTTGCTCCTTATTGCAGCATTAATAAATGGCTGCGGTCCGGATCAAAAGGATAAAAAGTTACCTGCAAAATATAGTATTTATGTGCTGGCGAAGGATGGGAAAAACTACCTGCTGCAGTATAACACCTTAGATAGTGGTGTTTTGAAACCTACTACTGATGGGATAGCGCTGGACACCTTAAAGATGGGCAGAAGTCTCATTGTCAGTAACCATTGTTATTACTACCTGAACAGCAAAACTGCTTTGTTTTCTAAATATAAGGTTGTGGGAGCTACTTTGAAAGTGATATCCGCTCTGCCGGTCAAAGATTTTACGATTGAAAATTTCACCTGGCTGAAAGGGGATACCTTATTGCTGACAGGACTGAACCTGCCGGGTTATAACAGGGCAGAATATATGCTGGTGAATACCGCGCTGATGAAAGTCATCAAAAGGGGATTCCTGAATATTCCGGGACCGACCGGACATTTTGAGACCATGTCTTTAGGATTTACTGAAAAAAGGGGCAACAGCTTGCTGATCGGGCATACTTATCATGCATCTCAGGACATCTATAATTTTGGAACGAGTGATACTTTGTATGTCTCCGAACTGCGTTATCCTGAAATGGAGCTGGTCAGCATCAGCAAGGATACCCGTTCCACTTATCCCGGTGGACAAAATACGGTGCAATCTTATTCCTCGCGGGATGAAAATGGCAACTATTACTTTATATCCTGCCCTGGAATTGCTTTGGGTAACCGGCCAGAATTGCCTTCAGCTATCTTCAGTATCAAAAAAGGAGCTGTAGCGCCGGATAAAAACTATTTTTTCAATCTCTCTGCATCAAAAATTCAAAACCATGTTTATGGAATGTGGTCGCTCACCGCAAACAAAGTGATCGTCCGCACAGAAAGAAAAGACCTTTTTAAAGGATTAAATGATCATTACAAAACAGCTCACTTTGAATATTACGTGCTTGATTTGAAAACTAAAGCTATCCAAAAGCTGGATCTTCCTTTAGATCGGGGTACCCGGAAACAGTGTGTAATTGTACAGGGAAATGTGGCTTATATCGCTATCAGCTCTGCTAAAGACGGAAATTACATCTGGAAATATACCATAGCGGACGGTGTTTTGAAAAGAGGGCTGCGGCTAACGGATGATACAGATTTCATCCTTCGCATAGATACACTCGGGAAATAACCAGCTGCGATTCCACATAAATAAATATTTTTTCATTTTTCACCTTCGGTAAAATTTAGGTTGTGCTACTGCCCTTCAAATGCACAAAAATAAATTAACCGGATTTAGAAAGATGTTACTCCATAAAATAGCCTTTACATGCTTGTTCTGCATGTTCTTGTTCAGCGCGAAGGGTCAGGGCAGCGCAAAGGGTGAATTAAAAGGACTCATTCATGATGAAAATAATTCGCCACTTGCTGGTGCCACTGTTCGCATACTCCCGCTCCACTTAGCACAGGTTACTGCAAATGATGGTTCATTCAGCTTCAGCGGACTAATTGCCGGTAATTATACACTGGAAGTAAAGGCTTTAGCTTACCAGCACTATTCCCGTAAAATTACCATCCGCAGCGGAAAACAGACCGTAGAAAATATCGGCATGAAAGAAACGGTGCAGACGATGGACAATGTTTCTATTCTGGGTTTTACAAAAGCGAAGGAAGTTGGCAAACAAGCCTATAACGTAGTATCTATTGATGCAAAACCTTTGCACAATACCACGATGGATTTGGGACAGGTGTTAAACCGGGTGTCGGGAGCAAAGGTGAGGGAATCCGGCGGCGTAGGGTCCGACCTGCGTTTTAATCTCAATGGTTTCACTGGTCGCCAGGTCAAATTTTTCCTCGATGGTGTGCCTATGGATAACTTCGGTTCTTCCTTCCAGCTCAATAACATCCCGGTTAACTTTGCCGACAGGATAGAGGTTTACAAAGGAGTCGTACCCGTCTGGCTGGGTGGCGATGCATTGGGTGGCGCGGTAAATATTATCACCAGCGCACAGCCAAGCACCTATATCGATGCTTCCTATGCTTATGGCTCATTCAATACCCATAAATCTGCACTCAATGCAGGTTATACCGCTGCTTCCGGCTTCACTGCGCAACTGAGCGTATTTCAGAATTATTCCGATAACAATTATTGGGTAACGGCCCCGGTGGTAGATCAGAACACCGGTTTAAATGATGAGCGCAGGGTACGCCGCTTTCATGATACCTATCACAATGAAACCCTGGTGGCAAATGTAGGGGTAAGAGGAAAAAAATATGCAGATCAGTTGCTTGTCGGCATCACCATGGGTCAAAACAAGGCAGATATCCAGACCGGTAACCGCATGTATGATGTGTATGGCGCAAGGTGGAGATCGGGCAATATTATGCAGCCAACCATCAAATATTTGAAAAAGGATTTCCTGGTTAAAGGACTGGACGTTAAAATCAACGGGAACTTTAATTTTGGCGAGGAACGTTCAGTAGATACAGCTTTTAAAAGATATACCTGGGATGGAACTTTTGTGTACCGTGATCCCGCAAACCCGAACAGGCCGGGTGGCGAAAGTGCTTTAAGGGATTACAAGTTCAGAAACAATAACGGTATTGCCAGTGCAGCTTTCAACTACAAACTGAATGAAAAGCATTCCATTTCCCTCAATGAAATGTACAATACCTTCAACCGTAAAGGAGAAGATAAATACGACCCGGACAATATATATGACAAACAACCTAAAATCACCCGTAAAAATACACTGGGTTTAGGTTATCTCTATCAGGTGAACGAAAAGTTCAATGCAACTGCATTCATCAAGCAATATCATCAGCAGGTGGTCAGTAATGAAGTGGTGGCCACCTATCAGACAGCGCTGCAAAATTATACCTACGAGATTTTTGACCGGGAAAGAAGTTTCTCTAAAACAGGATACGGGACTGCAGCTACCTATTTCCTGCTCCGGAATTTACAATTAAAAGCCTCTTATGAAAGGGCATACCGTTTGCCGGATAACAATGAATTGTTTGGTGATGAAGTCAACGAAACCAGTAATCCCGCATTAAAACCCGAAAACAGTCATAACCTGAACCTGGGTGCCACTTACAGTTTCTTTCTTAAAAAAGATCATTTCCTGGAATTCCAGGCCAATTTTATCTACAGGAATGCGAAGGACTATATCCGGAGTGTACTCGTCCCTGGCGGAAATTCCAATAGCAACGGAGAGTATATCGCAATGAACGTGAATGAGGATAATGTAACCAACAGGGGAGTGGATGCCGAAATTCATTATGCCTATAAACAACGTTTCTCCTTAAGTGCAAGTATGACTTACCAGAACCTCAGAAATAATACGCAATATGAAACGCTGACAAATGGACAGAAGTCGACCGTACAAAGTGTCACCTACAAAGACCGCATTCCAAATACACCTTACTTCTTTGGCAATACCAATGCTACTCTTTATTTCGACAATGTGCTATATAAGGGAAACCGTCTTTCTGTAGGTTATAATCTTGCTTATGTAAACCAGTTTTATCTTTTCTGGCCAAGTCAGGGTGCAAAAGATACCAAGCTCAATATCCCTGTCCAATGGGCACATGATGCCAGTCTATTGTACAGTATGGCCAATGGGAAATATAATATCGCTTTTGAGTGTCTTAACCTGACGGATGCCGACCTCTTCGATAATTACAAACTGCAAAAGCCCAGCCGTTCATTTAACCTGAAACTGCGCTATTTCTTCGCCAAAAAAACTTTGTAACAAATCATATCATCCATACATAAATCAATACAAAAAAAATGAAAACAACTTTTAAAATACTATGCACGGGTAGCTTACTTTCCATGTTATTATTCAGTGCCTGCAGCAAAAGTGATTCGGAACCGGCAGTAGATGGTACCGATGGTGCCACATTGAAAAACTCTAAATATGTGTTTGTCTATACTGCTGCTACAGCAGGTGTAAGCGGAACCTATATTATCACGGCCGATGATGTGAGTCAGGGTTCGGTATCCTCTACCAACAACGGGGTAGAATCTGATGCCTATTCTTTTATCCTGCAGAACAATAAGGTCTTTGCACAGGCTTATACCGATCAGGGGCCGGTAACTCCTTTTGGATTGAATGCTGAAGGTAAAGTAGTGAAAGCTGGTAATGTGGTGACTACTTTCCGTACCGGTGTTTACGGAACGGTGAATGATGATGCCTGGATTGGTGGTGGAGACCCAAGAAGAAACGGCGTAGGAGAGCTTTTCCGTTTTGATGCCAAAAACTTGCTGCTTGCGGGTAAAAGCACTACGGATATGAAAGCCATGACACAAACTGGCGCAAATGCAGTATGGACGGGTTTATTCCAGGTAGACAATAAGATTTATATGCCATATTTTAAATATACCCCGCCGGCATCAGCTACAGCGCCTTTTACTCAGGGTGTTTATGGCAGTTTAGACAGCACATGGGTGGCTGTTTTCAGTTATCCGGAAATGAAATATGAGAAAACTATTTCGGACGACCGTACAGGTTATGTAGGTAACTGGTTCAGTATGCAAGGTTTAAAACAGATTGAGAACGGCGACGTCTATACCTGGTCTACCGCACCGGAAATCAATGGTGTTAAATCGACCAAACCTTCGGGCATTGTCCGCATTAAAAAAGGAACTGAGGTTTTTGACAAATCTTACTTCTTCAATATGGAAGAAATAGCAGGTGTTAAAATTGCCCGTGGTGCTTATATCGCGAATGGTAAATTCCTGATGGCCCTGTATGCTGGTGTAACTACCGGTGACATCCAGGGAGGAAGAGTTAAAATGGCTATCGTTGACGTTAATGCAAAAACGGTGACCTATGTGAGTGGCATTCCAGAACATAACCAGCCGCTCTTCAAACTGAACACGTATTATGAAGAAGATGGTAAAACTATCGATTACGTTTTCAAAGATGACAACGGACAAAACTATGTGTATGTGATCAACGCAGAAACAGCAACAGCTAAAAAAGGGTTGTATCTGGAAGGTGCAACAGATATCACTGCCATTTCTAAACTAAAATACTAACGCTCAATTTATAAATGGGGAGTGTCCGGATCATCCGGGCACTTTTTTTGTTTTACAGGTAGAGATTCCTCCTGATGAGTGTTTAATAGCATAACTTGCGGCAGCTTGATCTGCATTTGATCCTTTTATAAAAAGCTTTATCTTTACCCGGATTGCAGGATAACGAATAGCTATTAATTTAACCAAATGCCCGATTTCTACTTCCGCAAATTAAGTACATCTTTTCCCCGTTTTACGGGTACATTGATCCAGAAGGCGCAGTTACATTTGTTCTATCTGATGCTTGGTGCCAATGTATTTAAGGGGCTAATTTATCTTTGGGATGCCATCTCTAATCATCATGGTGACGGCAGCATGCGTTCGCTTCGTCTCATCATCAGCTCGTTACTGATGATTGTGCTGCTGCGCAGGTTCCCGAAAATTATCAAATGGGGAATACATTATGCGATCATCGCGACCATTTTACATGTGTATTACCGTGTGTTTAACCAACAGGTAGGTACCGACATCGTCACCTGCCAGGCCATTTATATGGTAGTCATTTCCGGATTTTATGGTCTGAATAAAAAATGGGGGACAATCTATACGGTGTTGGCATCGGCTGCAGTGATTTTGTGCCATTACATCAGTTTCCGTTTCACAGGTCTTCAGTTACTGCCGCAAGGTCTGAATGACCTGTACATTGTGATCAATTTCCTGGTCATCCTGTTCTCGCATTATTATTTTCATGGCGTCCTGTATTCTACCATAGCGCAGAAGGAAATGCTCAATGATGAGCTTGCAGAAGCTGCCGTGGCAAAAAGTAACTTCCTCTCCATGATGTCTCACGAACTCAGAACACCTTTAAATTCTGTAATAGGCATTTCAACTTTACTGGCAAATAACAACAATAATCCAACACAAAAAGAACAGTTGCAGGGGCTGAAATTTTCGGCGGAAGGACTGTTATCGCTGGTCAGCAATATTCTGGATATCAACAAACTTGAATCTGGTAAGCTGGAACTGGAAAATGTGGTCTTTAACCTGGATACACTGCTCCATGGCATCAGCAGTGGTATGAGGAGTGTTGCCAATGAGAAATCAATCGGACTGCTACTGGTAGTAGATGAACTGCTCAGGAAAAAGGATTTTTTAGGCGATCCTACGCGTCTAAGCCAGGTGATGTACAATCTTGTGGGTAATGCCATCAAATTTACTGCAGTAGGAGAAGTGATGATTACTGCGCGCTTAGTGGAGCACAATGCAGCCGCTTATACCATCAGGCTAACAGTGAAGGATACCGGAATAGGTTTAAGCCAGAGCCAGCAGGACAAAATCTTTGAACCTTTCGTTCAGGCATCCAGCAGCACCGCCCGGAAATATGGGGGCACAGGTTTGGGACTGAGTATTGTCAAAGAACTGGTCAGCATGTTTGGCAGCGAAATAAAAGTGAGCAGTGCTCCGGAAAAGGGGAGTAGTTTTTATTTTGATATGACCCTGCAGGAAGCCCTTGCAGCTCAGCTAAACAGCGAAACTGAGATAGACGATCCTATGGCTTTGAGTCAGCTGAAGGTATTAGTGGCAGAAGATAATGTGATGAATATATTTTTTATGCGTCAGCTTTTCAAACAATGGAATATGGAAGCTGATATCGTTGAAAACGGGGAGCAGGTAATTGATGCCCTGATGCGGGAAAACTATGACCTGATCCTGATGGATATGCATATGCCCGTGATGGATGGGGTTGAAGCTACAAAAGCGGTTCGGCTGCTGAATGATGCAGAAAAAGCGAAGATCCATATCATTGCGCTTACAGGTTCTGTTTCTGATGACATTCAAACCAGGGTGAAGGAATGCGGAATGGATGACTATCTCGCTAAGCCCTTTCAGCTGCATGACCTGAAAAATAAACTGCTTGCCCTGGTCAGTTATAAGTAAGTCGCCCGTAACCTGTTGCTACGGGCGACTCATGAATTATCCCAACCTCAGCTTAGTCTTTTTTACTAACGACTGCTTTCGCCGCATCTATCGTGAATTGGTGATCTACCAGTAACTGCAGTACTTTCTCATTCAGCATGTATGGCGTAGTTTGCCACATCAGCTTATTGCCCTGGATAATAAAGGTTTGGGGAATACCATTTACGCCCGCACCCTTTACCCAGCGCTGTTCAAATTCATTGCCTTCCGCACCTGAGAAAGCCACATTGATATGAGCCAGTTCAGCTTTGGCTTCGACAAACTTCACTACTTTTTCACGGTCATATTCCATCACATCCTGTGCAATAAATACCACTCCTTTATCTTTAAAATTTTCGTTCAGCTCAGCGATATGCGGCATCGCAGCGATACAGGGAACACACCAGGTGGCCCAGAGTTCCACGATATAGGTTTTGTCGGGGTCAAATGTGGTAATGGCACCGCCTTTTAACCATTCTACTGCCGGGTAACTACTCAATTCTTCACCTGTATCAGGGAAGTCCGGGATCCTTGTCGTCTGTGCATATAATCCTGCTGCAGATAAGTGCAGCAGGATAATCAGGGCTATTTTCTTCATCCTTATTTGATTAGTTTTTCCAGTTTTGAACCCAGTTCATTGTCATTTAAATTGATACGGTCTGTCGCAAATTTGCCATCCTGCCCAATAAAGTAAGCAGAAGGTAAATGCGTTCCGCTATAGATACCGTATGCTTTTGCAGTCGTGCCCATATCTGTACGCGAACTTTTTTCCGCTATGGCAGTGAGGTTGATCCAGTTGGGGAACTCAGCAGCAGCTGCGCTGCGCCATGTGGAATCATCATCATAACTGATGCCTACAATCACTGTATTTTTATCTTTTAGTCTTTTTTCTGTGCGGCGCATATATAAACTGAATGTTTCAAAAGGGACAAACCAGCGAACCCAGAAAACCAGCAATACATTTTTACCTTTGAAATCTGCTAAGGAAACGGTTTTACCACTTAAATCTGTCAGGCTAAAAGCAGGAGCAACGTTACCGGTGGTCAGCAAATCTGCTTTTGCAATCTTTTCAGCCATCAGTTTTCCTTCTTCCGTATTTCTGATGCCCTTACTGAAACGCTCAAACTCAGTGCGCCATTCTGGTCGCGCATAACCTTTGGTATGTTTACTTCTCCAGATGTCAAAAGCAACATAACTGTCGGGATGCTGACGGATAAAGGTACTGTCGATTTGCTGCGCCTGTTTCAGCAGGTCACCTATTTTAGCCTGTACAGGTTTCATCGCTTCCGTATTCTTGTCCTTATATAAAGGACGCATCTCCTCACTCAAAACCGCCAGCTGCGCATTTAGCGGTTTGTAGAAGGCATCACGCACCAGGTAATCAGACTGTGTTTTACCGCCTTTGATCAACGCCTCTTTTAATCCTCCGGTGCTTTTTACCATCATTTTGCCATCGATAAAAAATTTGGCCTGATCAGCCGGCTTTACCTTGTCGGGAGTAACATAGCCTCGTACCGGATTCAAGTCTAATGTTGCATAAATCGGATCCCCGAAAGTACCGCTGAATTTAAATTTTCCATTGGTTACGGTCGCTGAATCACGTACATATTCTCCTTTTTTATCATAATCTAGGATAATAAATCCTTGTTTATCAGCACTAAGCTGGCCTTCAATAGTAAATGGATGTTGTGCCTTCGCCAGGCCGGCGATCGCCGTAAATGCCAGGCAAAGTATAGTTGTTGTCGTTTTCATTTTGTGTGTATTTGTATTATGGGTTATTAGGCATATCAGGATTAGAGATCGTCAGGTAATATGGAAGTCTCATCGTCAGCCGCTCTTTTCTTAAGGTGTAGGTAGTATTGGCTCCATTGTTATCGTACACGATATGTGTATAAGTTTTAGGCGCAAGCAGAGGATCCACTGCTTCACGTCTCATATCGAACCAGCGGTAGCCTTCTGCAGCGAACTCACGCTCACGTTCATCAAAGATGAAACCTAGCAGTGCCACCTGTGAGCTGGCATCAGTAGTTGGAACTGCCGCAATTGCAGCGGGCATCCTTGCATTCCTTAAGGTCAGCAGATCTGCTACTGCTCCGCTCAGGTCGTTCAGGCGCGCCCTACATTCAGCACGTAAAAGGTAGAGCTCCGGAAGCTGCATACCAAACTTACTATAGGTAACACCTATCTTAGCTAATCTCCCTGATGGATTTGGTTCCTGATAAGGGAACTGGGCAGCATAAAAATTCAATCTCAAATCTGCTGGATGAAACAAGGCGGCTGTTTTGGGCGATAATACAATAAAATCATTGCCATATCCATTTCCGTTGTTGGAAGTATTGTAAAATGATTTGGCGACTAAAGATTCTGTCGCATCAAGGTAATTGATACCCGGCGAGTTTGCCGGTCCGCTGCTGCTAACAGGATCAAACTTACCGCCGGGTGCAAATTCCGTATTGTAATCGTATAAACGGGCAGGAGTGGCTGAGGCAGCATTATCTGCAAATGCCTCATTGAAGAGCTCCAAAGCTTCTGCATTGCGGCCGCTAAATAAGTAAAGTTTAGCAAGCAAACCCTTTGCAGCTGCCCTGTTGAAATGGACTGCACTTTCGCTTGTTACCGGCAATGCCGTAATTGCGTTTTTGAAATCAGTTTCTATGAAATCATAAACTTCCTGTACTGATGCACGGTTAAAAGTTTTAACAGTCACATCAGCTGTTTTAATGATCGGGAAAGCCGGGTCTGCAGCAGCAGAAGCTTGTACATAAGATTTACCGAAAAAGTTTACAAACTGGAAGTACAGCCATGCCCTAGTGGCATAGGCTTCAGCCCGTACAACATTTTTTTGCTGTTCCGTTCCTCCGGTAGATTCACCTGCCTCATTGATCACCTTATTAATTGTGTAGAGGTTATCAAGCCATAATTGTTGCGTCCAGTCTATGTCGCCCGACTGAAAAATGTCATCTGCCCAGGTAAATGCCTTTTGCGAAATTGGTGTAGCTGAGTTAAACAGGCCACCCTCGGCAGCCACATCGTCGCCCATCAAAACCTGCCCCTGCCAGCCGCCGGCATAGTCATACACAAAAAAACGTTTATTGTTCAGGAGTTTTCTATAATCTTCAGTGCTGATGGCCACCTGTTTTCCTTGTGGTATAATATTCAGGAAATCCTTTTTACAGGATGATGTACTTAGTACAAGTGCGATAATGATTGATAGTAGAGTATACTTATTCATAATGTGCGGTTAAAAAGTAACGTTTACGCCTAGTGTCAGCGGATGGGTAAATGCTGGTATATTTCGTTTGCCTGTGTTGAATGACTGGAATTCGGGATCTATGTCAAATTTATTAGCTTTCCAGACCATGAAATTTCCGGTTTGCACATACACCCGTGCAGCATCCAAATGAATTGTCCGCAGTAACCGTGCAGCCAGGTCATATGAAAGTGTGATGTCGCGCAGTTTGATATACGAAGCACTCACTACGTTGATATCAGCATAGGTATAAAACATGGTATTTCTCCGGCTACCTGAAATTCCTCTGCTGGCCACATAGGCAGGTATATCCGTAAGGGCTTCATCCCCTGGTTTCTTCCAGCGCAAGGCAAAATCTTCATTCAGATTGCCGCCAAAACCTGTTCCATCTCTAAAGACAAGGCTTGTATAAAAATCATTTACATCACGTCTCATTACACCGCCCAGGTTATAAATCATATTTGCTGTAAGCGAGATGTTTTTATAGCGGAAAGTATTACTGAAACCTCCGTTGAATTTTGGCTGTGTCGTCCCCATATATACCAGGTCATCTGCGCCCGCAGCATCATATTCCTTTGTAATGGTACCATTGGCTAACTGAATCTGCGGATCACCCACATTATCCAGGCCCGCGTAACGGTAAGCAAATAGCGAAGGGCTGCTGAAACCAACTACACTTGCTGCATTCAAACGGTTTTGGGCAGTAAATAAAGCTGGTTCGAGCACTGAATAAGATGCCAGTTTATTCTTGTTATAGCTGAAGACAAAATTACTCGTCCAGCTAAATGCAGCAGTTTGCATATTTACAGAACGCAAAGTCAGCTCAATTCCTTTATTGGTTACATTGCCGATATTTCCGGTTGTTTTAATTGTGCCGGTAAAAGGATTTAAAGGCACCACACCAATCAGGTCTGTAGTGTTTTTGGTGTAATAGTCAATACTACCGTTTATTCGACCTTTTAAAACTCCAAAATCCACACCGGTATTGAAAGTATGCGTGCTTTCCCAGTTAAGTTTATCATTTTTAGGAGAACTGAGATACAATGAATTACCGTAAGTATTGTTCACCTCCGTAGCAAGAATATCTACAAGTGAGCCCGCAGTGAGGTAAGGTGAGTTACCAGTAATTCCATAAGTCATCCTCAAACCAAGGTTATCCACCCAGTTCTGAGATTTCATAAAATCCTCTTTGGAAATCAGCCACTTGCCCCCGAAACTGTAAGCCGGTTTTTTTTGTGAGGAACTGCCTGAGGCAAAAAGATTACTGAAATCTCTCCTGATACTGGCATCAAGTATATATTTACCGTCAAAGCTGTAGCTCATCAGTCCGAAATAAGAGCGGTAACGGGTACGTTCAAAATATTGCAAGTAGGGCTGTTCACTAAAAACACTTCTGAATGAACCTACTGCACCAAAGACACCCTGTGCTAATGTATTATAATCCAGCAGGACGCTGGTTTTCAGGTTTTGGTCGTATCCCCGAAGTACAGTAGTTTCTGTGCTGCGGTATTGCTCCTGAACTTCCTGTCCTGCCTGCAGGTTAAGGTCATCCTTACCGTCGCGGAACGTGGTATTGTACATCAGTTGATTGCGGACTGTCCAGCTGTAATTATCATTTAGTCCCCTTGCATATCTTCCTCCTGTGGTCGGCAGATAATAAACCGGGGCACTAGCTGTACTACGCGCCACTGTATAATTCAGCAATTCTCTGCGCAGGAAATAACTTCCCGCATCATCATATATAGCGGTAGTGCCGGGTGATTTCTGATAACCATAGGTCCCGTTAAAACTCAATCCTTTTATAATTTTAACACCGAGCTCTGCCGTAGTATTTATGGTTAACTGATTGCTTTTATTGTATCCTGAATTCAGATCGGTTAAAGGACTATAATCAAGGTTAATGCGGCTTCTTGCCTGGTAGTCTGCCCGGGTGGCGGGCGACAAACCCTGTACATAATTCATATTGACAGCATTACCATTGGCATCCTGAAATAGCTGATAAGGAACAAAATCTGGCCCCACATTGATCGGTCTGGCACTCGATGCTGTATTATTACTGATGATAGTGTTGAGCGACAGTCTGATAGCTTTTACCGGGTTGATCGTCTGATTCAGGGTAATGCGGTAAGTATTATCTGAGCTGCCAACCTGACTGCCGTAATTTCTCAGGTAAGACAAAGAGCTGTAAAAGTTATAAAACTGGCTGCCGCCAGAAGCGGAGATAGTCTGATTTGTTGTAAATGAATTTCGGTACCACAGATCTTTGATCTGCTGGCGGTTGTCTATCCCCGAAAGGCTATCCAGACTGCTGTTAGCCTGAGCTGCTGAAATCAAACCTCTGCTCTGGTTGTATAAGATCAGCTCATGTGGCGCAATCGCAGCATTAGAGAGTGTATTCCAGGGAATTGCTACCGGATCAAATATCTCGCGGGAAGCCTGAATAAGCTGTCCGCTGTTCATAAAACGGGCATAACCGAAATCTGGCTTGCCCTGGGTAGTGATGTAACCTGAATAGTTGAATTTCACTTTTTCACCCGCACGGCCGCTTTTGGTCGTAATCACAATCACGCCGTTAGCCGCACGTGCACCCCATATCGCTGCCGCTGAAGCATCTTTTAATACGGAGATATCTGCAACATCGTCAGTATTCAACAGACTCAGGTTTTCTATCTGAACACCGTTAACTACATAAATAGGCGCGTTACTCAATTGTACTGTACTTTGTCCGCGGATAATACTCTCCTGACTTCCTCCTGTGCCATAACGGTTATTTATAGCTCCGAAGCTAGGTTTCACCGTCATCCCGGCAACCAAACCTTCCATACGGCCAATGATATCTGTCGTGCCACCACGTTCGGTAAATACTTTCATATCTGGTTTACCAAATGAACCCGTAGCCCGCTCCTTGTTCAGTTTCTGGTAACCTGTATTCACGATCACTACTTCTTTCATGTTCAGGTTAGCCATCTTGAGGTGTAAATTGATTTCCTCGCGACCGGTAATGGCGATCGTATCTGTCTGGAAACCGATATAGGAAACAATCAGGTTACCATTGGATGGCGGATCTTTAAGAAAAAAGATCCCCATATTATTGGTCACTGCAGTCTGATCAAGACCATCAATTCTTACAGATGCTCCGGGCAGGGGTTTATTACTTTCGTCGTACACCACACCATGAAGGGTCGGGTGGATCACGGTATAGGTCAATGCCGCTTTTTTGGAGATGACTACTGATTTATCTCTGATGGAAAACTGGAGTGGCTGACTGTCAAAAATAGTAGTCAGTGCCCTTTCCAGCGGTACATTTTTAACCGTGATGGTTACAGGAGCTGCCCCTTTCAGTGTAGAAGTGGTATAGAGGAAATCATAGCCTGTCTGCTTGCGCATTTTCTCCAGCACTGTGCTGAGACGTGCGTTTTTTTCTGTCAGTGTTACCGTTTGTGCGTTAGCAGCTGTACTGATTTGAATCATGCCGATAAACAGCAGTGCTACAGTGGTTTTGATCAGGCCGGTTAACTGCAAAGTGTTGGTTATACAGCTTTGCGGTGATACAATAATGTCTTTGTAAAATTTGTACATTTGTAATATTGGGTTTAATGCCCGGGCTGATGTATATGTGGATGTCGCAGCCCGATGCGCTTACAATAGTTTAGTTATATTGTGGATATGATCCAGTTTGTTAATCTAACCATTCTGCCTTCGGGCAGAGTGGTTTTTTTATGGACCACGAAGGCGGGTGAGGCCTAGGGTAAAACCGTGATCCTCCTTCCTTCAATTTTAAAGTGAATAATGCCTGTCCGTTCCAGCATGGTCAACACCTGACTCAGATTTTTGGATCGTGATATCGTGCCATTAAAACCATCGACAGGTAACTTGCCGGAATAAGTTACTTCTATATCATACCAGCGACTCAATTGCGCCATGATATTTTCTATATGTTCATCGTTGAAGCGGAAGTAGCCATTTTTCCAGGCGAGTACTTCTTCCAGATCAGCAGTAGCCACAGTGATATCTTTGGTACCCGCATGACTAAACGCTGCCTGTCCGGGTTTAAGGAAAACTGTTTTTCTGCCACTGCTAATGCTCACCAATCCTTCTTCCAAAGTAGTTTTTACACCCTCTCCTCCGGGATAAGAATTGATATTAAAATGTGTACCCAAATCTTCAATTGTCTGATCAGCTACTTTTACTGTGAAGGGTTGTTTCGCATTGTGCACCACCTCGAAATATACCTGCCCGCTTACTTCCACCATTCTTTTAGGTCCCTTAAAAGCTGAAGGATAACGCAGTGAGGAGGAGGCATCCAGTATTACCAGCGTTCCATCCGGCAGTCTGATGCTGAATTTTCCTCCTTTAGGTGTGCTGAGGGTATTATAAGCACCATCGTTGTCCGCCGAATTGTTATACGCAATGGTGCCATTGCCTGTTTTTTTAACCGATTGATCGCCTGTTGGTAAAACGCCCTCGGCAGCATTCTCCAGGTCTATGGTTTTGCCATTGGACAAAGTCAGCATTGCCCTGTTGCTCCCGGCTTTAATTTCCCCTACCTTTTTTGCAATTGTATTTTGTGATTTTTCCTGGTGACTATATCTGGTATAGATTCCTCCAATACTCAATAGGAGCAGGAGTGAGGCTGCTACTGCAGCATAACGGGAACGGTAAAAAGGAATTCGCTTCAGTGGTGTTATTCCTGCGCTGGTACGAATCTGCTGGTATAACTGCGCTGCAAATTGCTGTTGGTTCAATTCTGAATGAACCAGCTGCTCACTGCTGTCGAAATGATTGTACCAGTCATCCAGTTCCTTTCTTTCGGCAGGTGTGATTTCTCCTGTAAGCAGTTTATAGGAAAGGTTATCTATTCTTTTTTCGTCCATTTTTTGCGCTTTGTAATTGTATAGCCCCAAAAAATGAATGTACCCCTACCATAAAAATGATTTATTTTTAAAATAATAATGAAAATTGATGAAATTGGGTTTTAAAAAGGAATTACTGACTGAAAAAGGTTTGGCCTGGATTAGAAATGTTGCTTTTGTTCTCTAAATTATTCCTTTTAGGATCATCAGGAGGTAGAAATAACGACCAAATCTGCCTTTGATTATTTTTAAGGCTGTAGTAATGTGTTTTTCGACCGCTTTTTCACTAATATTCAGGTCTGATGCAATTTGTTTATTGGAAAGTCCCCTTTTTCTGCTCATCACAAATACCAGCTGACATTTTTCGGGCAGGGAATTGACTGTTTGTAACAGCTCTTCTTCCAAAAGATGTAAATCGTACAGATTCCAGTCGTTGTGCTCAGCTGTTGTGGTCTGTGCAAGGATATCCGACATCACATTGTCTTTTCTCGACATGGCTGCCCTTTTTTTCAGTACTTCAAATTTTACTGCTCCAGCCAGGTAACTCTCAAAGCTAACTTTGATCTGCAGGGTATGTCGCCGCTTCCACAGATTTACAAAAATATCCTGCACCGCTTCTTCTGCTTCATCTTCATCATTGAGCCTCTTCGCTGCGATATAAAATAACTTTTCCCAGAACTTATCGTAAAGGAATTTAAACGCAGGTTCATGGTCAGCCCTCAGAAGGTCAGCCAATTCCTGATCAGTAAAATCCTTATAGTCGGCCATGAAGTGGTGTGAAACGTAAAGCGAATATAAGGATTTCTAGCTTTAATGTTCAAACAGCAATGCATATCATTCCTCAAACTGGTATATCCTTCACCGAATCGAGCATTGTCTTCTTGATTTGCAGTCGCGGAAGAATTGCCAGCGCAATAATTGTCAGCAAGAGCAAAATGCTGACCAGGGTATAATAGTCGACCGCCGTTTTTAACAATGCCTGCTGGTCTAGTAAGTTTTTAAGGAGATGTGTAGCACCCGCATGGCTTGCATTCATATCCCTGCCATGGCTGGAAAATACATGAGCCAAAGATTGGAGTCGGCCGACAGCGGCCGGATTTATAGCCGACAACCCATTCTGGAACCTGTCAAAATGTAAACCGCTATCATACAACTGAAAATAGTTGATAAGCGCTATACTGATCGTTGTACCCAGTAAACGCATGGAAACTGCTGTAGCACCTGCCGTGGAACCTAATTCTGCAGGTACGGAGGTCACCATGAAAACAATAATCGGCGTCAGCAACATCCCTGTACCCATCCCCTGTAACAGCAGGGGCAGATAATACACACTCGTATTTGCCTGTGGGCTGAACAAAAAGATCATCCACGTATAATGAACCAGCAAAATTGTAAAACCAGCCATCCAGATCAGGTACGAAGACCTTTTAAAGATCATCAGTCGCGATGAGATCAGTGTTCCCACTATTGCGCCCAGCACATTGAATAGCAGTATGTTGCCCAGATGAGCAGGATCCATACCCAGCACTTGCGTAAAAAACAGCGTTGTGTAATTAAAAGCACCCCGCGCCAGGTATAAAATAAGTATCAGGCAGATGCCCGTACGGTAACCCGGATATTTGTAAATGTTAAGATTCAGATACGGTCTTTTGAGATGTTGCTGTCTGAGGATATAAGTGGTGATACTAATTAGAAAAATCACCGTTCCTTTTACAATCCGGCTATCCGAAAACCAGTTCAACTGTTGTCCGTATACCAGCACATAAGTTAGCGAGAACAGCATCGAGCAATAAATCACAAAACTCTGCCAATCCAGCTGGTAAAGCGGGATTTTGCGGTTCAGCCTTTGCCGCGCCATAATCAGCATTGCAAACAATCCACCCGGGATGAAAACATACATGACTAATAAATACAGTTCATTGTAATTGAGCGTGTCTAAAAATGGTGCGGCCAGTATGGTAGTCAGCGGAGAGATGCACAGCAGGGTGCAATACACTACCGAATAACCGATTTCCCTTGCACGCTCCGTCTGCAGGTGGTTAAATATCAGTGATATACAAATCGCCACCAGGCTGATATTGGCAATGCCCTGAAGAAAGCGGAAGATCAGTAAAACAGTAAGGTCCTTTGCACAGTAAGCGCCATAAGCACTTAAGATTTCCATGATCAGGCTGATTAACATATAATCTTTTGTGACCAGGAAACTGGAGAACCGGCGTTCCAGCGGAAAATAACCTACCAGTGCTGCATATAAAACAATCAGCGAGTAATTTGCATCATTGGGATCAATGCCATAAAAACCACAGGCAGCAGTAATACTTGCTGTGGAAATGGTGAACAGCAGCAGATTGGGCACCAGCAGCATAAAGATGCAGATCCTGACGGCCCAGTGGGGGACCCATTGTTTGAACATTTTAGGAGGATGGATCATCAGGGTCTGATTACTTTAACAGTGGCATTCATCCCCGCACGAAGCAGATCGGTACGGTTCTTTTGATCTGTAAACTTTACCTTAACAGGGATACGCTGCACAATTTTTACGAAGTTACCTGTCGCATTATCAGGCGGCAGCAAGGAAAAACTGGAACCGGTGCCGGGCGACAAAGACTGGATTTCTCCATGGAACACCTCATCAGGAAAGGCGTCCGTTTCGATCAGTACAGGCTGTCCAATTTTCATCTTTCCAATCTGCGTTTCCTTAAAATTAGCAATCACCCATTTATCCGCATCCTGGTTCACGATGTTTGCCAGCGTTTGGTTGGCTTGTACAAATTCTCCGTTCTGTAGGGTCCGGCGACCCATTTTCCCTTTGTAAGGCGCAATGATAGCGGTGTAGGTCAGGTCCAGATTGGTTCTTTGCTGCACAGCATTCCGGCGCCTGATTTCGGCCGCTAATCCTGATTTCTGGGCACGGTAATCATCAATACGCGATAGTGCAGCACGGTAATTTCCTAAAGCCGACTCATAATCAGACCTTGCAATGTCCAGTCCTTCTTTAGTTGTTTCTACCTGCTGGGCCGTGGCCGATTCTGCAGTAAACAGCTTGCTGTAGCGGGTGTAATCCTTTTCCTGTTTCGTTAAACGCGCACGTACTGCCGATATCTGCGATTCACTGACCGCTGCCAGTCGCGTTGCCGTAACGATATTGCTTTCCAGAACCGCTAATTCTGCCCGGGCATTCTCCGTAGCTTCCGCAGATTCCAGTTCCTGCAGTTGAAACTGGCTCGGGTCAATCTTGATCAGCGTATCTCCTTTGTTGACCGGCTGATTTTCTTCAAACCGGACTTCTTTGACATAACCGCTCACACGCGTTACTACCGGATTGATATATTCCTGCACCTGCGCGTCATTCGTTTTTTCATAACGGAAGCGTTCCCTCAAAATCCCTATCCCCATGATGATCAACATCAGCAGGAGGCCTGCCGCAACCCAGGAAGTTACCCTGGTAATCATTTTGTCGGTCGTTGTATAATTTTGTGTCTTCATTTTATAAGGTTCCAGTTATTTTTTGAATCTGATAATATTGTAATTGTGCAGCGATGCGCGCGGCCGATAAGTCGAATTTCGATTGCAGCAGCTGTACATCAGCATCGAGGTAATCTGTGATTAAGGAGGTCTGATTCAGGTAGCTGTTTTTAACAATGCGCAGGTTTTCCGTCGCCTGAGTGATATTCGCTTTAGCAACTTTAATCCGTTCCAGCTCGTGCTGAAATTGTAGATAAGCTTCTTTGAGTCGGATTTTGATCTGATCTTCTGTATTCTTGCGTTCAACAGCAGACCTTTCTACCGCCAATGCAGCGCTGTTAACCTGATGTTTATTTTTAAATAAAGAGGAGATCGGGAAAGAGGCCCGGAGCCCGACTGTTCCCAAACCGTAAAGTGAAAGTACGTAAGGATAAAAGCGACCCTGAGGGTAGTTGTAAGCATAATTCGCAAATAATCCCACGCTCGGTAATATGTTGCCTTTCACCTCCCGGAGCTGCAGCTCACTCATCCTCCGCTCTTCCTTGGAAATATTGATTTCTGGTGCGCCCGAGGCAGCATTGGCGAGCAAGGTTTCATAAGCCGTTAGTTGTACGGTATCCGGTAAAAAAGGCTGTGAAGGTGCAATCAATAATGCTTCATCCCGGCCCATCAGCAGATTGATTTTCTGTGCAGCCAGGGTATTCTCATTATTGATCTGATCCACCTGAAGGTGTTGTTTTGATAATTTTAGCTCTGCTCTGAGTACGTCACTTTTTAATACCACTCCATTCTGATAGATGGCCTTAATCTGCAGCAGCACTTTGCTCTGCTCATCCATATCCTGCTGCAGTAGCTCCTGGAATGCCAGGCCTCTTAAAAGATCCAGGTAGTAGGCCGTTGCCAGCAGTTTGATTTCGGACGCAGATAAATTACGTTCCTGTTCTTTGATCTTTACATTGATTTGCTGTGCATCAACTCTTCTGTTCAGCTGTCCACCACGGTATATATCAAAATATACAGAGGCACCCACATTATAAGCAGTGTGCGAAATAGGATATAAAGTAGGACTATGTAAAATACCTTCCTCAAACTGAGGCAAGTTGCTAAGTTTAGTAAATTCACCATTCAGACTCACATCAGGCAGTCGGGATACATGCGCATCCTTCAACTGCTCCTTGCTTTGGAGCAGTTCCAGTTCTTTCGTATCTATCACTTTACTGTTTACAGCAACTTTTTGCCAGATTTCGGCTAAGCTAAAAGGGGATGCTGATTGCTGTAATGACGATTGTGCCCTGCTATGGGTAGACACAGTCGCGAACATCATGATGGTTAAAAAAATGCGCTTATTCATCTATTCCGAATTTGATCAGAACATTTCAATAGGAGTGCCGTGTGTTAATTTGTTAATTTTCAGATTGTTATGGTGTTTCTGGTTTTCAGTTAACTGCGATATATCGTAATTTTAGGTTTTAATCCGTAAACCTTGCGAGGAAAAGCATAACCGACAGCCCTTCTATCTGCCGGTATTTTTTAGGCAAGTACGGTGTGCAGTCCCAGATATTTAGTCTTTGATACGCGCTTTCTGTTTGCCGAAAAAACCAGCAGATAAACCTGAAGTTCGTTGCCTTTAAAAGATCGAGGCAGCACCACTGATGCGGTTAAGGCAGTTCTTGCGGCCAGTTCAGTCAGGTAGAAAAATCTCCCGATATTTAAGTTGTAACATACCAGGCAAACCTTATCTGCAGATCTTGTAAATTGCATAGGATGAAGATCAGCTACCCAGTTTAGTTTGAGTTGCTGCCCTTCCAGTAAAGAGATTTCCGGCGCCTCGACCATTGATATTTCGTTGCTGCCTACGGGAGTGCTGATGATTACATTCGGGTAATCAATCTCATAATCGGGAAACTGCCCGGCCACAGCATTTGCAAGGTGATAGCTCATTGCTAAATTCATAGAAGTGACGCGTTTTTTTCTTGACTTGAAACCGATGTCGATCAAATCTCTTAATGGGCCCAGAAAGACGCTGACCATGCCAAATTTGCTTCGTTCACTTTTCTGAAGTACTGTGGGTAATGGTTTTTTTGCGCTTAGCGCCATTTTTCCTTGTTTGAAAATTGCCATAGTTGAATTGTTTTTATGGATGCAAATGTAAATTGAAAATAATTAACTATTTGTATTACAGCTGTTAATGTCCGCAACTTACCGCGATTTGTCCGGTCTTGTCCGATCTGTTGATCTGATTAGCTGCCGTCATGAGGTGAGCATCTGATTATGCTCAGGTGGTGTAGTAGTAGTGGTTGGATCATCTTCGCTTCTTGTTGGAGCTTTACAGGTCAATCGATCATCATTTACTGGACATCTGCTCGACTCGGAGTCGAGCAAATACGTGAAAAACCCGAGTAAATTCGAATAAAGCACGATCATTTTCAAACCACGACCCGACCACAACTAGGTGATAATAAGGAAGCCACTGGTCGAAAAAAAGATTTAGGCGATGTTGCTTCTTTGAAATGAAAAGCAAAGTAACAATTAGTATTTATTACTTCAGTTTACAAAAACTGCAACATAAAGAACAGCAGAATCGGAAGGAGAATAAGCAACTCCACTTTCCAGATTTTAGTCAGCTCAGTAATCCGTTTGCGTACCATCCGGTCAACAATAGCTGCAATAAGTGCTACAAAAATCAATAATGCAGGGAACAACCCGGTAACGTTTACGCCAGAACGACGGTCATTATTCGGTTCCGGAGAGAATAAACCCCATAATGCAAGGATTACACAGGCGAGGGCAACGATCATCAGGGGGGTGATTTTCAATCTATTCATTTCCCGAATATCAACATTAGCGGTCTTATTTATAACACTATCTGAAATTTGATTTTTTATCTCCTCTTCACGTTGCTCATTTCACAGCAGTCGTTCGCATAATTTATCAAAGGACCATGGGGTCGCGAGGAAACTCCATGTTTACTCCTTTTAATTATTATCTTCACGCATTTTTATACCTATACCATGCTTAAAGCAGAAAATCTAACCAAGAAATTTGGTAACCATACGGCACTCGATCAGCTCAACCTGGAAATTAAAAAAGGAGAAGTGTTTTGCCTTTTAGGTTCAAACGGTGCCGGGAAGTCGACCACCATTAACATCTTTCTTGGCTTCATTCCCGCCAGTAGCGGTCGCGCCTTTATTGACGGACAGGAAGTAACGCTGAACAACCACGCTACCAGAGACCTGGTCGCTTATATTCCGGAGGTCGTGAATCTGTATGCTACCCTGTCAGGCATGGAAAACCTCGAGTTTTTCAGCGGACTTTCAGGTTATACTTACTCCAAAGAAGAGTTGAGTCAGTTCATGGAGACCGCAGGGTTGCAGCGTTCTGCCATTCACAAACGTGTATCTTCTTATTCCAAAGGGATGCGGCAAAAGGTAGGCATTGCCATTGCACTTGTCAAAAAAGCGAAGGCATTATTCCTGGATGAACCTACTTCGGGATTAGATCCGCATGCCAGTAGTGAGTTTTCACAGATCATTATGAACCTGAGCGAGCAGGGCGTAAGTACGCTGATGGCCACACACGATCTGCTCATGGCTAAAAACCTGGGCACCAGGATCGGCATCATGCACCAGGGCGCACTAAAACATAACTTATTGTCAGATGAAGTTTCGCATGCAGATCTGACGCGGTTATATATTGATATCGTTAAACAAAACGTATAAATGATCAGGCTCATATTCAAAAAGGAACTGAAGGAACTCTTCCGCACCTCAAAAGTAGTCTGGATGCTTGTCGGGATCATTGTATTGCTGCTTCTGGCGCTGTATAATGGTAATTCCTACTATGAAAACCATAGCACCCTGATCAGGGAATCACAGGAGATGACCTATCAGCAATTTATTTCCCAGGGAGATAAAAACCCGCATTTGGGTGCCCATTTTGGCTTTTATGCCTATAAACCTACGGCCGATATGGCGATGATAGAAAATGGGATTGAAGATTATACAGGTAATTCCTTTTACCTGGAGCCGCATAAAAGAGGGGTGGTCAAGTTTAAAGAAATCAGCTATGCAACGGGACTGAGAAGTTTTGGCTTCCTGAATATAGGTTACCTGGCGCAATTTATTCTTCCGCTCTTTATCTTCCTGATCTGCCATAATATTTTCTCCAAAGAATGGGAAAATGGAACGATAAAGATGTTGCTGAGTTCTAAAGCAAGCGCGCGACAAATTTTTATGGGCAAGTTATTGTCCTGCCTCGCGCTGGTGATGGCACTGGTACTTTTTATAGCATTTTCTTCACTTATTTTGTTTGCCAGGGAGCATGATGCAGGCGCATTGATGAGTCGCGTTTTACCGGCTTTTGCGTGTTACCTATTGGGCTTAAGCCTTTTTGCAACAATGATGACAACGATCGGGGTGAGTATTTCGCTGCTAACCAGAAACGCGAACCTCTCGTTGATTGTGCTTTCCGGCTTCTGGCTGATCGGTGTTTTCCTATTGCCAAGGTTAGCGGGAGAGTTATCAAAAAATATCCACCCTGCGATGACTTCCCTGGAATTTGAAAACAAAACCTTCAACGAAAAACAGTACGGTGTGGGCAACGAAGGACACAAAGATGTGCGCAGGGAAAAGTTATTACAGCAGACTATGCAGCAGTATCATGTGAAAAGAATTGAAGATCTGCCGGTCTTCTTTATCCCGATCACGATAGAGTTTTTTGAGGAATCGGATGCAGCGGTGATGGATCGGGCCTATAAAGCGGTAGATGATAACGAAGCCAGGCAAAATCATCTGGTGCTGAACAGTGCATGGCTTACGCCTTTCCTGGCTTTCCGCGATTTTTCTATGCGGATGACGGCGACAGATATGGATACGCATAATGACTTTACAGCTAAAGCGGAAATCCACAGGCGTAAAATAGGAGTGATTGTGGACGACTACTATCAGAAAAACACAGTCGCCGGTAATGCCTTCTGGAAAACTGTTCCCCAGTTCGCTTATACCGCACCAGGCATTGGCTGGCGCTTATCCAATGCAGCCAATTCTATTTTTATCCTGTTGGGCTGGACTTTATTTTCCATTGGCCTGATGGTTTACGCTTACCGCAAACTAACAGTCTGATTTTGCAAAAGCCCGTTTAAACAGCTCATTATGAAACTTTCCGTTATCCGCATATTATTTAAACACGAGCTCAGGATCCTGTCACGCAACAAGGTGCTGCTCTCTTTGTCTATCCTGATTATTTTCATTCTCCTTTCTGCCCTCTGGATTGGCAGCAGCATGCTCCATAAACAAGAGCAGACCATTACTAAAATCCAAAGTTCCGAAAAGGAGATGCTGGACAGTTTAAAGACCAGGATCAAACGTGTGGAAGCCAATAATATGGTCTATCCCGGTTTTATCTGGGATGATCCTACTTTTGCCTACAATACCGCGAGGAACGAGGGACCTAACTATGCCATTAAAAAACCCTTTCCCTTGCAGGCACTCAACGTAGGGCAGAGCGATGTGCAGCCTTTTTACTACAAGGTATATCTCAATAAAAAACAATACCTCACCTTTGAATCTGAAATTGAAAACAGCTTTCTCCAGTTCATCGGGAACTTTGACTTCGCTTTTGTGGTAATTTATCTTTTTCCACTGCTGATCATCGTCTTTAGCTATAACGTATTGTCGTCCGAAAAGGAACAGGGCACCTGGGTGCTCTTAAAAACAAGTAACCAGTCCATTGCACAAATGATGATCTGCCGTATCGGCATCCGTTACATCCTCTTTACTGGTTTTTTCTGGCTGATTGTTACACCCGTTTTAATCGCCTCTATTGGCAGTAATTTCCTCTTCAGCGCCAACTGGCAATGGATAGTTGCCGAGGTATCTTTGTATTTTGCCTTTTGGTTTGCCCTTGCATTGCTGGTGAACAGTTTCTCGCTGACGTCTAACGTAAATGCCATGGTGCTGATATTTATCTGGCTGTTTACCGGAATTATCATCCCTAACCTGTTGCAGATCGGATTAAACAAGGTTTACCCTATTCCCAGCAGGATTGACATGCTCACCGCAGAAAGAGATGCGATCAATAAATATTTCGAAAAAGACGGTCAGGAGCTCACTAAGAATGTTTTTAGTAGTCCGAGGGCAATGATCAGGCAAGCTTCCATTGTCACTCCCGGAATGGTTTACGGTTATGGCGTCATCGTTTATAAAAGTCAGGAGATCAAAGATCAGGCAGCTGCCGTGGCAGAAGAAAAACTCTACGCACAGATCAGGAAACAGCAGGAGGGAATCAGGCGATTCCAGCTGCTCAGTCCGGCTCTGATGATGCAGGAAGAATTATCTGCCTTAACAGGGAGTCACTGGTACCAGTTTAACCAGTTCAGCAACGATGCGGCGACGTTCAGGAAGAAAAGCCAGCAATTTTATTATCCTAAAATGGCTTCCGAAAGTACTTACCGAACTTTTACTGTCAAAGACGCAGATGCGATTCCCCGCTTTCAGCCTAAGGTATATGCCGACTTCTCCTGGATCAATATCAGTCAGAGTTTTTTTATCTATCTGGGCATTATTATGCTCCTCAGTTTCATCGGATACAGGCGATTACTCGAAGCAAAAAAATAACTCTTGAACACCATGATCAACTAAACTCACCGGAGTAATCCTAAAAAAAGATTCTTCTTTTTGTAAACAAAGGCATATGTCCCCTGTTAAATACGCAGAGGAACAAAAAATAATGAAACCGTTCCCCGCTCATTTCTAATCCCCGGCCAGGGATAGATTTGAGGATTGAACATGGTCGATAAAAAATAACATATGTCTGAACAAAATCAAAAACCGCTCGAGAATCCAGCAAATAAATATCCAAAACCACCCTTTGTAAAACAGCCGCAGGAAGTTCCGGGACTTGCCTCAAAAATGCAGCCCGTACCAGATCATGGTGAGGAAAGTTATAAAGGATCAGGACGATTATTAGGTCGTAAGGCCCTGATTACTGGCGGCGATTCCGGAATTGGTCGCGCTGCTGCAATCGCTTATGCAAGAGAAGGTGCTGACGTAGTCATCAATTACTTACCAGAAGAACAGTCTGACGCCGATGAAGTCATTGCACTGATCGAAGCTGCAGGTCGTAAAGGATTTGGGATTCCCGGCGATATCAGAACGGAAGCTTTTTGTAAATCTTTAGTGGAACAAGCCGCAGAAAAACTTGGCGGAATAGATATTCTCGTTAACAATGCCGGTCACCAGCAAGCTGTTGAATCACTACTGGATCTGACTTCGGAAGGTTTCGATACGACTATCAAAACCAATATTTATGCGCCTTTCTGGATCACTAAGGCTGCTTTGCCACTCCTTCCCGAAGGTGCGGTAATTATTGCGACCAGCTCTGTACAGGCCTATGATCCATCAGAAAACCTGTTTGATTATGCGCAGACCAAAGCAGCTAATGTTGCCTTTGTAAAATCACTCGCAAAGCAGTTGGGACCTAAAGGGATCCGCGTAAACGGTGTGGCGCCCGGTCCGGTTTGGACACCCTTACAGACCAGTGGCGGTCAGCCTCAGGATGCAATTGTAGAGTTTGGTGGAAAAACACCCCTTGGTCGCCCGGGACAACCGGCAGAACTGGCTTCTATCTATGTGCAGCTCGCTGATAGCGACGCGAGTTATGCGACAGGACAAGTTTACGGTGCTGCAGGTGGAAGCGGACATCCATAAGGATGCTGAAATCTTAACTCACCCAAAGCCCGGTATTTTAACAGATGCCGGGCTTTATATTTAATCTGTGGTCTGTAGCTTAGGCCTTTGATCCGTCGATCTGTGCGTTAATCATTTTTCTGATCTGCAGATACTGCAGCAGCATGATCGTTTTTCCATCTTTGATTTCCCCTGTGCTGATCATGTTAAACGCTTCATCCATATCTATTTCCAGTACTTCGATGTCTTCATTTTCTTCACTTAGTCCGCCGCCCTCACTTATTTTCATGGTAGGGGAATAGGCAGCGATGAAAAAGTGAACCAGTTCTGTTACGGATCCGGGCGACATATAAGCTTCGAAAATTTGCTCTACATCAGTGATCTTATATCCCGTCTCTTCCTCTGTTTCCTTCCTGATGCAATCTTCAGGATGATCATTGTCCAGTAAACCTGCACAGGATTCTATCAGCATGCCGCTTTCATTCCCGTTAATGAAAGTAGGCAGACGAAATTGCCTTGTCAGGATTACCTTATTCACCTCCGTATTGTACAGCAATATCGTAGCGCCGTTTCCTCTGTCGTACGCCTCCCGGCTCACTCTTTTTACTGCTCCGTCCTGCTGCAGATACTCATAAGTGATTTTACGCAACGTGTACCAGTCAGACGATAAGATTTCAGTCGCTATGATGTTGAATTTATTCTTCTGCATCTGGCACCTCGTCTATGTGAAAATAGATCTTCAATCCTCTTTCACGACCAATTTTCACATCATTATCTGCTCCCTGCGATGCCCCTTCAATCCGCAATATTGCATCACATTTCTCCAGCAGCCGGTGTGCACAGGGATACTGAATCTCATTCCAGATGTCGTCGCCCGTTGCAGCAGAACCTGCTAGTTTGATCAGCGGTAAAGCCAGCCATTCGCCAATTACCGGAACATGGCCTTTTTTGAACAAAGGCAGGGCAAGCGCTTCGAGGTTACTCAAATTCTGCTGCATTAAAACAGGATCGTCATTCGTGCCACTTCGGTAAGGGCCAGCAATTAATATCAACATATCTCTTTTCTTTTTACAAATAGAATAAAAGATAGCCGATAAAAAATTAAGGTACCTTAAGAAATTGAGATTTTTTCATTTTAACAAGTCAAATCATTTTGACCTGCCACTATCATTTATAATGATGCCAGCCATTAATGAATTTTATACTACCCTTTCACTTTTCTTAATGTACTTAAAAATTCTGGTGTGATCCCCAGGTAAGACGCAATTTGTTTTTGAGTAACTTGTTTTACGATCTGAGGATATTTGATCAGAAAGCTATGATACCGCTCTTCCGCTGTCAGCGATAGATTTTCCATTACCCTTAACTGCTCACGCGTATATGCATTCTGCATCAGGATTCTGAAAAACCGTTCAAACTTAGGAACCGTCTCCAGCAAATGATCAAAATTGTCCCTGCTGATCTGAAAAACCGTGCTCTGTTCGATAGTTTCTATATGCATCATCGCCGGTTTTTTATTCAGATAACAATACATATCAGTAATCCACCAGTCGGCGATGGCAAACATTATAGTAGACTCCTTACCATCTTTGTCTACAAAATATGACCTCACTGCTCCTGAATCTACATAACTCAGGTACCTGCAATCCTGACCTGCCGCTAGCAGCAATGTCTTTTTAGCCAGATTTTTAGAAGTCACCAGCGAAGTAAACAATACTGTTTCTTCTTCCGTGAGGCTGATATGTTTTGCAATATTTGTAAGGAGTCTATCCATTATTCGTTAAAATTGTTACCAGGGACTAATCCCTGTTTCCGGCGAGTTATCATCACTAAAAAACTGACCCGTTAAGCCATCTTCGCCTAAGACCGCTGCTTTTACTACCCGTGCTGCCGCATCCTGTACCGTTCCTGGTCCGCTGTGGTGGTTAAAATCTGTCGCTGTATAACCCGGGTCTACCGCATTGACCTTAAACGCTGTATCCCGTAAGTTATGCGCAAGTATAATCGTATAACCATTCAGTGCTGCCTTGGAGGTCACATAACCAGCTGCTTTCACCTCATAATATTTCCATGAAGGATCGCTATGCAAAGTAAGCGAACCTAAACCTGAAGTCACGTTAACAATCCTTGGTGCCGGTGCTGCTTTCATCAGGTCTATAAATGCCTGTGTTACGGCGATCACGCCGAAGAAATTAGTATCAAATATTTGTTTCAATACTTTGATGTCTGCTGTTAAAGGACTTTGCTCCATACCTCCTAAAATTCCGGCATTGTTGATCAGTACGTCCAGTATTTCTACTTTCTCGCCCAGTGTTTGTCGCGCATTTTCGATTGATTCCTCGTTGTCTACATCAATTGCTATAGGCTCAACGTTATTGAGGCCTTCCGACAGCAGTTGGTTCACCGCTTCCTGTCCTTTATCGATGTCCCTGCATCCCAGGTATACATAATATCCCTGCTGTAATAATTGTCTTGCCGTTTCGAAGCCAATGCTTTTGTTTGCTCCTGTGATCAGTACTGTTTTCATTATATCTCTATTTATTTAGGTAATGAATCTTGCATGAGAACAATCATATCTTTAAAAAGATGATCTTATGAAGGATTCTTTTGTATGATACAAATCTACATTCAGCAGGAGCTCCCGCTGTAACACTTCCAATGGTATTAATGGTACATTTCACGGATGTTCGCCCGGTAGTCAGCAGGCGTTACCCCGGCTTCGCGCTTAAAGAAGCGGTTAAAATAAGAAGCATCAGTAAAACCAAGGTCGTACGCAATTTCTTTCAATGCGTTGTTGGTATGACAAAGCAATCGCTGTGCTTCCAGTGTTAATCGTTCGTGGATATGTTTAATAGCCGGTTTACCACTTTGTATTTTCACTACTTCACTCAAATGGCCTGCCGAAATGTTTAATAAAGACGCATAATCACCTACTTCATGCAGTTCCCGGAAACATTCGTTGATCTTGGTCTGGAAGCTTCTCAGCAATATTTTATCCGCAGAATTAGTCGTTTCATTGTATTGCTCCGTATACAGGCGACTCAGATAGGTAATCAGCAAGGTAAAGCAGGCACCCAGCATGCGTTGCTGCCATTCACTCGGTGTGATGTACTCTGCGTTAAGCTTTGCAATCATATCCTCTACAAATACAAGGT
>Ga0247813_10000513_pt1 | contig 35607 bp, 27 predicted proteins | sample UWRJL169409C1_FD_180719 | JGI IMG/M metagenome (GOLD analysis project Ga0247813, IMG submission 180719) | Plant litter microbial communities from Arlington Agricultural Research Station in Wisconsin, United States - UWRJ-L169-409C-1 | ecosystem: Environmental > Terrestrial > Plant litter >... | reverse complement strand
GGTGGTCTGGGGGTGGGTGGACGCGGAGGCGTCGCCGAGGTCGTGCGGTGAGCGGCGCGACGAGCCGGCCGTGCGGGTGGCCCACGCCTCGAAGAGACCTGCGAGCAGACCGTCGTCGTCGGCGGTCCGGGCGACCGCGGCGACCTCCTGCCCGGTCTCGGAAGCCGCGCGACGGGTCGGCTCGCCGATCGCGACGACGCTCACGTCCTCGCGCGGTCCGAGCTGCCCGGCGACCTCGCGGGCCACGCTCCCCGACGTGAGGACGACGGCGTCGAAGCGACCGTCCCGCCACGCGGAGACGACCTCGGGCGGGGCCGCGTGCGACACGGTCCTGTAGGTGGTGACGCGCACGGGCTCGAAGCCGCGCTCGCGCAGACCCGTCTCGAGGGTGGGGCGGGCGAGGTCGCCGAGCGGGAGCAGGACGCGTGGGGCTGGAGCTGTGTCGGTCTCGCGCTCGACCTCCGGCCACTCCGCGAGCAGCCCGACGGCGGAGTTCTCGGTCGCCACGAGGTCGACCGTGATGCCGACGGCAGCGAGGGCGCGGGCTGTCGCCGGCCCGACAGCAGCCCACCTGGCGCCGCGCGCGAGCCGGGCGAGCGGTTCTGGGCCGGCTTCTGCGTCGACCCTCGCCGCAGACGCGACAAGCTCGTCGACGGCGTTGACGCTGGTCACGGCGACCCAGGCGACGTCCCCGTCGCGGAGGCTGGCCACGGCCCTGTCGAGCACAGCTCTGTCGTCGTCGCCGATGTCAGCGCGCGAGACGAGCGGCGCGACGACGGCCGAACCGCCGGCCTGCTCGACGAGACGAGCGAGCCCGGCACCGCGCCCGGGAGCGCGAGGGATGAGGACCCTCCACCCGTCGAGCGGGAGTGCGGGTGAGGTCGGTGTGCCGGCGGGCTGGAGCTCGTCGTCGTGGCTGGCGCGCCCCGCAGCCGCTGTCTTCTGGAGACCTGTCTCCTCGCGTCCGCCCCTCGCCTCGGCAGCGCTCATCAGATGAACCTCATCAGATGAACGACGCTGCGCCGAGCGACAAGAAGTGGTCGGCGACGGCCTCGCCGAGGGCGATCGCCTCGGCGGTCGACGTGTCGGCCACCTCGACGGACTGCTGGTGACGCAGCTGCTCGCTGCCGTCGGGGCGGGCGACGACGGCGTGCAGCGAGAGCAGCCCGTCGGAGACCGTCGCGTGGGTCCCCACAGGGGCCGCGCACCCGGCCTCGAGGCGCGAGAGCAGCGCGCGCTCGGCGAGGACCGACAGCGAGGTCGCGGGGTCCTCGAGGTCGCTGAATGCGCGGCGGACCACGGGGTCGCTCTCGAGGAGCGTGGTCCGGGTCTCGACGGCGAGGGCGCCCTGACCGGGTGCCGGTGCCATGTCCACGACGGAGATGAGCTCGGTGATCGCGTGCTCACGGCCGATGCGGTTGAGCCCGGCGGCGGCGAGCACGACGGCGTCGAGGTCCCCGGTCTCCGGGTGCACCCGGCCGAGGCGGGTGTCGATGTTGCCGCGGATGTCGACGACGTCGAGGTCGGGGCGGACGAGGCGCAGCTGCGCGGCGCGCCGCGGAGAGCCGGTCCCGACGCGGGCGCCCTGGGGCAGGTCGGCGAGCCTGTGGCCGGCGCGCGAGCACAGGGCGTCGCGCGGGTCCTGGCGGACGGGTGTCACGTGCTGCAACCCGAGGACCCCCGTCGTGGGCAGGTCCTTGAGGGAGTGGACGGCGACGTCGCAGCGGTCGTCGAGGAGCGCTGCGCGCAGCGCGGTGACGAAGACCCCGGTGCCGCCCATCTGGGAGAGCGAGCCTGTGAGGACGTCGCCGTCGGTCGTGATCGGCACGATCTCGACAGGTCGGCCGGTCAGCCGGCGCAGGTCGTCGGCGACCGTCCCGGTCTGGGTCAGCGCGAGGAGGCTGCTGCGGGTGCCGATGCGGAGGGCGGGGTGTCCTGTCACCCGTCCAGTGTGCTCCCCTTCGCTCGCCGAGTCGAAATGAGAGAGGTCACAGGACAATTGTTCGGGCGTTCGACAATAGTTCTGACAGGCTGTCAGTTCTGCATCACAGAGGGTTGCCTAAGAATATGCAGGAAAGGGCACCCTAAGTAATTCCCCGACCGATTCAGGAAAGGTCGAGCGAGCGCGCCGCCGCCTGCGCGTGCGGGACGACCGCGGCGAGCCCGGTGCCCGCCACCCACGCCCCGGTGACCGAGAGCCCGGGTGCCCCGTCCGCACGCAGCGCCGCCACGTCGCTGACCAGTCGAGACGTGCGTGCCCGGTGCTCCGGGGTGGGCGGCGAGAGCGCGTCGTCCCAGCGCGTCACGGCCGAGGAGAGCACGTCGCCGGGCGCCAGGGGCACCCCGTAGAGCGCCTGGACGTCGAGCACGGCCTGCGCCACGAAGGTCTCGTCCGGGGCCGCTGCGTCGAGGTCCGACCCTGTCGGGCCGGCACCGCCCCGCCCGTAGCTGAGCCGTACGGCGTGCGAGTCCGGCCCGAGCGTGGCGTCGAGGCGCTCGCGCAGCCACGGCCACTTGGCCGAGGCGTGGGTCGAGCCCTTGGCGACGACGTCAGAGCCCGGTGCGACCAGCACGCCGGTGCCGCGAGGCGCGGCCCCGAGGGCAGGAGCATGCAGGACGAGCGTGACGAGGCGGATGTCGGTCCCGCGGACCGGTGCGGCCCCGGCGGTGTCGACGAGGTCTGCGAGCAGCGCGACGGCGGTGTGCCCGCCGACGGCGAGGACGACCCGCGCTGTGCGCAGCGTCTCGCCCGTCGTGAGCCGGACCTCCCACACGTCCCCAGCCCGGCGCAGCTGCTGGACCCCTGTGCTGCGGCGGATCGTGCCGCCCGCCTCCACGGCAGTCTCGAGCGCGGCGACGAGCTGGTTCATGCCGCCGACCAGGCCGCGCACGGCCGAGCCTGCCGGCGCCTGCGCGCGCAGCGACCGGACCGCTGCTGCCAGCGACCCTGTGCGCTCGTAGGCAGCCAGCAGCCCCGGGGCGACGGCGTCGACCGACAGCAGCGCGGGGTCCGTCGAGTGCACTCCGCCGGCCACGGGCGTCACGAGCCTGTCGAGCACGCGCCGGCCGAGACGGCTCGTCACGAGCGAGGCGAGCGTCGACGTGTCGACACGTGATGGGGGCAGCACGCGGTCGAGGCTGGCCCGGAGCGCCCCGACGACCCCGATCGCACGGCGGGTGTCGGAGGCCCACACGTGACCCGGGATCCCCAGGACGCCAGCCTTCGGCAGCGGGAAGGCGCGGCCGCGCGGGCGGTGAGGCGCCGCCCTCGGACCGGTGCCCGCCGGCACGTAACCCCAGGCGGAGAGCCCGCTCGGCTCGACCGCCTCGAGCCCGAGCTCGGCGACGAGCGCGGCGATCGCCTGGCTGCGCGAGGCGTAGGACTCGGCGCCGGAGTCGACCACGACCGGAGCGCCAGCGGGCCCCACGTCAGCCCGCGCGAGGTACCCGCCGCAGACCTCCGAGGCCTCTACGACGACGGGCGCGAACCCGTCGGCCACGAGGGTCCGGGCCGCCACGAGCCCTGCGATCCCACCCCCGACGACGACTGCGTCGAGGACCGGGGCGGGCGTGCCGTCGTACGAGGGGCTCGTGGTCATGGTCGTCAGGTGTGGTCAGGCTTCAGAGGGAGTGCACGAGCTCGACGACCCGCGTGAGGACCGTCGGGTCGGTGTCGGGCGGGACCCCGTGACCGAGGTTCACCACGTGCGCAGGAGCCGTGCGGCCGCGCTCGACGACGTCGCGGACGTGCGCCTCGAGGACCGGCCACGGCGCACCGAGCAGCGCGGGGTCGATGTTGCCCTGGAGCGGCGTCGTGCCGCCGAGCATGGCGTTGGCCTCGTCGAGGGGCGTCCTGTAGTCGACCCCCACGACGTCGGCGCCCACGTCGCGCATGGCGGGCAGCAGGTGGCCTGTGCCGGTGCCGAAGTGGATCACCGGGACGGGCAGGTCCTTGACGTGCGAGAGCGCTCGGGCCGACGACGGCGCGACGTGCGCGACGTAGTCCGCGAGGCTCAGGCTGCCCGCCCAGGAGTCGAAGAGCTGGGCGGCGCTGGTCCCCGCGAGGACCTGCGCGCGCAGGAACGTGCCTGTCACGTCGGCCGCCCAGGTGGTGAGGCGGGCCCACGACTCGGGGTCCGTGTGCATCATGCGGCGTGCGCCGAGGTGGTCGCGCGACGGGCGCCCCTCGACCATGTACGCGGCGAGCGTGAAGGGCGCTCCGGCGAAGCCGATGAGCGGCGTGCTGCCCAGCTCGGCGACGGTGAGGCCGACGGCGTCGCGGATCGGCTGGAGGGCCTCGTCCGTGAGGGTCTTCTCGAGGAGCCTGTCGACGTCCGCCGGGGTGCGCACTGGCTCGCCGAGGACCGGGCCGACGCCCGGCGCGATGTCCACGTCGACCTCCGCCAGGCGCAGCGGCACGACGATGTCCGAGAAGAAGATGCCCGCGTCGACCTTGTGGCGACGGACGGGCTGGAGCGTGATCTCGCTCGCGAGCGCCGGGTCGAGGCAGGAGTCGAGCATCGCGACACCCTCGCGGGCGGCCAGGTACTCGGGGAGGGAGCGACCGGCCTGCCGCATGAACCACACGGGGGTGGTCTCGGGTCGGTCGCCGCGCAGCGCGCGGACGAGTGGGGAGCTGGACGTCCGGCCGTCGACGAGAGGGTGCGCTGAGGAGAGATTCACACCTCGATTCTGCCTTTCCGACCGACAAATGTTTAAATCGAATCGCTGTGGTTCTCATGTCGATGACCGCAAGTCACCACGAGCTTGACCTCGAAGCGCTCGAGCAGCTGTCAACAGGCGCGCATTCGATGGGCACGTCGGCCGTGCGGACTTGCGAGATGATCACCGGTGCCGTCGTGCTCGCGACCTGCAACCGGTTCGAGCTGTACCTCGACCTCGTCGACGGTGCGGCTGCTCCGGGCAGCCCGGGGACCCTCAGCGAGCGTGATCTTGCCCACGCTGCCGACGAGGTCGCCCGGCTCATCGCCGTCGAGTCCGGGGTCAGCCAGGAGGCCGCGCGGTCCGCCTTCACGGTCCGCAGCGGCGAGGGCGTCACCCAGCACCTCTTCACGGTCGCCTCGGGTCTCGACTCGATGGTCGTCGGGGAGCGGGAGATCGCCGGGCAGGTCCGCAGGGCCCTCGACGCCTCGCACGCCGAGTCGACGACGAGCCCGCGGCTCGAGCGCCTCTTCCAGTCGGCGTCGCGCGCCTCCAAGCGCGTCGCGCACACCACCCACCTCGGCGCCGACGGTCGCTCGGTCGTCTCGGTCGGCCTCGACCTCGCCGAGGCGAGCATCCCGCCGTGGCGCCAGACCTCCGCGGTGATCGTCGGCACCGGCGCCTACGCCGGGGCGACCGTCGCCGCGCTGCGCGCCCGCGGGTGCGTCGACATCGCCGTGTACTCCGCGTCAGGTCGCGCCGAGCAGTTCGCGATGGCCCGCGGTGTCGACGCCGTGACGGACCTCGTGACTGCGCTCGGCGAGGCCGACCTCGTCGTCTCGTGCAGCGGTGCCGGGCGTGGCAACCGTCTGGCGCTGCCTTCTGCCGGGCCCGGCGAGGCAGCTGCTCCGGGGTCGGGTCTGCGGACCGACGACCCCTCTGACCTGCGCTACATCCTCGAGACCGCTGCCGTCGTGGCGGCCCGCGACGACGCGGCCGTGCGTGCCGGCGACGACGGGACGGCCCGTCCTCTCGTCGTGCTCGACCTCGCGCTGCACCACGACGTCGACCCCGGTGTCGGCGACATCGACCAGGTGCTGCTCATGGACCTCGGGACGATTCGCAGCCACGCTCCGTCGACGTCGTCGCTGCCCGTGCGCGCGGCACGCGAGATCGTCGCGGCGGCCGTCACCGAGTTCACCGTCGGCGAGACGCTGCGTGCGGCGGACTCCGTGGTCGTCGGGCTCCGGGACAGGATCACCGCCGAGGTCGAGGCCGAGCTGGCCCGCTCGGCCGGGTCGTTCACGACGGACGCCGACAGGGCGGCCCACGAGAAGTCCTTGCGCCGGTTCGCCGCGACGCTCCTGCACCGCGGCATCACCCGCATCCGGGATGCCGCACGGGCCGGAGAGCCCCTCGAAGAGGTCGCCGAGGACACGGCGACGGTCCTGACGATGCGCTGGAACGGCCGTCGGGCCGTGCCCGGTGCCGGGCCGGCCACCGCTGTGGCCGAGCCGAGGCACAGCCCGCGGGACGGGCTCGCAGCGGGCTGAGCGGGGGTTCGGTCGTCGACCTCCGGGTCTCCCGGCCGCGCGGGTCTCGTCGTCGGCGGGGTCTCGCGACCGACCGGCCCTGGTCGCCTCTCGAGTCTCGCAGTCGCCCGAGTCGCCTGAGTCGCCTGAGTCGCCTGAGGCTCACAGTCTCCCGGCATCCCTGGCCGTCTCCCGGCGGGTCTGCTCGCATCCCGCGTCTCGCAGCTGCCCGGTCTTGTCGTCGCCCGGGTCTTAGCCGGGACCGCACCGGCCGCGATCCTCACCCGTCGACAGGTCCTCCGACCCTGTACTGGCCCGAGTCGTTGAGCACGAGCACGGGGACCGAGGCCGGGGCGCCGCCCGAGACGAAGGTGCACTCGAACTCGACTCCTTCGCGCACGTCGACAGACCCAGGGCAGGTGACGGCGTCCACGTCGCTCAGCCCGAAGCGCGTGGAGAGGATCTTCGCGACGTCCTGCGAGACGACCGACGCGTCGAAGGTGGGGGTCTGCTCGAACGCACCTGTCGCCGCGAGCGTGGCGCCGACGCTGACGAGCGCGGTCAGCACGGCGGTGAGCAGGACCGTCCGGAGGGTGCGGCGCCGGTTCGGCCGTGCGGTCGCGGGGCTCGTCGTGGACGTGGGTGCAGACGTCGGTCCGACGGGAGGCAGGTCGTAGGGCGACGGGCGGCCGTAGCCCGGCGACGGTACGTGCCCGGGTGCGGTCCCGTAGCCCCCTGAGGCGAGGCTGGCGGGCGGTGTGCTGTAGCCCGACGAGGGGGTGCTGGCGGGCGGTGTGCTGTAGCCCGACGAGGGGGTGCTGGCGGGCGGTGTGCTGTACCCCGACGAGGCGGTGCTGCCGGTCGGTGTGCCGTACCCCTGCTTCGGGTAGCCCTGCGCGGCTCCCGGCGCCGGGGAGGGTGCCGGACTGAGGGGCGGCGTCGGACGGAGGACCGGCGTCGGACGGAGGGCCGGCGTCGCGAAGGTGCTCGCTGTCCCGCCCGCCGCTCCGAGTCCGCTCCGGACCGTCGGTGCGGGGGCGTAGTCGGGTGCGGCCGGGCGCGCGGCCCCTGCGGGCCGGGGTGCCGCTGTCCGAGGTGCTGCTGCGTCGGGTGGGGTCGCTGCTGTCCCGGATGGCGTCGCCGCTGTTGCGGGTGCTGTCGCCGTCGTCGGTGCCTGCAGCCGGCGCGGGACCCGCGGCGGCACAGCTCCGCTGCCGACTCCGGCGTCCGCGGTGCCGCGGTCGGCTCCGCGGTCTGCTCCGCTGGCTCCGGCACCGCCGGGAGGTGTGGGCTGGTCTGTCATCAGGCATCTCCGAGCGAGTTGATGAAGTCGTCGCGCTCGGTCTCCGAGAGCGTCGTGACGTCGTCCAGCTCCGGGGCTGGCGGGACGTCGTCGCGGGCCGCGGTCCCGGTGATCTCGAAACCGAGCTGGAGCACGAGGTCGGGCACGTCGCCCTCGCCCGGGACCACACCGTTCATCTCGACCTTGAGCAGGGCACCGTCGGCGTCCTGCCAGAGATTCACGGGGACGAGCGTGCTGAGCATGGTGTCGGTGAGCATCGCGGTGAGCGACTCCGGCATCGAGAGCATCTCGGCGTCGAGGATCGACTGGAGGGTCACCTCGGTCTGGCTGAGCACCTCCCCGTCGCGTGAGCTCGTGACGGTGCGGCGCATGCTCGGTCCGGCGTCCGAGGCCTCGGTGGCGTTGATCGCGTCGCGCACGTCGCAGACCGTCGAGAAGCCGAGGACGTAGCACATGGCGTTGTCGCCGAGGATCCCGAGGCTTCCGTAGAGGGTCGGGAACCTGACCCACGGGGTGTCGATGTCGGTGTCGAGCCCGTCGCCGAGGAGGAGGTAGTCCCACGAGTCACCGCCGACGTGCAGCATGTCGATGGTCCGGCCGGTCCCCGGGTCGTTCTGCTGCGTGAAGAGCGACGCGGGGTTTCCGCTGACCGCGACGACGGACTGCCCGGCGGAGGTGTCCTCGCCGAAGGTCGCGTGGGTGTACGTGACGCCGGTGATGTCGGTCGTCTCGCCGGTCGTGAAGGGGGAGGACTCGAGGATGTGCGAGTCGAGCAGGTCCATCTGGGCCGTGAAGCGCTCGGTGGCCGCGACGTCGACGGCGTCCCAGTCGGGGAACGCCTCGCCGCGCACGGGCTCGGGCGAGCACGCGCCGACGCCGAGCAGCACGCCCACGACCGCAGCCGCGACGAGCGGTCGACGTGAGCGCGAGGCCGTGCCCGGACGGGCGGACCACGCGTCGGCTGTGTGACGGACGCTGGGGTTGGTGCTCGAGCTGGCGCCGGGGTTGGTGGTTGCACCGGTGCTGGGGCTCGGGCTGGTGGTTGTTCCGGGGCCGGGGCCGGTGCATGTGCTTGTGCCGGTGCTCGTGCTGGCGGCGCTCTCAGCCCCGGCTCCGGTGCGTGCTCGGTCGACAGTCACAGTCCACCTGCCTCGGTGAACAGCGCGAGCGCGTCTTCGCCGAGCGGCATGGCGCCGAGCTCGGTCGGCGACCGGAACGACGTGGTGGCCACCAGGTAGCCGGCGCCTGTCACGGTGTCGTAGTCGGACAGCCACCCGCCGCCCGAGGCGCCCTGGGTCATGGCGCACTCGATGCCGAACGCGCCGCGCTGGAGCACGAACCAGTCGTCGCTCGCGCAGTACCGCTGGTCCAGGCCGTCGAAGGGGGCGGCTGCGGGGTAGCCGGTGACGAGCAGGTCGTCGACGGTCCCGCCGAAGGCGATGCCCTGGCCGCCGGTCACCTCCTGGATGCGTCGACCGTCGTCGTCGGGCGCCATGGTGAGGAAGGCGAAGTCGTGCGTCCAGCCGCTGCCGATCACCATGCCGAGGGAGTTGGTCGAGGCGTTGTCGGCAAACTCCTGAGGACCGTAGGCGGACTCTGCGGCCCAGTACCCGTACGGCGCGACGGCGCCGTTGTCCTCGTCGGCGGGGACGAAGAACACGTTGGTCGCCCACCCGGTCCCGCCCTCGAAGTCCCAGAGGCAGTGGGCGGCAGTCGCGACGACGTCCTGCGAGGCGGCATTGACGACGGTGGCAGAGCAGACGTAGTCGTCGCTGCCGATCGTCACGTAGAGGCGGCCCTGGGTCGATGCGGCAAGACCTGTCGCGTCGAAGGGGTCTCCGGCTGTCGCGGGTGCGACGGGGGTCGGGTCGGTCACGGGACCTGACGAGGGGTCGACCACCACGCCCGTCGCGGCGTCGGGCCGGGTGCCGCCGTCGGTGTCAGAGCTCTCGGGGTCGTCGTCCGGAGTGACGATCTTGGTGTCGGCGTCACGGCGACGGTCTTCGGTCCAGTAGTCGTTGACCTCTTGCGGGCTGTCTTCGTAGTCGTGCCGCAGCGAGACCGTGTCGGTCTTGAGGGGCGGGCCGATCTGCGGTGACAGGGACCCGGCGACGGCTTCTCCAGGGATCTGCGTCGCGCAGCCTGCCAGCGCAGCGGCGAAGGCGACGAGGGCTGTGGTCCGCAGCACTGGTCGACGGGCTACGGCGTGGCGTGGCGCGGGCACGATCGGCGCGGGCACGATCGGTGCGGGTGCGGGTGCGGGTGGGACGCCGGGTCCGGCAGCGGGCCTGGCCGCGGTCGCGGCGGCAGGCGCGACGGCAGGCGCGACGGCGGGCGTCGGGGTGGGCCCGGTCGGGGCAGCGGGTCCGGTTGCGGCGGCGGGCCCGGTGGCGTGCGGTTCACCGCCGGTGAGTGGCGGCCTGCGGAGCGACATGCCTCGACTATCCCACTCACCACGCTGTCACGAGCGAGGAGCGAGGGGGAGTGGTGCCCACCCGGACCGGCGACTCGTTGCGGGCCGCAGGATCCTGCGGATCGAGGGCGTCGTGATGGCGTGGGGACCAGTCCCCATCTACGAGCGGCTGGGGTCGCGGCCGGCGCTGCCGGGGGCGGGCTCGCCGTGGCGTGCGCGTGGGCAGCCGACCGCTCCCGGTCTGGTGCGGGAGCGGTCGCCTGCCCGGGCGGCCCTAGCCGATGATCCCGAGGGCAACCCCTTGGACGATGAGCAGCACCGCGCTGAGTGTCACGACAGCGCCAGCCCACATCCAGAAGCTCTTGAGGCGCCGTGCCTTCGTGGCTGTGCGATCGAGGGTGTCGAAGCGGCGGAGCTGCTCGGCTGTCAGGAGCGGAGCAGGTGAACCCCAGGTCGTCGCGGTGACTGCCGCGGTCTGGACCGCTCTCAGGTCTTCTCCGGCGAGCGTGGCGGGTAGACGCTTGAGCCTGCGTCGGAGGAAGAGGTCGGCGAAGACTCGCGTCCGCTCCGGCTTCTCGCGCACGACGAGCCGCTTCGGGTCGACGAAGACGAGCGCGGGGGTGACGGGCACGTCGACCGTCGACGCCGCCCGCAGCATCCGCCCGACGACGTCGGCGGAGCTCTCGGTCCGCGCCATGAGGTCGGTCTTCTCACGGTCGACGAAGACATCGTGCCCTGCGACGAAGACGTTCTTCACGCGGTGGTGCTCGCTCGTCACGACGAGCACCCCGGGCGGACCGACAGCGACGTGGTCGGCGTCCGGTGTGCGACCGTCGAGGGGGACCGCGTGCGTCACGACCCAGTCGGGTCCCACCCCGTCGAGGACGCGAGCTACCCGCCGGGCACCGGTAGCCCGGTCGAAGGCTGCACGTGCGGCCGGGGCGATCGGGTTCGTGCCGAAGACGCGCCCGAAGGACCCCCGTGCGTCGCCTGCGGGCTGGCGCTCGAGCGTCAGTGCGATGTCGCTCCGCCCTGGGACGCCGGCGGGCGTGAGCGCGCTCGGGGAGTCCTCAGAGGCTGGCCCCTGTGCTGGATCAGCGCTCATCGACCCTCCGCCACCACGACTGCTCGCCTGCCGGTCACAGGTACTCGGCGACCAGCCGCTCGGCGAGACCGACGTACGACCCCGGAGTCATCGCAGCGAGGCGTGTCGCGACGTCGTCGGGGAGGCCGAGGCCTGCGACGAAGGTCCGCATGTCCTCTCCGGTGATGCGGTGCCCGCGGGTGAGCTCCTTCAGCCGCTCGTACGGGTTCTCCATCCCCTCGACCCCGGCGACCGACGCGGCGCGCATGGCGGACTGGACGGCCTCGCCGAGGACCTCCCAGTTGCCGTCGAGGTCGTCGGCGAGCAGATCGCCGTTGACAGCCAGAGCCTTGAGTCCCCGGCGCACGTTGTCGATCGCGAGCAGCGAGTGACCGAAGGCCGGTCCGATGTTGCGCTGGGTCGTCGAGTCCGTGAGGTCCCGTTGGAGGCGGCTGGTCACGAGCGTCGCGGAGAGGGTGTCGAGGAGGGCGCACGAGATCTCGAGGTTCGCCTCGGCGTTCTCGAAGCGGATCGGGTTGACCTTGTGCGGCATGGTGGACGACCCGGTGGCGCCGGGGACGGGGATCTGCTTGAAGAACCCGAGCGAGATGTACGTCCAGACGTCCGTCGCGAGGTTGTGGAGGATGCGGTTGAAACGGGCGATGTCCGCGTAGAGCTCCGACTGCCAGTCGTGGCTCTCGATCTGCGTGGTCAGCGGGTTCCAGGTGAGGCCGAGACCCTCGACGAAAGCCTTCGAGACGGCGGGCCAGTCGGTTCCCGGGACCGCGACGACATGGGCGCCGTAGGTGCCCGTCGCTCCGTTGAGCTTGCCGAGGTACTCAGCGCCCTCGACCCTGCGGACCTGGCGCCGGAGGCGGTGGGCGAGGACAGCGAGCTCCTTGCCGACGGTCGTCGGGGTCGCAGGCTGACCGTGCGTCCTGCTGAGCATGGGGACGCTCGCGTGCTCCCGGGCCATCTCGGCGATCTGCTCGACGAGAGCCGATGCGGCGGGGAGCCAGACCTGCTGGACCGCGCCGCGAACCATGAGCGCGTACGACAGGTTGTTGACGTCTTCGCTCGTGCACGCGAAGTGGACGAGCTCACCGACCCCGGGCAGGACCGTCGCGTCGCCGAGAGCGGCCGGCGCTGCCGCGAGGCGACGCTTGAGGAAGTACTCGACGGCCTTGACGTCGTGCACTGTCTCGCGCTCGATCTCCGCCATCTCGGCGATGCCGTCGCCCGAGAAGGTCGTGACGACGTCGCGGAGGTAGGCCTTCTCGGGTTCGCTCAGGCGCGGCGCGCCCGGGACCACAGGACCGTCAGCGGTGCCGTCCGTGAGGGCCACGAGCCACTCGACCTCGACGTGGAGGCGCTCGCGGTTGAGGGCAGCCTCGGACAGGTGGTCGACGAGCGGGGCGACCGTCGAGCGGTACCGGCCGTCGAGCGGTCCGAGGGCGATCGCCGGTGTGACGTCCGCGAGGCTCGCGCGGGTGGGCTCTGAGGAGAGGTCGCTGGTGGGCATGACGCCATTCTTCCATCTGCGGTCGGGTCGTGGACATGGTGCCCACGGTCCTGTGGACGACGACGCGGGTCCGGCGGTCTGTGGACTGCTTGCATCGTTCCCGGTGAGGACCTCGGCGCAGCGACCAGCCGGGCCGAGGAACGCTGCACACAGTATGAAGTGGACTCTTCCGACTGTCAGTACCAAGCGGTACTATTCGAACATGCGTTCGATGAACAGTCCTGGTGTCGACGGCCAGGCCCACCCAGACGGATCTTCCGGCACCACCGGCGGCTCCAGCGTGCCCGTGGGTCCTTCCGACCCCGGCCGTGGTGTGGCCGGAGGAGACGGTAGTGCTACGAAGACGGCGTCGTCGAGCTCCGCTCTCCTCCCTTCAGGTGTGCGGCTAGAGGTACGGCCCCGTCGCTCGCAGCGCTCGTCGCTGGCCGCGGGAGTGTCAGGCGCGGGGTCTTCGCGCGGATCGGGCCCCTCCGGACGTCGGACGCAGCCTGATCGTCGGACGCAGCCTGATCTTCGAGCGCGGCTCAATCGTCGTGCGCAGCCTGAGCCTCGGGAACAGTCTGCTGCTCGACCCTCTCCGCAGATGGTGGCGGGCGAGCGACCTTCCCGCCCGTCTCCTGCAGACGGCAGTCTCCTGGTCGTACCGAGCGCACCGGTCGTCGCCCGCGCTGCCTCGGGGCTCTCCTGGCGTGAGGCGCGTCGAGAGGTCCTCGACGCGCTGGTCGACGAGGTCGAGGCCGCTGATCGGGCGATCGCGAGCGCCCAGGCACGCCGGATCCGGGCGATCGAGGCCGTGCGGGTGGAGGCCGTGGGGGCTGTGGCTGCTCTCGACCCCGTGCTGGGGCCCGTGGATCCGGCCGACTCAGTCCGCGTCTCTGCCATCCGCGCACAGCAGAGGTTCGCGCACCAGTCTGTGGTGCTCGAGGTCTCGTGCGCCATCAGGGCTCCTGAGGTCAGCACTGCGTCGTTGGTGCACGAGGCTCAGGTACTGGTCGACCACCACCCGGCGACGCTCGCCGCGCTGACAGACGGGAGCATCTCGTACGCCCATGTGGGTGTGGTGCTGGAGAACACGACTCTCCTGGAGCCGGACGACTGCCGTGCCTTCGAGGTCACGCTCGTCGACAGAGCCAAGGACACGACTGTCGCTGCCCTGCGGAGGTTCGCTCGACGAGAGCGCGAGAGGACCCATCCGCGGCCCCTGATCGAGCGTCACCGTGAGCGCCTGGCGGAGAGGCACGTGGAGATCGAGCCTGCACGCGACGGGATGATGTGGCTCCACCAGTACCTTCCGGCGGTCCCGGCTGCGGCGATCTACAACCGCGTGACGGACATCGCAGCGAGCTTCCAGGGCCCGGACGAAGAACGCACCCTCGCTCAGCTCCGCGCAGACGTCCTGAGCGCGCTGCTCCTCGATGACGGCACGTCACGCTCCGCGTGGGAGTCGGCGAGGTTGCTGGGATGCGCGGACGGCACGATCGCTGGTGCTGGTGCTGGTGCTGGTGCTGGTGCTGGTGCTGGTGCTGGTGCTGGTGCTGGTGCTGGTGCTGGTGCTGGTGCGGATGCAGATGCGGGCGCTGGAGCAGGCGCGGCTGCCGACGGTCCCGCGGACCTGCACGCCCGCACGAACGGGCCCTGGCCCCGGCCCGACGGACCGTCTCTGCGTGGGATCCGCGCGACGGTAGCGGTCACCGTCCCCGTCATGACACTTCTGGGCACCTCGGAGGAGGACGGGCACCTCGCGGGCTACGGGCCGATCGATGCAGAGACGGCCCGGGAACTGGCAGCGCGTGCGCCCTCCTTCAGACGGCTGCTCACCCACCCGGAGAGCGGGGTGGTCCTCTCCGTAGGACGACAGAGCTACCGAGTTCCCGCGGACCTCAGGGCTTGGCTCCGGATTCGAGACGAGACCTGCCGCTTCCCGGGGTGCAACCGGCGGTCCGAACGCTGCGACATCGACCACATCGCCCCGTGGCAGACGGGCGGGGAGACCGATCACCGGAACCTCATCCATCTCTGCCGGCATCATCATCGGATCAAGCACGAGACTGCGTGGTCTGTCTCGAGCGACTCGGGTTCGGCAGACGGCTTCGCGAGCCCTGACGACGTCATCTGGACGTCACCATCGGGACGTACCTACGTCGACCACCCGGCGATCCCGCGACCGGCTCGTCTCTCTGTCGAGCCGCGCCCGCAGCTCGACTTGGGCGCAGGATCGGGCCCGGCCGAGGGGGGACCCGAGCCCAGCTTCCCAGACCTGCCCCCGTTCTGACGGAAGGGGCGAGTTCTGAGAGACGGCCCCAGCACGGGCGAGGTGCACCTCGCCCGTCACCGTGCCGGCGTTCACGTCTAGCGGCGCGACTCGTCCTTCGTCGGCACGACGACGGAGATGATCATCGAGAAGAGGGAGATGAGGAACGCGGCCAGCACGGCCCACCAGAAGCCGTCGACGCGCAGGCCCCAGTCGGCCTGGTCGGTGATCCATCCCGTGAGCAGCACCATGAGTGCGTTCACGACGAGTGTGAAGAGGCCCAGCGTGAGGATGTACAGCGGGAAGGTGAAGAGCTGCACGATGGGCTTGATGATCGCGTTGATGACTCCGAAGATCAGCGCGACGACGAGGAACACGACCACCCGGCCGCCAGTTCCCTCACCCCCGACGATCTCGAAGTGGGACCCCATGAGCAGGGTCGTCAGCCAGATCGCGACAGCGTTGACGAGGACTCTCACTAAGAAGCTCATGTCCAGATCCTCCCACCAACGGCACGTGTCGCGCAGGACGAGTGGTGCGAGCTCGGCGCGAACCTAGGGTCAGGGGTGAGCGAAGGCGCGATGCCAGCACCAGCGTTGACCCCGGACCCCGGACCCCGGACCCCGGACCCCGGACCCCGGCGCCCAGCCGCAGACACAGCCGCAGACACAGACACAGACACAGACACAGACAGCGGTGCTAGTCCTGCGGACACCCCGGAGGTGCGAGACTGATCGCGTGACTCGACGTGTCCCTCTCCGCCCTGCCGTCTCCGCCCTCCCCGCCTACGTCCCGGGCGCCCGCGTCCCGGTCGGCGCAGCAGCGTTCAAGCTCTCGTCCAACGAGAACCCGTACCCGCCGCTCGCCTCGGTCCAGGCCGCGATCATCGACGCGGCGTCGGACGTCAACCGGTACCCGGACATGTTCGCCACAGAGCTCACCGAGGCCCTCGCGCAGCACCTCACCGCGGACCTCACGCCCCAGGCGCTCGAGGACAACGGTGCGGTCTCGGCCGACCAGGTCGTCGTGGGGAACGGCTCGGTCGCCGTGCTCGCGCACATCCTCGAGGCTGTCGTCGACGCCGGTGACGAGGTCGTCTACCCGTGGCGGTCCTTCGAGGCGTACCCGATCGTCGTCAGCGTCGCAGGCGGCACCGGGGTCCCCGTGCCGCTCGCCCCTCACGGACGCCTGGACCTCCAGGCTATGGCAGCAGCCGTGACGGACAAGACCCGCGTGGTCCTCGTCTGCACGCCGAACAACCCGACGGGCGCGGCCCTCACCCAGACCGAGCTCCTCGACTTCCTGCGCACAGTCCCCACAGACGTCCTCGTGGTCGTCGACGAGGCCTATCTCGAGTTCGTGCGCTCGGACGACCCGGTCGACGGCACGGCGGCGCTCGCGGCCCACCCCAACGTCGTCGTCCTGCGGACCTTCTCCAAGGCCTACGGCCTCGCGGGCCTGCGGGTCGGCTACGCGGTCGCCCGACCGCGTCTGGCGACAGGCATCCGCTCTGCGTCGACGCCCTTCGGCGTCTCGCACCTCGCCCAGCGAGCCGCCCTCGCGTCGCTCGAGGCGAAGGACGAGCTCCTCGCCCGTGTCGACACCATCGTGACGGAGCGCACCCGATTCGTTGACGGGCTCCGCGACCAGGGCTGGGACCTCCCGGAGTCCCAGGCGAACTTCATCTGGATGGAGCTCGGGCAGCGCACCGCCGAGCGTGCGGCTGAGGCCGCCGCGGCCGGTGTCATCGTCCGGCCCTTCGCGGGCGAGGGCATCCGTGTGTCCGTCGGTGAGCACGAGGCGACGGACATCTTCTTGCGGGTGGCGGCCGGCTGGCGCTGAGGTCGTGCCGGGAGCTGAGGCGTCACGCGCTGCGGTCTGCCGGGAGCTGAGGCGTCACGTGCTGCGGTGTGTCGGGCGCTGAGGTGGCGTCGGGCACCCAGGTCGTGCCGGGCACCCAGGTCGTGCCGGGCGTTGAGGTGGCGTCGGGCACAGAGGTCTGTGAGGCACCGAGGGCTGTCAGGTGCTGAGGTCTGAGAAGCGATGAGGTCTGTCAGGTGCTGGGTGCGTGTCACGGACAGGAGTCGTGTCAGGCACCGGGGTCGCGTCAGGCACCGGGTGGCGACGTCGCCCCAGGCCGGCCCGTGCCAGACTGATCCCTCGACGACCTCGACGCGGTGGACGGTCCCCGCGCACGACTGGGTGACGGTGATGCTGGCGTGCTCGTGAACGACCGCAGGGCACGTGTCCTCGACGAGGTGACCCGCCGCGGCTCGGTGACTGTCGCCGAGCTCGCCAGCCTCCTCGGCGTCTCGGGCATGACGGTGCGTCGCGACCTCGACGTGCTCGCCCGCCAGGGTGTGCTCGACAAGGTCCACGGCGGAGCCACAGCGCCCCGGAGCTCGACGGGGCTCGGCACGTACGACCCGAGCGGCCTGGGGTCGCGCCACGACTCTGGACTGCGTCGTGACCCGGGCTCGCACCGCGATCCGGGTTCGCACCGCGATCCGGGCCCGCACCGCGACCCGGGGCCGCGCCGTGACCCGGCAGCCGCGACGCGCCAGGCCGCGCAGGATGCCGCCGAGGCCGATGTGGCGGAACTCGTCGCGACGCTCGTCGAACCAGGGATGGCAGTCGGACTCTCGTCGGGCTCCGCCACGCTCGCGGTCGCCCGCGCCCTCGTCGGGGTGCCGGACCTCACCGTCGTCACCAACTCGCTGCGCATCGCCGACCTGCTCCAGCGGGTCTCGGCCGCCGACGACTCGGCGGCCCAGTCCGTCGTGCTCACGGGCGGTGTCCGGACCCCTGCCGACGCGCTCGTCGGGCCCGTCGCCGTCAGGTCGCTTGGGCACCTGCACTGCGACGTCGTGATGATCGGCGTCCACGGGATCGACCAGCACGCCGGCTTCACCACGAAGAATCTCCTCGAGGCCGAGACGAACCGCGCCTTCATCAGCGCGGGGAGCTCGGTCACCGTCGTCGCCGACCACACGCGGTGGGGGCGGGTGGGCCTCACGACTGTCGTCGACCTCGACGCCGTCGACAGGGTCGTCGTGGACGACGGTCTCGAGGACGAGCACGCGCAGGTCCTGCGGCCGCTCGTCAACGAGCTGTGGATCGCATCGTCGGCTGCGCCTGCGCACACCTGACCGCGCTGTCCCTGCACGTACCTCACCCGGCTGCGCCTGCATGGCTCACCGATCAGCGTGCACCCTGCGACGGCCCGCTCGGCGTCCCCACCGTCTCCAGCGCCACCTCGGCCGTGTCTCTGGACCCTGCCTGCCCTACCTGACCCGCTCTACCCGACCCGCTCCACCACGCCACCTTGGCCGCGCCTCCAGACCCTGCCATCGTCAAGCGTCTCCTCGGGCTACGTCTCTGCCCTCCGCGCAGCCCCTACCGCGCCGTGCTCTCCCGGGCGCGCAGGGTGAATCCGACGACCACCTGCTCGACCGGCACGTCGGCGGCGGGCGGCGCGGCGATCTGACGCTCGAGCAGCATGAGCGCCGAGTCGACGATCGCCGACTTGTCAGGTGCCACGGAGCTGAGCGACGGGGTCGCGAACTCGGCGCCGCTCACGTCGTCGATGCCGATGACGGCGACGTCCTCGGGCACGCGCAACCCCCGGACGTGCAGCTCCCGCATGACCCCGAAGGCCACGGAGTCGTTCGAGCAGAGCACACCGTCGGGCGGCTCGTGAGCGTCCAGGAGCGTGCGCATCGCTCGTTGGCCCTCGTGCGAGGTGAAGGCGCCGACAGGTCCGACCAGGTCTGAGTCGACCTCCCACCCCTGCGCCTGGACGGCGTCCCGGAACCCCGCGACCCGCCTGTCGGCAGCGTCGGACGGGGTCGTGTGCCGTGGCCCCACGACGGCCAGGCGGCGGCACCCCCGCTCGACGAGGTGCAGGGTGGCCGCCATCGCCGCCGCCCGGTTGTCGATGGTCACGTGCGAGAACGGGCTCGACACGATGTGCTCCCCGAGCAGCACGAGAGGCCCGGGCGAGGTCCGACGCGTGAGGTCCGCGACCGTCAGAGACCGCGGGATGTGGATGAGCCCGTCCGTCGGGGGCAGCCCGACCCCGTTCGCGACGGTCACCTCACGCTCGTGCACCCCGGCGGTCTGCTGGATGAGGATCGACAGGCCGCGCGCCTCGGCCCGGCGCACCAGCAGACCCGTGAGCTCGGCGAAGTAGGGCTCTTCGAGGTCCGGCACGGCGAGAGCGACGAGACCGGTCCTGTCGCGCCGGGCCAGCGCCGCACCACGCGACGGCGTCGTCGCCTCGTCCTCCTGCACCCTGCCGCCCCTCGTCTGAGCCTTCGTGTCGCGCGTCTGGTAGGTCACGGTACCTCCAGCTCAGGCCTGGGCCCTGAGCGCGACGACACGCGCCTGGGGCGTCCCGTTCGTGGCTGTCACGACCACCCGTGCCGCGCGCAGCCGCGTCGGGGCTTGGAGCCTGTGCACCCGGCGTCGCCAGCGGTTGTCCGACTCGTCGGCGATCACGGTCCAGGTCTCGTCTGCGAGGTCCGCCGATGGCTCTGTCGCAGGCGCCCCGCTGGGCGCAACAGCAGGTACCTGTGCCTCGTCCCGGTCGTCAGCCTGCCCGCCCGGCGCGTCGGCCGTCAGCACCTCCACGCGGTAGTCGCGGACCAGCTCGGGGATGGTCTCGTGCGGGGACCTGTGGTGGTGCAGGGTGTTGAGCTCGAGGTCGACGTCGTCGTCCAGGACGAGCACGAGCTCGCTGACCTCGACGGGCTCGTCCCAGTCGAGGCGCAGCCACTCGGGCGTCCCGGGGGACATCGGCGCCGAGGCCCACATGCTGGGTCCCCCGTAGGGCCTGTTGCCGCCCGAGGTCGCCCGCTCCGGCGCGAGCGCCTCGGACTCGGGGTGGGCGACGAAGCACACCGAGCGTCCGCGCAGCGGCCGGGTGGGCCACTGCACGAGGAGCTCCGACTGGCTCACCTCGACGTTCTGGTCGTCCGAGGCGGCGCCGTGGACCAGGGTGAGGACACCGGGCGGCAGAGGATCGGTCAGGTGCACGGTGATCGACGGGTCGGCGCGCAGGACGACGATCGCGGTCTCGGGGGAGCCGGGCTGGTAGTCGAGGTGGGCGCGGACCCAGCGCGCCTCACCGACCGGGACCTCGACGCTGGTCGTCACCTCGAGCCGGGACGGGACCACGTTCTGCGGCTTGCCGGTCGACCACACCTCGACGACCAGCGGGGAGGGGGCTGTGCGGTCGGCGGAGGCTGGGTCGTCGAGAGAGGCTGCGCTGTCCCGTGAGGCTGCGTCGTCTCGTGAGGCTGCGCGGTCCCGTGAGGCTGCGTCGTCGGGAGACGCCGTGCCGTCACGCGTGACCGCGCCGTCGACCGGGTCCGCACCGGCGACAGCATGTGCGCCCCCGACAGCGTCCCCACCGCTCGCAGGTTCGAGCGCAGCCCGCGACACCAGCAGGTCGATGCTGTCGAGCCGGGGGTGCACGGGCAGCACGATCCCGAGGTCGTCGACCAGCGGGTGCGGCGTCGCCCGGTTCTCGGCGACGAGGTCGGTGCGTGGGGCTGGGGCTGCGCCAGGTCGGGAGACGGCGAGCTGGTTCGCGCCAGGTCCAGTGCGGTGGTCTGCGCCGGATCCCGACCCCTCGGCCTGGTCCGGAGCATCTGCGGCTCCGCCAGGCAGCCCGCCCCCGAACGACCGCCCCGGTCCGGTGCCGATCGACGTCAGGGTGCTCGACGCTGTGACGCGCGCCGAGCGCGCGTGGTCGTCCGGGTCGTCGTTGACGGCTCCGATGATCGGCGCGTCGTCGCGCAGCAGCGCGCGGCGCAGCTCGGCGAGGTGGTGGGTCCCCAGCTCGCGCGGGGTCACCGCGTGCTCGACGCACAGCGCTGCTGCTGTCCCGGCTGCCTGGCCGAGGGCTGCGCAGGTCGCCATGACACGGCTCGCCCCGAAGGCGATGTGCGTGGCCGAGATGTTGCGCCCGGCCACCAGCAGGTTCGAGGTGCTCGCCGGGTACAGGCACCTGTACGGGATCTCGAAGACCCCGTCGGAGAACCTCTGGACCGCCCCGGAGCCTGCGTGGTACATCCCCGCCGCCGGGTGCAGGTCGATCGACCACCCGCCGAAGGCCACGGTGTCCGGGAACGTCGTCTGCTCGACGATGTCGTTCTGCGTCAGCGTGTAGTCGCCGACGAACCTCCTGTACTCGCGCTTGCCCGGGACGTTCCCCACCCACTCGAGGGTCAGGGTGTCGGCGTCGAACTCCCCGGAGTTCTTGATGTAGTCCCAGATGCCCAGGATCACCGAGCGCAGCTCGTCGCGGATCGTCTCGTTGTCGTGCACGGTATCGAGCTCCCCGCCCCACTCGACCCACCAGTAGTGCGCGCCGGAGTCCCCGCTGCGGATCACCCGCGACGTCGGGATCGGGGTGTCACGGATGTCCTTGGCCGACTCCGGTGCCACGTACTTCACAGGGAAGCCGAGGTCCTTGGTGTAGAACAGCAGCGTCGAGCCGAGGAACTCCTCGACGGGCTCGTCAGGAGCCCACTCCTCGTCGAACTCCGACCGCGCCTCCTTGCCGAGCCTGTACCGCGCCCCGGCGAGGTGCCCGACCAGCCCGTCGCCCGTGCAGTCGAGGAAGACGGGCGCGCGGAAGGTCGTGAGGATCTCCGACCCCATGGTCCAGCCCGTCACCGTCTCGACCCGGCGCGCGTCCTCGGGCCCGGAGGCCACGACGTCGCGGACGTCGGTGTTGAGGAACAGCCGGATGTTCTTCTCCCGGCGGACGGTGTCGAGCACCACGTCGTCCCAGTAGACCGGGTTCCCCTCAGGGTTGCGGAACTGGTTCTCGACGTACATCTCGCCGATGATCCCGGTCTCGCGCGCCCACCGCTGGTTGCCGTGGGCTGTCGCGCCGCACACCCACACCCGGACCTCGGACGAGGAGTTCCCCCCGAGGACCGGGCGGTTGTTGATCAGGACGACGTCGCCCCCCCGGCGTGCAGCCGCGACGGCGGCGCAGACCCCGGCGAGGCCACCTCCGACGACGACGACATCGGCTTCGACGACTTGCTTGAGCATGAGGATCCTTCGTAGGTGCTTCGTGGTGCGGGAGATGACGGGTGGGAGGGGGGCGGCCTGCGGGAGGGCGGGGCCCGCTGAGGTCTGGAGCGCGAGGCCAGCTCCGCCAGGGCAGCGAGCCCGGCTCGGCCCAGGAGGGCCAGGGCCAGCTCGCCGCTCCTGCCAGGGCTGCGAGCCCGGCTCAGCCCAGGAGGGCCTGGGCCTGCTCGCCGCTCCTCCCAGGGCAGCGAGCCCGGCTCAGCCCAGGAGGGCCTGGGCCTGCTCGCCGGCCTCGCGCATGGCTGTCGCGGCGTCGCTCGACCCGACGAGGACGGCCTGGACCTTCTCGGCGATGACGGCCTCGACCTGCGCGTACTGCGGGAAGGCCCAGAACGGGTTCGTGGTCGCGGTGGCGGTGATCTTGTCGCCGAAGTCCTTGGTGAAGGTGTCGTTCGTGACGACCTCGGAGGTGAGCGCCGCCTCGGTGGTGGGTGGCAGGCCGAGCTTGTCGAAGAACCCTGTGGTCGCCGTGGTGTCGGAGGTGATCCACTGCGCGAACTCGGCTGCGGTGCCCGCGCCGGGACCGTCGACGACGACCACGGCGTGCCCCCACACGAAGGCGCGCGGGTCGTCGCCCGCCGCGAGGACGGGCCGGGACGCGGGTGCGAGCTTGCTCTCGAAGTCTGGGTCGGGGGAGTCGGCGACGACGGCCCCGCGCCCGACGATCGCGTCGTCGTAGATCGCGGCCTTGCCCTGGCTGAAGAGGGCACGGGCGTCGAAGCGGTCGACGTCCGGGGCGATGAGCCCCTGGTCGTAGAGCTTCTTGTACCAGGTGACGGCCTCGACGCTCGCGTCGTCACCGATGGTCACTGTCCCGTCCTCGACGAGCGGGCTGCCGAAGGTCTGCATCCAGATGAGGATGTCCTTGAGCTGGGCGACCTTGGTCGACGCCGCGTACGGGATCACGCCGCCGCCGATCCCCTTGAGCTCGAGGAGCGCCGCCTCGAAGTCCTCGATGCCGGAGGGGACCTCGCTGATGCCGACCTTCTCGAGCAGCTCGGTGTTGGTCACGAGGCCGATCGCCCCGATCGTCCACGGCAGGCCGTACTGCGCGCCGTCGTACCGGCTCGCGGCGAGCGCGGCGTCGGTGTACCCGCGGCCCTCGGCGAGGCCGGAGAGGTCTTGCAGCTTTCCGAGCGCCGCGAGCGAGCCGAGCCACGCGACGTCGACCTGCGCTGCGCCGGAGAACTGACCGCCGCGGGTCTGCAGGGTCAGCTGGTTGAGGTACTCGTTGTACGGGTAGGACACGGGTGAGATCGTGACGCCCTTGTCGGCGCCGAAGGTCGACATGAGACCTTCGATGACAGGCTTCGGGTTCTCCTCGGACAGGGACCATGACGAGAACGAGAAGTCCTCGGCGGCTCCGCCTGTCGTGGCGGCGGGGGCCGGGGACGTCCCGCCGGACGGGGCGCACGCGGCGAGGCTCCCGAGGGTCACGGCGCCGGCGCCGAGCCCCATCAGCCGGAGCATGCTGCGGCGGGTCAGCTGGTCGGTGCTGGGCAGGTGGGTGGCTCGGGGCAGGTGGATGGGGCGGTTCGACATGGGTCCTCCTCGGTGAGGGTGTCGCGCAGGGGTGAGGGAGTCGTACGGAGACGGGGGTGTGCGGAGACGGGACTGTGTGGAGACGGGGGTCTCGTGCTGCGAGTGCGAGTGCGAGTGCGAGTGCGAGAGCGGGTGCGGGTGCGGGTGCAGGGTGTGACGACCGGCCGTACGACCAGCGAGCCGTCAGCCCTTCACGGCGCCGGCGGTCAGACCGCCGACCAGGAACCTCTGCAGCGCGATGAAGGCGATCGACACGGGCAGCGAGACGACGAGCGACGCCGCCATGAGCTCGGGCCACGCCGTCGCTGCCTCGCCGACGAAGGTGTTGACCAGGCCGGGCGGCAGCGTCTGCTTGTCCGGTCCGGCGAGGGTCAGGGCGAAGATGAAGTCGTTCCAGCCGCGGACGAAGGCGAACAGGCCGGCCGCGACCAGACCGGGTGCCGCGAGCGGCAGGACGATCGAGTGGATGATCCGCAGCCGCGACGCCCCGTCGACCCGTGCCGCCTCGACGAGCTCGTCGGGGATGGTGTCGAAGAACCCCTTGAGCATCCAGACGCACAGCGGCAGCGTGAAGGTCGTGAAGGAGAGCACGAGCGCTGCGTAGGTGTTGAGCAGCCCGTAGGCGCTGAACACGCTGTAGAGCGTCACGAGCAGGAGGGCCTGCGGGAACATCTGCGAGGAGAGCACCAGGTACATGAGTGACCGGCGCCCGCGGTACCGGAACTTCGAGAACGAGTACCCCATGTACGCGGACACGACCACGCTGAGCAGGGCGGTGACGACCGAGACGATGATGCTGTTCTTGAGGTACCCGAAGAGGGCGGCGTTGTCGAAGATCGCGCGGTAGGCGTCGAGGGTGACGGCCGACGGGAAGAGCCGCGGCGGGTACGAGAACACCTCGGAGCGCGGGGTGAGGGAGGTCGCGAGCAACCAGTAGACCGGGAGCAGCGCGAAGCCGCCGAAGACGACGACGACGGCCCAGGCGCTGATGCGCACGCCGCGTCGCTCGGAGCGCAGCGACCCTGTCAGCCCGCGGCGGGAGGCCGGCGGTGCGGGGTCGCCGGTGACGACCGGGGCTTCGGCGGTGGTGGTCGGGGACACGGCGCTCATCGCTGCTCGCCCTTCTCGGAGAACCGGATGTAGACGACGACGAGCACGAGCAGGATGAGCATCCACAGCAGGCCGAGCGCACCGGCCCGGCCGAGGTCGTAGCCCTTGAAGGCCGTCTCGTAGACGGCTGTCGCGAAGGTCTGGGTCGAGCCTGCGGGGCCACCGCCTGTGAGCACGTAGATGATGTCGAAGTGCTGGAAGTTCCAGATGAACTCGAGCAGCAGGACCAGCCCGATGATCCCGGACATGTGCGGGACGGTGATCGAGAAGAACCGTCGGACCGTCCCGGCGCCGTCCATCTCGGCGGCCTCGTGGAGCTCGCCGGGGACGGTCTGGAGCCCTGCGAGGAGCATGACCATCATCCAGGGGAAGCTCTGCCAGGTCTTCGCGACGATCACGGCGCCCATGGCGGTCCCGGGCTGGGCGAGCCAGGCCTGCGGGGAGTCGATGACCCCGAGCCCTTCGAGGACGCCGTTCATCACGCCGTAGTTGGCGTTGAAGATCCACATCCACAGGAAGGACACGACGACCCCGGGGATGAGCCACGGGATGAGCATGAGCCCCCGCATGACCTTCGCCCCCGCGATGCGGGTGTTGAGCGCGAGGGCCAGCCCGAAGCCGATGACGAAGGGGACCACCGTGGTCCCGACCGTGAAGACCATCGTCTGGCCGAAGATCTGCCAGAAGGTGCCGTCGAGCACCGCCCGGATGTTGTCGAGACCGACGAACTCACGGCCCGGCACCACGAGGCTCTGCTTGAAGAAGGCCGTGACGAGGGCGGAGACCAGCGGGTAGACGACGACTGCGCCCAGGAGCGCGAGACCCGGGAGCACCAGGAGGACGGCGAAGACGCCGTCGCTCAGGCGTCGAGGCGTGGTCGCATCCTGTTTAACAGTGTTGCTTGATGTGTTTATCTGTGAAGTTCGCATGCTCACGTCCGTGTGAGGGAGAGCCTCGACGATGAGGCTTCTGGCTTGACTCCCCGTCACACTGCCCGAAACGCAGCGACGTCGTCAACCGCCTCAGGTCACGGTTGCGTAACGAGCCCTGAAGGCGTGAGCAACTCTGTTCATCTGAACAAACTTCACGACAGTGATGACCACGACGATGACTGCGGCGACGACATCGCCGGCTCAGCTCGGACGCGTGCGCGCTGCCTCCGCGACCTCCGGCGGCCACACGACCGTGAAACGCTCGAGCACGATCTCCTGCTCGGGTGACCACACAGCACCTCGTGCGGCGCACCCGCGGACCCAGTACTTCTCGTGCTCGACCCGCCACGACTCGAGCGACCTGTCGTCCTCGCCCTCGTCGAAGGCGAAGGCTGCGTCCACCTGGTCGAAGGTCGCCAGGCGCAGCTCCGTGCTGCGCAGGACAGCGCGCGGCGCCCCGGTGCTGTCGCAGGCGATCCAGTGCGAACCGACACGCGGAAGGTCGTCGCCGCGCGCCGCGAACTCTTCGGTGAGCTCGGCCGTCGCGCGCTTGCGGCCCGAGAGGACCAGCTCGAGCAGGGCGTCGGCCAGCGCCGCAGAGTCGCCGAAGCCCTCGACCGTGTACTCCGGGCACACGCTGACGGCCGACGGCACGGCGCGGGAGTAGTCCGCCCACATCCGCTCGGCGGCAGCGGTGTCTGCAGGGGCCGCGGGGGTGGGGGCAGAGGGGACAGCAGGGTCGACTGCGGGGAGGTGGGAGGTCACGGTGGTTCCGTTCGTGGTCGTGGTCGTGGTCCGGGTCCGGGGGATGGGCGCGGGGCTGTGCTCGTGCGACTGCTCGCTCGTGCAACTGCTCGCTCGTGCGACTGCTCGCTCGTGCGGGTAGCGGCTGCATCGTCCCAGCCCGACAGCCGGACGGCGACCTTTTTCCTCCTCCGACGAGTGAGTGGCCCTCTCCCTCGGGAGGGTGCTCAGCCCCTACACTCGCTTCCTACACCCACGTGTGCCGCACCGTCCCCCAGGGGCGGTGACCGCAGCCGGCAGCACGATCCTCAGGAGGACACCGCATGGACCCGCAGACGGCAGAGATCTTCGCCCGCAGCTCCGACGGCGCCGCCGCAGCGCTCGGCGTCGGGCTCGTCGTCCTCCTCGTCGTCCTCTACGCAGGGCTCATCTTCGCCGTGTTCTACGTGTACTCACGGATCGTGAAGAAGGCCGGCTACCCGTGGCCCTGGATCTTCATCATGCTCGTGCCCGTGGTCAACATCGTGATGATCTGCATGTTCGCCCTCAAGGAGTGGCCGATCGAGCGTGAGCTCGCCAGGACGCGTGCGGCGCTCGCGGTCGAGACCGGCAGCCCCTACCCGGACCCGTCGGTCTACGGCTTCACCGACTACCCGATCGACTACGCAGACACCCAGCGCTTCGCCGGCGCGATCCAGCCCGGCGGGTACCCCACGCAGGGCGGTTCGCCCTTCGGTTCGCAGTACCCCGCGCCCGACGCGTCCCAGGGCTACAGCACGCCCGGCCAGCAGGGCTACGCGTCCCCAGGCCCGCAGTACGGTCTGCCCGACACCGGGTGGAAGGGGCAGAACGACGGTCTGTACGGCACGCCCGACCAGCCCGGCGAGGGCAAGCAGAACCCCTGGGCTCCCAAGGGCTGACAGACGAGGTCGGTCTAGGGTGCAGGGCCGCCGCGAGCTGGTCTCCGATGCGGCCCTGCGTGCGGCTCGTGCCGGCTCTGCGCCTCCCGCGCCTACTCCGCGCCGAGGTACGACACGTCGCCGCTGCTCGAGCGGATCGTCACGGTCCGTGAGGCCGACGGGTCGGTCGGCGCGTCGACGGTCGACCGACCGTCGCCCGTGCTGATCTCGAGGGCGACGGCCGTCCCGGTGCCGCGGACGACCACCTCGCCGTCGCCCGACGTGGCGACCACGTCACCCCGGACGCCGCCGACGCGGACAGCGCCCGACGACGTGGTCGCCGACGCGGATCCCGTCACCTCGCGCGCCTCGACGTCCCCGTCGCCCGACTCGGCCGTGGCGTCGCCCCTGACCCCGTCGACGACCACCCGGCCGCTGCTCGTCCGGGCCTCCACGGTGCCTCCGGCGTCGCGGACCGTCACGTCGCCGTCCCCGCTGCGCGCGACGACCCCCGTACCTGCTCCGTCCACCTCGACGCGGCCGCTGCTCGTGCGGGCGTCGACGCGCCCGCCAGCGCCGGCGACGAGCACGTCCCCGTCCCCGCTGTCGACGCGCAGGTCACCCTCGACACCTTCGACGCGGACAGCGCCGCTGCCTGTGCGGACGACGACCTCCGTGCCCGCAGGCACCTGCACGACCAGGTCGGCCTGGCAGACGCCGTTGCTCCACCACCGCGGGCAGGAGTGCTCGACCGCGAGCGTGCCGTCTGACTCGACGGCCTCGTAGCTGACGTCCTGGAACCCTGTCCGTGCACGACGCTCGACCTCGATGCTGTCCGAGCTGCCGACGGTGACCGTCACGTCGCCGTCGGCTGTGAGCTCGACCGTCGGGACGGCGTCCAGGCTCTGCGACGACACCGTCGTCGAGGACGACAACCAGTCGGCGGCCTGGTAACCGCCCTGGGTGATCGCCACGACGGCGATCGCGCTGCCGACCCACAGGAGTGTCCGGCCGCGACGGCTCCGCGGTCCGCTGGGTGCGCTCATGATCCCTCTCCTCGGGTAGGTGCGTGCTCGAGCCAGCGCAGCACGGCGAGCACCCGGCGGTGGTCGTCGGCGTCGGGCGCGAGGTCGAGCTTGGTCAGGATGGAGGTGACGTGCTTCTCGACGGCGGCGGTCCCGACGACCAGCATCTCGGCGATCGCGCCGTTCGAGCGCCCCTCGGCCATGAGACCGAGGACCTCGCGCTCGCGCGCCGTGAGCCTGTCGACGCCTGTGCCGCGGGTCCGGGCGAGCAGCTGGGACACCACCTCGGGGTCGATCACCGTCCCACCCCCGGAGACCCTGTCGAGAGCGTCGAGGAAGTCGTCGACGTCGGCGACGCGGTCCTTGAGGACGTAGCCGAGCGCGCGGACGTCACCGGCGAAGAGCTCGGTCGCGTAGCGCTGCTCGACGTACTGCGACAGCACGAGGACCGGGAGGCCCGGGTGCAGGCTGCGTAGGTGCACGGCGGCCCGCAGACCCTCGTCCGTGTGCGTCGGGGGCATCCGCACGTCCGTGACCAGAACGTCGGGCAGCTCGTGGGGACCCAGGTGCGCGAAGGCGGCGACGAGCTCGTCGGCCGACCTGTAGCCGGTGACGGTGTTCCCCTCGGCCACGAGCAGACGGGTGAGGCCGTCGAGCAGGAGGACAGAGTCCTCGGTGATCACGATGCGCACGGTACCTCCACCATGATGCGGGTCCCGCGGCCTGCGGGGCTGTCGAGCCTGAACGTGCCGTCGAGGGCCTCGACGCGGCTGCGCAGCCCGTCGAGCCCGCCGCCCGGAGAGGCTGTCGCGCCGCCGCGACCGTCGTCGACGACCTCGAGACGCAGGACGTCTCGAGTGGTGCCTGCGGCGTCGGTGGGGTCTGCGGCACGGGTGGCACCGGTGGCGCCGGTGGCACCTGGATCACCACCGTGCCCAGAGACCCGCGCGATCCCGGCGACCACGTGGACGCGGGTCGCCCCGGAGTGCCGGGCGGAGTTGGTGAGCGCCTCGGCCGTGACGAAGTACGCAGCCGCCTGCGCCCCCGGGCTCGCGGCCGACAGCGCAGCCGGGTCTGAGACCTCGACGGTCACCGGTACGGGGTGGCGTGCGGCGATCGCGGAGAGCGCGGCGTCGAGCCCACGGTCGGTGAGGACCGCCGGGTGGATGCCCCGGACGAGGTCGCGCAGCTCGGCCAGCGTCTCCTTGATCTCGCGGTGCGCGTGGTCGAGGGCTGCCGCCGCCGCGTCAGGGTCGGTCGCCGCCGCCCGCTTCGCGGTCCCGAGCTCGACGCCGAGGGCGACGAGCCGCTGCTGCGCACCGTCGTGCAGGTCGCGCTCGATGCGCCGCCTGTCGTCGTCCGCCGCACCGACGGCACGGGTCCGGGTCGTCGCGAGGTGTTCCGCGCGCTGCTCGGCGCGCGCCGCTACCTCACGGGCCTGCTCGGCCTCGGCCTCGGCGCGCCGCACCTCGACCGACACCCTCGAGAGCCCGAGGAGCGCGCGGGCCAGCCGCACGTGCACGAGTGCCAGCGCCTGCGTCGCGACAGCCCAGACCCACGGCCCGACGACTCCGGCTGCGACGAGCGCGACCTGCGAGACGCTCGGGCCGTCGTCCCACGACAGGACCGGGGACAGCAGCAGCGCGAGCACAGCGCCCAGGCTCCACGCGACGACGACCTCGAGCGCGACCAGCAGCATGGCGACCGCGGCGTACGCGACGGCGCCCCACGCGACCCTGTCGGTCGTCGCGGCGACGAGGCCGCGCCACGACCTGAGCCGGGGACGGGTGCGCGCCGGGCCCGGGGTGATCAGCACGCCGAGCTGCGCGAGCAGCCGACCACGCTCGACCCGCGCGAAGCCTCGGGCAGCGGGGAGGACGACGAGCAAGACCAGCGCCCCGAGGCCGACGACGGGCAGCAGCCCGACGCCGAGCGCCGCGAGCACGGTCGAGAGGACGCCGGTGACGAGCAGCCAGGGGAACCCGATGCTCGCCTGGGCGACGGCGCGCCACGTCGCCGGGTCGACAGGGGCCCGCAGCAGGGCGGGGCCGCCCGAGAGCGCCGGGGCGACCGTCGACAGGTCCTGGAGCCTGCTCGTCTCGGGGGACGTCTCGAGGTCGAGCTTCGCGGCTGCCTCTGAGGCTGACGCCGAGGGGTCCGCCGTGGCTGTCGCCCAGGGATGTGCCGTGGCTGCCTCCGGGGGCGTCGCCGGGTGCGACCCGGGCGGGCCTTCCGACGCTGGGTGCTGCGCTGTGCTGGGCATGAGGCCAAGAGTAGAGACTGGGCGGGGTGCATCCTCAGCCTGTGGCCCCACCCTTCGGGAGTAGGGGTAGCCCACCTGTCGGAGCGGGCCGGCGGGCGGGGGGAGATGAGTGCGGGGCGCTTCGGTGCAGGAGGGGAGTGCAGGGTGCGGGGGGCAGCGGGTGTGCGGCGGGGGTGCCGAGCGTGTGACCAGACGGCGGGCGGGTGCAGGGTCGGGCTGACCCCACCCTCGGTCCGGGGGACCTTCGGCTGCCGCCCGAGGTGCCCGGCTCGGTAGTGTCCGAAGCAGACAAGACCTGCTGCCGAGCGTTGTCCAGGCGGCACGAGACGAACCTACGCTTGCGTAAGTTACGCTGGCGTAGCCTACTGAGAGGTAGGGAGACGATGCCGGCTGGCTCGACGTCGTCCGACTCCGTGCGCAGGCCTCGCAGCCCGTGCACTGACCGTGGAGGAGAAGGCGTGACTGACCTGATGCAGCCGACAGAGGCTTCCCAGACCGACGAGGACGCACCCGTCCAGCTCGTCACCCCCGACGGCCGCCGCGTGGCCGACGACCGCAACGCGCCCTACAGGGCCCGCACCAGCCACCTCGGCCCCGAGGAGCTCCGCGGTCTCTACCGCGACATGGTCCTCGTCCGCCGTTTCGACACCGAGGCCACAGCCCTCCAGCGCCAGGGCGAGCTCGCGCTCTTCGCGCCGCTCCTCGGCCAGGAGGCCGCGCAGATCGGCTCTGGCCGCGCCCTCGCGCCGCAGGACGTCGCCTTCCCGTCGTACCGCGAGCACGGTGTCGCGCACACCCGCGGCCTCGACATGGCACAGATCCTCCGCCTGTTCCGCGGGGTCGACCACGGCGGCTGGGACTCCGAGGCGCACAACTTCCACCTCTACACCCTCGTCATCGGCTCGCACTCCCTCCACGCGACCGGCTACGCGATGGGTGTCCAGCGCGACGGGCTCGTCGGCACCGGTGACCCCGAGCGCGACACCGCCGTCATCACGTACTTCGGCGACGGCGCCACCTCGCAGGGTGACGTGAGCGAGGCCCTCGGCTTCGCAGCCGTCAACAACGCCCCCGTCGTGCTGTTCTGCCAGAACAACCAGTGGGCCATCTCCGTCCCGACCTCGACCCAGACCCGCGTCCCGCTGTACCGCCGCGGCGCCGGCTTCGGCGTCCCGAGCGTCCGCGTCGACGGCAACGACGTCCTCGCCTGCTACGCGGTGACCGCCGAGGCCCTCGAGCGTGCCCGCAGCGGCGGCGGACCGACCTTCATCGAGGCCGTCACCTACAGGATGGGTGCTCACACCACCTCCGACGACCCCACCCGCTACCGCACCCGCGCCGAAGAGGACTACTGGCGCGACCGCGACCCGATCGCCCGCCTGCACGCGCTCCTCGTCTCCGAGGGCGCCTGGGACGACGAGGCCGCTGCGGCCCTCGACGCCGAGTGCGAGGCCCTCGGCGAGCGGATCCGCGCGAGCGTCCGTGCGCTCGGCAAGCCCGCCGCCGCGTCCATGTTCGACCACGTCTACGCGACGGACCACCAGGTGGTCGCGCGCGAGAGCGCCTGGTTCGAGTCCTACGAGTCGTCCTTCACGGACCAGGGAGGCCACCGATGAGCACGCCGACCAGCAGCACCAGCAGCATCGCCGACCGCACCCAGGCTGCAGCGCCGATCCCCACCGACGTCCAGACGCTGCCCTTCGCCAAGGCGATCAACGCCGGTCTGCGCGCCGCCCTCGGCGGCGACGACAAGGTCCTGCTCATGGGTGAGGACATCGGCCCGCTCGGCGGAGTCTTCCGGGTGACCGACGGGCTCCAGGCCTCTTTCGGCGCGGACCGCGTCGTCGACACCCCGCTCGCCGAGTCCGGGATCCTCGGCACGGCGATCGGCCTCGCGCTGCGCGGCTACAGGCCGGTCTGCGAGATCCAGTTCGACGGCTTCATCTTCCCGGCCTTCGACCAGATCACGACGCAGCTCGCCAAGATGCACTACAGGTCGCGCGGGCGTCTCACGGTCCCCGTCGTCGTCCGGGTGCCCTACGGCGGCGGCATCGGCGCGGTCGAGCACCACTCGGAGAGCCCCGAGGTGCTGTTCGCGCACACCCCCGGGCTGCGCGTGGTCTCACCCGGGTCGCCCCAGGACGCCTACACGATGATCCAGGAGGCGATCGCCAGCCCCGACCCCGTGCTCTTCTTCGAGCCGAAGGGCCGGTACTGGGAGAAGGGCGCGGTCGACCTGTCGGCCGGACCCTACGGGCGACGCGCTGCGGAGCAGCAGGGCGCAGCTGACCAGCAGGGCGCGGACGCTGCGGATCAGGGCGCGACTGACGCGCAGAGCGCTGCCGACGAGCAGCCCGTGCGCGAGTCCATCACCGTGCGCGAGCCGATCACCGTGACCGAGGCCAACGGCTTCGCGACCCTCAACACCGCCGTGGTCGCACGTCCCGGCACCGACCTCACCCTCGTCGCCTACGGGCCGACCGTCGCCACGGCCCTCAAGGTCGCCGAGGCCGCCGCGTCGGAGGGCACGAGCATCGAGGTGGTCGACCTGCGCTCCATCTCGCCCCTCGACACCGATACGGTGGTCGAGTCGGTGCGCAAGACTCACCGCTGCGTGGTCGTGCACGAGGCCCCCACCTTCCTCGGGACGGGGGCCGAGATCGCCGCGACAGTCACGGAGCGGTGCTTCTACGACCTCGAGGCGCCGGTGCTGCGGGTGGGTGGGTTCCACACGCCGTACCCCGTCGCGAAGATCGAGCACGAATACCTGCCGAGCCTCGACAGGGTGCTCGACGCCGTCGACCGCTCGCTCGCGTTCTGAGGCGCAGGCGGGGGAGGGGACACCCGCCCGCGCCCCGCACCAGCCCGCACCTGTCTGCACTGCCCGCGCGACCCGCACGCCCGCCGTTTCTCGTCTGTACTGCCGGAGGACCTAGATGCCCACCTTTGAGCGCTTCACCATGCCGGACGCCGGCGAAGGCCTCACCGAGGCGGAGATCGTCGCGTGGCACGTCGCTGTCGGCGACCGCGTCACCGTGAACCAGACGATCGTCGAGATCGAGACGGCCAAGTCTCTCGTCGAGCTCCCCTCGCCCTTCGCTGGCGTGGTCTCCGAGATCCTCGCCGAGGTCGGGACCGTCGTCGAGGTCGGCGTGCCGATCATCGTCGTGGACACCGACCCCGACGGGGCCGCGCCGAGCGCGGGCTCGGGTGGCGAGGCTGGTGCTGAGGGTGCTGGGGCTGAGACCGGGCCTGGGTCGTCCGACGCGGCTGCGGCTGAGGCGAGCGAGGGTTCTGGTGCTGTGCTCGTCGGCTACGGCGTCGCGACGGGTGGGGCCACGCGTCGTGCTCGACGTGCTGCGGAGCCTGCTGGAGCCGGCGCGCCTGGGCAAGGTGCGGCCTCGTCTGCCTCGCAGGCTGCGCCGTCTGCACCCGCACCCGCTCCTGCTCGGCCCGCTGCTCCTGCGCAGCCCGCGGCTCCACGTGCAGCTGCTCGTCCTGCCGTCGCGCCGCCGGCCTTCGCCGCGCAGTCCGTGGGGTCGGTCTCGCAGGTCGCGCCGCGCCCCGGGTCGCTCGCCGTCCGTGCGAAGCCGCCCGTGCGCAAGCTCGCCCGGGACCTCGGCCTCGACCTGTCGAGCGTCACCGCGACGGGGCCCGGCGGCATCGTCACCCGGGAAGACGTCCTCGCCTACAGCGCGCAGGCTCAGCCGCGCGCCCTCGCGACCTACGTCGACGACGACGCACCGTGGCTCGCCTCCGGGCAGGTGTCCTCCGACGGTCGCCAGACCCGGGTGCCCGTCAAGAGCGTCCGCAAGCGCACGGCCGAGGCCGTCGTCACGAGCGCCTTCACGGCGCCGCACGTCACCGTCTTCCACACCCTCGACGTCACCAAGACGATGCGTCTGCTCGACAGGCTCCGCAAGGACCGCGAGTTCACCGACGTGCGCGTCACGCCGTTGCTCATCACCGCGAAGGCGCTGCTGATCGCGATCAACCGGCACCCGGAGATCAACGCGAGCTGGGACGAGGACGCGCAGGAGATCGTCTACAAGCACTACGTGAACCTCGGGATCGCCGCGTCGACACCGCGCGGGCTGATCGTGCCGAACATCAAGGACGCGCACAGGCTCGGGCTCAAGTCGCTCGCGCAGGGGATCGCCGACCTCACCGCGACAGCGCGGGCTGGACGCACCAGCCCGTCCGACATGTCCGACGGGACCATCACGATCACCAACGTCGGCGTGTTCGGCATCGACACCGGCACTCCGATCCTCAACCCGGGCGAGGCCGCGATCCTCGCCTTCGGGGCGATCCGCGAGCAGCCGTGGGTGCACAAGGGCAAGATCAAGAAGCGTTACGTCACCCAGCTCGCGCTGAGCGTCGACCACCGCCTCGTCGACGGGGCCCTCGCGTCGAGGCTGCTGTCCGACGTCGCCGCTGTGCTGCAGGAGCCGGCGCAGGCGCTCGTCTGGGGTTGAGGGCTCAGGTCGAGCGGGCAGGGCTAGCGGGCAGGGCGGACCTGTAGGTCGAGCGGGCGCTGCCCAGCTGCGTGACTGCGTGACTGCAAGGCGGCGTGGTCTCGTGACACGCCGGAGGCCGGGATGGCGACGAGCCATCCCGGCTTCCGGCGTCGTGCGTCCTGAGGCGGCGAGCCTCAGGGTGCGCGGACCTCGTGGACCTCGTGGACCTCGTGGGTACGTGGGGTACGTGCGGGTCAGCGCAGTCGAGCTGGACGGTCAGACGGTGCGGCGCGCTGCGCGACGGAGGCCGAGGCCACCGGCGATCAGCAGAGCCACGAGGGCGAGCAGGCTGGGAGCCTGCGTGCCGGTGTGTGCCAGCTGGGTGGTCGGAGCGGACTCCGCCATCCACCGGGTCGAGGTGGCCGAGGTCCCGGCGGACCCGCGGTCGGCCGAGACAGCCGTCGTCGCATCGGTGGTCGTTGTGCTGGCGGTCGTCAGACCACCTGCGCCACCACCGGAGGTGACGGGGTCGGTCGTCGTCCCGGGGACGACGGGCGTGGCGGGGTCGGTCGGGTCGATCGGGCCTGTGGGGTCGACCGGGTCCGTCGGGTCGACGGGGTCGGTCGGGTCGATCGGACCTGTGGGGTCGACCGGGTCAGTGGGGTCGACCGGGTCGGTCGGGTCCACGGGGGTCGTCGGGACCGTCGGGACGACGGTGCTCTCAGCATCGCCGATCACTCCCACTGCGCCACCCG
>Ga0247813_10000512_pt1 | contig 35640 bp, 24 predicted proteins | sample UWRJL169409C1_FD_180719 | JGI IMG/M metagenome (GOLD analysis project Ga0247813, IMG submission 180719) | Plant litter microbial communities from Arlington Agricultural Research Station in Wisconsin, United States - UWRJ-L169-409C-1 | ecosystem: Environmental > Terrestrial > Plant litter >... | reverse complement strand
CAGGCGCGACCAGGCGTCGAGGCCAGAGCCGCGATATTTTCGGTCACGCATCGGCTGTGACTGAAGTGCGCCGGCGACACGCCAACCCCAGGCCCAGTTGGCGCGCGACAGGGTCTCGACCAGGGTAAAGGCGTCCTCGCGGCCAGGGTAGGCCGGATCGGCCAGTTCGCGCAGCAGGGCGGCGGCGGCGTGGCGCAGGGCCTCGGCCTGGGCTTCGGCGCCCTTCGGTTCGGACTGACCGAGCGCGAGGGCCAGACCGCTTGGGGACGGAGCGCAGAACCGGCCCGGCCGCACGAAGGCGAACAACTCCAGCACGTCGAGAATGTCGGGCGACCGCGGAGGCGGACTGAGGCCCAGCCGCCGCGCGGTCAGGCTGGCGTGGGCGACCATGACCGGGGCGGTGGTGAAGGCGCCTTCGGCCGCGCCTCGCCCGATCCGCCGCGCGCCCTCGTCATCGCAGATCGCGCCGGCGCCAGGCGGCACGGCGAGCGCCGGCGGCAGCACGAGCCACGGCTCAGCGCCGGTCGGGCGGCTACTGGAAAGGACGGATTCGTCGGACACCTCCGATAGATAGCGTCTGGGGGCGTGAAACGGAACGGGAACATTCTGTTGACGCGATAGGTCTCTTCATTTATGGCTATAAAATATAGCTATATCAGGAGGCTCGGGTGAGTTGGAGCGTCGCCAAGGCGAAGGACAATCTTTCCGAAGTCATCCGGCGCTCACGCACCGAGGGGCCGCAAGAAATTTCGCTGCACGGCGAAGCAGCGGCGGTCGTCCTGTCGGCCGAGGACTTCAGACATCTGAAGGACCCCCGCGCCTCTCGTGATTTCAAGGACTGGTTGTTGAACGGGCCGTCCCTTGAAGGCGTCGATCTTGATCGGGACCGGCGACCGAGCCGGGAAATCGACCCCTTCTGATGTTCTTGCTGGACACCAACGCCATCAGCGAGCCGAAGCGCGCGCGGCCCGATCCGGGCGTCGTCGCATGGTTGAACGACCAGCTTTTGTCAGATCTGCACCTGAGCGTCATCACGGTGGGGGAGCTGCGTCGCGGCATCGTGCGGCTTGAGCCCGGTCGGCGCCGAGATGACCTCGACTTCTGGCTGGCTGAACTGATCCTTCGGTTCAAGGGGCGGATACTTCCCGTCGATCTGACAGTCACGGAGCGCTGGGCCTCTCTCGCCGAGGCTCAACGGGCCGCCGGCCACACGTCCGAAATGACCGGTGAACTGATCGCGGCGACGGCCCATGTTCACGGATTGACCGTGGTGACCCGCAATCTTCGACATTTCGAACCCAGCGGATGTCGGGTCTTTTCACCGTGGAGCGGATGACGGCGCCCCTGCCGCCCCTGTTCGCCGACTGGTTCGGCAAGCGGGGCTGGAGCATCCGGCGGCACCAGTCCGAAATGATCGCGGCGAGGCTGGCCGGACGGCATGCCCTGCTGGTCGCGCCGACGGGCGGCGGCAAGACGCTGGCGGGTTTCCTGCCCAGTCTGATCGATCTGGCGGAGCGCGGTCCGAGGCCGGAGTTCGGGCCGGGATCGGGGGTGCACACCCTTTACATCTCGCCGCTGAAGGCCCTGACCACCGACGTCGAGCGCAACCTGATGACGCCGATCCGCGAGATCGGGCTGAACATCCATGTCGAGAGCCGCACCGGGGATACGAAACAATCGAAGAAGCAGCGGCAGCGCGAGTTCCCGCCGGACATTTTGCTGACCACGCCGGAGCAACTGGCCCTGTTCTGCGCCTGGGACGGGGCGCGGGCGTATTTCGCCGATCTGAAATGCATCGTGCTGGACGAGGTCCATGCGATCTGGAGCGGCAAGCGGGGGGACCTGCTGTCGCTGGGGCTGGCGCGGCTGCAGAGCTTCGCTCCGGCCATGCGGCGGGTGGCGCTGAGCGCGACGATCGACGACCCGGATCTGATCAGGGACTGGCTGAGACCGCATCTTCCGGGGAACGATCTGGACGACGTCGTCCTCGTACGCGGCGATCCCGGCGCGCCGCCTGTCGTGGATGTTCTCGTCAGCGAAGGCCATGTCCCCTGGGCCGGCCACACCGGTCAGCACGCCATTCCTGAGGTCTATGAGGCGATCAGGCGCTCGGGGATGACGCTGATCTTCGTCAACACGCGCTGGCAGTCGGAGTTCGTGTTCCAGAAGCTGTGGGAGATCAACGACGACAATCTGCCGATCGGCCTGCACCACGGATCGCTGGCGGCCGAGCAGAGGCGCAAGGTCGAGGCGGCGATGTCGCGGGGCGACCTGCGGGCGGTCGTCTGCACCTCGACGCTCGATCTCGGCATCGACTGGGGCGACGTCGATCTGGTCATCCAGCTGGCGGCGCCGAAGGGGGCCTCACGGCTGGTGCAGAGGATCGGCCGGGCCAATCACAGGCTGGACGAGCCGTCCCGCGCCCTGATGGTGCCAGCCAGCCGGTTCGAGATGCTGGAGTGTCAGGCGGCGCGCGAGGCGGTGGCCGAGAATGCCTTCGACTGGGAGCCGCACCATATCGGCACCCTCGACACCCTGGCCCAGCATGTGATGGGCGTGGCCTGTTCGGAGCCGTTTACGCTCGACGCCCTGCACGCCGAGATCACCACCTGCGGCCCCTATGCCGACCTGCCCTATGAGCAGTTCGAGGAGGTCGTCGATTTCGTCGCCACCGGCGGATATGCGCTGCGCACCTATGACCGGTTCGCGCGGATCGTGAAGGATCGCGAGGGCCGCTGGAAGGTGCGCAACGCCGTGACGGCCCAGCGGCACCGGATGAACGTCGGAGCCATCGTCGCCGCCGGCACGCTGAACGTCCGCGTCGCCTCACGTCGGGGCGGGGCCTCGAAACAGCTGATCGGCGGCCGCAAGGTCGGCGAGGCCGAGGAATGGTATTTCGAACAGCTGACGCCGGGCGACACCTTCATCTTCGCTGGTCAGGTCTGGGCGTTTCAGGGCATCAGCGGGACCGACGCCCTGGTCACACATGCCCAGGACAAGGACCCGAAGATCCCGTCCTGGGGCGGGTCGAAATTCCCCATGTCGACGTCGCTGGCCGACCGCGTCCGGCGCATCATCCAGGACCGCGACCACTGGCGTGTCCTGCCTGTCGACGTTCAGGAATGGCTGGAGCTTCAGGAGGCGCGGTCGGCGATTCCGCAGGCGGACGACATGCTGGTCGAGACCTTCCAGCGCGGCAGCCGCCATTATCTGATCGCCTATCCGTTCGAGGGAAATCTGGCGCACAACACCCTGTGCATGCTGCTGACGCGGCGTCTGGACCGGCTGGGTGTCGGGCCGCTGGGCTTCGTCTGCACCGACTATTCGCTGGCAATCTGGTCGATCAAGCCGATGGGCGGGCTGGACCTCGACGCCCTGTTCCAGCCCGACATGCTGGGCGACGATCTGGAGTCGTGGCTGGAGGAGTCGTTCATGATGAAGCGCACCTTCCGCAATTGCGCCCTGATCTCGGGCTTGATCGAGCGTCGCCAGCCGGGTCAGGAAAAGACCGGACGGCAGGTGACCTTTTCCACGGACCTGATCTACGACGTGCTTCGCCGCCATCAGCCAGACCACCTCCTGTTGCGGACCGCGCGGGCCGATGCGGCCGCCGGCCTCCTGGACGTCGCGCGGCTGGGCCAACTGCTGAGCCGGATCGCGGGCCATATCCGGCCGATCGAACTGACGCGCGCCTCGCCCTTTTCCGTGCCCGTTCTGGTCCAGATCGGGCGCGAGCGGGTCGGCGGAGACGCCGCCGACATGATTCTGGAAGAATCTGCCGAGGCCCTGATCGCCGAGGTCATGGACGATGCGCCGCCCGAACTGGCGGGGGCGGCGTGACTGCGCTCAGACAACAGGAGACCTGGCGCATGACCCTGTCGCCCAGCCGCCATCCCTGCGGCGGCCTGAAGGTCGTGATCGCGGGCGAGCCCTGCGTGCTGCGTTGCTCGGGCGCCCTGCATGTTCTGGCCCACAACGTCCTGATCGCCGCCGATCTGCATTTCGAGAAGGGCTCCTCTTTCGCCGCCCGGGGACAGATGCTGCCGCCCTATGACAGCGCCGCCACGCTGGAGCGGCTGGAGGCCGAGGTCGCCGAACTGGATCCACGCCGCGTCGTCCTGTTGGGCGACAGCTGGCACGACGGCAAGGCGATCGCCCGGATGGCGCCGGCCGACCGGTTGCGGCTGGAACGGCTGGCCTTCGGACGCGACTGGATCTGGCTGGAGGGCAATCATGACCGCGAGGCCCTGATCCAGTCCGGCGGCGACGCCGTCGACGCCCTGCCGGGGACGGTGGTCGAGACCATGACGGTCGGCGCCTTGCGTCTGGTGCACGAACCGCAACCGGGCGATCAGCCGGGCGAGGTGGCCGGCCACCTGCATCCCGCCGCCAAGGTCGCCGCCTATCATCGCAGCGTGCGCCGGCCTTGTTTCGTAACCGACGGACGGCGGATCGTCCTGCCCGCCTTCGGCGCCTTCACCGGCGGGCTGAATGTGCGCGACGTCGCCATCGCCGGCCTGTTCGCCTCGCCCCCGATCGCGGCGGCGCTGGGCCGGGACCGGGTGCATCCGCTGGCGTGGGGCAGCCTGCTGTAATTTCATCACCGCTCATCCCGGCGAATGCCGGGATCCAGATGTGGACAGGTGACGCTCACTGGACGGGCCAACGGTTGGCGCGGTGTCTGGATCTGGATCCCGGCCTTCGCCGGGATGAGCGGTGGAAGGTTAGCGGCGGACCCGCAAGGTCAGGCCGACCGTGCGCGGCGCGCCGAGGAAGGCGCCGGTGGTGCCTGTCTGGAAGGGTGCGCCGAACGCCACCTGACGATACTCCTCGTCCAGCAGATTCTTCGCCCAGACCTCGAGGCTCCATGCCGCATTTTCCGGCTCGACCGCCACGCGGCCGTCGACCAGCCAGAAAGCCGGCTGGACCTTGTCCGGCGCCAGGTCCGAACCCGTATTGTAGTCCGAGCTGTATTTGGCCGCGAGGGTGATCCGTCCCAGCAGACCGGCGCCGACCGTACGTTCGTATGTCCCCGCCAGATTGCCGGACCACAGCGGGGCGAAGGACAGGCGGGAGCCCGCCAGCAGCGGCAGGCCGGCCACCGCATCGTCGCCGTACTCGGTCGAGGCGTAGATCACGCCGCCCTGCAGCGACAGCCCGGGGCTGAGCCGCGCGGTCGCCTCCAGCTCGACCCCCTTGGCGGTCACCTCGGGGATGGAGCGGACGAGGAAGGTCGTGCCGAGGAAGGTGTTGAGCTGGAAATCCTCATAGGCCTGATGGAAGGCGGCCGCGCTGACCAGCAGGTGGCCGTACAGCAGCTCGGCCTTGGCCCCGGCCTCGAAGGAATCCACGACCTCGGCCGGGAAGTCGGTCGCCGTTCCGGGCACGAGGGCAGTCTGGGTCCGATCGAGGTTGAAGCCCGCGCTCTTGCGGCCCCGGGCGTAGGAAACGTAGGTCATGACCTGCGGAGTCAACTGGTATTCGGCCCGCGCCAGCCCCGACCATCCGTCGTCGGACAATCGCTCGGTCTGGGCGCGGTCGTTAAAGGCCGGGTTGGCCCAGGGCAGGCAGATCGTGGCGTTGTTGACGCCGTTGGCCAAGGCCGCGGCGCAGGCGATTCCGTCGTCGGTGTTGTCGAAGGCGGCGTCGACCTCCTTGCGGATGCGGGTGTAGCGAATGCCCAGGGTCAGACCCAGACGATCCGTCGCGCGCCAGGTCGACTGGCCGAACAGGGCGGCGGTTTCGGACGTCTGGTCATAGACGTCGACCATCCCCTCGCCCTCGACGAAGCTCTGGCCCACCGGCAGGCCGGTCAGGGTCGAGACATAGCCGGCGACGCCCAAGGGATTGCCTGCGTTCCGCGACAGGATGCGGCCGAGGTAGTCCTCATAGTCCGCGCCATACAGGAAGGCGTCGCGACGCAGCAGCGTCTCCTTCGCCAGATAGAGGCCGCCCGTATAGTCGATGTCGCCGCGCGACCCGGTCAGCCGCAGCTCCTGGCTCAAAGTGCGGAAGCGGTTGGACCAGCGGCCGTCGTCGGGGCGGTAGGCGAGGTCGGCCGAGGTGAAGTCCCAGTCCTGGCTGAGAATGGCGCGCCATTCGCGATACGCCGTGGTCGATGACAGGGTCCCCAGACCGGTCTCGGCCTCGACATGCAGCGAGGTTCCGGCATCCTTGACGCGGGTATTGGTGTCGCGGTTGGCGTAGCCGGTGCGGGCCCAGGGATCGGCCGGGGCCGAGACGCCGCCGTCGGGCGACAGCAGGGCCAGGATCGGCGCGGTCGGGCCGGTGGTCAGCTGGACGCCGATGCAGCAGCGCTCGTCGCGGTGGGTGTAGTCGGCGCTCAGCCGGGCGCTGATGCTCGCGGTCGGCGTCCACAGAAGCTGGCCTCGCGTGGTCTCATAGGCCTCGTTCTGGTCGTCGGTCCCGGTGCGCGGGCCGTCGCCGGTGCGGACGTCATAGAGGCCGTCGCGGCGACGGACGGCGACGTACAGCCGTCCCGCCAGTTGGTTGGCGACCAAGGGGCCCGTGACCGACACTGAGCCGCCGCGCGTGCCGTGCTCCCCGACCGTCGCCTCGCCCACGGCGCCGAAGTCGAACTTAGGGCCCGCGGTGACGACATTGATGACGCCCGCCGAGGTGTTCTGCCCGAACAGGGTCGATTGGGGGCCGCGCAGAACCTCGATCCGTTCGACCTCGCCGAGATCCCCGAGCGAGGCGCCGTTGCGGGCGCGGAAGACACCGTCGATGACGACCCCGACCGAGCTTTCCAGTCCGGGATTGTCCCCGACCGTGCCGACGCCGCGGATCCGGGCGGTCGTATAGGTCTGGTTCGAGGTCGAGGCGACCAGCAGGCCGGGCGTCAGGATGGCCAGATCCTTGATGTCCGTCACCCCGACGTCGGCCAGCAGCGGCTGAGCGGCGACCGTGACCGACAACGGCGTGCGCTGCAGCGTGCCCTCGCGCCGTTCGGCGGTGACGACGATGTCGGCCACGGACGCGGCGTCCTGGGCCACGGCGACGTGCGGCGCGGCGAGGCCGGACGTCAGGGCGAGCGCCGACACAACGGTCAGGCGGCGGAAAGAAGCGGTATGCATGATCGGGGGACTTTCAGGCGCGTCCGGGCTCCCGGCGTCTGGCCGAGGGCGCCGCTTGGGGGAAAGGGCGGGACTAGTGGTGGCCTTTTGGCGTTTCCATCAGCTCGATCAGGACGCCGCCCATTTCCTTCGGGTGCAGGAATACGACGGGCGTGCCGTGGGCGCCGATGCGGGGTTCCCCGGTGCCGAGGATGGTCAGGCCTTTCGCGCGCGCTTCGGCGACGACGACGTGGATGTCCTCGACCTCGAAACAGACGTGATGCTGGCCGCCCTTGGGGTTTTTCGCGAGAAAGCCGACAATGGGCGATGTCTCGTCGAACGGCTCGATCAGCTCGATCTGGGCGTTGGGCAGGTCGACGAAACAGACCTTCACGCCTTGCGCGGGCAGATCGAACGGTTCGCCGATCTTCGTCGCGCCGAGGACGTCGCGATAAAGTTTGATCGAGTCGGCGATGGACGGCGTGGCGACGCCGACGTGGTTCAGCTTGCCGATCATGCGGGGGCCTTTTCCGGAAGGGGCTGGGCGTAGCCGAGGCGCTGGTTCAGCTTCTCGATCAGATCGACGGCGGTGTCGGCCACGGTCGAGCCGGGCGGATAGACGGCCGCCGCGCCCATGTCGATCAGCGGCTGGACGTCCGAGGGCGGAATCACGCCGCCGACCACGATCATGATGTCGGAGCGTCCCAGCCGCTCCAGCTCGGCCTTCAGTTCGGGAACCAGCGTCAGGTGACCGGCGGCCAGGGAGGAGGCGCCGACCGCGTGGACATTGGCGGCCACCGCGTCGCGCGCAGCCTCGGCTGGGGTCTGGAACAGGGCGCCGGCGGTGACGTCGAGGCCGAGGTCGCCATAGCCCGTGGCGATGACCTTCTGGCCCCGGTCGTGGCCGTCCTGACCCAATTTGGCGATCAGGATGCGCGGCGGGCCGCCATCGTTCTCGACGAAGGTCGCGACCATGTCGCGGGCGCGGGCGAAGCGAGGGTCCTTGCCGGCCTCTTTCGCATAGACGCCGGAGACGGTCTTCACCGAGGCGACGTGGCGGCCGAAGGCGGCTTCCAGCGCATCGGAGATTTCGCCGACCGAGGCATGGGCGCGGGCGGCCTGAACAGCCAGTTCGAGCAGATTGGCGGTCCCCTTCGCGCCCTCGGTCAGGGCCTCGAGCGCGGCTTGCGTCGCGGTCTCGTCGCGTTCGGCGCGGAGGCGTTTCAGCTTCTCGATCTGGGCGGCGAGGACGGCGGCGTTGTCGACCTTGAGCATCGGAATGTCGTCGGCGACGTCGTTCAGATAGCGGTTCACGCCCACGACGGTCTGTTTGCCGGTGTCGATGCGCGCCTGCGTTTTCGCAGCGGATGCCTCGATGCGCAGCTTGGGAATGCCGGCTTCGATCGCCTTGGCCATGCCCCCTGCGGCCTCGACCTCGGCCATCAGGGCGCGAGCCTTGTCGGCCAGTTCCTGGGTCAGTTTTTCGACGTAGTAGCTGCCGCCCCACGGGTCGATGACGCGGGTCAGGCCGGTTTCCTGCTGCAGCAGGATCTGGGTGTTGCGCGCGATCCGGGCCGAGAAATCGGTCGGCAAGGCGAGCGCTTCATCCAGCGCATTGGTGTGCAGCGACTGGGTCTGGCCGCCCGCCGCCGCCATGGCCTCGACCATGGTGCGGGGCACGTTGTTGAACACATCCTGGGCCGCCAGCGACCAACCGGAGGTCTGGCAGTGAGCGCGGAGGCTCAGCGATTTTGGATCTACTCCGCCCTCTTTCCGCACCGCCTCGGCCCACAACAGGCGGCCGGCGCGCATCTTGGCGACCTCCATGAAGTAGTTCATGCCGATGGCCCAGAAGAACGACAGGCGCGGCGCGAAGGTGTCGATCGGCATCCCCGCCGCCTTGCCCGCGCGCAGATATTCGATCCCGTCCGCCAATGTGTAGGCCAGCTCGATATCGGCCGAGGCCCCGGCCTCCTGCATGTGATAGCCGGAGATGGAGATGGAGTTGAACTTGGGCGTTTCCTTCGCCGTCCATTCGAAAATGTCGGCGATGATCCGCATCGAGGGCTCGGGCGGATAGATGTAGGTGTTGCGGACCATGAACTCCTTGAGGATGTCGTTCTGGATGGTCCCGGTCAGTCTGGCGTGGGGAACGCCCTGCTCCTCGCCCGCCACGACATAGAGGGCCAGGATCGGCAGGACGGCGCCGTTCATGGTCATCGAGACCGACATCTGGTCCAGCGGAATGCCGTCGAAAAGGGTCCGCATGTCGAGGATGGAATCGATGGCCACTCCCGCCATGCCGACGTCGCCCTTCACCCGGGGGTGGTCGGAATCGTAGCCCCGGTGGGTGGCCAGATCGAAGGCGATGGAGAGTCCCTTCTGACCCGCCGCGAGGTTGCGGCGATAGAAGGCGTTGGAGGCCTCGGCGGTGGAGAAGCCCGCGTACTGGCGGATGGTCCACGGATTGCCCGCATACATGGTCGGATAGGGGCCGCGCAGGAAGGGGGCGAAGCCGGGGAGTCCGTGCACGGACTCATTGTCCGCGATGGCCGTGGCGTCATAGGCGGACGCGACAGTGATGCCCTCGGGCGTCAGCCACGGATCGCGCGCCGGGCCCCGACCGGTGGCGCCGAGATCGAGGGCCGCCTTGGTGAAGTCGGGGAAGGTCATGAGTTGGCCTCCTCGAAGGCGGCGGCGAAGCGGAACGGCGTCAGCGGGCGGCATGCATCCACGGTCGCGACGGCGGCGACGGGGGTGGACGTCTCGACCGGGGCGGAGCGGACGTCGGGATCGACGAATTTCGTCACCCCGATGATCTGTTTGCCGCCATTGTCATAGGCCGCCTGCAGCGAAGCGCGGCTGGAGGCGACACGCATCTGGATCGCGCCGCCCTTGAGCGAGGCGAGGACGCCGCCCTCGCGTTCGATGCGCTGGAACTCGGCCCAGCCGGCTTCGGCCACGTCATGGGTTCGGCTGTCAAGGAACCAGGAGCCGGCGGCGGGGTCGTCGACCCGGCCGATATGGGCCTCTTCCATCAGGACGATCTGGGTGTTGCGGGCCTGTCGCCGGGCGAAGGCGTCGGGACGGCCCGAGGCGCGGGTGAAACCGTCCAGCACCACGGCGTCCGCGCCGCCGACCGCGCCTGCGAACCCGGCGGCGGTCAGGCGCAGCAGATTGGGCCAGGGATCGCGGGACGCCAGCATCCGGCGCGACGACCGCGCCTCGATGTTGGCGGGCAGGTCCAGACCGAAGGCCTTCATCATCGAGGCCCAGACGATCCGCAGCGCGCGGACCTTGGCCAGGCTGTCGAAATATTCGGCGTCGACCGACAGGCCCAGAACCGTGGCCTTCAAAGCCTGTTCGGCGGTCAGGCCAGCGTCCTGACCGGCCTTCGCATAGGCCGCCACGCAGGCGGCGAGGAAGCCCAGCTCCTGTCCCGCCGATCCGCCGGCCTCATGCACCGCCCGACCGCTGGCGAGAAAGAAGGTCGCGTCGGGATAGGCGCCGGCGTGGCGCGCGGCGGTATTGGCGGCCAGACCGACGTGGTCGGCGATGGCGCGCGGCGAGCCGCCGTTGACGGCCCAGGATCCGATCGGGTCCATGTGGAACATCAGTTTCGCACGCGGCGCGCCCTTGGCGACGACGGCCAGGGCATTGGCCGCTTCCGGTCCGTCCAGCCCCGCATCCAGCCCGACCGCCGCCAGTTCCAGCGCCACATTGGCCAAGGCCCGGCCCAGCGGCTCGGAGTCCGCCAGCACGCCGCCCGACAGGATGACGCTGGCCGCCCCGCCCTCCAGATCGGTCAGGACCGCCGCATTGACGGTCTCCGGATCATCCCCCTCGACTTGGGTCCGCAGATCCCACGACCGGCCCTCGGCGTCGGTCGGGCGCGGCGCGAACAGCGGCGTGATCCCCGTCGCATCCGCATACAGCGGCCGCACCAGCAGATTGTCGGCGTCGAGATGCAGCAGCGACTCGAGCGGCTTGTCCTTGAGCGCCTTGACCGCGGATTCGCGCCATTGGTCGGGGGGGGGGGTGGGGAAGCCCGCTGCCATCACTCGAACTCGACCAGCACGTCGTCGGCCGCCACCGGATCGCCGGCCTTCGCGCCGACCAGTTTCACCACGCCGTCGCGCTCGGCCTTCATGATGTTCTGCATCTTCATGGCCTCGATGATGGCCACGGTCTCGCCGGTCTTGACCGACTGGCCGGGGGTGACGGCGATGGAGACGACCAGGCCCGGCATCGGCGACTGGATCAGTTTGGAGGTGTCGGCCGCGACCTTGGCCGGAAGGCGGGCGAACAGTTCGGCGAGGTGGGGCGACAGGACGCGGACGCGGGATTTCGACGCCCGGCTGCGGATGTCGAAGCCGTCGGCGACGCGCTTGACCTCGGCCGTGAACGGCGCGTCATCGAGGATGCCCCGGAACTGGGCGAGGCCCGGTCGCCAGTCGATCTCCGACAGCTTCAACGACCGGTCCTGACCGGCCAGCTCCAGTGTCAGCGCCTCGTCGTCGTCATAGCCGACCGAGACGCCGACCGGCTCGCGGTCGATCAGGACGATCCAGTCTGTGCGGTCGGACGGGTCGCCGGACTGCTCCGAGATGATCTCGTTCATGGCCACGGCGGCGGCGACCATGACGTCCTTCTGCAGGGCGCCGGCGGCCACACCGTGGAAGCCGTCCGGGAATTCGTCGACGATGTAGCTGGTCGACAGATTGCCCGACCGGAACCGCTCCTGATCCATGACCGCGGCGAGGAAGGGCACGTTGTGACCGACGCCGTTCAGGTGGGTGTCCTCCAGCGCCCGGGCCATGCCCTCGACGGCGCCGGCCCGCGTCGGGGCCCAGGCGCACAGTTTCGAGATCATGGGGTCATAGAACATGCTGATCTCGTCGCCCTCGCGGACGCCGGAATCGTTGCGCACCGTATACGGACCGATCGGCGATTCCTGCTCGCCCTCCTCGGCCTGCTCATAGCGGACCAGACGGCCGATCGAGGGCAGGAAGCCGCGATAGGGATCCTCGGCGTAGATCCGGCTTTCGATGGCCCAGCCGTTGATCTTCAGGTCGTCCTGACCGAAGGCCATGGTCTCGCCCGCCGCCGACCGGATCATCTGTTCGACCAGATCGACGCCGGTGATCAGCTCGGTCACCGGATGCTCGACCTGCAGCCGGGTGTTCATTTCCAGGAAGTAGAAACTGCGGTCCTGACCCGCCACGAACTCCACCGTCCCGGCGGAATCGTAGTTCACGGCGCGGGCCAGGGCGATGGCCTGGTCGCCCATCAGTTTGCGCGTCGCGTCGTCAAGCAGGGGCGACGGCGCCTCCTCGATGACCTTCTGGTTGCGGCGCTGGATCGAGCATTCGCGGTCGAACAGGGAGACGATATTGCCGTGCTTGTCGCCCAGCACCTGGATCTCGATGTGGCGCGGATTGACGATGAATTTCTCGAGGAAGACGCGGTCGTCGCCGAAGGCGGTCAGAGCCTCGGCCTTCACGGCGGCGAAGCCCTCGGCCATGTCGGTTTCCGAGTGGGCGACGCGGATGCCCTTGCCGCCGCCGCCGGCCGACGCCTTGATCATGACCGGATAGCCGATCTCGGCGGCGATCTGGACCGCGTGTTCGGGGCTTTCGATCAGGCCCATGTATCCGGGCACGGTCGAGACGCCCGCCTCGGCGGCGAACTTCTTGGACGTGATCTTGTCGCCCATCGCCTCGATCGCATACGGGTTCGGGCCGATGAAGGTGATGCCCTCGGCCTCGAGCCTGCGCGCGAAGACCGGGTTCTCCGACAGGAAGCCAAAGCCCGGATGCACGGCCTCGGCGCCCGACTGGCGCACGGCGTCCACAATCTTGTCCTGGATCAGATAGGACTGGGCGGCGGGCGACGGACCGATATGGATCGTCTCGTCGGCCATCTCATAGGCCAGCGACCCGGTGTCGGCGTCGGAGTGCACCAGCACCGTCTTGATGCCCATCTTGCGCGCGGTCTTGATGATCCGAACGGCGATCTCGCCCCGGTTGGCGATCAGAATCTTCTTGAACATGGGATCGCCTTAGAGCGGAATGTTGTCGTGCTTCTTCCAGGGATTGTCCTGGACCTTGTTGGCGAGGGTCTTCAGCGCCTTGATCAGCCGGCGTCGCGTGCCGTGGGGCATGATGACGTCGTCGATATAGCCCAGGCCCGCCGCGACGAACGGGTTGGCGAACCGTTCCTTGTACTCGGCCTCGCGCGCGGCCAGCGCGGCGGGATCGCCGGCCTCCTTGCGGAAGATGATCTCGACCGCTCCCTTGGCGCCCATGACCGCGATCTCGGCGGTGGGCCAGGCGTAGTTGACGTCGCCGCGCAGGTGTTTGGAGCTCATCACGTCATAGGCGCCGCCATAGGCCTTGCGCGTGATCAGGGTCAGTTTCGGCACCGTCGCCTCGGCATAGGCGAACAGCAGCTTGGCCCCGTGTTTGATCAGGGCGCCGTACTCCTGTTTCGTCCCGGGCATGAAGCCGGGGACGTCCACCAGCGTCACCAGCGGCAGGCCGAAGGCGTCGCAGAAGCGCACGAACCGCGCCGCCTTGCGGCTGGAATCGATGTCGAGGACGCCGGCCAGAACCTGGGGCTGGTTGGCGACGATGCCGACGGGCTGGCCGTCCAGACGGCCGAAGCCGCAAATGATGTTCCGGGCGAAATCGGCGCCGATCTCGAAGAAGTCGGCCTCGTCGACCGTCTTCAGGATCAGCTCCTTCATGTCATAGGGCTGGTTCGGATTGGCCGGGATCAGGGTGTCGAGGCTGGCCTCGTCGCGGTCGGCGTCGTCATAGCTGTCGCGCACCGGCGGCTTCTCGCGGTTCGACAGGGGCAGGAAGCCGATCAGGCGGCGGACCTCGGACAGGGCCTCCAGATCGTTCTCGAAGGCGCCGTCGGCGACGCCCGACTTGCCGGCATGGACGCGGGCCCCGCCCAGATCCTCATGGCTGACGACCTCGTTGGTGACGGTCTTCACCACGTCCGGGCCGGTCACGTACATGTAGCTCGTGTCTTTCACCATGAAGATGAAGTCGGTGATGGCGGGCGAATAGACGTCGCCGCCCGCGCATGGGCCCATGATGACGCTGATCTGGGGGATGACGCCCGAGGCCAGGGTGTTCTGCAGGAAGATGTCGGCATAGCCGGCCAGGCTTTCGACGCCTTCCTGAATGCGGGCGCCGCCGGCGTCGAACAGGCCGATGATCGGGGCGCCGCTGGTCAGGGCCATCTTCTGCAGCTTGACGATCTTGGCCGCGTGGGCGCCCGACAGCGAGCCGCCGAAGACGGTGAAATCCTTGGAGAAGACATAGACCAGACGGCCGCCGATGGTCCCGCGGCCGGTGACGACGCCGTCACCGGGGATGCGTTGTTTCTCCATGCCGAACTCGTGCGAGCGGTGCTCGACGAACATGTCGGTCTCCTCGAACGAGCCCTCGTCCAGCAGGACGTCGACGCGTTCGCGCGCCGACAGCTTGCCCTTGGCGTGCTGGGCCGCGATCCGCGCCTCGCCGCCGCCGAGGCGGGCCGCCGCGCGGCGGTGTTCCAGCTGTTCGAGAATGGACTGCATCTGGATTTCCTACTTGCGAGTAGACTTAATGGCGGAAGGGTTCCGGAACGTCAACGGGGCCTGACGCCTTCGGAGAAGGAGTCCCACAAACGCTCGGCGATCTCTTCGGGGCTGAGCTTGCCGTCGGGCGAATACCACTGGGCGATGGAGTTCATCGCGCCGGAGATGGCGAAGGTCGACATCCGCACGTCGGCGGTGCGCAGGGAGCCGTCGCGAACCCCCTCTCGCAACAGGTCGCGGATGCGGGCGTCCACCTTACGCTTGACCGCGCGCAGGCGCTCGCGCACCGGCGGCGTCAGCTCGACATCAGGAACCCGGTGGAGGCACCGGCCGAACACAGTCGTGGTGATTTCCACATATTTCTGAACGACTTGGTGCAGACGTTCGCGTCCGTCCGCGCCCCCGACCGCCCCCTCCTCGACCGCCTCGCTATAGCCGTCCAGGGCGATCATGAAACAGGCGCTGAGCAGGGCCTGTTTCGAGCCGGCGTAGTAATAGACGGTGGGCTTGGACACCCCCAGACGGGCGGCGACGTCGTCGATCGAGGTCGCGCCATAGCCGTCGCGCACGAAAGCCGTGGCGGCGGCAGTCAGGATCGCCTCGCGCTTGGCGTCCGGATCGCGCGGCCGCCCCGGCGCGGCCCAGAGGTCGTCCGTGGCGGAAGCGGCGGCGTCGGAAACACTACTCATGCGTTGGAAATAGCAGAGTTGGCGGAAATGTCAGCAAGCGTGAGATCCTCCCTCGCGTAGCGGGGGAGGATTTTTCTAGTAAGGCGACAACCGCCCCGCATGGTCGACGCACAGCGCCCGGACCCAGGCCGTCACGGCCCGCAGGCGCGCGGTGTCGTGGACCTCGCGGTGGGTGCTCAGCCAGAAGCGGCGCTCGATCAGGACGGCGGGCAGGACGCGCGTCAGCCCTTCCGCGAGGAAACAGGGCAGAACCCCGATCCCGCCGCCGCCGGCGATGATGTCCCGCTGGGCCCGGATCGAGGAGGAGGCGAGATGCGGCGTCAGCCCGGGCCGGACCTCGTCGAGATAGCGGAGCTCGGGCGCATAGATCAGGTCGTCGACATAGCCGACGACGTCATGATCGGTCAGGCCCTCGACCGTCTCCGGCGCGGGCCGGACGGCCAGATAGGCGGCGGCGGCGTACAGGGCCAGCTGGTACGGCGTCAGGGGCTCGACGATCAGCCGCGCGCCGTCGGGGGCGCTGAGGGTGATGGCCATGTCCACCTCGCGCCGGCTGGGCGACAGAAAGCCCGAACTGGCCGCCAGCTCGATCCGCAAACCGGGCCGCGCGGCGTGCAGCCCCGCCAGCGCCGGGGCCAGGACCACGCCGCCGAACCCTTCGGAGGCGCTGATCCGGACCGTGCCAGCGACGGTGTCCGGCCGCGCCACGCGCCCGGCGGCGTCCATGGCGGTCTCGGCCTCCAGACCCACCTGCAGCAACTGCGCCCCCGCCGCCGTCAGTTGCAGGCCAGAGGCGGAGCGGACGACCAGGGTCGACTTCAGCGCGCTTTCCAGCCGGGCGACCCGGCGGCCCACAGTGGCGGCGTCTATGCCCAGCCGCGTCGCGGCCCCGCCCAGGGATCCGGCGCGGGCGGCGGCGATGAAGATGCGGATGTCGTCCCAGTCGAACATTGCGCGATTGCGCACGGGGTGGCGCGATAATGCAAGACCCCTCACCGTTCATCCCGGCGAATGCCGGGATCCAGATCACAAGCTCGGCCCATAAGGTGGCGCACCAGCATTATCTGATCAGGCCACGGCGACTGGATCTGGATCCCGGCATTCGCCGGGATGAGCGGGGTGGGGTGATCTAGCGGACGATTCGCACCACCGCCCCCTCGGCCGCGTCCGACACGCCGTCGGCGAGGGCGCGCACGACCCTGGCCGCCGCGCCCAGACCCTCATGTTCGACGATGCGGATCCAGGGCGAAACCGGATCGATGACGCGTTCGAAAAAGGCGCGCTGGTCGGCGAAGAACCGCTCGTAAAACGCCCGCAGCGTCCCCCTCTCACGGTGCGCATCCACACAGGTGGCGGCGAAGAAGAACTCGGGCTTCGGCCCGACCAGTTCGGGATCGTCCTGCGGAAAGGCGTCGCCCTGGGTCGAGCCGACCAAACAGTCGTAGGTCAGGTCCGCACCGAAATGCGCATGCACCCGCCGCCTCAGCTCCGGATCGCCGGCGAGGTCGAGATAGAGGGTCGGCACGCCGGTCGGCAGGGCCTCGATCTGATCGTATCCGTGTACCGCCTGATAGGCGCCCAGCCCCTCGACGAAGGCCCGGTTGCGACCGCCGGTCAGGGCGATCAGCGCGACGTCGTCGCCCTCCAGACACCAGGCCGCGCCATAGGCGGTCTTGGACGAGGCGCTGGAGACCACGATCTGTCTGGCGCCGAAGAAGTCGTGCTCACGCAGGAAATCGATCGCCGTATAGGAGGTGATGAACAGGGGCCGGAACAGGACCTCGGGGTTCTCCAGCTCGACCGAATAGTTGGCGTCGGCGGCGCACAGGACATAGCGGTTGTAGATGTCCGGAACGGCCTTTCGCCACGGCGCGGCGTCGGCGAACCCGCCCCGGCTGATCTTCCCGGCCTGGACCGTCAGGGTGTCGGCCATGGGGAAATAGCCGAAGACCCGCGCACCGACCTCGATTCCCGGCGCCCGCGACGCCGCGACGTCGGCGAAGCCCCAGACCGGCATCAGCCCATAGTCGTCGCGCCCGGTCGGAAAGACCTTCCAGTAGCCGATGGCGTCGCCATAGGCCGCATAGGTGATGTTGTTGGTGGTCAGCGAGAACCGGTCGAGCGCCAGCACCACCTCGCCCTCGGCCAGCTGTGGCGCGGCGACCGTGTCCAGCAGGGTCTCGCCGAGATCGGCCTTCAGCGTCATCAGTCGGCGGTTCAGATCAGACATGCAGCCTCTCCGGGCGTTTCCTCGATCCGGCCAGACTAGCGGAGATCGAGGTTGACGCAGGAGAAGGATCTCCGCCCGGCGTCAATGCAGTTCTGCATAGGCATCAGCGCAACTTTGCAATGCCCTCGCCGCGCCTCGCCTGCTAGTCAGCGCACAAGGGAAACGAACAGAGACAGGACGCAGGCCAATGCGCGACATCAATCATTTCATCGACGGCGCGTCCTCCACCGGCGCCTCGGGCCGGTTCGCGGATGTGTTCAACCCGAACACGGGCGAGGTTCAGGCCCGCGTGCAGCTGGCCTCGGATTCGGAAATGGATCGCGCGGTCCAGGCCGCCCAGAACGCCTTCGACGGCTGGTCCTCGACCAATCCCCAGCGTCGCGCCCGGGTGATGTTCGAGTTCAAGCGTCTGGTCGAGGCGAACATGCAGGAACTGGCCGAATTGCTGTCGGCCGAGCACGGCAAGGTCGTCGCCGATAGCAAGGGCGACATCCAGCGCGGTCTGGAAGTCATCGAGTTCGCCTGCGGCATTCCGCATGCGCTGAAGGGCGAATACACCTGGGGCGCGGGTCCCGGCATCGACGTCTATTCGATGCGCCAGCCGCTGGGCGTCGTGGCGGGCATCACCCCGTTCAACTTCCCGGCCATGATCCCGATGTGGATGTTCGGCGTGGCCATCGCCGTCGGCAACACCTTCATCCTCAAGCCCAGCGAGCGCGATCCCTCGGTGCCGGTGCGTCTGGCCGAACTGATGATGGAGGCGGGCGCTCCCGCCGGTGTCCTGAACGTGGTGCACGGCGACAAACAGGCGGTCGACGCCATCCTGACCCACCCGCTGATCCATGCGGTCAGCTTCGTCGGCTCGTCCGACATCGCCCACTATGTCTACCAGACCGGCGCGGCCAACCATAAGCGCGTCCAGGCCATGGGCGGCGCCAAGAACCACGGGATCGTCCTGCCCGACGCCGACATGGATCAGGTGATCAAGGATCTGTCAGGCGCGGCCTACGGCTCGGCCGGCGAACGCTGCATGGCTCTGCCCGTCGTGGTCCCGGTCGGAAAGAAGACCGCCGACGAACTCCGTGAACGGATGGTCGCCGAGATCCCGACCATGCGGGTCGGCGTCTCGACCGACGCCGGCGCCCACTATGGCCCCGTCGTCACCGCCCAGCACAAGGCGCGTGTCGAGGGCTGGATCGAACAGGGCGTGAAGGACGGCGCCGAACTGGTCGTCGACGGCCGCGGCTTTACCCTGCAAGGCCACGAGAAGGGCTATTTCGTCGGCCCGTCCCTGTTTGACCACGTCACGCCGGAGATGGAATCCTACAAGGAGGAAATCTTCGGCCCCGTGCTGCAGATCGTCCGCGCCGCCAGCTTCGAGGAGGCCCTGTCGCTGCCCTCGAAGCACCAGTACGGCAACGGCGTCGCCATCTTCACCCAGAACGGCCGCGCGGCCCGAGACTTCGCCGCCCGCGTCAACGTCGGCATGGTCGGTATCAACGTCCCGATCCCGGTGCCGGTCGCCTACCACACCTTCGGCGGCTGGAAGCGCTCGGCCTTCGGCGACACCAATCAGCACGGCATGGAAGGCGTGAAGTTCTGGACCAAGGTCAAGACCATCACCGCCCGCTGGCCCGACAGCGATCTGGAGCACGCCGACAGCTCGTTCGTCATCCCGACGATGGGCTGATCCAGACCGTCAACGACCCCCGTCACCCTCAGGCTTGACCCGAGGGCCGGGTTGTCCGTCTGCTCGTGCGAGGATTTGAACGCACAGTTCGCTCGACGTCCGGTCCTCGGGTCAAGCCCGAGGATGACGGCGGAGAGGCAGGAGAGTAACTTTGGACTTCGCCCTCAACGACGACCAGCGCGCCATTCAGGACGCGGCCCGCGCCTTCGCCGACGCCGAGCTGGCGCCCCATTCGGCCGAGTGGGACGAGCTCAAGATCTTCCCCGTGGAAACGATGCGGGCGGCGGCCGAGATGGGCTTCTGCGGCATCTATACGGGCGAGGAACACGGCGGCATGGCCTTGGGCCGGGTCGAGGCGGCGGTGATCTTCGAGGAGCTGTCGCGCGGCGACGTGTCGACGGCGGCCTTCATCTCGATCCACAACATGGCGACCTGGATGGTCGACAAGTTCGGCTCCGATGACCTGCGGGCGCGCTATGTCCCCGCGCTGGTGTCGATGGAAAAGATCGCCTCCTACTGCCTGACCGAGCCGGGCTCGGGGTCAGACGCCGCCTCGATGCGGACGACGGCGACGCTGGACGGCGACCAGTATGTGCTGAATGGCTCCAAGGCCTTCATCTCGGGCGCCGGGACCTCGGACGTCTATGTCGTCATGGCCCGGACCGGCGAGGCGGGCCCGAAAGGCGTCTCGACCTTCGTCGTCGACAAGGATGCGCCGGGCCTCAGCTTCGGGGCGCAGGAGCGGAAGATGGGCTGGAACTCCCAGCCCACCGCCATCGTCCAGTTCGACGACTGCCGCATCCCGGCCGCCAACCTGCTGGGCAAGGAAGGCGACGGCTTCCGCTATGCGATGATGGGGCTGGACGGCGGCCGGTTGAACATCGCCGCCTGTTCGATCGGCGGCGCCCGGCTCGCGCTGGAAACGGCGCAAGAGTATGTCACCACGCGCAAACAGTTCGGCAAGCCGCTGGCCGAGTTCCAGGCCCTGCAATTCAAGCTGGCCGATATGGCGACCCAGCTGGACGCCGCCCGGCTGATGGTCATGCGCGGCGCCTGGGCCATGGACAACCGCCACCCGGAAGCGACCAAATGGTGCGCCATGGCAAAGCGGTTCGCCACCGACGCCTGTTTCCAGATCGCCGACGAGGCCCTGCAGTTGCACGGCGGATACGGCTATCTCAAGGACTATCCGCTGGAGCGGATCGTCCGCGACCTGCGCGTGCACCGCATCCTCGAAGGCACCAACGAGATCATGCGGGTCATAACCGCTCGCGAAATGCTTCGTCAGTAGGCAGCGAAAACCACAGGGAAGAACGACCATGAAGATCGCATTCATCGGCCTGGGCAATATGGGCGGCGGCATGGCCGCGAACCAGGCGAAGGCCGGCCATGAGGTCGCGGCCTTCGACCTGTCGCAGGCCGCGCTCGACCGGGCCGCCGCCGCCGGCTGCGGGCCCGTCGCTTCGGTCGCCGAGGCGGTCAGGGACGCCGATGTCGTCATCACCATGCTGCCGGCAGGGCCGCATGTGCTGAAGGTCTATTCGGAACAGATCATCGGCGCGGCGCCGACCAGCGCCCTGTTGCTGGACTGTTCGACCATCGACGTGGAGACGGCGCGCAAGGTCGCCGGACTGGCGACCGAGGCCGGCTATGTCTTCGCCGATGCGCCGGTGTCCGGCGGCACGGTCGCGGCCGACGCAGGCACCCTGGCCTTCATGGTCGGCTGTCCGGAAGAGCATTTCGCACGCATCGAGGCGGCGCTCGAACCGATGAGCCGCGCCACCATGCGCGCCGGCGAGCATGGCACGGGTCAGGCGGCCAAGATCTGCAACAACATGATCCTGGGCATCACCATGATCGGCACTTGCGAGGCGGTGGCCCTGGCCGAGAAACTGGGTCTGGACCCGGTGAAATTCTTCGACATCGCGTCCAAATCCTCCGGCCAGAGCTGGTCGGTGACAACCTACTATCCGTGGCCTGGCCCGGTGCCGACCGCGCCCTCGAACCGCGATTATGACGGCGGCTTCGCCACGGCCATGATGCTGAAAGACCTGAAGCTGGCCCAGGACGCCGCCGCCAAGGCCGGCGCCTCCACCCCCCTGGGCGCCCAGTCCGAGGCCCTGTTCCAACTGTTCGAGCGTCAGGGTTTCGGCGGCCGGGACTTCTCGGCCATCCTGCAGATGCTGCGAGGCCAGATGGATGGATTGAAGAAGCCATAGGCTTCGACCGGGAAACCCTCCGCATGCGGGCGCCTGTCGTCCACGCCGGTCACCTGACATGACAAGGGCCGCTTCCTTTCGGAAGCGGCCCTGATCTCGTCGGCTGTGCGTCGCCTCAGCTGTCCAGGAAGGACCGCAGCTTCCGCGACCGCGAAGGGTGCTTCAGCTTGCGCAGGGCCTTGGCCTCGATCTGACGGATGCGTTCGCGGGTGACCGAGAACTGCTGACCGACCTCTTCGAGCGTGTGGTCGGTGTTCATGCCGATGCCGAAGCGCATGCGCAGGACGCGTTCCTCGCGCGGCGTCAGGGACGCCAGCACCCGGGTGGTGGTCTCGCGCAGGTTCGACTGGATCGCCGCGTCGATGGGCAGGATGGCGTTCTTGTCCTCGATGAAGTCGCCCAGGTGCGAATCTTCCTCGTCCCCGATCGGGGTTTCGAGCGAGATCGGCTCCTTGGCGATCTTCAGGACCTTGCGGACCTTCTCCAGCGGCATGGCCAGCTTTTCGGCCAGTTCTTCCGGGGTCGGCTCGCGACCGATCTCGTGCAGCATCTGGCGGCTGGTCCGGACGATCTTGTTGATCGTCTCGATCATGTGCACCGGGATGCGGATCGTCCTTGCTTGGTCTGCAATGCTGCGGGTGATCGCCTGACGGATCCACCAGGTGGCGTAGGTCGAGAATTTGTAGCCGCGGCGGTACTCGAACTTGTCGACAGCCTTCATCAGGCCGATGTTGCCCTCCTGGATCAGGTCCAGGAACTGCAGGCCGCGGTTGGTGTATTTCTTGGCGATGGAGATCACGAGGCGCAGGTTGGCCTCGACCATTTCCTTCTTGGCCTGACGGGCTTCGCGTTCGCCCTTCTGGACCGTCTGGACGATGCGGCGATAGTCGTCGATCGGCAGGCCGGCCTCGACCGCCACGGCGGCGACGTCGGCGCGGATCTTGGAGATCTGGACGGCCTCGTTGTCGCTGAACTTGGTCCAGCGAACGCCCATCGCCTTCACGTTCTCGGACCAGTTCGGATCCAGTTCCTTCGAGAAGTAGGACTTCAGGAATTCGGGGCGCGAGATGCCGTAGCTGTCGGCCAGACGCAGCAGGCGACCTTCCAGGCCGATCAGCCGCTTGTTGATCGCGTACAGCTGCTCGACCAGGGCCTCGATGCGATTGTTGTTCAGCTTGACCGTCTTGAGCCGGTCGGAAATCCCGGCCGACAGGGCCTCATAGGCCTTGCGGTCCTTGGTGCTGAGGTCCTCGCCCTTCAGACGCGTATCGACCAGCTTCTCCTGCAGCTTGCGGAAGGCGTCGAAGTCCGAGGCGATGGCGTCCAGGATCTCCATGACCCCGTCGCGCAACTCGGCTTCCAGCGCCGAGATGGACATGCCGCCGCCGTCGTCGAAGTCCTCGTCCTCCTCGTCGGATTCCTCCTTCGGTTCGGCGCCTTCCACCGGCTCGGCGGCCTCGACCACCGGCTGGGGCTGGCCGGGGATGCCCGGCTGGGGCTGGTTGTGCGGCAGGGACGACGGGTTGATCACGCCATAGGTCGCGTCCAGGTCGATGACCTCGCGCAGCAGGATGCGGTTGTTGGCCAGTTCGTCGCGCCACACCATGATGGCCTCGAACGTCAGGGCGCTTTCGCACAGGCCCGAGATCATCGCGTCGCGACCGGCCTCGATCCGCTTGGCGATGGCGATTTCGCCCTCGCGGCTCAGCAGTTCGACCGAACCCATTTCGCGCAGATACATGCGCACGGGGTCGTCGGTGCGGTCGTAGGTAGGCTTGGCGTTCTCGTCCGAGATCTGGGTCTCGGCGCGTTCGGCCACCTCGCCGCCCGTGGTCTCGGCGGCGTCTTCCTCGGCCTCGACGACATTGACGCCCATTTCGGACAGCATCGCCAGGGTGTCTTCGATGGCGTCGGGCGTGACTTCTTCCGACGGCAGGACCTTGTTCAGTTCCTCCATCGTGACATAGCCGCGCGCCTTGGCCTGTTTGATGAACTTCTTGACGCCGGCGTCGGTGAGGTCGAGCAGCGGCCCGTCCGTCGAAGCTTCGGTTTCCTGCGTCTCGGTCTGAGCACTCATAAAGTCTCTATCTCCAGCCGAAGGGGTTGATCAGACCCCTTGGCAAAAATGCAACACACGCCCTCTAAAGAGAACGCATCGCGGCGCCGTTTGTTACGAGGCGGCCCCGTCTTCCCAAATCGTCCCTGTCTTGATGGCTCGTCGCAAGGCGTCGCGCTCCGCCTTCAGGCGACTGAAGGCGGATGCGTCGAAGGCCTGATCGGCATTCGACTTCGCTGACGCCAGCGCCTGCTCCAGACCGGCGACCCGGGTAAGAGCATCGAACGCTTGCGACCATCGGACCCTTGCTTCGGCGAGGGGCGCATTTGCGGCCAGGAAAGGCGCGCCGGACTTTGCCGCCGCCTTCTCGACCTCGCGCACTAAAGCATCGTGACCCGATGCGGCCAGATGGCGACGCAGGGCCGCGCTGTCAAGGGATTCACCATTAAAGCGCAGCCGCACCAGCTCCTGCGCCAGCCCGTCCAGCGAATGATCGCCGAAGCCGTGGCTGGCGATCGCTTCCAGATGATCGTCCATCCGCTCGGGGTCGTCGATGGCGCCGTGGGCCAGGGCCGCGGCCACGGGCTCGATCGAACGGGTCAGCGACTGCATGGCCTCCGCCCCCTCCGCCGTCTGACCCAGCTTGGGCGGCGGGCCTGGTTTCCAACGGCCGCCGGACTGTTGCGGACGCTGCTGCTGGGGCGCGTTCCGGCTTGAAGGGAAAAGCGCGTCGAACCGCTCGAACATCTCGCGCCGGTACTGTTCGGCCAGGTCCTTGTCCTGAATGGCCGCCGCCGCCTGACGCAGTCGTCCCTTCAAACCGGCGCGGCGCTCGGGCGTGTCCAGGGTCTCGACCTCGACTTCGCGCTTGAACAGAACCTCGGCGAACGGTCGGGTCTCGTTCATCGCCTGGCGCAGGGCGGGCGCGCCCCTGTCGCGAAGGATGTCGTCGGGGTCCTGGCCGCCTTCCAGCAGGGCGAAGCGGAAGGACCGCCCCGGCTTAAGCATCGGCAGGGCGCGTTCGATGGCGCGATAGGCGGCGCGCTGCCCCGCGCCGTCGCCGTCGAAACACAGGATCGGTTCGGACGAGACCCGCCACAGCCGCTCCATCTGCTCTTCGGTCAGGGCGGTGCCCATCGGCGCCACGGCCGGCAGGCCCGCCCGCTGGCAGGCGATGACGTCCATGTATCCCTCGACCACGATCACCGCCTGGGTCGATTTCGACTCCGCCCCCAGGATGCGCCGGGCCTCGGGCAGGCCGTACAGGGTGGCCCCCTTGTGAAACAGCGGGCTTTCGGGACCGTTCAGATATTTGGCCCGGTCGTCGGGGTTCATCGCCCGGCCGCCGAAGCTGACGATCCGCCCGCGCACGTCGAGGATCGGGAACATCAACCGGTCGCGGAACCGGTCATAGGGATTGCCGCCGCCCTCGGGCGAAATCAGCATCCCCGTCTCGACCAGTTCGCCCGGCCTGGCCCCGCGCTGGACCAGCGCCGCCTTCAGTCCCTCGCGGTCATTGGGGGCGTAACCGAGGCCGAACCGCTCCCACTGATCCTCGGGCAGACCGCGCTTCTCCAGATACTCGCGCGCCGCCTTGCCCGCCGAGCGACGCAGATTGGCCGCGAACCATTTCTGGGCCAGGTCCATCCAGTCCGACAAGCCCTGACGCTTCTGCTCGCGTTCGGCGGCTTGCGGGTCCTCGGCCGGCATCTGCATTCCGGCCTCGGCGGCCAGCCGTTCCACCGCCTCGGGGAACGACAGCCGCTCGACCTCCTGCAGGAAGCTGATGACGTCGCCGTGCTTGCCCGAGCTGAAGTCGTGGAAGAAGCCCTTGTCGTCATTGACGAAGAAGGACGGCGACTTCTCTTTCGAGAATGGGCTCAGCCCCACCCACTCGCGGCCCTGACGCTTGAGCTTCACCGACCGCCCGATCACGTCGGACGGGCGAAGGCGAGCCTTCAGCTCTTCAAGAAATCGCTCATCGAAACGCACCCGCGATCCTTAACGCGAACCCCTCTCCTGAGATAGCGTCCCGACGACCGCCCTGCTACGGATCGACGTGACGGGAGCGGCGATGCATCGACGGGCAGTCTGGATCGTGGCCGCATGCCTGCTGGCGACAGGCCTGGCGGCTTGCCAGACGGTCACCCGCCCCGCCTTCACCTATGACCAGCTCGCGGCGGCCAGCCCCGACATCCGGATGGACTTCGTCGGCGGCGGTGACCGCGATCGTTTCATCGACGCGATGGCCGGCGCCGTTGCCGCGACACGCGACGACCGGTTCGACCTGCTGGCCCTGTCGGGCGGCGGCGCTGACGGGGCCTATGGCGCCGGCGTTCTGGTCGGCTGGACCCAACATGGCGACCGGCCCGAGTTCGAGGTGGTCACGGGCGTCAGCACAGGCGCCCTGATGGCCCCGTTCGCCTTCATCGGTCCCGAGGGCGACGCCGAACTGACCGAGGCCTTCACCGACGGCCGCGCCGACCGCATTCTGGAAGCTCGCTGGGCCATGGCCCTGGTCGGCCCCGGCGTCTTCCGCCAGCGGCCCTTGCGCGCGCTCGTCGCCGCCTCGATCGATCAGCAGGTTCTCGACCGGGTCGCCGCGGGCCACCGCGCCGGTCGTCGGCTCTATATCGCCACCACCAGCCTCGACACCCAGGGACAGGTGATCTGGGACATGGGCGCGCTGGCGGCCTCTGGCGATCCCGGCTCGCTGGCCCTCTTCATCGACCTGTTGACGGCTTCGGCCAGCATCCCCGGCGTCTTCCCGCCCCTCTTCATCGACATCCAGCGCGATGGCCGCAGGGTCAGGGAGCTTCACGCCGACGGACGCACCACCGCCAACTTCTTCGTCGTGCCCGAACGGCTGATGCTGGACCCAGCCCTCCTTCCCCCGGATCCGTCCCGCCCGCGCGGCCGGGTCTGGATCGGTGTGAACGGCCGCCCCGAGGCCAGTTTCAGCGTGGCCGCCTTCAGCGGCGTCGGCGTCGCAGGCCGGGGACTGGACGCGATGATGAAGGCCTCGACCCGGATGAACCTTGTCGCCGCGTCCCAGTTCGCCCGCCTTCACGATCTCGACCTGGCCGTGACCATGGCCCCGCCCGGCGCCCGCGAGACCAGTCTCGGCTTTGGCCGAGCGCGGATGCAGGCCCTGTTCGAAGCCGGCAGAAACCGCGCCTTAACCGGCTCGGCCTGGGTCGCCTACACCGGGGTGGCGGACCTGCGTTAACCTCTTGTTAACCACCAAGGTCAAAGCGTGGCCATAAGAGCCTGATTTAACGCACATTTTCTTGGAATACAGCCGGAACTATCCACAGGGTTTGTGGATTAACCATACTGACCCGTCACAGAAGGCGATGGGCCACCGGGGCCAGGACGCGGTCGGCGTCGCAATCTCGATCAGCGTTTCAAGGCCTCCCCATGTTCATCTCTATCGCCCGCCCGGCGGTGGAGCCTGTCGGACCCGACACCGTCGCCGTTCCCGGTTCCCCCGCCATCGCAGAACTGTCGCCCCGCGCCCTGCACGCGCGCCTGCTGGAGAACGCCGCCCTGCGCCGCCTCCGGGGGCTGGAGCGCAAACAGGCGCACCGCGACGACGACGCCGGTTACTGGTTCAGCGCCGCCCCCATGGCTGTCCGCAAGGCCTCGGCCCTGCGCGAGGACAAGAGCTTCGCCCCCCTGCCCTGACGGCCTTTCCGACCGACGTCAGGCCTTCATCAGGTCCGCGAACCGGTCGAACAGATAGAGGCTGTCGGTCGGTCCGGGCGAGGCCTCGGGGTGGTGCTGGACGCTGAACACCGGACGGCCCTTCAGCTCGATGCCGCAGTTGGTGCCGTCGAACAGGCTGACATGGGTCTCTGCGACCGCATCGGGCAGGCTGTCGCGATCGACCGTGAAGCCGTGGTTCATGGACACGATCTCGACCTTGCCCGTGGTCAAGTCCTTCACAGGGTGGTTGGCCCCGTGGTGCCCCTGCTCCATCTTCACGGTCGTGGCGCCCAGCGCCAGCGCCAGCATCTGGTGACCCAGGCAGATGCCGAAGACCGGCTTTCCACTATCGACCAGTTTGCGGATCTCGGGCACGGCGTATTCACCGGTGGCGGCCGGATCGCCCGGACCATTGGACAAGACCACGCCGTCTGGATCCCGCGCCAGAATCTCCTCCGCCGTCGCCGTCGCCGGCACCACGGTGATCCTGGCGCCTGTGGAGGCCAGCGCCCGCAGGATATTGCGCTTCACGCCATAGTCGACGACCACGACGGACTTGCGCCCTTGCGTCTTCGGATGACCTTCCGGCCACTCCCACAGACCCTCGTCCCATTCGAACGCCTGCAGCGTCGAGGCCGGCTTGGCGAGGTCGAGGCCGACCAGACCGGTCCAGGCCTTCGCCTGCGCGACCAGGGCCTGCAGATCGAACTTGCCCTCCGGGTCATGGGCGATGACGGCGTGCGGGGCGCCCTTGTCCCGGATCACGCGCGTCAGGGCGCGGGTGTCGACGCCGGACAGGCCGACGACGCCGCGACGCTTCATCCAGCCGTCCAGATCGGCCGTGGCGCGCCAGTTGGCCGGATCGGTCGGCAGGTCGCGGAAGATAGCGCCCCGGGCCGAGGTGTCCGAGCCGCCGCCGATCTGCTCGACGTCCTCGACGTTCACCCCTGTGTTGCCAATGTGGGGAAAGGTGAAGGCCAGGATCTGACTCATGTAGGACGGGTCGGTCAGGATCTCCTGATAGCCGGTCATGGCGGTGTTGAAGACCACCTCGCCCAGGGCCGAGCCGACGGCGCCGACGCCGACGCCCTGCAGGATGGTGCCGTCCGCGAGGGCCAGGACGCCGGTCGCGCCGGGGAGAAGCTGAGTGGTCATGCGCGCTCTCCTATCACCGAATCCCGGCGAGCAAACGGCGGCGTCGTTAAAGCCATGCCGAATGTCGGTCAACCAAGCGCCTGACGCCCTTGCAAGGGCGGCGCCCCTGCGCGAAACGGCGGCCATGAGCATCACCACGGTCGGCCTCGATGCCGACGACACCCTCTGGCACAATGAGACGATCTTCCGCCTGACCCACGCGCGGTTCGTCGACCTTCTGGCCGGCCATGCCGACCCCGATCCGATCGAGGCCCGCCTCGCGGAAGTCGAGCGGCGCAATCTCCGGCTATACGGATACGGGGTGAAGGGTTTCACCCTGTCGATGATCGAGACGGCGATGGAGCTCTGCGAGGGCGAACCGCCCGCCGGCGTGATCCGCGAGATCCTGGCCGCCGGCCGCGAGATGCTGGCCCACTCGGTCGAGACCCTGCCTGGAGTGGATGCGGCCCTTGCCGCCCTGTCCGAACGCTATCGGCTGGTCCTGATCACCAAGGGGGACCTGCTGGACCAGGAACGCAAGCTGGCGGCGTCCGGTCTGGGCGACTTGTTTGCTGCGGTGGAGATCGTGTCAGAAAAAGAGCGTGCGACATACGACCGCATCTTTGATCGGCACGGTACGGGCCCCGCCGAGGCCGTGATGGTGGGCAATTCCATGAAGTCGGATGTGCTTCCCGCGCTGGAGGCAGGCGCCTTCGCTGTTCATATACCGTATGCCGTAACCTGGGCGCACGAGTTGGCGGACGCGCCGGAACGACACCCCCGCTATGGCGCGCTCGAGACGATCGCGGAACTGCCAGACTGGATCGCCAACCTTCCAGAGCTTTCGGCTTTTACGTGACGAGATAGTGGCAGCGATGTGACGGTCCATACGATATCGGATCCGTAACCATTGACGCTTGTCGCAATGCAGCAAAAAACTTTCGTTCCTTTGCTGCTTTGCACAACGTGGTTGGAGAAATCATGCGCTACCGTCCTGATATGCGGGCTTTCTGGCTCGCAAGTTCCGCGCTTTGCGCCCTGATCGCCACTCCCGCACTCGCTCAGGATCCCGAAGCGGCGTCGGAGCTCGAAGAAATCGTCGTCACCGGCTCGCGGATTTCCTCCGTCGCCGCCTCTGCCCCGCAACCCATCCAGCTGGTGACCGCCGAGACGATCACTGCCCAGGGTCGGACCCAGATCGTCGACGTGCTGGACAAGATCCCTGCACTGCAAAACTCGACCAGCGCCGCTCAGGCGAATGGCGGCGCCCAGACACTTAGCCTGCGTGGCCTTGGCAGCGCCCGCACGCTGACCCTGGTCAACGGCCGGCGTCACGTCGCCGGCGTCCCCGGCTCGGCGGCCGTCGACGTTTCCAGCATCCCGTCGGGCTTGGTCGAGCGCGTCGAAATTCTGACCGGCGGCGCCTCGGCCGTTTACGGTTCGGACGCCGTCACCGGCGTCGTCAACTTCATCCTCAAGGATGACTTCGAAGGCACCGAGGTCGCCGTCCAGGGGGGGATTTCCGAAGAGGGCGACGGCAAGGAATATTTCGTGTCGGTCCTTCACGGCCGGAACTTCGATAACGACCGCGGCAACTTCACGATCGCCGTCCAGGGCAACGAACGCGAAGCGCTGTTCTACGGCGATCGCGACTGGTCGCGCGACAATCTGGTCGCTGACGACTACACAAATCCGGACCTTTATTTCCAGGCGACGGATCCCCTGCCCACCGGCCGAACCCTGGCCAATACCCGGGGCCGGACCATCCTGCTCGGTGGCGTCGCGCGTTACGCAGGGACCGATCCCGCCCTTCTCGCACGGGCGCTGGCCGCCAAACCCCGGGCCTTCATCGCCGATCCGCGCTTTTCCATCTCCAGCACCAGCGGCCTGATCGGGATCGACCTGGACGGCGACGGCTATCCGGAACCTGCGGGCTTCTATTCCAATCCCCAAATGAACGCGGATTGCGCCACGACCCGCAACGGCCAGCTCGGCTACGGCTGCTATACGGTTGATCCGGTGACCGGGCAGCTGCGCCCCTTCATCGACGGCTTGTACGCCGGTTCCTCAAACCAGTCCGGCGGCGACGGCGCCGCACAGACGTTCAATAACCAGAGCATCCTGCCCGAAGACTCGGCCTATTCGGTCAACTTCACCGCCAACTACGAAGTCTCGCCGCTGTTCAAGCCGTTCGTCGAGCTGAAGGCCGCTTGGAACAAGGGCGTCACCTTCAGCCCCTACAACACCTACGACGACTCCATCCCGATCTCGCTGGACAACCCCTTCATTCCCCAGGCCCTGCGGGATCTGGTCGATGCGGAGATCGCGGCTGATCCGTCCGTCGCCAGCACGGCGAAGATCGCCCTGTCGCGCGACCATGTCGATATCTTCGATCCGCGCTCGGAGCAGGAACGCAAGACCTATCGCGCGGTCATCGGCGCCCGGGGCGAATTCGCCAACGGCTGGAACTATGAGATCTCGGCCAACTATGGTCGGACCGAGCAGGACACGACATTCGCCGTCCGACTGGAAGACCGCTTCTTCGCCGCACTCGACGTTGTCACCGATCCCGTGACCGGCGATCCCGTCTGCCGTTCGACTCTCGATCCGACCGCCGCGCCGCCGATCTCGGGCCTGTACCCGGAGTTCGGCGGCCCCGTGCCCAACCCGTTCCAGACCTTCACGCCCGGCGCCGGCTCGGAATGCCGCCCGCTGAACCTGTTCGGTCTGGGCAATGTCAGCCCGGAAGCCGCCGCCTTCGTCGGCCCGCTGGTGACCGATACGTCGCTGATCCAGCAGACGGTGGTCAGCGGCTTCCTGTCCGGCGACTCCTCGCAGTGGTTCAGCCTGCCCGGCGGTCCGATCGGCTTCGCCATCGGCGCCGAGTACCGCAAGGAGGAGAGCGAGTTCGATCCGAACGAGTACGATGAAGCCGGCATCACCTTCCGCTACGCCAACACGGCGCCGGTGCAGGGCGAGTTTGACGTATCGGAGGCCTTCGCCGAGCTGAACTTCCCGATCCTCGCCGACCTGCCGTTCGCCGAGACCCTGAACGTCAGCGCCGCCTATCGCATCAGCGACTACAGCAATATCGGCATGACCGAGACCTACAAGGCCGACCTGGTCTGGGCGCCGGTTCGCGACATCCGCTTCCGCGGCGGCGCGGCCAAGGCCGTCCGGGCGCCGAACATCGCCGAACTGTTCAGCCCCCTGGCCACCCAGGGCTTCCGCCCGATCGACCCCTGCGACGAACAGAACATCACCCAGGGATCGGCCTTCCGCGAAGCCAACTGTCGTGCAGCGCTGCTGGCGAACGGCGTAACGGTCGGAGCGACGTATGACTTCGCCGACCCGCTGACGGCGCAGTTCTTCGGCGCTTCCGGGGGCAATCCGAACCTGCAGGAGGAGTCCTCGGAATCCTACACCATCGGCGTCGTCCTTCAGCCGCGCTTCGTGCCCGGACTGACGGCCACCGTCGACTACTGGGACATCACGATCGACGACGCCATCTCTTCGGTCACGGCCCAGGACATCGTCGACAGCTGCTACGATGCGCCCGACCTGAGCAACCAGTACTGCGCCCTGATCAGCCGCGACGACCGTCCGGGCTCGCTGACCCAGGGCGGCCTCGACTACCTGCAGCAGACCCAGCTGAACTTCGCCAGCCTCGAAGCGTCGGGCATTGACTTCGGGATCAACTATACCCTGAATCTCGATACGTTCTCGAAGCCCGAGTGGGGCTCGGTGGCGCTCGGGATCTCCGGCACCTGGCTTGAGGACCGCAACAACTATCCGTTCGTTTCCGACCCCTCACTGGCCAACCCGGCCAAGCTGGAACTCGGCTTCCCGGAGTGGAACTTCAACACCTCGGTGCGCTGGACCATCGGCGATTTCACCGCTTCGCTGTTCTCCAACTACATGAGCGAACAGACCCGGGGTTCGGTGGAGATAGAGAACACCGTCTCGTTCGACGTTCCGTTCAACGACGAAATCTGGACCCACGACGCCTCGTTGTCGTGGGATTACAGCGACGATTCGACGATCATCTTCGGGGTCAACAACCTGACCGACGAGGAGCCGTTCGTCAGCGCCGTCGCCACGCCGGTGTCGGCTTATGGCCGCTACTACTTCCTGCGGTTCACCACCAAGCTGTAAGACACTACCAACCAACCGCCAGACAGCGACGCCCCCGGGAACCTTCCCGGGGGCGTTCGCATGTCGACTGTTCTACTTTCGGCGCCGGGATCGCCTTGCGCCTGCCCGACTCCCTCTCTAAACGGGCCGCTTAACCGACAACCTGAACGCACCCGGCCGCCCAGCCTCGTCACAAGGGCCGCGCCGCCGGTCGTTCGCGCGCGAGGAACACGCTCTGTCCGAGCATGACGAGAAAGACGCCGCCGTCCGCGCCGCGCTCGCCATGCAGGGCGATTCCGGGATCACGCCGCGCCATACGCTGTTCTATTTCTATGGCGAGGGCGACCACGACGACCTGAACGAGGTCGCCCGTCGCGCCGGATTCGTGACCCGGGGCCAGGACGACATGACCATCCTTGAAACGACCATACCGGTGGACGAGACCTCGTTCGCCCCCGTCTCCGCCATGATGCAATCCTGGGCCGCGGCCTTCCAGCTCGATTACGACGGCTGGGAGTGCGCGGTCGTGACCCACTGAGTAGCCGCCGATGCCCAAACGTACAGACATCCAGTCGATCCTGATCATCGGCGCCGGCCCCATCGTCATCGGCCAGGCCTGCGAGTTCGACTATTCCGGCGTGCAGGCGTGCAAGGCGCTGAAGGCCGAGGGCTACCGGGTCATCCTGGTCAACTCGAACCCCGCCACCATCATGACGGACCCGGAGGTGGCGGACGCCACCTATATCGAGCCGATCACGCCCGAGATGGTCGAGAAGATCATCGCCAAGGAGCGGCCCGACGCCCTGCTGCCGACCATGGGGGGCCAGACGGCGCTGAACACGGCGCTGGCGCTGGATGCGTCCGGTGCGCTGAAGAAATACGGCGTCGAGATGATCGGGGCCCGTGCCGAGGTCATCGACAAGGCCGAGGATCGCCAGAAATTCCGCGACGCTATGGACAAGCTGGGGCTGGAATCGCCCAAATCCAAGGCGGCGCATTCGATGGAGGAGGCGCTGGACGGGCTGGAATTCGTCGGCCTGCCCGCCGTCATCCGCCCGTCCTTCACCCTGGCCGGCACCGGCGGCGGCATCGCCTTCAACCGCGAGGAGTTCGAGGAGATCGTCCTGCGCGGTCTCGACCTGTCGCCGACCACCGAGGTCCTGATCGAGGAAAGCGTCCTCGGCTGGAAGGAATACGAGATGGAGGTCGTCCGCGACACGGCGGACAACTGCATCATCGTCTGCTCGATCGAGAACATCGATCCGATGGGCGTGCACACGGGCGACTCCATCACCGTGGCCCCCGCGCTTACGCTGACCGACAAGGAATATCAGCGGATGCGGACGGGCTCGATCAACGTCCTGCGCGAGATCGGGGTCGAGACAGGCGGTTCGAACGTCCAGTGGGCGATCAATCCGGCGGATGGCCGCATGGTCGTCATCGAGATGAACCCGCGCGTGTCGCGTTCGTCGGCGCTCGCATCCAAGGCCACCGGCTTCCCGATCGCCAAGGTCGCCGCACGTCTGGCCGTCGGCTACACCCTGGATGAGCTGACCAACGACATCACCATGGTGACGCCGGCGTCCTTCGAACCGTCGATCGACTATGTCGTCGTCAAGATTCCGCGCTTCGCCTTCGAGAAATATCCAGGCTCTGAGCCCCTGCTCGGCACCTCGATGAAGTCGGTGGGCGAGGTCATGGCCATCGGCCGCACCTTCCAGGAGTCGATGCAGAAGGCCTTGCGTGGCCTTGAGACCGGGCTGAACGGCTTCGACGAGATCGAGATCGACGGCACCGCCGATGTCGCCGACGACGCCTCGGCTCGCGCCGCCGTGGTGCGGGCGCTGGGCCAGCCTACGCCCGACCGCATCCGCGTCATCGCCCAGGCCTTCCGCCACGGCCTGACGGTCGAGGAGGTCAACGCCGCCTGTTCCTACGAGCCGTGGTTCCTGCGCCAGATCGCCGACATCGTGCGCGAGGAAGGCCATGTCCGGGTCAAGGGGCTCCCGGCCGAGGCGACCGCCTTCCGCAAGCTCAAGGCCAAGGGCTTCTCCGACGCGCGTCTGGCCCATCTGGTCGGCGCAACGGAGGCCGACGTTCGCAAGGCGCGTCGCCTCCTGTCGGTGCGTCCGGTGTTCAAGCGCATCGACACCTGCGCCGCCGAGTTCGCCTCGGCCACCGCCTATATGTACTCGACCTACGAGACCGGCGCCCTGGGACAGATTCCCGAGTGCGAGTCCGACCCTACCGACAAGAAGAAGGCGATCATCCTGGGCGGCGGCCCCAACCGCATCGGTCAGGGCATCGAGTTCGACTACTGCTGCTGCCACGCGGCCTTCGCCTTCGCCGACATCGGCGTCGAAAGCATCATGGTCAACTGCAACCCGGAAACGGTGTCGACCGACTACGACACCTCGGACCGGCTGTATTTCGAACCGCTGACGGCCGAAGACGTGCTGGAGCTGATCGATGTCGAGCGGTCGAACGGCGACCTGATCGGCGTCGTCGTCCAGTTCGGCGGCCAGACCCCGCTGAAGCTGGCCCATGCGCTGCAGGAGGACGGGGTGCCGATCCTCGGCACGTCGGTCGACTCCATCGACCTGGCAGAGGACCGCGAGCGCTTCCAGCAGATGCTGGAGGCCATCGGCCTGATGCAGCCGCCCAACGGTCTGGCCCGCAGCGCCGAGGAAGCCGCGCAAAAGGCGGACGAGGTCGGCTATCCCGTCGTCCTGCGCCCGTCCTATGTGCTGGGCGGACGCGGTATGATGATCGTCCACGACCGCGAACAGCTGGACCGCTATGTCGGCGAAGCCATGCGCGTCTCGGGCAGCGACCCTGTCCTGATCGACCACTATCTGAACCGCGCCACCGAGGTGGACGTCGACGCCCTGTGCGACGCCGACGACGTCTTCGTGGCCGGGGTGCTGGAGCATATCGAGGAAGCTGGCGTCCACTCGGGCGACAGCGCCTGTTCGATGCCGCCCTTCTCGCTGCGCCCGGAAATCGTCGAGGAGCTGAAGCGCCAGACCGAGGCCATGGCCCGAGCCCTGCAGGTGCGTGGCCTGATGAACGTGCAGTTCGCCATCGAGGAGCCGCACAGCGAAAACCCG
>Ga0247813_10000511_pt1 | contig 35730 bp, 30 predicted proteins | sample UWRJL169409C1_FD_180719 | JGI IMG/M metagenome (GOLD analysis project Ga0247813, IMG submission 180719) | Plant litter microbial communities from Arlington Agricultural Research Station in Wisconsin, United States - UWRJ-L169-409C-1 | ecosystem: Environmental > Terrestrial > Plant litter >... | reverse complement strand
GTTGAGGCAATTTGAGTTGCCCTACTGATTAATGTAGTTAATTTTCTTTTTTTTTATTTTTTGAATAATTCCCTTTCCGGATTATTGTTTTTGCTTTTTGTTTCCGTAGAAATAAAGTGAATGATTCGTAATTTCGATATCAAATATTTCTTCGATTGTTTTTTTGATGGTTTGAATTCTTGGGTCACAAAATTCAATTACTTCGCCAGAATCGGTCATAATAATATGATCGTGCTGTTTGTCGAAATACGATTTTTCGTAGTAAGCCTGATTTTGTCCAAATTGATGTTTTCTAACCAAAGCGCAGTCTAACAATAACTCGATCGTGTTGTATAAAGTTGCTCTACTCACACGATAGTTTTTGTTTTTCATTTTGATATAAAGGTTTTCTATATCAAAATGCTCTTCGCTATCGTAAATTTCCTGAAGTATAGCATAACGCTCAGGAGTTTTGCGATGCCCTTTTTGCTCAAGATACATTGTAAAAACATTTTTTACAATTTCTTGATTCTTAGTGTTGTCAGTTGAAATGAGTGTCATATCCGGCAAAGATAAATTTTTATTTTTAATGAATAAAAGTTTCGGGTTTAAAGTTTAACGTTCGAATATCGATTTGATCAATAATAATGCAATAAATACAGGCTTTTGAACCCATTATTTTTACGAAGTCCAAACAAACTTAATTAACATAATTATTTTTATTTATGATAAAACTAACAAATTTTTATTTGGCTTTTGACATGTACATGTACCAGTTCCATTCCCATGTTTTTCCTTTATCATCAGACATTGCCTGACTCCAAACGGGATTGTTTTCATCTCTGGCATCCCAGCGAAATACCTGTAATATATTTTTTCCTTCAAAAATATCTTCTGAGAAAAAATGGCCTACTTTGTTTTCAAATGAACCAACGACTGGTTTGTCTAAAGTGCCTGTAGTGGAATCGGCCCAATAAATACTCCACAGTTTTGTTTTCGGATTAAATAATCTAACTGTCATGCCTTCAAAAGGTTCTCCATCAAAAGTGGCAAGGAAATTATCGATATTTCCAATTCCGTTCAAAATCTTGTACATTTCCTGAGTGGATGGGAATTCAATCCATTCCGTACAATTTGCAAATCGCTGTTTTAGTTTTTTGTTTTTGATAACAGATTTCCCCTGAAAAAAATCGAAATCATCTTTTGAAGAAGTTTCAGAAGCAACAATTAAGAGTGCTCCATTTTCATCAAACTGTATTTTCGGAATTTCTAAGGAATCTGATTTCATTTAAAAATAATTAAGTTCTGTATTCGCGTGTGACTTTATCGACTCCATCAATTTTTTTGATAGCATTGATCATTTTCTTCAAAATCGTATTATTCTTTACAATAACCGCGATCTGTCCGTGAAAAATTCCGGCATCTGTACTCAAAGAAATACTTTGAATATTTACACTCATATTATTCGAAATAACTCTTGTCAATTGATTGGTAAGCCCCAAAACATCCATTCCGGTAATATTGATAATGGCTTTGAATTCTTCCTGAGAAGAATCAATCCATTTCGCGCTCATAATACGATAAGCATAGTTAGACTGCATTCCGATGGCGTTTGGACAATCTTTTTTATGTACTTTAATTCCTTCGTTGATGGTTACGAAACCAAAAACATCGTCGCCCGGAATTGGGTTACAACATTGCGAAAGTTTGTAATCTAGCTTATCATGTTCTGTTCCAAAAACCAACATGTCGTAATTGCTGCTAATGACGGGTTTATGAATATCCTCGTCTGCGGTATCTTTATTTCTTTTAATTTTATTTTTAAAGAAATTGATAATTGTGTTGCCCTTTTGAGCCGCATAATCTTTTAACTGCTGATTTTCAATGGCACCAATTCCAACTCTGTAGAATAAATCCAGACTGGTTTTTAGTTTGAAGAAGTTAACCAATTCATTGATAACCTGTTCGCTTATAGTTATTTTAAGATGTTTTAATTTTCTTGTAAGTAGTTCTTTTCCTTCTTCCGCAATTTTTTTGGTGTTCTCGTTAAGAACGTTTTTAATTTTATTTTTGGCGCGTGACGTCGTTACATATTCCAGCCAGTTAACGGTTGGTTTTTGATTGGCTGAAGTAATCACTTCAACCTGATCACCACTTTTAAGTTCATGATTTAGGGGAACCAAACGTCCGTTTACACGAGTTCCTCTGGTTTTAATTCCAATTTCAGAGTGAATACTAAAAGCGAAATCTAAGGAAGTTGCACCTTTTGGCAATGACTTAATTTCTCCTTTTGGAGTAAAGACGAAGATTTCTTTTGAATATAAATTCATTTTAAAATCTTCCACAAAATCAACCGCATTGGTTTCCTGATTCTCTAATGCTTCGCGAAGAAGATTTAGCCAAACATCCAATCCGCTTTCTTCTGTTGCACCGTTTTTATATTTATAATGTGCTGCGTAACCTTTTTCAGCAATTTCATCCATACGCTCGCTTCGCACCTGCACTTCAACCCAACGGCCTTTTGGTCCCATAACGGTAATGTGCAAAGCTTCATAACCGGTTGATTTAGGAGATGAAATCCAGTCGCGCAAACGGCTAGGACTAGGTCTATAGTGATCTGTTACAATCGAATAGATTTTCCATGCCACAAATTTTTCATCATGCGGATCAGCTTTGTAAACAATTCTAAGCGCGAATTTGTCATAAACTTCATCAAAGCTCACATTTTGCGCACGCATTTTTCGACGAATTGAATAAATAGATTTCGGACGCCCTTTTATGATATAGTCAATGTTTTCATTGTCTAAAGATTTTTTCAAAACATCTGAAATATCTTTGATGTAAGCATCTTGCTCTTCTTTTGTTTCTCTGATTTTGCTCACAATATCATTGTAAACATTAGGCTCTGTATACTTTAAACCTAAATCTTCGAGTTTGGTTTTAATGTTATAAAGTCCCAAACGATGGGCGAGTGGGGCATATATATATAAAGTTTCTGAAGCTATTTTGGTCTGTTTGTACTCCACCATTGAGTCCATTGTCTGCATGTTATGGAGACGATCGGCTAATTTTATCAGAATAACACGAACATCATCGTTCAGTGTAAGGATCATTTTTCTGAAATTCTCAGCCTGCATAGAGGCGTTTAAGTCTTTTTGAACCAGCGAAATTTTAGTCAGACCTTCAACCAATTGTGCCACTTTTGGGTTGAATAATCGCTCAATATCTTCAACGGTTATTGGAGTATCTTCAACAACATCGTGCAATAAGGCCGCAGCAATAGAGGTCACTCCCAAACCAATTTCGGAGGCAACAATTTTCGCAACTGCAATAGGATGAAATATATACGCTTCACCAGATTTGCGTCTTTGTTCTTTGTGGGCGTCAACAGCCACATCAAATGCTTTCCGGATTAGTTTTTTATCAGCGGGTGTTAAAGTCTGGTAACTTATTCGAAGTAATTCTTTGTATTCCTGCGCAATCGCTTTGTTTTCTTTTTCAATATCTATTTCTATCATAACGGCATAGTTCAAGTACTAAAAATAAGCATTAGTTTGAATATACGCAAGGAATCTATAGAATGAAATTATTTTGTTTCAGGTTTCAGGTTTCAAGTTTTTGACCCTGGCATTCAACCTGAAACCTGAAACCTGAAACCTGAAACCTGAAACCTGAAACCTGAAACTTGAAACAAAACTTATTCTTTAGAAAAATCCAAATCCTGAAAATCGTAACTAAAATCAGTTAATTCAGAAATTGGAAGCATTTTTAGGTTGATGACGTTTCCATTTGCATCATATTTGAAAAGCAAATGAGCATCGGCATGGAAAAAAGCATTGTTCCATTTTACCACATAGTTGCCATCTTTGTAGAAAAACACTTCTCCAACTAGTTGAGAAGATCGTTTTGAAGCAAAATAGAGTTTTCCTTTTTTCTCTGTTATTGTAATTTCTCCAAACCAATTATCTTTGTAAGTCCCTGTAATTTTAGAAAAATCGGTTTTTAATTTGTCTTTTTTGTTTTTAGCAACAGTTGCCCAAACTTCATCGGTTACTTTATCTGCAGATGCTTCAGTAGCTTTCATTCGGTTGCTGTAAACCGTCACGTAATCTTCCGATTTAACGCCTAAATAACTGTCTTTGATGGTATTGGTAATAACACTAAAAGCCGCTCCGGATTGTTGATTGGTTAATACAATAATTCCTAAACCTATTTCAGGAATCAAAGTTGTTTGTGTCACATTCCCTTCTAATCCTCCAGTGTGTGAAACTTGTTTGTATCCTTTCACATCACTTAAAAACCATCCTAAACCATATCCTGAAAAATGAGTATTGTAAGGAGGTCTTGTTTTGGCAGGAATAATGGTTTGTAATTGCCACATTTCATCGTGTTCCTTCTCTGAAAACAATTGTTTATTATCCCCGTATTTCCCATTGTTGATTTGCAAAATAGCCCATTTACTCAAATCATTTACACTGGAGTAAATTCCGGCAGCTCCATCAAAAAGGTTGTTTTCATAACGTTTGATTGTTTTTAATTTTCCATCAATCGGAACGTGAGGCGTGATGACATTTGAAGTATCTTTTAAGCGTTTTACAGAAGCCACACTTTTGTCCATTTCTAATGGTTTCATGATGCGCGTTTCTACAAAATCAGCCCAGGTTTGACCGCTCACAACGTGTACAATTTCGCCTGCAATGATGTACATTAAATTATCGTAATCGTATTTAGTTCTAAAACTTGAAACAGGTTTTAGATATCTTAGATTATGAACAATATCTGCCGCTTTAAAATCACTTCCGTCAGGCCATATCATCAAATCTCCGGCTCCAAGACCAAGGCCGCTTCTGTGCGTTAATAAGTCACGAATTGTGAATTCTTTGGTAACATAATCATCGTACATTTTAAAATCCGGAAGATATTGGATGACTTTATCATCCCATTTTATCTTTTTCTCATCCACTAGCATGGCCAGTGCTGCACTTGTAAAAGCTTTACTGTTTGATGCAATGCCGAAAAGGGTGTTTGCATCGACTTTTTCCTGCGTTGTTATTGATTTTACACCATATCCTTTTGCTAAAACTACTTTTCCGTCTTTGACAATGGCAACAGCAATTCCCGGAACATCAAAAGCTTTTATGGTGCGATTGACCAATTCATCTACTTCAGTATTGGTTATTTGTGCCGAAAGTGAAAAACTAAATAATAAGGCTAAAAAAGATAATTTGTAGTTCATAAGTAGGTGGTGTTTAGTTAAATCCTCTTTGACGTTTGGCTTCAAAAATTAAAATCGCAGCTGCAACTGAAACATTCATACTGTCGATTTCACCCTGCATTGGAATAATAATATTTTGAGTTGCTGCATCACGCCATTCCTGTGTTAGTCCAGTAGCTTCTGTACCGACAACTAAAGCGGTTGGAGTAGTGAAATCCTGAGTATGATAAGATGTTGAATTCTGTAAAGTAGCACAATAAAAGTCGATCTTTTTTTCTTTCAAAAAAGCAATGATTTCGTCTGTGGTTCCGGTTGCAATTTGATTGGTAAACAAACAACCTACGCTTGAACGCACAATATTTGGATTGTATAAATCACTTTTTGGATTGGCAATTAAAACAGCATCAAGATTAGCTGCATCAGCTGTACGCAAAAGTGCTCCGATATTGCCTGGTTTTTCTGGTGCTTCAGCAACTAAAATTAATGGATTATCTGATAATTTTAAATCGGATAATTGCATTGATTTGGTTTTAGCAACAGCCAAAATTCCTTCAGTAGTATCGCGGTAAGCCAGTTTTTGATAGACCTCTTTGTTGATTTCTATTAACTGAACTGGTGCATTAACCAATTTATTAATTTGATTTTCAGTAACCAATTCCGGTAAAAACAAAACCGTTTCTATTTCATAACCGCCTTTTAAGGCGATTGAAATTTCACGTAAACCTTCAATCAAAAATGTTCCGGTTTGTTTGCGGGCTTTTGCTTTTTCCTGCAGTAAAACAAGTGATTTTATAAACGGATTTTGAATGGAAGTGATTTGTTTCATTTTTTTAAAGGCTCAAAGTTGCAAAGGTTCAAAGGTACAGAGTTTTTTTCTTCCTGCAAGGTTTTCGAAACCTTGTAGATTTCAATAATATGAAACAAAAAAGTTTGCCACAAATTACACTAATTTCCACTAATTTTTATTCGTCTAATGCGAAATACTAATTCGTGAAAATCCGTGTAATTTGTGGCAAAAAGATAATAATTTATTCCTCAGTAGATGCTGTTTCCTCTACAAGTTCTTCCTCTTCTTTTGGTCTTGTCATAACCTGTTCTTTTTTACCGAAAAGGAATTTTTTAAGACCAGCAAATGCTGCTATAATCCCAATAATGATGATTTTACCAAATTTTGCCAAAATAGCAAAGAAACCCACTTTTGCCAAAACTTTTCCAGCCACTAAACCTCCAATGGTCCATGCTGCAACGGTATCTGTATCTGCATCAAAGTCTAAATATTTATGTCCGTCATTGAATTCAACACTTTTCAGGATTCCCGGAATACTGGCTTTAACTTCAGCAAGTTCGCTCATATTAGAAACGGCTGAAATATTGTACATTCCTTTTCTTCCTAAGACTCTTAAATCGTAGTTCAAGGTATTGACTTCGTCTTTCCCAAATTTTAATTCTTTTGCCCAATGCAACACTTTTAAATTAGTGTCGTAGTAAGGTTTTGATGCCCAGCCCACTAGTTGAACTTCTTCAAAGCCTGCTTTTTTTCTTTCTTCACTTGTTGTTTTAGTGTCTTCTTTCATGGTTTTAAGCAAATCGTCATAATCAATGTCGTTTGCGTCATCATCTTTTACAAAACCATCTCCCTGATAGCTAATTACGAACAGCCAGCTATTGCTATGTGTTACGCCTTTTCCGTCTGGTACAAGTGCTCCTAAAATGGATTCATCTTTCGGATTTCCCCATAAATCGCTCACAACATGTTGTGTTTGTTCGGCGTTTAAGAACTTAAATCCTTTAGGAACATTTACTATTCCTTCTCCTTCTGTTAAAGTAATTTTTCCGGTTTCATACTTTAGAGATTTTTCAATTTTGTCGTAATAAGCAGTAGTGGTATCTTCTTGTGCCATTATTTTCGGAATAAAAACGGCGAATAAAAAAAAACATAGTAGAATTCTTTTCATAAGGTTTGGGTTGGTTTTTAATGGTTAATTATTAGGGTTGTTAAATTTATTTTTGAAGTAATTCCGAAATTTCATTTGCCACAGGATGTGTTGTGGTAAAATTGTATCCCATTATTTTTGCTATGGTTTGTGCAAATTGTTTTTGATACAATTGAGTATCTGTTTTTATTTCGCCTTTTGCTGCAATTTCTGGTCCAATCGCAGCAAACCAGATCTCAGATGCGCCCACAACATCAGCGCCATGATCTGTCCATTGTGCTTTTGTTTTGTCGCCACGTCCGTGATCTACAGTGATTAGTAAAGTAGTTTTGTTTTTGTATTGAGGATCATTTTGTACAAATTCCCAAATTTCTTTGATCCATTTATCTACCTGATTGGCAGCATCAAGATAGGATCTGTAATGTCCGTGATGCGCCCATTCATCTGTTTCGCCATAAGCGATATAAAGTACTTTTGGTTTATTGGTTTTAAGTTCATTTAGAGCTTGATAATGTGTGAAAACATCCAGACATTCGTCTTCATGAAAAGGCTTATACGAATTATTACGCATGTCATTTAGCAACTTTTGAGTGGCTGTAGGTTTATTTCCCCCAACATTATCGAACGCTGAGACAACTGGAAAACCACTTCTTTCTTCATTTAAAATTCGGTCAAAAGCATCCCAGGCACCAAAGGCAGCTGTTTTACCTTTAAGTTTTGGTTGTTGGTTTAGAAATTCTAAAATATTCACATTTGGATTAGCCTTATAACCATTTGAGTTAATGGCCACATCAACATTTCCGGTCATAATTTCACTATATCCGGGATAACTGAACCAATACGGATTGGAGACATCGACTTTATTTCCCAAATCACGATTACCATAAATTTGCCCTTTCGAAGCAATTTCTGACCATAAAAAAGGCATTAATTTTTTACGTGATTCTTTAAAATCAGTACTTGAATATTTCTTATAAATGTAGGTGCTGTCTCCCTGATTGAATTTTTTATCATTGGCAATTGCAGGGTCCATTCCTTTAAAGACTTCCTGCCATCTAAAACCGTCTGTGGTAATGATGATGATGTTTTCTGTTTTTTGTGCCAAAGATTTGCAGCTTAATAAAATGAACAGAATTAGAATTACTTTTTTCATCTTTTATTAGTTTGAAATTACATGGAGCGATTTTAAATTTTTCAAAACTACTTAAATTAATTAATCGATTTTTACGTGATAACGTAATGTAACCATAAATTAATAATAGATAAAAGAAAGTCTTTTAATGATGATCGTTTAAGAACAAACCTTTGATAATTGATTGAAGTTTAACTGAATTTTTTTGAGTTATATAGGTCATGAGCAAAGGTTCAAAGTTTTTTTTGCCACAGATTTAGGAATTTTTTATTTATGTTTAGAATAAAAATTCGTGGCTAATTTTCCTAATGAGCATTTTACATTTCACAAAATGTATTTCACATTCTATAAAATTCCGCGTGATTTAATTTCCAAATACTTATTAATGGCATCCAAAGTCAAATTCTCGGGTTGCGTTAAAACCGAATGAATTCCATATTTTTTCAATTCATTGGCGATTAAACGTTTTTCAAACATGAATTTTTCGGCTATGACTTTATCGTAAATTTCCTGAACGGTGTCTGTTTTTTTGTTGATTATCGAATTCAATTCAGTATTTTGAAAAAACACTACAACCAGTAAATGGCTTTTTGCAATTCCCTTTAAGTAAGGTAATTGTCTGTTTAAACCATCCATTGTTTCGAAGTTCGTATACAAAATAATCAAACTTCTCTGATTGATGTTTTTCTTAATGTCGACATACAATCGGCTGTAATCGCTTTCAAAAAAATCAGTTTTGATGTTGTATAAAGTCTCCAGAATTTTTTGCATCTGCGAAGATCTTCTTTCTGCAAAAACTCTGTTTTCTACTTTTTTGGAAAATGCAAAAATTCCTGCTTTGTCTTGTTTTTTCAGTATAACATTCGATAAAACAAGTGTAGAATTTATAGCATAATCCAGTAAACTCAAACCATCAAAAGGCATTTGCATGACACGGCCTTTGTCAATCGCCATGTAAACCGATTGCGATTTTTCATCCTGAAACTGATTCACCATCAGGGAATTTTTCTTGGCCGTTGCTTTCCAGTTTATCGTTCTCAAATCATCTCCCTGAACATATTCTTTGATTTGTTCAAATTCCATGGTATGACCAATACGGCGGATTTTCTTGATTCCGTATTGATACAAATTATTCGAAAAAGCCAATAAATCGTATTTTTTCAATTGAATATACGAAGGATAAGTCGGAACCATTTGATCTTTATCGAAAGTAAACCTGCGGGAAATTAATTTTAAGGGAGAAGAAACGTAAATGTTTAAATTTCCAAAGTAATATTCACCACGTTCCGTCGGGCGCAAATCATAACCAAATTCTTTTTGAGCTGAAGCTGGAATCGTTTTTATTATTTTAAAATCCCGAACCTGAAACTGAAACGGAATTTCATCAATAATCTTAACCGAAATCGGAAAAGTATAAAGGTTGTTTATGGTAATTAGAATGGGATTCAAATCACCATTTGAAAGTTTTTCAGGCGTTTTTCTTGAAGCCTCTACTCCGGTTTTGGCCAGATACAAAAGTAAAATATCAAGACCCAAAAATGTACTCAAGACCAAAATTATAAACCAAACACCGTTGTATAAAATCGGCAAAATAAAAGCACAAACGAACAGCACTATAATTCCTAAAAGGATATAGAAGAAGAAGTTGTTCAGATATAGACTTTTTATAAATTTCAATTTAAAAGGGTTTTAAAGTTTCAGGTTTCAGGTTTCAGGTTTCGCCGTAATTGTTAATTCACATTTAACAATTCACAATTATCTCGGTATCTCAACTGTTTCAAGAATTTGCTTGATAATTTCAGAACTTGTAATGCCTTCCATTTCGCGCTCGGGAGTAACAATTACACGGTGTTGTAAAACCGGAATTGCCGCTTCTTTTACATCTTCAGGAGTTACGAAATCACGACCACGAATAGCTGCGAAACCTTTGGCAGCATTCAAGATTGCGATGGAGGCACGCGGTGAAGCACCTAAATATAAAAAGGCATTTTCTCTGGTGTTGACCACAATTCTGGCGATATATTCTAACAGATTTTGTTCGACTCTAATTTGTTTTACTAAACCTTGATATCCTTTTATTTCTTCAGCAGAAAGAATTGATTTAATGGCCTCAAGTTTTCCGTGATCCTGTAACAAATGTTCTCTTTGGATAATCAGAATTTCTTCGTCCAATTTTGGATAATCAATTGATATTTTGAATAGAAAACGGTCTAATTGTGCTTCTGGCAAGCGATATGTACCTTCCTGCTCAATTGGGTTTTGAGTCGCAATAACCAAAAACGGAGTTTCAAGCAAAAATGCTGACCCATCAATTGTAATTTGGCGTTCTTCCATAACTTCAAAAAGTGCAGCTTGTGTTTTTGCTGGAGCACGGTTGATCTCATCAATCAAAATTAGATTCGAGAAAATCGGACCTTTTTTGAATTCAAATTCGGAATTTTTTAAATTGAAAATCGAAGTTCCTAAAATATCAGATGGCATCAAATCTGGCGTAAACTGAATTCGGCTAAAGCCAATATTTAAAGTTTTAGATAATAATTTTGCTGTAATAGTTTTAGCAACTCCCGGAACACCTTCCAACAAAACATGTCCGTTTGATAAAATCGCAACCAAAAGCTGATCGATCATTTTTTGCTGACCTACAATAACGGTTTCTAATTCCTTTTTGATAGCATTGACATGCTCCAAAAGTGGGGCTAAATTTATTCTGGTTTCAAAATTCAAATTTTCATTTGTGATTTCTGTTTCTGGGGTATTGATATCGTCCATGGTTTGGTATGTTTTCTTTGTTGAATTTTAGTTTTTTTTGCCACAGATTAAAGGATTAAAATGATTATTTTTTCTTTAATCTGTGAAAATCATTAAATCTGTGGCAAATATTTTTGATCTAATGTAAAATTTTCTCGATCGCGTTATTAATTCTAATTAAATCTTCTTCAAGACTTCCGTGATAGCTATTTCGATGTTCGTTAATCAGAAATACTAATTCCTGAATATCAGTTTCATTTTTTCCGGTTTTATGATGCAGCTTCTGAATAAAATAATCATCAAGTTTCGTTGTATCAATTAAATATTCAGTTCTGATTTTCTCAAGAAAGTAAATAATTTTTTTATCAATGAGATTCCTATGATCGCCTTCCTGATAATATAAATTTCCAATGGTTTTAGTAAAATCGACTGTCAAATTGGGCAATGGTTCTAAGATGGGAACTATACGTTGTTTTCGTTTAACATTGAAAATAATAAAAATCAGTATTCCCAATAAAATTAATCTCCAGCCCCATTTTAATGCTGGCTGGCTGTTAATATAGCGCAATTTAGAGTGTGAAATTGATTCGTTGTTTTCTAATTTGGTGTACCAAAAAACATCACCTTTGGGCACGTATGACAAGACATTTTCAGCATATTGAAAATGATCTTTTTTCAACAAATGATAATTTGTAAAAGCAGCTGGCTGTGTATGGAGATAAAAATAACCATCTTTATACGGAACTTTTATAAAGTTAATTTGTTTCTCTTTTTTTGCATTGCTCTGATATCCTAAAACAGTTGTATTTGCTGTATCAATTTTAGAAAAATAATCTTCTACCGTCAGTTCAAAAGCATATTTTTTGGAGCTGATCTTCTTGTTTTCCACCCACAGCAAATTGTTTTTAGGCTGGTGAAAATCAAATTTCATTGCAATTTTTAAACTGTCCAGTAAAGATTCCGGAAATGTTCTCATACTTAAGAACGCATTATTTCCGCGGGAAACAAAATAAAATAGTTCTTTAACCGATTGGTCATCAATGTTTTCCTGGTCAGAAATACTTAAAAAAGTACCTTTTATTTTGTAATCTTCAACTAAAGTATCAGCATTGTATTTTGAATCTAAAAATTCATAAGGTGTTACCGTAGCAATTTTTTCAATTTTCTCATTTTTTAATAAAGGTCTAATTTCTTTATCTAAAATATATAATCCATACGGAATTTTGTCGTGGACCGAAAATGTCGGGCGCCAGTCAACAGGTTTTGTCTGTTTGCGATCTGCTATAACAATTAAAGCAAAAACAAAAACCAGAATAGCGATATAAATTTTAATAGATTTATTCATTGCTAAAGGTTTTTATTGATTTCTTAAATCGGTTTTCAGCTTTTATAAAAGAGGTTTCATCAATTTCAAATTCGCCGTACCAAATGTAATTGTACAGATAAGACAAATAGGTAAAATCGTCTTTATAGGCCGGATTTTTGAGTTCGTATAAGTAATCAGAATTGGTTTTTTCGATGTCCCATTCGATATATTGATTTTGCGCCATCACTTTCAGTAACCAAAGATAGTAGTAGCGTATGGCAATTCGTTTTTCTCCGGATAGCACACTTTCTTTAATCAATTTTTCAAAATCAAGTAGATGTATGTTTTTCTCAATATCAGAATACTGGATGTTTTTTTTGCGGGCATTTTTTCCGAAAATCCATTGTCCTTCTTTATTGATTAAGGTTTTTACAATAAGATAAATGACCGATATGATAGTAAGAATAGCTAATACTCTAAATACAATAACGGTGATTGTGACTGTTTTTTCTGTATCATTGAAAGAGAAAATTCGGCTAAAAAAATTGGCTATCCATTGTTTAATATTATCCCAAAAACCTCTTTCCGGAGCTTTTTGTTCGTAGATGAATTCAGGACCCGTATATTTTTTTTTGAAGTTTTTAGAAAACGTTTTGCTTGCAATAGTATCTGAATCGACCTGAATATCTTTTTCGGTGTACTTTACCGTAGCCATTTTTGGCGGTTCGGCCTCTGCTAAAGTATCCTGCGCATTTGCGACACTAAAGCAAAAAAAGAAAGATAAAATAAAAAAGATGCTCTTCATTATTGGTTTTGGTTAAGTCAATTTGGTGGCTGAAAATTGTTGTACTTTTTTGTGTACGATAAAAGGATAAATCAAATAATAAAAAGATATAAAACCCAGGGTTGATAGAATAATAAAAATGCTTAACCAGATTGGCATATCAATCGAATATCGTGTAATGAAGCCTTCGAGAAAACCGGCTGCAAATGTAAACGGAAGCGTACTCACGTATATTTTGAAACTGTTTTTAAAACCAATTTTAAAAGAATTTAATCTCGAAAAAGTTTTAGGAAAAAGTATGGAAGCTCCAAAAATAAATCCAGCCGCAGATTCGATTACGATTGCAAAAATTTCCATAGAACCATGTATCCAGATGCCGCGAACACTTTTCCAGAAAACACCATGTTCAAAGAAAAAATATTGAAAGGAACCAATCATAATACTGTTTTGCATTAAATAATAGAAAGTTCCAAGACCACCAAAGATGCCATAGAAATAGCATTCTGCACCTACTTTTAGATTGTTGACCGTAATGGCAATAAAACTTCCCCAATTGGTCGCAGAAGCGTAAACCGCCATCGGATTTCCATTTTTTATATTTTCCAAGGTCATATTAACATAATCATCGCCCATAATTAATCGCGCAAAATCCGGATCATAACGGGCAGAGATGGCGCCTATACCACTTATTACAAAAAATAAAGCAAAGGCATATAGTAAATATCGTTTGTATTCATAAACAAGCAATGGAACTTCGATGTTAAAGAATTCTGCAATCCTGTTTTTTTCAGCTCGTTTGGTTTTATAAATTTTTTGATAAATTTGAGAAGCCAGATGATTTAAGTACACAACTGTTTTACTTTTAGGGTAATAAGTTTGTGCATACGCCAGATCATTCATCATTTGAATGTACAAATTAGCTAACTCATCAGGATTTTTTTTAGCTTTACCAAAAATAGCGAGTTCAAACTCCAGCCATTTTTCTTTATTTTGTTTTATGAAGGCGACTTCTCTCATTGCAGGCTAAAATATAAAATATGTCAGAATTATCTATAACTACAACACAAAATGTTAAAATAAATTTTATTGCTGCTTCTGTTGGTGTGCGATTAGGATCTTATTTTATTGATCTTATTATTAAATTATCCTATTTAGTAGTAGTTGCACTTATACTTTTTTATTTTTTTCATTTTGAGAGAGTGTTTGACGGATTGGACGTCTGGTCAAGAAGAGCGGTAATTTTCATAATCACTTTTCCGATTTTAATGTATTCTATAACCTTAGAAAGTATTTTTGAAGGACAAACTTTTGGTAAAAAATTACTTCATATAAAAGTGGTGAAAATAGACGGTTATCAGGCTGGATTTGGTGATTATTTTATTCGCTGGTTCTTTAGATTGATTGATATTTCAATTTTAGGAGGATTAGTTGCATTGATCTCAATAATTTCGAGTAAAAAGGCACAACGATTAGGTGATATGGCTGCCGGAACAGCTGTAATTACATTAAAAAACAAGATTAATATCAGTCATACCATTCTAGAAGAGATAGGAAATTCTTATGTGCCGACTTATCCTTTGGTGATAAAACTATCAGACAATGATATGAGAATTATCAAAGAAACTTTTCAAAAAGCCGAGAAAAAAGAGGATCATGAAATCATTTATAAATTAGTTGCCAAAATTGAAAGCGTGACGGGAATCAAAAATCAATCTGGAAATAATAGCGATTTTATCAGAGTGATCTTGAAGGATTACAATTTTTATACGCAGAATATGTAGCTCGGGGAGGTTCTAAGACTTTAGGCTCTGAGGTTCTGAGGTTTTTATAGTTATGTTTTTTTAGAATTTTTTCTTTTGAATTTCTACAAATGTTCTTTTGAAATGAGTGCCCTAGCCCTGATGGGAGGGAAAATCCTTTTGTGCCGGGGTTCGGCACAAAAGATTGGAAGGAACAGCAGGAACCAGCTCCTGAAAATTCTTATTCTTATTTGTAATCTATAATGGTTTTTGTAAGATGATTTCTTAACTTTGTTAAGAACGTTAATTTTTCAAATTTAAATTTAATCTAAATGCCATGAAAATAAAGAAAATTATTGCGCTATTATTGATGTTGTTTGTATCTGTTTTTGGTTTCGCTCAAGGCGGAAAAAAACTGGATAAAATTATTAAAAGAGATTATACAATTATTGAAGGAACAATTGCAAAAATATCTGACCAATCGGTTGAATACTCACTACCGGGAGAAACAATACAAATTTCACTTGATGTTTCTCAAATTGCGAGAATCGATTTTGGTAGTGGACGTTCGCAGACTTTTGATGTTTCGGCAGGAAGCACGTATATACCATCTGCTCCAGGTCCAATTAGTGTTGCGGAAATGAAACCAAACACAATTGCTGTACTCCCAGTTCCTTATGTAAACTCGGATAATATGCAAAGTTCTGAAGATATGTCTAAATTCGCCCAAAATGACATGTATAACAAATTGCTGGACAAATCGGCAAACATTTTTCCGCTAACGGTTCAGGATCTTAGAACGACAAATAGTTTATTACATAAAGCCGGAATTGATCACCATAATATCGACGAAACGCCAATTGCAGATCTCGAAAAAATTCTTGGAGTTGATAATATAATTGCAGCAAAAATTTCATACACGATGTCAACAAGTTCAACCGCATCAACTTATGGAAGCGGAAGTACGACAATAAGCAACAACGATAAGAAAATAAAATCAAACGATTATTCGACAACAGTTGCAAATACACAAATGTATTATTACTATAATGTGTATTTTGATATGTATAAAAGTACTACCAAAATTTACTCGCAAACCCGTAAACCTTTCCTTAATTTGAAAGACAGCTGGATCGATTCGATCACGTATTTATTGAAAAGAAGCCCGATTTATACTAAAAAGTAATGGCGAAATTTAAATCGAAAATTAGTATTGGACTAGTCCTTTTTTTAGCAATTATTTTAGGAGGAATGTTTATAAAATTGCTTTATGATGGTACCTGGTCCGTATCTGTTTTGATTTTTTGCCAAATTCTTTTTATTGCTCATCTGTTTTTAACCACTTTTTATATTGTAGAAAATGAAAAATTACATGTAAAAAGTGGTTTTTTGATCAATATTTTGATTGACATTCAGCAGATAAAAAAGATTTCTGAAACCAATACCATTATGAGTGCGCCGGCAGTTTCTTTTGACAGACTGGAAATTTTATATAATAAATTTGATACCGTTGTGATTTCTCCAAAAGAAAAGATGCAATTTATAGAAGCAATTAAAAAAATAAATCCTCTGGTAGAAGTTAAATTAAAGAATAAAACCTTAGTAACTTAGCATCTCAGAATCTTAGTAACTTAAAAAAAAATGTTTCACTTATTAGATATTATCGGTACAATGGCTTTTGCCATGTCCGGCGCTTTAACGGCAATGCATAAAAAGCTGGATCCGTTTGGGGTTTTTATTATTGCTTTTGTAACAGCTGTTGGCGGTGGAACACTTCGCGATGTTTTAATTGGCAGAACCCCTGTGGGCTGGATGAAAGATCTTCAATATGTTTATGTAATTATTTTAGGTTTTTTTCTTGCCATTCTTTTCCGCAAAAAGTTTGAAAAATTGAGAACTTCGCTGTTTTTATTTGATACAATTGGTTTAGGCGTTTTTACTTTAATTGGCTTGGAAAAAGGTATCTCAAAAGGATTACATCCTGTTATATGTATCGCTTTAGGGACGATGACAGCTTGCTTTGGAGGAGTAATTCGGGATATTTTATGTACTGAGATTCCAACAATCTTTAGAAGAGAGATTTATGCTACAATTTGCATTTTTGGCGGAATCGTCTTTTTTACATTGAAAAGCTTTAATCTGGATAACGATGTTTTGTATTTACTTACTTCGGTAGTGATTATTACCGTACGTTTACTGGCTGTTAAATTCAAATGGTATTTACCGGCATTCAGTCATAAATAAGATTTTACAAAATAATAATTGATGATTTTTAGCCACGAATTCACGAATTTTATTAACCAGGAAACAAATAAAAATTCGTGAATTCGTGGCTATTTTTCCACTTGAAGCAATAATTAACTGGATTTGAAAATGAGTGGATTCTCTATAAAAAAATACGATCAGAACGATTACGTCATCTGGAACGATTTTGTCGCTCTGGCCAAAAATGCTACGTTTTTGTTTCATCGCGATTTTATGGAATATCATCAGGATCGTTTTGAAGATTTTTCGCTTTTGGTTTTTGAAAATGAAAAACTAAAGGCAGTTCTGCCGGCCAATATTAAAGGAAAGTCGTTATATTCACATCAGGGATTAACGTATGGAGGATTAGTGTTTTCGTCTAAATTAAAGGCAGAAAAAGTCGAGTCAATTTTAGATGAAATTTTACTGTTTTTAAAGGAAAATTCAATACAAGTTTTTCATTATAAGCCCATTCCGGGTTTTTATTTTTTGAAGGGAAATCAGGAAATTGATTTCTTTTTGCATCAAAGAGGCGCTTTGGCAGAGCGGAAAGAAATGAATTTGGCTGTAAATCTACAGTTGCCTTTGCACATTTCTAAAAGCAAAATGAAGCATTTTAGAAGAATTGAAAACCTTGATTTGGATATTATTGAAGAAGAAGATTTTGATCCTTTTTGGGATTTGATATTGGAACCAAGATTATTAGAGAAATTCAACGCAAAACCCGTTCATAGCAAAGAAGAAATAGCTTTGTTAAAACAGAAATTCCCTGAAAAGATTAGACAGTATTCCGTTTATCAAAATGATGAGATTATCGCTGGAATAACTATTTTTGAGACTGAAAATGTCGTTAAATCACAATATGGCGCTACTTCAGAAAAAGGCGAACAAGTACGAGCATTAGATTTTTTATTCATTAATTTGATGCATAAATATAAACGCAAAGGCAAAAAATTTTTTGATATGGGAATTGTTAATGAGGAAAATGAAAAAGGTTATCATTCTGGTCTCTTGCAACAAAAAGAAGAATTAGGCTGTGCTGTTTACAATCAGGATTTTTATAAAATCGATATTAAATGATACCATTTCTGGATCTGAAAAAAATAAACGAACCGTATGAAACTGCCTTTCAGGAAAAACTGAAATTGGTTTTAAACAATGGCTGGTATATTTTAGGTAAAGAAGTAGAAGCGTTTGAAAAGGCTTTCGCCGAATATAATCAAACGAAATACTGCATTGGAGTAGGGAACGGATTTGATGCCTTGGTGTTAATTTTTAAAGGCTACATTCAGTTAGGAAAGCTCCAAAAAGGCGACGAAGTTATCGTTCCGGCAAATACTTATATTGCCAGTATTTTAGCGATTTTGCAAGCTGATTTGATTCCGGTTTTAGTCGAACCAAAATTAGAAACCTACAACATCAATCCGGATTTGATTCAGGAGAAAATCACGTCAAAAACAAAAGCCATTTTAGCCGTTCACTTATACGGACAATTGGTTGAAATGAATCAAATAAATGAAATTGCAATCCAAAATAATTTAATTGTTGTTGAAGATTCGGCGCAGTCACATGGAGCTGTATCAAATTCCAAAAAAGAAGTACCAAATTCCAAACTTGACGTCAATTTAAAATCAGCGCAGGCGCATAGCTTTTATCCAGGGAAAAATCTAGGAAGTTTGGGCGACGGTGGAGCGATCACGACAAACGATTCAGAGTTGGCGAAAGTACTTTTCTCGCTTCGAAATTATGGATCTGAACAAAAATATTATAACGAATATATTGGCGTAAATTCTCGTTTAGATGAACTCCAGGCTTCATTTTTAAATTTGAAATTACCGAATTTAAATGCAGATAATGAGAAGCGTCGTGCGATTGCAAAACGTTATTTAGCTGAGATCGAAAATGATAAAATAATATTGCCTTTTTGGGATTTGTCCAAAAATCATGTTTTTCATTTGTTTGTGATTAGAACTGAAAATAGAGAAGCTTTACAAGAATATTTAAGGCAAAATAATATTCAGACGGTAATTCATTATCCAATTCCGCCACACAAACAAAAAGCATTTTCTCCCGAGACTTCGGGATGGAATAATTCGTCATTTCCAATTACGGAGAAAATCCACAATGAAGTTTTGAGCTTACCAATAAGTCCGGTTTTAACAGAGAATGAAGTTGATTTTATCATCGAAATTTTAAACCAATATTAATTAGTGTCTGATAGCAAATCTTCATATCAGCAAATTCTAAAAACGACTTCACTTTTTGGAGGTGTTCAGTTTTTTAGTATTTTGATTTCGATTATCAGAACCAAATTAATTGCGGTTTTTATCGGCCCGGCGGGAATGGGAATTATTGCCTTGCTGAATTCAACTTTGAGTGTCATAAGCAGTATTTCGGGCTTCGGAATCGAAACCAGCGCTGTAAAAAACATTTCAGAAGATTATAAAAACAACGATTTAAAAACAGTTTCAAAGACCATTCAAATCGTAAAAAAGATTGTTTTTTTTACTGGTATTTTCGGAATGTTGCTCACAATTCTTTTTTCAAAAGGATTGAGCATCATTACTTTTGGAGATTCGGATCAGACTTATTCCTTTATATTTATTGCGATAACCGTTTTATTTAAGCAATTATCGTCAGGTCAATTAGCCGTTTTGCAAGGTTTGCGACAGATGAAATTGTTGGCCAAAGCCAATTTATATGGCAATTTATTCGGATTGCTTTTTTCGATTCCGCTTTATTATTTTTTAGGAATTGATGCCATAATTCCAACCATAATAGTTGCCTCATTATCAGCTTTAATTTTCTCTTTTTATTATTCGAATAAAATCAAAACCGAAAAAGAAAACGTTTCTAATTCTGCACTTTTATTAGAAGGAAAGTCCATTGTGAAATTGGGTTTTATGTTGACAGTAAGTAGTGTTTTGACACTTTTGTCAACGTATTTGGTTCAGATTTACATCGGAAAAAATGGAGGCTTAGAACAAGTCGGATTTTACAACGCCGGTTTTACTTTGCTAAACTCTTATGTCGGAATAATTTTTACCGTTATGAGTACCGATTACTTTCCGAAACTTGCATCTATTAACTTTGATAATGCAAAAGTTAGAGAAAGTGTAATTCAGCAAGCATTCATTTCAATTATTATTATCACACCAATCATTGTTTTGTTTTTGACTTTTGTCTCAATTATAATTCCTGTCATTTACAGTGCAAATTTCAATGCTATTATTCCGATGGTTTGTTTTGGTATTTTAGGAATGTTGTTTCGTGCGGTTTCCTGGGCGATGGGATTTATTTTGATTGCAAAAGGAGATTCGAAAATGTTTATTAAGACAGCTATAGGTTTTAATATTATATCGTTAGTAATGAATATTTTAGGCTATTATTTTTACGGTTTGGAAGGTTTAGGATTTAGTTTCTGCCTCTATTTTTTATTCCACTTTATTGGATTAAAAATCATTACCAAAAAACGTTACAATTTCTATTTTAATCCTGATTTTTACAAAGTTTATTTCGTTTGTTTTACAATTTGTATTAGCACATTTTTGCTTCGATATATCGAAATTCCAGTTTTAAAATACAGTTTAATGACTTTAGTGATTTTAATTTCGTTTGCTTTTAGTTTTTATCAATTGAATAAAAAGATGAATGTAAACGAAATATTTACGTCATTTGTTCAGCGAAAAAAAGATAAAAATGATTCAGAACAGCTATAGAAAATGTCGTTCGTTTTATCATAAATTTCGGTTTCATTGCAAAGTAAACTGGATTAAAACGCTGTACTTTAATTTTAAGAAATTTCCGCTTGAAACGGCTAAAAAACTTCCGGTTTTCTTTTACGGAAGAGTGAAATTTACTTCAATCGAAGGAGAAATCCATATCGATGGAAAAATTCAAAAAGGAATGATTGGTTTTGGTCAGCCTTACGAACTGAATTCGGCTCACAAAGGCATTGCGGAAATCTTTATTTTAGGGAAAGTGACATTCAAAGGCAAGTTTCAATTTGGCAAAGATTGTTTTGTTTTTGTTGGCGAAAATGCTTCTTGCGAATTAGGGAATATGGCTTCAATGGCATCAAGCGGAAAAATAATTTGTACCGAAAAAATTGTTCTGGGAGATTATGCAAGATTTGGTTCTGAAGCTCAGATTATCGACACCAATTTCCACGATTTAATTGATACGCAAACTGGCGAAAAACTACAAAAATCAGCTCCCATTTTTATTGGGAATTACAATTTTGTAAGTAATAGAGTTTCTATTATGAAAGGAACGCAAACACCAAATTTTTGCACAATTGCCTCGAATAGTTTGTGTACGAAAGATTATAAAAGTTTAGGAGAAAATATTTTGATTGGAGGAATTCCGGCAAAATTGATTAGAAATAATATTTCAAGAGATTGGGAAGGCGAGAAGCAACAATTGGATGACTTTTTGACGGTTTGATTTAAGATTGATATTAAAGAAGAAGTCCCATCGGGACGTCATGTTTATAGAAAAAATAATTTCATATTTTCCAAAACCCCATCGGGGTGACATGTTTAATTTACACAAAGTAACGATGTCGTTCCGTTGGAGCTTTAAATCGGAATCAAATAATTTTCTATAAATATTTTGCTCCGCTGGAGCTTTCTCATTTTGATTGCAAATATCTTTGCATTATGCGAAAATTATTCGAAATCTCTGTTTTATTTCCAATACAAGATACTTGAAAAACAACTTATAATTACTAGTTTTAAAAGCCAAAATCATTTCAAAATGCATTCGTTTTAAAATTGCTTTATGCTCAATTTTAGAACAGTTTAAAGCGATTGCTTTCTGAATTATTAAATACGTCGAATAATTTATTCTCTTAGATCTCGCATCATTTTTAATGAAAAAATGAGTTCCCAATGAAGTGGTCGAAATCCTTTTTTTGATTAAAATTTCATCAATATAATCAAAATCATAAACTCTGGAAGCGCGAATCCAAAGATCCAAATCTTCATAAGCCAGATTTTCATCATAACCATTCAATGCGTCAAAAACTGATTTTTTAACCATGGATGAAACGGAACAAATACTATTTCCACCAGAAATAACACTGAGATAAATATCGCCGGTTGCTCTTTTTTCGATTGTTTTTTTATGGGAATAAACAGGGAAATAATAAAAATAGAAATCGCCTTTTTCATTAATTAATTCGGCATTTCCATAAACAACGCCTAAGTTTTTAAGCGGACTTACCTCAAACGCTTTTAGCTGTAAGGAAACGCAATTTGGAAGTAAAATATCGTCGCAAGCCAAATCAATAATATATTCACCTTTTGCTAATTTTAATGCCTTATTGAAGGATTTTGTACTTCCTAAATTAGTTTCATTCGCAATAAATTGAATTTCAGGATGATCAACAAGCCATTTTTGAATGGTTTCTTTAGAATTATCGGTACTAAAATCATCCACAACAATCACTTCAATAAAAGGATAATCCTGATGTATTGCTGAAAATAAACTCTCCACAACATACTTTTCCTGATTGTAACACAAGCAAATAATGGTCACTAATGATTTATCTTGCATATTGTTTTTAAAGAGTTATATATTTGATACGAAAATAAGAAATCACGAATGATAATGTCTCACAAAAAAAAGAAAATTGCTTTAATTGGCTATCGCTTAAGCGGAGGCGGGAGTGATAAAGTGATGGCGAATTTGTCTGTATTTTTTGAAAAACAAGGTTTTGAAGTGGATATCATTATCGTTTTGGATGAAGTTAGTTTTCCCTACTCAGGAAAATTAGTAAATCTCGGATTACTCAAAAACAAGAGCAACGGATTCTTCAATAAAGCCAAAAGATTATGGGCTTTACGAAACTATCTAAACGACAATGAATTTGACTTTATTATCGATTTTCGTTTTAGAACTAAAGTGATTCAGGAACTTATTTTAGCAAGGTTTATTTACAATGCCAAAACCATTTTTACCGTTCATAGTTTTTTGATCGATCATTATATGCCGAATAATTCATGGTTAACGAGGTTGATGTACAATCATTGTTTAGCTAATGTGGCGATTACAAATGAAATGAAAGCATTAATTGAAAATAAACATCAATTGAAAAATGTTGTTACAATTAATAATCCGGTTTATTTAGAGGAAATTTTTGAAAAGCAAAAAGAAAATCTCAAAATTGGATTCGATTTTATTGTGGCAGTTGGGCAATATGAAAACGAAATAAAACAGTTTGATAAACTGATTTCAAGTTATGCTAAATCTAATTTGCCACAAAAGCAAATTCATCTGATTATTGTGGGAGATGGAAACGGCATAAAACTCAGAAAAATAGCTTTTGAGAATGATATTGAGGAATTTGTTCATCTTGTAGGATATCAAACCAATCCTTTTCAATTTATGGTTAAAGCTAAATTCTTAGTTTTATGCAGTAAAAATGAAGGGTTGCCAAATGTTATTTTAGAAGCTTTGGCCTGTAAAACGCCGGTTGTTTCTTTCGATTGTGATTTTGGACCAAGAGATATGATTACTTCTTTTGAAAATGGAATTTTGGTCGAAAATCAGAATTGGGAAAAATTAACAGAAGCAATGAATTTATTGGTTTCGGATGAAGTTTTATATGAACATTGCAAAGAAAATACACTTGAAAGTATTCAATCCTTTTTACTGGATAAAATTGGACAAGAATGGCTACATTTACTTAAAGCCAATTAAAAATATGACGACAATACAGGACATAGCGTTGTTAAAAATTCCGGTTGTAGAAGACTTAAGCGGGAATTTGGCTTTTATTCAAAATGATATATTACCGTTTGAGTTCAAACGCGTTTATTATCTTTTTGATGTGCCGAGCAGTGCTTTTCGTGGCGGACATTCGCATATTGAACAGCACGAAGTTTTAATTGCTTTAAGCGGAAGTTTCGAAGTCACTTTAAACGACGGAACCAATAAAAAAAGCTATTTGCTGAACAAGCCTAATATAGGTTTGCATCTTCCAAAAGGAATATGGAGGGAACTGGAAAATTTCTCTTCCGGCGCTGTTTGTTTGGTTTTGGCTTCTGATGTTTTTGAAGAATCCGATTATATTCGGGATTATGATCTTTTTTTGAAATCTAAAAAATGAGACTGCTTTACATTGTTCCAAAAATAAAAAGTGCTGGCGGAGTTGCCAGAGTTCTGGCTATTAAAGCCAATTACTTTGTGGAACATTTTGGATATGAAGTTCATATTCTGTCTCAAAATGAAGAGAATGAAATGCCATTTTATGAATTCGATTCAGAGATTGTTTTTCATAATATGATTTTGAAGGGAAATATTTTTAAGTTTTTTAGTTCTTTTCAAAAGCAAATAAATCAAAAGATAAATCAAATAAATCCAGATGTTATTTTGGTTGCCGATAATGGTTTAAAAGCATTTGTTTTTCCTTTTATAGCCAAAACAAAAACTCTAATTGTATTTGAATGTCATGGTTCTAAATTTGTTGAAGAAGAAGTTCAGAAGACGAATTTCGTGTCTAAATCACTTCAGAAAATAAAATATCGATTCAAAGATTTTGGCGTCCAAAAATTTACCAAAATCGTTGCTCTTTCAGAAGAAAATTTAAAAGAATGGAATGTCGAAAATGGTATTATAATTCCAAATCCGTGCTGGATAAAAAGCAAAAAAAGTGCAGATTTAAAACAGAAAAAAGTAATTGCAATTGCCCGAAATTCTTATGAAAAAGGTTTAGATCGATTATTATTGATTTGGAAGGAAATTGGCGAAAAATATCCGGAATGGACTTTGGATATTTATACAGATGATGTCGATACTTTAGAACGAGAAGCTTTAAAATTAGAGATAGAATCGGGAATTAATTATCTGCATTTTGTCAAAAATATTCAGGAAAAATATTTGAAAGCCTCTATTTGTGTGATGACTTCAAGAACAGAAGGTTTTCCAATGGTTTTATTGGAAGCATTAGCTTCTGGTTTACCTTGTATAGCTTATGATTGCCCGACTGGCCCACGAGCGATTATTACAAATGCCGAAAATGGTTTCTTGATTCCGGATAATAATATTGAAATGTATGTTGAAAAACTTTCTTTTTTAATTGAAAATGAAGAAGTAAGATTGAAATTTGGTTTGGATGCTAAAGAAACCTCAAAGCAATATTCGGTTAAAAAGATAATGGAGCAGTGGAGGGATTTTTTGGAGAGTTTATAATAAAGTCCCATAGGGACGTAATGTTTATAGAAAGTAAAATTTAACATTACAAGAACCCCATCGGGGTGGTATGTTTAAATTATGAGTAATGTATATATCACTCCGTTGGAGCTTTCTGTTACGACGTTGCTGGATTGGCTATAAACATTTTGCTCCGCTGGAGCTTTACATCTTTAATGAGCAAAAATATCCCAACTTATAAAGATCAAACAAAAGCAAAGACGGATTTTTAGAAAGTAAATTCTGTTCTATTTTAATTTGATTTTTTTTGAAGAGGAAAGATGCAAATTTTGCTAGTTTTAGCTTTTTTAAGAATTCAAATGCCTTAATAATTTTACTGTCTTCTGAAGAAATTTTCTTTGAATTATAAAGAAAAACAAGATTTTCCAGGGCAGTTTTCGTTTTATTCAAAAACACTTCTGACGTTTCTAAATTCAAATGAAAAGTAGGATTTTCAATTCGGGAAATCTCAAAATTATTTTTCTTCAAAAGAGAGAAAAAACTCAAATCTTCATAACCGTATTTTGTAATAGAATTGTCGAAAGAATATTGTAGAAAAACGTCTTTTTTAATTAATAAATTAGAAGTCAGAATAGCAGAAGTTTCTCTTTTTTGTCCGTAAATCCAACGCAATAGCTGTTCTTTTTCAGGTTTTTTATCTTCATAAATAATGCCACCAAAAGTGATTTTTTTTGATGAATCTGAAATTACATCAACGTAGTTTTTAATGAAATTACAGTCAGTAGGAAAAGTATCGCAGTCTAAAATTAATAACCAATCGTAAATTGCTTTTTGAGCTAAGGAATTGATGTTTTTTCCCCTTCCCAAATTAACTTCATTTATAAAAAATGAACAATTTGGAAGAAGATTAACTTCTTGATTGCGACTGTTTTCTTGGGAATTTGATGCATCGTCCTGACAAAGAATTTCAAAAGTAATTCCACTAGCATTACATTGCTTTACTAGCTCATTTACAAGCGGTAAAACAGGATAATTATAAACCGGAATTAAGATGGAAAGCATTACACAGAGCGTTGCACCACTTCGAAGATTCTTTCATCTTCGCACTTCAAAGTTTTAGATGGGAATTTCATCAGCAAAGCATAATCGTGTGTTGCCATGATAACCGTTTTGCCAAGAGCATTGATGTTTTTCAATACTTCAAGAACTTCAGAACTTGTTTGTGGATCAAGGTTTCCGGTTGGTTCATCGGCAAGGATAAATTCAGGATCGTTCAATAAAGCACGGGCGATTGCTACACGTTGTTGCTCACCACCAGAAAGTTGATGTGGCATTTTATTAACGAAATCTTTCATACCAACTTTATCCAGAACTTCGTCAATTTTGTGTTCCATTGCTTCTTTTTCAGTCCATCCTGTTGCTTTTAAAACAAACAACATATTGTCTTTTATAGAGCGGTCCGGTAGCAATTTGAAATCCTGAAATACAATTCCAATCTTACGTCTCAAATACGGGATATCACTTTCTTTTAAAGTTGCCAAATCAAATTCAACTATATGACCTTCTCCTTCTGATAAAGGTAAATCTGCGTATAAAGTTTTTAAGAAACTACTTTTTCCGGAGCCTGTTTTTCCAATGATGTAAATGAATTCACCATGCTGAACATCTAAATTAATATGAGATAAAATTTTTCTTCCTTCTTGATATATAGTGACTTCTTTAAGAGATAGTACGGTTTGTGACATAATAAAATTGATTTGATTGGTAAAAGTAAGAAGTTAACGGTTGGATTCAAAATAAATTTCAATCATTTCTTATAAAATATTGAAATGGAAATTTTTCCCCATATAAGCCATATAAGGACATTTTAGCTGATTGTGAAAAACATTTTATTGCGAAAAAAATTAATCATATAAGAGATGTAACTGCATTTTAATGGATTGTGGTTAAAGTTTTTTATTTCGAAAAACTTATATGATCTCCAGAGTTGTATACGTTGCTAAAAACCCCTAGCTTATAGTTACTTATATGACTTATATGGTGAAAAAACACCACCACAGAAGCTGTTAAATAAGGCATGTTTAAATTTTTGTTCATAATAAATGCGTGAAACGTTTCGTTATAGACGGTATAAAATGATACATTTGAATACTAAACATAATTACAATGCGTAAACTTTTCTGGTTCTTTATACTCCAAATAATCCTCATTTCGACCACAGTTTCGGCACAAAAATCAGCAATATATACTTACGATTTAAAGGATTTTGATAAAGCTGTGGCTTTATACAATGACAAACAATACGCTTCGGCACAACATATTTTTGAATATGTAAAAAACCACGCTACAACTGAGGAAGTGCAGTCAGATTGTGCTTATTATATAGCCAATTGTGCCATCAGAACCAATCAGGCAAATGCAGACGCTTTGATGGAAAAGTTTGTCAACGATTATCCAACAAGCACCAAACAAAATCAGGCCTACATTGAAGTGGGACAGTTTTTCTTCGAACAGGGAAATTATCCAAAAGCTTTGTTTTGGTTTGATAAAGTGGATGAAAGTTATATGAGCAAAGCCGATTCTGATAAATTTAATTTTCAGAAAGGATACAGTTACTTCAATGCCAAAAAGAAAAAAGAAGCCACAACTTATTTTAACAAAGTAGTAAATTCTCCGGAATTTGGTTCTCAAGCTAAATATTACTTAGGATTTATGGCTTATGAAGGCGACGATTATAAAGAAGCAACCAAATATTTTGATGAAGTTTCAGGAGAAGAGAAATACAAAGAAAAGCTTTCGTACTATCAGGCTGATATGAATTTCAAGCTTGGAAATTTCCAAAAAGCAATTGATTTAGGTCAAAAAGCAATGGCGAAATCAAATGAAATAGAAAAATCAGAACTGAATAAAATTATTGGGGAAAGTTATTTTAATTTAAAACAATATGGCAAAGCGATTCCGTTTTTAGAGCAATATGCCGGCAAAAAAGGAAAATGGAATAATACCGATTTCTATCAATTAGGATACGCTTATTATGAGCAAAAGGAATACGAAAAAGCGATTTCTCAATTCAATAAAATCATTGAAGGAAAAGATTTCGTTGCACAAAATGCTTATTATCATTTAGGTTTGAGTTATTTGAATACAGGCAAAAAACAAGAAGCGTTAAATGCTTTTAAAAATGCTTCTGAGATGGAATTCAATGCACAAATCCAAGAAGATGCAGCGTTGAATTATGCCAAATTGAGTTATGAAATTGGGAATGCGTACCAAACCGTTCCGGGAATTTTACTTGATTTCTTAAAAAAATATCCAAACAATTCAAACAGGGCTGAAGTAGAAAAACTTTTGGTTGACTCCTATATATCGTCTAAAAATTACAAAGAAGCTTTGGTTTTATTAGAGAAAAACAGATCGGCTGAAAATAAAGCAGCTTATCAAAAAGTACTTTTTTACAGAGGCTTGGAATTGTATAATGAATCAAATTATGCTGAAGCTGGAAGAATGTTCAAAAGCGCTGTCAGCGAACAAAAAACACCTGAATTTACGGCTCGTGCCACTTTCTGGAAAGCAGAAACAGAATATCTTTCAGATGATTTTCAGAATGCCTTGTTAACCTACAAACAGTTTGCGGGTCAGGCGGCAGCTAAATCAACAGAAGAATATAAAAACATCAATTATAATATCGGTTATACGTATTTTAAATTGAAGGATTACGATCAGGCTGCAACTTCATTTCAGGCTCAAATCGATAATGCTCCCTCAGATAAAGTTCGTTTAAACGATTCGTATTTGCGTTTAGGAGATTGCCGTTTTGTAACTTCAAAATACAGTGCGGCTAACGAAGCTTACGCAAAAGCAATTGCTGCAAAAGGCGTTGATGCCGATTATGCTCAATTTCAAAAAGCAATTTCATACGGTTTCATGTCTAAAAATGATAAGAAAGTAGAGGAGTTGAATAACTTTCTTCAGATGTACAAAAAATCAGAATATCGTGATGATGCTTTGTATGAATTGGGAAATACTTATGTATCGGAGAAAAAGAACGATCAAGCGATTAAAACTTATGATCAGCTGATTTCAGAATATAAAAACGGAGCGTTTACATCAAAATCAATTTTAAAACAAGGTTTGATTTATTACAACTCTGATCGTGATGATCAGGCTTTGGTAAAATTCAAAAAAGTAGCCGCTGAATTTCCAAAAACGCCGGAAGCTTTAGAAGCTGTTTCTACAGCAAGATTGATTTATGTTGATTCAGGAAAAGTTGATGAATATGCAACTTGGGTACGTACATTAGATTTTGTTTCGGTTACAGATGCTGAACTGGATAATGACACTTACGATGCTGCATTCAAACAATACAGTCAAAATAACAGTAAACAGGCGATCACTGGTTTTACAGGTTATGTGAATAAATTCCCGTCAGGTTTACATGCGGGAGAAGCTAACTTTTACTTGGCACAATTGCTTTATGCAGAGGGTTCTGAAGTTAAATCAGTTTCCGGTTATCAATATGTAATCGATCAGCCAAGAAGTGAATTTACAGAGCAATCTTTAAACAAATTGGCTCAGATTTACCTGAAAGCAAAAGATTGCGATAAAGCTCTTCCTGTTTTGAAACGTTTAGATGACGAAGCTGATTCTGCTCAAAACAAAAGTTTTGCACAAGCTAATTTAATGAAATGTTATTACGACAAAAAGGACTATGACAATTCAGTAATTTATGCTGACAAAGTATTGCTAAATACAAAAGCGGATGCAAATGTAAAAGCAGATGCACAGATTATTGTAGCGCGCGCGGCAATGCAAACAGGCGATGAAGATAAGGCAAAAGCAGCCTACGCAAAATTATCTACGACTTCTAAAGGAGAATTAGCTGCGGAAGCTTTGTATTATGATGCCTATTTTAAAACGAAAGAAGGAAAATTTGATGCTTCGAATGTTTCAGTTCAAAAATTAGCTAAAAATTATTCGGGTTATAAATATTACGGAGCGAAGAGTTTGGTTTTGATGGCGAAAAACTTCTACGGATTAAAAGACAGTTATCAGGCAACCTATATTTTGGACAACGTAATAAACAATTTCACGGATTTCCCGGATGTAGTTGAAGAAGCTAAAAAAGAATTAAGCGCGATTAAGTTAGAAGAGTCAAAAACGAATTCTTCAATTACGAAATAAGAATCAAGAGCAAAGAACAAAGAATCAAGAAAAATCTATTTTCTTGCTTCTTGTATCTTTTCTCTAAAAATTAAGAAAATGAGTTTACCTTTTTATATAGTTGATGTTTTTACCGATAAAAAATATGCTGGAAATCAACTGGCAGTTTTTTTAGATGCTGGAAGTTTAAGTTCTGAAGAAATGCAAAAGATAGCACGTGAAATTAATTTTGCAGAAAGCACTTTTATTACAAAGCTGGATGCTGAAAATAATAAGGCTGATATTAAAATTTTTACGCCCGAGCACGAAATGCAGTTTGCTGGTCATCCTATTATTGGAACTTCATGGGTTTTGATGAATAAAGTGTTTGATAATTCGCCTGAAAACATAAAATTAAATGTTCCGATTGGACCAATTGCAATTCACAAAACAGAAGAACTGATTTGGTTAAAAGCCGCGCAACCAAAATTTTGGGATATTTTTTCAAAAGAAGATTTTACATTATTCAGTAATCTGAAAGTCAGTGATTTTGAAAATCAATTTCCAATTCAGGAAGTGAGTACCGGAAGTGCCTTTGTAATGGTTGGATTAAGTAGTAAAAGAGCGTTGGAAAATTTGGTTCTGGATAAAGATAAAACGGACCAATGGCTGAAAAGAAATTGCAAAACAACGCACAGAGGTTTGTATTTCTACTATTTAGAAGATTCAAAATTATTTAGCCGAATGTTATGCGTTGAAAATAATCAATTGGTTGAAGACGCCGCGACGGGAAGTGCAAGTACATGCCTGCAAGCATTTTTGTTGAAGTATCATAAGCCTGAATTTGAATTGACTAATTATCAGGGAGATTATATTGGTCGTCCGTCTCAGATTTATTTCAAAGGAAAATTAACAGATAATCAATTTGATATTCAGATTGGAGGAAAAGCGCAGTACGTTGCAAAAGGGGAGTGGGAAGCTTAGTTCAAGAGAATAGAATATAGATTTTAGAAAATAGAGTCAAGAGCCAAGAGCCAAGAGCCAAGAGTAAAGAAGAAAGATATTAGAAAATTGAAAATTGAAAATAGAGGATAGAAAATAGAACATAGAACATAGATTGGAAAGCAAAGATTGGAAGTCTTTTCTCTTTATTCTTTGTTCTTTTTTCTAAAATTTTCTCTCAAAAAAATAAAGTATGAAAATTAAATGCCAAAATAAAACCATCATTTTACTGCTGTTGTTTGTTGTTCAGCTTTCGTTTGCTCAAAAGAAAAATGAAAGCATCGGAACAGAAACCGTGAATGTGGTAAAACCTTATTCGCCAACAATTTCAGATGCTTTTAAAGTGAAGGAAACTCCTTCGCTTGACGACAGCGGAAATCAGCCGAAAGAAACTATTAAATACAGTATTTTGTCTGTGCCCGTTGCATCTACTTTTACACCTTCAAAAGGAAATGCTGCAGTCGTTGATAAATCAAAAAAGGAAAGATTGTTTAGTAATTATGCGACTCTTGGAGTTGGAAATTATGGGACTTTAAATGCCGAATTATTTGTGACACAAGACTTAGGAAACAATGACTATGTAGCTGGAATGTTACGACACCATTCTTCGCAAGGCGGAATCAAAGATGTGAATCTAAATGATGAATTTTATGACACAGCTTTGAATGTTGGTTATGGTGTAAATAATCGCGATATGTCCTGGGCAGTAGATATAGGATATCAAAATCAAGTGTACAATTGGTATGGTTTGCCAACTGATTTTGGAATGACTTTGCCTCCTGAAACACAGGAAGATTTGATTAGAGGTATTAATCCGAATCATTCTTATAACACAATTTCTTTAGGTGGTAATATAGAATTTAATGAAGGAATTTTTAGTAAAATCGACACAAGATTTACGCATTTTTCAGATAGTTTTTCTTCTTCAGAAAATCGTTTTTATGTGAAGCCAACATTCAAAGTTGACGTGATGGATCAGTCTATTAATACTAATGTTATTATTGATCACGTAAGCGGATCTTTTGAAAATAATTATGAGCGTACTAATTTGGAGCCTGTAAAATATAGTTTGACTAATTTTGGAATCGAGCCAAGTTTTGTAGTTCATGAAAACGATTGGACATTAGAATTGGGGGCTGGTTTGTATTATGGACTAGATTCTGAAAATAGCGGAAACAAATTTTATATTTATCCAAAAGTAAATGCTTCGTATAAATTAGTAGGCGATTTAATGATTTTCTACACTGGAGTAAATGGAAGTTTAAATCAAAATTCATATGCCGATTTTGTTACTCAAAACCCGTTTTTATCTCCAACTTTAAACATGAGGCCGACAAGTAATCAATATAATGTTTTTGCTGGTTTAAAAGGAAAATTAGCTAACAATATCAATTATAATTTAACAGGTTCTTATTTAAACGAAAAAGATAAGGCTTTGTTTAAAAGCAATGATTATACGGAGAATTTTGATAACCAGAATTATGCATTCGGAAACTCATTTGGAGTGGTTTATGATGACGTAAGAACGTTGCGTTTTTATGCCGAATTAAAAGCTGATTTCTCTAAAAATGTTTCTTTCGGAATCAACGGAACTTTCAATAGTTACAAACAAGATGGTCTAGAAGCATGGAATTTACCTTCAATGAAACTTAGCTCCAATCTAGATATAAATATTACCGATCAATGGTACGCAGGTTTGAATGTTTTCTTTGTGGGAGAACGTAAAGATATGCAGACTCAGCAAACTGATTTTGCGATGCCGATTCCGGGAGTTCCAGTTACTTTAAAAAGTTATTTTGATGCGAATGCACATTTAGGTTACAAATACAGTGAACGTTTGACTTTCTTCTTAAAATTAAATAATATAGGAAATCAGGCTTACGAAAGATGGCTGAATTACCCGGTTCAGGGATTCCAGGTTTTAGTAGGCGGAAATTATAAATTCGATTTTTAAACTTAACCGCAATGAGCGCTAAGTTTTTACGCAAGGTTCGCTAAGTCTTTTTTAAGGATTTAGCGAACCTTTCTTATATAATTAGTGAAAATTTGTGGTATTCGTGGCTAACATTTTTTTGCGATCTTTGCGTAAAAACTTTGCGCCCTTTGCGGTTAGATCACATTATGGATTTCAAACAAAAAATACATTCCCATTATTTACAAATGGTTCAGGATCGAATAGATGTTTTTAGAGACATGATTTCGGCTTTGACCGAAGATTCTAAAAACGATGCCAAAGGTTCGGCCGGCGATAAGCATGAAACGGCTCTGTCTATGATGCATATCGAACAGGAAAAGCTGACCAATAAACTAAAAGAAGCGATAACTCAAAAAGCGATTTTAGATAAAATCGATGCCTCAAAAACAACAGAAAATATTATTTCAGGAAGTTTGGTAAAAGCCAACGGAATTCAATTGTATTTGAGTGTAGCGCTTCCTAAAATTACAATTGACGGAATTAATGTGATTGCACTTTCTCCGCAATCTCCTTTGGGTTCTCATTTAATGGGGAATAAAGTTGGGTTTCAATTTGAAATTAATAAAACTCATTATACGATTGAGAGTGTGGAATAGTCTCATTTAAGAACTTTTGCAGAGAGCCAAATAGCCCAAAGTATGTCATTTCGACGGAGGAGAAATCCCCGCAAGAAGCTCGACAAAGATTAGACTCTCGCTGCGGAGTTACTTGCGGGGATTTCTCCTCCGTCGAAATGACAAGATTGGGGAAAATCATAATTTATGATTAGCTTTCATTATTTTCGTTGAATATTTTTCAACGTATCTTTAAAAAGTTAAAATATACTTCAAATATTTCTTTAAAACCTAACATTTTTCGCTTCATTTTACCTCAAAATTGAAATTTTCAAGTTCGGGGCTTTTTTTTGAGTAAAAATTTTACATTTTATATGTAAAAATCAATTTTTGGTTATAAATTATAACTAAAAATAATGTTTATGTTTTTCAATTATAACCATTACCGCATCTTTGCCTTATCAAAATAAAATTTACAATTAAAAATATATAATTATGTGCGGAATCGTATGTGCCTTTGATCTAAAACAAAAAGCCGAGACTTTAAGACCTCAAGTATTAGAAATGTCTAAAATTATCCGTCACCGTGGACCAGACTGGAGTGGGATTTACAGTAATGATAAAGCAATTCTTTCTCATGAACGTTTGGCGATTGTTGATCCAGCATCTGGAAAACAACCTTTATTTACAGAAGATAAAAAGTTAGTTTTAGCTGCAAATGGCGAAATCTATAACCACAGAGAATTGCGTAAACAATTTGAAGGAAAATATAACTTTCAAACGGAAAGTGACTGCGAAGTTATTTTAGCACTTTACCAGGAAAAGGGCCCACACTTTATTGATGAAATGAACGGAATCTTCGGATTTGCAATTTATGATGTGGAGAAAGATGAGTATTTTATTGCTCGTGACCATATGGGAATTATTCCATTATACATTGGTTGGGATCAGCACGGAACTTTTTATGTAGCTTCTGAATTGAAAGCGTTAGAAGGATATTGTACTAAAATTCAATTATTTCCTCCAGGACATTATATGACAAGCAAAGACGGTGAATTTGTACAATGGTACAAAAGAGACTGGACAGAATATGATGCTGTAAAAGACAACGAGACAAGCATTCCTGCAATTAAAGAAGCACTTGAAGCTGCAGTTCACAGACAATTGATGAGTGATGTTCCTTACGGAGTTTTACTTTCGGGAGGTTTAGATTCGTCTATTACTTCGGCTGTAGCCAAAAAATTTGCGCAAAAACGTATTGAATCAGATGATACTACAGATGCCTGGTATCCGCAATTACACTCTTTTTCAGTTGGATTAGATGGTTCTCCTGATTTAGCTGCTGCTCAAATTGTTGCAAAACATATCGGAACAATTCACCACGAAATTAAATTCACAATCCAGGAAGGATTAGATGCTGTTCGTGATGTAATTTACAACCTTGAAACGTATGATGTGACAACAGTTAGAGCTTCAACTCCAATGTGGTTAATGGCGAGAGTTATTAAATCAATGGGAATTAAAATGGTTCTTTCTGGTGAAGGTGCAGATGAATTATTTGGAGGATATTTATATTTCCACAAAGCGCCAAACGCAAGAGAATTCCACGAAGAAAACGTTCGTAAATTAGGAAAACTTCATATGTATGATTGTCTAAGAGCTAACAAAAGTTTAGCTGCATGGGGAATCGAAGGTCGTGTTCCATTCTTAGATAAAGAATTTATGGATGTTGCGATGCGCATCAACCCACAAGATAAAATGATCAACAAAGAACACCCGATGGAAAAATGGGTAGTTCGTAAAGCTTTTGAAGATATGTTGC
>Ga0247813_10000510_pt1 | contig 35783 bp, 7 predicted proteins | sample UWRJL169409C1_FD_180719 | JGI IMG/M metagenome (GOLD analysis project Ga0247813, IMG submission 180719) | Plant litter microbial communities from Arlington Agricultural Research Station in Wisconsin, United States - UWRJ-L169-409C-1 | ecosystem: Environmental > Terrestrial > Plant litter >... | reverse complement strand
ATTGCAATATTTAAATAATGTATATGACAAGTTCAGTCTTAATATAAGAATACTGATTAGCGGCGGTGACGTTTTACAAGCGGATTATATCAATAACTTATGGGATAAAATTAGTGTGTATAACACTTATGGACCTACAGAAAGTACAGTCTGTGCAACGTATTATCAAGTAACGAGTAAAGAAACTGCTATTTCAATTGGTAAACCTATTGCAAACAGACAGGTATATATTATTGAACCACGTTCTACGCAATTAACTCCTGTTGGCATTGTTGGTGAGATTTGTATTTCCGGAAAAGGATTATCCATTGGCTATTTGAATCAGCCTGAACTGACCAAAGAGAAGTTTACAGCAAATCCTTTTAGCACTGATACGGTGATGTATCGCACAGGAGATCTGGGTTATTGGATGCCAGATGGGAACATAAATTTTATTGGTCGTAAAGATCATCAGATAAAAATTCGTGGATACCGTGTAGAACTTGGTGAAATAGAATATGCTTTAAAACAGGATAAAACGATAGCCAATGCAGTAGTGCTCATTAAAGAGCATGCCGGAGAGAAAGTTCTTATTGCCTATCTGGTTGGTAAAAATATAAATATCGCAGGATTGAAAAACTTCTTACGGGCTAGTTTGCCGGAATACATGATTCCCGGGTTTTATATTGAACTGGATTCAATTCCTTTATCACCTAATGGAAAAATAGATAAACAAGCACTACTTTCTATAGAAGATTTGGGCATCAAAAATATTGAGTATACGGCACCAAGAAACGAACTTGAATCTCAAATAGCATTGTTATGGGAAGAGATTTTAGGAATATCCAAAATAGGAATCACAACTAACTTTTTTGACTTAGGCGGACACAGTTTGAAGATCTTAAGGCTGATAAACGAATTAGAAAAGCTAGGTTATGAATTAAAAGTAAAAGACGTTTTTGAGTCCCCGACAATAATGGGGATGGTAGAAAAATTACACGCATCTTCCAGAGAGCAGCTTACTAAAGCACCTGAGCAAGAATATTATCCGGCTACGTCTTCACAAAGACGATTATGGACTTTAAGTCAATTTGAGGGCGGAAGTGCTGCTTATAACATTACTAATGTACTGGAATTGAAAGGCTCATTAGACATCTCAATATTTCAAAAATCAGTAGATAAGTTAGTTGAACGTCATGAAAGCCTTCGTACCGCTTTTAAAAGAGATGAATCGGGAACATTAAATCAATATATTCTGCCTGCGGATGAGGCTAACTGTCTGGTAGAAGTGCATTATGCAGTACAAGACGAAAATGTATCGGCAATAATAAGCAGGCATATTGACTATCATTTTAATTTGGATGAGGCACCGTTACTTAAAGTAGAAATTATAAGTTTCAACGATGAGCATCATTTGCTGTTGTTCAATCTTCATCATATTGTCGGTGACGGCTGGTCTATGGAAATATTGTCAAGAGAAATAGTAGCGCAATACAACAATTTAAAACAATCCAAAACAATAGCGCTGCCAGATTTGCCTATTCAATATAAAGATTATGCGTACTGGTATAACAGTGCATCAAATCAGGAAAAATTAGCCAAATCAGGAAGTTATTGGCTTGAACAATTTGCAAACGATCTTCCTATATTGGAATTATCGACAATGGCAGCCCGTCCAAAAGTAAAAACATATAATGGAGATAATATTTCATATACTTTTCCGGCAAATTTCACGTCTGGATTAAAAAGTTTTTCCCAGCAAAACGGAGCTACTTTGTTCATGGCTTTAATGGCGGGATTAAACGGATTGTTTTACAGATACAGCGGACAAACCGACATCATAATCGGGACTCCGGTTGCAGGAAGACACCATTCAGATTTGGAGTATCAAATAGGGCTTTACCTCAATACAATAGCAATTCGTACTCGTTTTGAAGCTGCCGATACTTATGACAGTCTATTAGAAAAACAAAAAAAGGTGCTTCTGGATGGGTATGCTAACGAGTCTTATCCTTTTGATGTTCTGGTTGAACAATTATCATTAAAAAGAGACCTTTCAAGATCAGCATTGTTTGATGTTATGGTGGTTTTGCATAATCAGCAGGATATTTTTTCTAAAGAAGAAACTTTTTCAGAAATAGAAATCACACCTTATAATAAAGTACAAAAGAAGTCCAGCCAGTTTGATTTAAGTTTTTCTTTTGTTGAAGAAAAAGACAGTTTGAGCGTAACGCTTACCTATAATACGGATATATATACTAACGAATTTGTTCAAAAACTAATACATTATTTTGAAAAGTTTATTGCTGAAGGTATAGAAAAACCAAAAAATAGTATTGCTAAAATTGACTACGTTGGGAATGAAGAAAAACAACGATTATTACACGTTTACAACGCGGCAGATATCGACTATCCAGGTAATAAAACGATTGTAGACTTAGTAGAATCTCAATGTATCAAAACACCGGATGCAATTGCACTTATTTCTGAAAACAAAACAGTTACTTATAAAGAACTACAGCAAAAATCCAATCAATTAGCACAATATTTACTGCATAACTACGCGGTAAGTCCGGGAGATTTTGTAGGCGTAAAGCTAAAAAGAGATGAATGGTTAATCATTTCCATATTAGCGGTATTAAAAACCGGAGCGGCATATGTACCGATAGATTTAAACTATCCGGAAGACCGAATCGCTTATATAGAAGAAGATAGCTGCTGTAAAGTAACAATTGCAGAAAAACTGCTGCATGATTTTGAGCAGGCGAATATACCAGTAATAGATCTGCCTAAAATTAAAATAACTCCTGACACATTAGCTTACCTAATATATACTTCGGGCTCTACAGGAAAACCCAAAGGAGTAATGTTGACACATGATAATGCTGTAGCTTTTTTAAATTGGAGCATAGAAGAATTTGCTTCTGCTGATTTTGACATTCTCTACGCGGCAACGTCACATTGTTTTGATTTGTCTGTTTTTGAAATGTTTTATCCACTGTCGATAGGAAAGAAAATTAGAATCATTACTAGCGGATTATCGATTGCCGATTATGTAAACGAGGATGAAAAGATATTAATAAATACAGTTCCTTCTGTAGTAGATAATTTACTGGAGAGAGAAGTTTCTTTAAAAAATGTGACGGTTATAAACATGGCCGGAGAACCTATTCCAATTGGTTTAAGTAATAGCCTTGTTAAATATCCAATAGAGATTAGAAATCTGTATGGCCCGTCAGAAGATACAACCTATACCAGCTGTTATAGAATCGATAAAATTCATGAACATTCTCTACCTATAGGAAAACCTATTTCTAATACACAATTTTATATACTATCTGAAGAATTATCATTACAAGGAGAAGGATTAGTAGGCGAGCTCTGCATCTCCGGAAAAGGACTGTCATTAGGTTATTTGAACAAACCTGAGCTGACGAGGGAAAAATTTGTTCCAAATCCTTTTAACCCTGATAAAGTAATGTATCGCACAGGCGATTTGGGGTATTGGATGCCAGATGGAAACATTGGTTTTATAGGAAGAAAAGATCATCAAATAAAAATTCGCGGCTACCGTATAGAGCTTGGAGAAATAGAACATGCGCTGGAAGAAGATGAAACAGTAGCTAATGCAGTAGTGCTTACCAAAGAGCACGCTGGAGAAAAACAAATTGTTTCTTATTTAAAAGGAGAAAAGATTGACATACAAAAAGTACGCAGCAAGCTGTCTCAAAAACTGCCGGGTTACATGCTGCCAACCTATTATCTTTTGTTGGATGAAATACCGCTAACGCCAAATGGTAAAGTAGATAAAACAGCACTTTTAGAACTGGAAATTCACAAAATCAAAACCTCACATTATGTGGCTCCGGAATCTGAAACAGAAAAGCAGATTGTCGCCATGTGGCAGGAAATACTTGGTGTAGAAAAAGTAGGAGTAACAGACAATTTTTTTGAACTGGGCGGACACAGTTTAAAAGCAACAGAACTATTATCAATCTTACATAAGCAATTTGATATTTCTATTAGTTTACAGGAACTGTTTGTGCGTCCTACGATTCAAAATTTAGCACTGAATATTGAAAATGCAAAATGGCTTGAAGAGACTGATTACAGTCAATCGGTTAAGAAAATAGTAATCTAATTCCATATGGAAACAATCTTTTTTATAAAAGAACTCAGAGAAAAAGGAGTTGCGTTAAAACTAATTGAAAATCAATTAGAGATTACTTTGCTTGACGACCATATTGATGAGGAAACACTGGAGCTTCTTAAAAAACATAAGCAGGAAGTTATTGCTTATCTGTCTTCTATTTCTACAAAAAACAAGTTCAAAGAAATACCTAAAGTAGAGGTTAGCTCCTCGTATGCGGCATCTAATGCCCAGCTTAGGATATGGCTTGAATCGCAATCGAACCAAGCTTCTGCAGCATATAATATGCCTTTTGAAATTTTACTGAAAGGAAATTACCAGGTATCGTTCTTTAAAGAAGTGCTTCATCATGTTATAAACAGACATGAAATATTGCGTACGTTATTTAAACTAGATGAAAATCAGGATTTAAGACAATATGTGTTGCCTGAATCTGATAAAACTTTTAAAATCGCATTCGAAGATTACAGAAGTTCTGATCATTCTTTAGATAACGTCAATAACTATATTAAAAAGGATGCCGCAGTGCCGTTTCATCTGGAAAAAGGACCATTACTGAGAGCAGCTATACTGCAATACAAAGACGATGAATATATCTTTTACTGTAATTTACACCACATAATTTGCGATGCCTGGTCGATCCCTGTAATAAAAAGAGAAATCCTAACGAGCTATGAGGCTGTCAGCCAAAATATAAAACCAGCATTACCAGCCTTAAGAATTCAGTACAAAGATTATAGCGCCTGGTATCTGGAACAATTAAATAGTGAATCGCTTCAAAAACAAAAGGCCTATTGGATAGAAAAATTTAGCAGTGAGATTCCGGTTTTAGAATTTCCTTTAAAGCAAACACGGCCAGTAGTAAAAACATACAACGGGCAAACTCTTAAAACTAATTTTAGCAGCCATACTTCAGCGTTATTAAAAGAATATGCAGATCAAAATAATGCATCTCTATTCATGGTAATGCTAGGCACACTACATATCATGTTGAGCAGGTATACAGGCGCTGAGGACATCATAATAGGCTGCCCTGTTGCAGCCAGAGAACATGCAGATTTACAAAACCAGATAGGTTTTTATACCAATACGCTGGCAATTAGAAACGTATTGGAACATTCGGATTCCTTCGATGCTTTCTTTTTAAGAGTAAAACAATCCGTATTAGATTCATATGCTAATCAGCAATATCCTTTTGAAGAATTAGTAAAGGATTTGAATTTAAAAAAAGACCCTTCCAGAAATCCTCTTTTTGATGTAATGTTAGTTGTTTCATCAAAAGAAGGGAAACAGTACGTAAATACTTTCAATAATAGCGAAGACCTTCAGTCTATAACAAAGGATAAAAATACAACGAGCAAATTTGATTTATTATTTTATGCAGATGAAGCAGCAAATAATTCTATCTCATTTAAGGCTGAATACAATACTGATTTATTTGAGAGAAACTTATAGTACAGTTTATCAGGCACTATGAAAAGATGATCAATTTAGTATTGACAGAACATAAGCAAACCTTAGCAGCAATAAATTACCTGACAGAAAACGAAGGAATACTAAAACAAGAATCTGAAACGGGAAAATATGTAAAAAAGAGTGTAATCGAGTTTTTTGAAAACCAGGCAAAACGCAGCCCTGAAAATATTGCAGTCCAATATGAAGATATTACATTAACCTACCAACAAGTAAATGAATACACCAATCAGCTGGCGCATTGTCTGCGTGAAAAACATGGTGTAACTGCAAAAACCAATGTAGGAGCCTACTTGGGGCGTTCGAATTTGAATGTCCTGACTATGATAGGCGTTATAAAATCAGGAGCCTGTTATGTTCCAATTGATTATAAATACAACACAGAACGTAAAAAATATATAGTTGAAGATGCCGAAATAAGAATAATAATTTCAACGGCAGATTTAGCAGCAGAAGAATTATCAGAAAAGGCAGAAATAATCAATTTAGACCAGTTTGAATTTTCAGAATGGAATACTGCAAATCTGAATATAGTAAATCAGCCAGATGATGCATCTTTCATCATTTATACTTCAGGATCTACAGGGAATCCTAAAGGAGTGGTACAAACACATCGAATGCTGAGTAACTTGATTCAATGGAATATTTATGATTCCGGCATAGAATCGGGATTAAAACATTTACAATACACTTCATTTAGTTTTGATGTTTCGTTGCAGGATTGCTGGTTTGTACTCAGTACAGGCGGGACGCTGTATGTTGCTCCGGAATTAATGAAAATTAATTTTAAGAAGCTTTCAAATTACATTACAGTCAATGCTATTGAAGTATTGTGCTTTCCGTTTTCAGCATTGATTAACTTTTTTGATTTTTCAGAAGAAACATTTACTAAAGACCATAATATTAAGCATATTATATCTTCAGGAGAGCAATTAATCTTAAGTAATGCATTAGAAAAATTCCTGTTGCAGAACCCTAAAGTAAAATTACATAACCATTATGGCCCTTCTGAAACACATGTAGTGACAAGTTTTACAATGTGTAAAGAAGAAAACGACATTATATCCTATGTTCCAATAGGAAAACCCGTAGCCAATACGACTATATATTTATTAGATAAGAACCGCCAGCCCGTACCTAAAAAAGTTATAGGAGAGATTTATGTTGGAGGTGAACATATAGCATTAGGATATTTAAACCTGCCTGAGCTGACTAGCGAGCGGTTTATTGCCAATCCGTTTCAAAAAGAAGGAAAGCTATACAAAACAGGAGATTTAGCATACGAAGACTATACAGGCACCATTATATATTTAGGAAGAAATGATGACCAGGTAAAAATCAGAGGGTACAGAGTAGAATTAGCAGAAATAAAAAGCGTTATATCAATGCAGTATTCTGTAATTCAATCTTTTGTTGAGGTTATAAATAAAGACGGCGATGAGTTTATAGCGGCATATGTTGCCACAAATAAATTCATAGACAAGCGTTACTTAAAAAATCAATTAAGCAAGGTTCTCCCAGATTATATGGTGCCTTCTTATATCATCATATTAGACGCACTCCCTCTTACATCTAATGGGAAAATCAATAAAAAAGCATTACCTGAAATAGATCACAATGCTTTAGTTACCGCAAAATATACTGCTCCGGAAACCACCATAGAAAAGCAATTATCTGAAACATGGAAAGAACTCCTTGCGGTTGATAAAGTTGGGATTTTCGATAATTTTTTTGAATTAGGAGGGCATAGCCTTAAGATGCATAAAATGTTAAATAAGATTAAAACAGAGTTAGCTGTTGAGATACCATTTGAACTGTTTTTAAGCAATCCCACAATTGAATCTATGGCACTGCATATAGAAAATTTGCAGTCGTTACAAAATCAAGTAACTGTTGAGAAGAATAAAATTCTTATTTAAAATGAAAGCAGCTTCTATATTAAGAGAAATAAGAGTACACGGCTTAGAGGTCAAATTATCTGGAGAAAATCTGGAATTAATTTTTCCTAAAGATGGTGTTGACGACGCATTGATTGAACTGGTAAGAGAAAATAAAGAAAGCATTCTTTCTTACTTAAAGAAAATAACGTCAGGTAACTCTTCTAAAGAAATTCCACAGGCAGCTCAAAAAGAGACATATCCAATCACATCTTCTCAATTGAGATTTTGGATTCTGTGCCAAATGGAAAATATAAACAGTGCGTACAACCTGCCTCTTATATTAAAATTAGAAGGGGATATAAATAGTAATCAATTACAGCAGGCGGTTAGTGAACTGATAAAGCGACATGAGATTTTAAGAACACACTTTGTAGTTCAGCAAAACGGCATAATCGCACAAAAAGTTTTAGAAGAAAACAATTTAGAGATAGAAATACAAGATGCAGGTTCAGAAGAAGAAATTAAGGATAGCATAACCCATTTTATAAAATCCCCTTTTGCACTAAAGGAATCCTGCTTCCTGAAAATATTGTTATTGCGTAAAAGCAATAGTGAAAACTACTTATGCATTAACATACACCATATCATATCAGACGGGGCTTCTTTAGAGATTTTATTATCGGATTTAGCACAAATCTATAATAATAGCAACGCAGAGAATCCGGTTAGTTTACCGGCACTTACAATACAATTTAAAGATTATGCGGAGTGGGTTAACGATAAAGAAAATGTAAAAAGTGCAGAAAAATACTGGCTCGAAAAATTTTCAGGCGAATTGCCTCTTATCAACTTACCTGTTTATCAACCAAGACCGGTTATAAAAACCTATAATGGTACTGCTCATATACATTTTATAAGCAAAGAAAATTTAAAGAAAGCAAGAGCGTTTTCAAGCGAAAACAAAGGAACCCTTTTCATGTCGCTGTTGGCCGCAGTCAACGGTTTATTGTACCGATATACTGCTCAAACCGACATTATTTTAGGATCTCCTGTTTCCGGCAGAAATTATGCCGAGCTTCAAAACCAGATTGGTCTGTACATTAATACGCTGCCTATTCGCATGCAATTTGAAGAGAACAGCTCTTTTCAGGCTTTATTTAAGCAGCAGAAGCAAATTTTAGAAGAAGCGTATTCGAATTCCGGCTATTCATTCGACCAATTGGTTGATAACCTTAATTTGACAAGGGATATAAGCCGTTCTCCTTTGTTTGATATTCTGGTGGCACATCAGCAAAAGAACGATGAATCAGTTGGTTTTGAATCGGGTTTTGATGGTTTAAAATGTTCGTTTTACAACAATTTCGAAAGTACAGTAAGCAAATACGATATCACCTTTACTTTTTTTGAAGACAAAGATAATTTAAGTTTATCTATAGAGTATAATACAGACCTGTTTCAGAAAAAATTTATCGAAAATCTGGCTGTTAATTACGAAAACTTCCTGGCACAAAGTATCGATAATTCTCATATCTATATCAAATACATAAAGTATCTGAATGCAGACCAAACAGAGCAATTGTTACATAAATTCAATAATACAGCACATCAATACGATCAGGAGGAAACAAATATTGCGGCATTTCAAAAACAAGTAATAAGATTTCCGGAAAAGACAGCTTTGGTATGCGAAGGTGTAGAAATGAGCTATAAAGAGCTTGATGAAAAATCAACACAATTGGCTTTATACCTTCATCAACAAGGAGTAATGCCAAACACTACGGTAGGTGTTTGCTTGGGACGTTCTATGGAAATGATGACAGCCATTCTGGGAATATTAAAGTCAGGCGGCGCTTATCTGCCATTAGATCCATTTTATCCTTTAGACAGGATCGATTACATTCTAAAGCAGAGTAATACCAAAATTGTTCTGGCAGACCAGCATACAAAAGACATGATTTCTAAAAATGTAAATGTCATTTGTGTCGATTCACAAAATATGGAGATACAGGAAGAATCTCCTCTGCCTAAAATTGAAAACATATCATTAGCATACGTTATTTATACATCTGGATCTACCGGTAAGCCAAAAGGAGTAAAGATATCCCATAAAAACCTAACCAGTTTTATGGAAGCAATGAATCAGAAGTTTACACAATCTTCTCCAGATGATGTCTGGTTAGCCATGACCAGTATAAGTTTTGATATTTCTATATTAGAATTATTATGGACTTTAACCCGCGGATGTAAAGTAGTAATTCATTTAGAAAGACCAGTTTATGCGCAGCCTAAACCTGAAATAGATTTCAGCTTGTTTTATTTTCCTTCCGGAACAAGTTCGGAAAGCAATAAGTATAAACTGCTTATAGAAGGAGCTTCGTACGCTGATAAACATGGCTTTAAGGCTATTTGGGTTCCTGAAAGACATTTTCATGATTTTGGAGACCAATTTCCTAATCCATCTGTAGCTGCGGCAGCCGTTTCAACCATTACTAAAAATATAAAGCTTCGTTCAGGAAGTGTTGTACTTCCACTGCATGACCCTGTGAGGGTTGCCGAAGAATGGTCCATGATAGATAATTTATCTGAAGGGAGAGTAGAATTATCAATTGCTTCAGGATGGCATCCAAATGATTTTGTTTTAGCGCCAAATGATTATCAAAATCGTCATCAATTGATGCGCGAAAAGATAGAAATACTAAAAAAAATGTGGAGAGGAGAAACCTTAACCCGAAAGAACGGAATAGGAAAAGATTTTGAATTTAAAATACATCCCACGCCAATACAAAAAGAAGTTCCTATATGGATAACAGCAGCCGGAAGTATAGAAACGTTTAAATATGCCGGAAGTATTGGAGCAAACGTTCTGACACACCTATTAGGTCAGAGTATGGAAGATTTAGGCGAAAAAATAGAAGTTTACAGACAAACGCTTCAGGATTACGGATTTGATCCAGAAAAAGGGAAAGTCGCTTTAATGCTGCACACTTATGTAAGTGATGATGACCATATGGTGAAAAAGATTGTTGAAGAACCCTTTAAGAACTATCTCAAAAACTCATTAGATCTTTTAAAACCTATCGCCGAAGAACAGGGACTGGATTTAAATAAGGATGCAGAAAAATTACTGGATATGGGGTTCTTAAGGTATTACAAAAGCAGCAGCTTGTTTGGAACACCCGAAAAATGTTTGGAAATAATAAACAAAGCTTATAGCATTAAAGTAGACGAAATAGCTTGTTTAATTGATTTTGGGGTAGAAGAAAAAATGGTGTTGGAAAATCTGGATCATTTGTTTCACCTAAAGGAAATGGTAAGAAGGTCTAAAGTCCAATACGACTTTATTGTTGAACGAATGAAAAAATTAACCAAAGATCAAGATACGACAGCACTTATCCATCAATATAAGGTTACACACCTGCAAGCCACTCCATCGTTTTACGAAGAGCTGTTGCTGGATACTAAAGCAACAGAAGCATTACAAGAAATAAAAACACTTTTAATTGGTGGCGAAGCATTAAAAAAATCACTTGCAGAAAAACTAATCAGCGAAATAAAAAATGGTATCCACAATATGTATGGACCAACAGAAACAACCATTTGGTCTTCTGTTAAAATTGTACAAACCAGCAGCGATATAACGATTGGAAAACCTATTGCAAACACAAAAATGTACATTCTGGACGCATATAACCAGTTATGTCCCGTAAGAGTTTCGGGAGAATTGTGCATAGGAGGTGACGGGGTTTCTCCAGGATATTTAAATAATGATGAATTAACACTGTCAAAGTTTATAGACAATCCCTTTGAATCCGGTCAAAAAATATACAAAACAGGTGATCTTGCCTGTTGGACCCCAGATGGCGAATTAGAATATCAGGGAAGAATAGACAATCAAATAAAAATCAAAGGACACAGAATAGAATTAAATGAAATAGAGAATGTAATCCTGCAGCACAAAACTGTGGTGCAATGTGCGGTAACGACTTTTAAAGAAAAAGAGCAAATATTCATCGTTGCCTATTTAAAAACAATAAGTGTTATTGAAGAAGAAAAGATTAAAGAATTCTTACGATTACGTCTGCCTCACTATATGATTCCTCAGCAAATAGTTACGCTTAATGATTTTCCGCAGACCCCTAATGGCAAAATAGATTTTAAAAAACTGCCTCTTCCAAATGGAGGAATAACAAAAGCTAAAAATTATGCAGCTCCTAAAAATGAAATGGAAAAAAAACTGTCCATACTGTGGAGTGATTATTTAAAACTAGAGCAGATAAGCATAGATGATAACTTTTTTGAAATTGGAGGTAATTCAATGAAAGCGTTTCAACTATTATCCATAATGAATGCCACATTAAATGTGGAGTTAGAAATTATATCATTTTTCCAATATCCAACCATCAGGACTTTGGCAGAGAATTTAACTCAGACTACAGTATCGTATGAATTTGAAACAGAAAAGGATGAGATGGAAAATGTAGAAGAATTGATGGATTTTATGAGCGATTTATAAGTTGTGAAAAAACGTAATGCGATTTACTAAATGAAAAAAGATATAGCTATTGTTGGAATGTCCGGAAGATTTCCAAAATCAGACACTATTGAAGGGTTTTGGAAGAACTTATTGGAAGAAAAGGAATTAATACACTTCTATTCAGATTCTGAACTGGAAAATTTAGGTGTTCAGCAAAAAGACCTTTCAAATGCGAATTATGTGAAGGCTGCCTCCTTTATAGATAATGTAGAAAGTTTTGATTATCCTTTTTTTAAATACACTCCTGCCGAAGTTAATTTTATGAATCCCCAAACAAGGCTTCTTCATCAACTCGTTTGGGAAGCTATGGAAGATGCCGGGTGTGATATAGAAAGATATGGTAAGAAAATCGGGATTTTTGTTGGGGCTCACAATGATCTGAATTGGAGCTTATATGCCGCCACCTCTGAGAATAATGCTATAGATTCGTTTTCAAAAACATATTTATCAGATCCTAGTTTTATGGCTTCTATGGTAGCTTTTAAGTTAAACCTAAAAGGACCATGTTATTATATTGACACTGCTTGTTCGACCTCTCTAAGTACAATTCATCTGGCTTGCAGAAGTTTATTGTTAAATGAATGTAATACGGCTATAACTGGCGGGATAAGAGTCAATTCCTTTAATGACATAGGATATTTGTATCAGGAAGGAATGATTGAGTCTATAGATGGACATTGTAAAACATTTGATGCTGATGCTTCCGGAACTATTGGTGCAGAAGGAGCAGGCTTGGTAGTTTTAAAAAGATTAGAAGATGCATTAAACGATAATGATCAGATATACGCCGTAATTAAGGCTTCGGCAATGAACAATGATGGTAACAGAAAACCGGGTTATACCATGCCAAGTATTCAGGGACAAGTTGAATGCATAAAATTAGCTCATAAAATTGCCGGTATCCAATCTAAAGACATCACTTATATTGAAGCGCATGGTACCGCAACCAAAGTAGGCGATCCTATAGAAATTGAATCTTTAAATAAAGCTTTTGATAATGACACAAATCACAAATGCGATATAGGTTCTGTAAAATCTAATATAGGCCATTCAGATGAGGCTGCAGGAGTTATAAGTCTTATAAAAACAGCCTTATCGATAAAAAACAGCGTAATTCCGGCAAGTATTAATTTCGAAAATACGAATCCGTTAATCAATTTTAAAAACGGACCGTTCTCTGTCGTCACAAAAACCAAAAAATGGGATAGAAAAGATAATAAACCATTAATAGCGGGTGTAAACTGTTTTGGTGTGGGCGGAACAAATGTTCATGTCGTTTTACAGGAAAACGAAAACCATAATGATGCTTCATCCATCAACCAGAGAGCATATAAATTAATACGATATTCGGCTAAAACCCTTAGTTCGCTAGATGGTTATGAGGCAAAATTAGTAAAGTTCTTAAAAGAAAATAAAAATATAAACCTGGCAGATTTAGCTTATACGTTTCAAGTCGGCAGAAAGCAATTTGGCTATTCCAAATACATAGTTGCAAAAAATATCGAGGAAACCATAGCGGTATTAGAAGGTAAGGAAAACCCATATCAAGAGACTGATAAAAAAGAAAGAATAGTATTTATGTTTCCGGGACAAGGAAGCCAATACTATAAAATGGGAGCAGAATTGTATGAAGAAGAACAGTACTTTAAAGAAATAATAGATCAAGGCTTTGAAATCTTATCTGAGATAGATAAAATTAATTACAAAGAAATTTTATTTCATCATACAGACAATTCACTCCTTAACACGACTGAATATACACAGCCTATTTTGTTTCTTTTTGAATATGCATTAGCCAAAACGTTTATCAAATGGGGAATACAGCCTGATTATTTAATAGGGCACAGTTTAGGAGAATATGTTGCTGCAGCGGTAAGTGAAGTTTTTTCTTTTTCGGATGCTTTAAAGCTAATAGTTAAAAGAGGAAAGCTGATGTCCTCTTTAGATGAAGGCGTAATGCTTAGCATTCAAGCAGATTATGAGAAATTTGATAAAACGGTGCTAACAGGAATATCATTGGCAGCAGTAAATTCGCCAGGCAATTTTGTGATGTCAGGAACACAGGATGAAATAGCAAAAATACAGGCTTTTTGTCATTTAAATGAGATTTCCTGTGTACAACTCAAGACTTCTCATGCTTTTCATTCCAGGATGATGCTTCCAATAGTAGACGAATTACAAGAGTACTTATTAAGTATCACCTTAAACAAACCTGCAATTCCCTATATATCCAATGTTTCCGGACAATTAATTACTGATGCGGAAGCCACTTCTTCTGATTACTGGATAAAACATCTATTAGAACCGGTTTATTACGCAAAAGGCTTAAAAACACTAACCAATATGGGTAATACCGTGTTTATAGAAGTTGGTCCCGGTAAAACACTTACAGGATTGTTTAGACAAATTAATAGTCCCGAAAAAGGCAATGTTGTTATTCAGACCATAAAACATGCTAAAGAAGAAACCAATGATAACGCATTTTTATTAAAAGCAATCTCAAAATTGTGCAGTAATGGATTTAGTTTAGATTGGGAATCCTACTATCAGCATGAAACAAGGAATAAAGTATCCTTACCCACCTATTCTTTTGATGATTACTCATTTCCGGTTAGGGTAAAACCTTATCAAAATTTAAATGAAAGTAAAATCAGGAAAAACGACAATCAGGAAAAACACCTCTATTATCCATCCTGGAAGTATTGCCCTGTTGAAAGCAAACACGAAGAAAAAAAAATCGAAGGAGTGCTGCTTTTTCTCGATAAAGAAAAAAAGGCCGGGCAGTTATCTGCAATATTATCAAAACGCAATGTGCATACCATTGTAGTACATAAAGAAGAAGTATTTAAAGCAGAGGGAAATTCAATTGGCATAAATCCAGAATCGCTTGAAGATTATAAAACACTGTTTGATTATTTAAGGAATAACAATCTTAGTTTTTCGACAGTAATATATTGCTGGGGAATTGATTCACCAAAACAGGTAAACAGAAATTATTCAGAATATGTAAAAACCACAAATTGGTTTATTGCGATTCTCTGCGAATTAAGTGGCAATTTAATTGAAACCCCTTTAAAAATTGCAAATATAAGCTTAAACACCATTGAAGTTGTAGGTGGAGAAAAAGCAGGCTATACCTCAGGATTGGCGTCTGTTTTACAGGTTTTTTCGGAAGAAAATCCCGGTTTGAAAAGCGTCAGTATTGATGTGGATGATTTCGATGAGTTTACCTGTGAATCAATACTAAATGAAATAAAAAAGGAAAAAAGATTTTATCGAATTGCCTACAGGAATAAAAGAAAATGGGAGAGTGCTTTGGAACCCTTGCCAGCTATTGAACAAGAGCATTCGGGTAAAAACGAGATCAGGTCTGCAGGAAATTATCTGGTGATTGGGGAACTTCACGCGCACAATCGTACTATAATCAGCTATTTAATTGAAAATTATGATGCACAGGTCTTCCTTATCAATCAAGAGGATTACAATTCTCCGAAAGAAGATAATTCCAAGTTTTTTGATGTTTTCAGAAGTTCCGGAAAAATGACCCATATTAATTGTTCTTTATTGGACTGCAATAAATTAACGAATGAGATTGAGGATATTGAACTGCGTTACGGTAAAATTAACGGTTTAATTTATGCCGAAAGAAATACTGGTTTGGAGAACTTTCCGGTAATAGAATCCATTTCGGAAAAAATCATAAAAGCTCATTTTTTAGAAAAAATAAATGGGATTTTAAATGTATACCAAATAATGGAAAATAAGGATCTGGATTTTGTAAAAGTGATTTCCAGCATGTCTGTTTTTTCAGGAGCAATATCTTATGGAGCCTATGCTGCCTCTTATGCTTTATTGGATGATATCGTATTCAATATCAGCTCTCATATGAAATCCTGGTCATTGTTGAATGTATGCGGCATTTCCGCTACTGCTGCCCAAACTATTTGCCCGGAAGAGTTTGCCATGGCTTTTGAAAACAGTTTTAAATACAGCCAAATCAAGCAGCTTTTGGTCTTTAATGAGACTTCGAAAGAAGTTAAAAATAAGATTCCACAAAAAAGGATAAACAAAGATTCTTCGTCCAATAAAAACTACAGGGCTTCAGAAACACCTACAGAAAAAGAGATCACAAGCCTATTTGAAGAGTTTTTCGGAATTTCAGGAATAGGTACAGAAGAAGATTTCTTTGAGTATGGTTTGGATTCGCTAAAAGGGATTTCGGTTACAAAACGCATAGAAAAGCAATTTGAAGTAATCATCAACATCGATGAGCTTTATAAAAAGAATACAATCAGGGAATTGTCAGGATTAATTGATGAAAAACTATGGTTAACAGAAAAGAATAAACCGTCAAACCACATTCTTATTTAAAAAAAACAGCCTCAAAAACACAATTGTGTTGCTGCCAAGATGATTTAAAGATGGTTGCCTTTCAGGCACATCGCATTAGAGATAATATGATTGAAATATGGCTTTTTACAGCCTTTTAAAACAATTTTAAAATGACCAACATTCAAATTTTACTTAAGGAACTTAGAAGTAAAGGAATTTTACTGAATTATTCGCAAGAGAATCTGGAAATGCTTCAAATCAATGATTTGGAAATAGACGATGACGATATAAACTTAGTGAAGGCTAACAAAGAGGCTATAGTGGGGTATTTAAAAGGAATCTCTAAAAAAAACAGCCATACTGAGATTCTTCAAGTGTCGCCACAAGATGATTATGCTATTTCTTCTTCCCAAAAAAGGATATGGATTCTTAGTCAGTTCTCAGAAGCATCAATAGCCTATAATATGCCTTTCCATACAAAATTAGGCAATGATTATCATATTGAAAGCCTTATAAAAGCGGTAGAAACAGTTGTTGACAGACATGAAGTTTTGAGGACTGTATTTATTCAAACCCCTTCAGATGAAATTAGACAAAAGGTTCTTACAAGAGACGAGCTGCAATTTAATGTTGGAGTTGTAGATTTCCGTAAAGAAGAAAATAAAGATTTGAATGTTCAAGATTATATTAAAAAGGATTCATATAGTCATTTTGATTTAGAAAGCGGGCCGTTATTGAGAGTATCTGTACTACAGACTTCTGATCATGATTTTGTGTTTTACTTCAATATGCATCATATTATTAGTGATGGAGAATCGTTAAATATCCTTATAAAAGAAATTTTAGAATGCCATGATGCTTATAAAAACGGAAGCAAACCGGTTTTGAAGGAGTTGGGAATTCAATATAAAGAGTATGCTGCCTGGCAAAAGAAAAAACTGGAAGAAGGAGTTTTTGCCCCTCATAAAGAGTATTGGACAAATAAGTTTTCGGATGAAAACAGCGTACTGGGCTTACCATCAAAAAAAACACGTCCAAATTTAATGGGACATTCGGGACATTGCCTGGGAGCTGGTATTCCTTCGTCTTTGGCAAATAAGCTTAAAAAAATATGCCAGGAACAGGACGCTACCCTTTTTATGGGATTACTGGCCAGCTGGAATATAATGCTGCATCGTTATACTTCTCAAAGAGATATTATAATAGGTTCTCCGGTATCAGGAAGATACCATACTGATTTAAGGGATCAGATAGGATTTTATGTCAATACAATACTTTTTAAAAACAGGGTAGATTCTCAAAAAAGCTTTGTAGGTTTTTTAAACAGCATTAAGGAATCAACATTAGAAGCTTATAACTATCAGGAATATCCTTTTGATGTTTTGCTGGAAGAATTACAAATAACCTCAAACACCAGCAGAAATAAATTATTCGATGTATTGCTTGTGCTTCAGGAATCAAGCTCTGTGAAATTTAACTTGTCTAAAGATGATGAGATAACGGATCGCGGAAACAGGCCTGCAAAATTAGACATTGAAATAATTTTCTATAATACAGATACAGAGTTATTCTTTGAAGTAATATACAATACAGAAGTGTATGAAAAAGAAATGGTGTCTAACCTGATCGCTCATTATATAAAATTATTGGAAAATCTACTGGCTGAACCTGAAAAAGAAATTGGAACTGTTGATTTTCTGGCAGAAGATGAGAAAAAGCAGATTTTAGAAGTATTTAACGGCACAAAAACGGATTATACGGAAAATCAGACGGTTATTAATCTGTTTAAGCAGCAGCTCAAAGAAAATCCGGATAATATAGCGGTTGTTTTTGAAGATAGTCAGTTGACATTTAGCGAATTAGATCAATTGTCAGGTCAGCTGGCGAACTATCTTTCGGCGAATTATGATTTACAATATAAGCCAATAATAGCGGTTAAGCAATACAGAAGCGAATGGATGCTGGTATCTATTCTGGCAATATTAAGAATGGGTAAAGCCTATGTACCGATTGATCCTGATTATCCGGAGAAAAGAATTGAGTACATAAAAGAGGACAGTAATTATGCCTTATGTATTGATGATAATGAGTTAAAAGCGTTTCAAAAATACCAAGATACTTATTCCGGTTCTTTTCAGGAACCTGTTGTAAATATCGATGATTTGGCCTATGTTATTTTTACCTCAGGATCAACAGGAATTCCAAAAGGAGTTATGAACAGTCATGCGGGATTATTTAACCGTCTGATGTGGATGAAAGAGGATTTAAATATCACCCAAAACGAAACGATATTACAAAAAACACCTTATACTTTTGACGTTTCTGTTTGGGAACTTATCATGCCTTTAGTTACCGGATGTAAATTGGTTTTTGCAAAACGAGATGGTCATAAAGATCCATTATACTTGCAGAACCTGATCGAAGAAAATCAGGTAAGCCTGCTGCATTTTGTACCTTCTATGCTTGGCGTGTTTCTTTTAGATGTTGAAACAGATAAATGCCGCTCTTTAAAACATGTTGTGTGCAGCGGTGAAAGTTTGCCTGTTGCTGTCGTAAAAGAGTTTAAAGAAAAACTTCCTCTGGTAAGAATCCATAATTACTATGGTCCAACCGAAGCTGCTATTGATGTAACTGCGATAGATCTTACGGAGCAAAATACAATGACCAGGGTATCAATTGGGGCGCCTGTGGCCAACACTTCTATATACATTACAAATGAAGAACTCAGGCTGCAGCCAATAGGTGTTGCAGGAGAACTTATTATTGGCGGTGTACAGGTATCGAAAGGTTACATGAACCGACCTGAATTAAATCTGGAAAAATTTATTGAAAGTCCGTTTAAAAAAGGAGAAAGACTTTACAGAACAGGAGATTTGGCCTGCTGGCTGCCTGATGGTACTATAGAATATATAGGAAGAATCGATAATCAGGTAAAAATAAGAGGAAACAGAGTTGAAATTGGGGAAATAGAATCTGTTTTGGAACAATCAGGCCTTGTAAAACAATGCGTTGTATTAATCAAAAAAGACAAATTTGAAAACCAGAATCTGATTGGTTATATTCTTGCAGATGAAAAATATAAGGAAAGTAATTTATTAGATTATTTAAGAGGAAATCTACCGGAATACATGATTCCTTCGCTCATTATTCCAGTATCGGAAATGCCAACAACCTCAAACGGAAAAGTAGACAGGGCAAAGCTTCCCGAGCCTGATTTCGGACAAATTTTAACCCAGGAATATATTGCTCCAAGAAACAAAACCGAACAAGCATTGGCTGCAGTTTGGGAATCTACATTGAAAATCGAAAAAATAGGAGTTTATGATAATTTCTTCCAGATGGGAGGAGATTCCATAGTTTCCATCCGATTAATCAGTGCAATAAACAAAGCATTGAACACAAGCCTTCGTGTAGATCAATTGTATAAAAACCAGTGTATTGCAGACTTAGCTATAGCAATTCAGGCAGAACAAGGGAATAATCTCGTTACTGAAAGATATTTAAAAACAAAAAAACATATTGAGGATCTTAGGGATACTGTTTTAGAAACAATTCCAAATCCAGAAGCAATACAAGAGGTATATCCTATGAGCGATATACAAAAAGGGATGGTGTTTTCTTCTGTAATGAATCCTGAAAAAGCAATTTACCACGATCAGTTTGTATACCAAATACCAAAGGTAGATATTGATTGCCTTAACAAATCGCTAACTCTCATGATAGAAAAACATGCTATATTGAGAACGGCTTTTGATTTGGAAACTTTTGAAGAACAATTTCAAATTGTCTATAAAACAATCCAGTTTCAAATCGATGTTCAGGATATTACAGTTATTGAAAATGATGCTCAGCAAAACAAGATAACAGAATACATTTTAAAAGAAAGAAGCCGTTCATTTGATTTCTCTAAAGCGCCTTTGTGGAGGTGTACGATTTTTAATCTGACCAAAACTACAGACATATTCCTGTTTCAGTTTCATCATTCTATTTTGGATGGCTGGAGTGTGGCGTCATTCAATACAGAATTATTTGAGATTTACGGAAAACTTCAAAAAGAAAATGATTACAAACCGGAAAAACTGGCTTATGATTACAAGGAATCTGTAATACAGGAAATCGCAGAAAAGGATAATGAGAAAAGTATCGCTTTCTGGAACCAGGAATTGTCTGATTATAAAAGACTGGCTATTTTTTCTGATATACTTTCACCGGATCATTACAGGAAAATATATGATACAGCACTTTTAAAAGAACTAAGAGAGAAAACAAAAAAAGACGGATTAACGCTTAAAACCGTTCTTTTTGGTTCATATGCCCTTGCGTTAAAAATGCTTACTTATGACGACGATATTGTATTGGGACTTGTATCTAACAACAGACCAATCGTTGAAGACGGGGATAAAATTCTGGGCTGTTTCCTGAATACACTTCCAATACGAATTAATTTCGAAAAGTATAAAACCACGTCATGGAATGAGTACTTCTCAGCTTTAGAACAAGAACAAATTAATCTGAAAGAGCACGAACGTCTGACATTATTTGAAATATCAAAAAATGCCGACGACCGCTCAAATAATGAGAATCCATTTTTTGATGTGATTTTTGATTATATAGATTTTCACGTATACGATGCCATTGCAAGCCAAAATACAGAGCATAGTTTTTCGAGCAATCAATCTTATGAAGCAACTAACACAGCATTAGATTTAACATTAAGCGCTACTGGCGGTGTATTGTCTTTCGATTACAGGTTAAGAAAAAAACTTACTGTTGATGTATCGCTGGAAAGACTGCATAAGTATGTAGAAAATATACTAAATCAATATCTTGATTCTTCTGATCGTCAAATGGATACAAGTTATATCCTTACGGAAGACGAGAGAACGTTATTGCTTCAGACAACGGATAAAACAGAAGGGACTACATATTCAGGAACATTTGTCGATGTTTTTAACGATCAGGTTGAAAAACATCCAGCCGATACAGCCCTGATTTTCGAAGGAAAAGTATTTACGTATCGTGAACTAAACCAGCTTGTCAATCAATTCTCAGGTTACCTGAAAAACAACCATAACGTACAGGAAAACGATCTTGTAGGGATTATGGTAGAAAGAAGCGAATGGCTGATTGTTTCTATATTGGCTGTAGTAAAACTGGGTGCAGCCTACATTCCAATAGATGGAAAGTTTCCGGAAAGCAGAAAACAATACATTAAAGAAGACAGTAATTACAAATTATGCATTGAGAACACGCACATTGAAGCGTTTATTCCGCAAAAGAACAATTACCCGGCTCACAATGTATCATCTAGAATAAGTCCGGATAATTTATTGTATATCATTTACACTTCGGGAACAACAGGTAATCCTAAAGGAGTTAAGGTAACACATGCTAATCTTGTTTCTTTTCTGGATAATTTCGAAACAAGATTTGCATTCTTTGGTCTTAAAAGGATCGGCGCAACTACGAATATCACTTTTGATATTTCAATTCTCGAAATCTTAGGAGCTTTAGGAACAGGTAAAGAATTGTATTTGTTTTCAAATGAAGACTTAATAGATCCGGATCGCCTGATGAATACTGTTGCTTCCAGCGATATTGAAATTATACAAATGACACCTTCCAGATTAATGCAGCTTTATGAAACCGGCATCGCTTTTCCAAATAATTTAAAATTATTGCTGGTAGGCGGAGAAGCGATGGATGAAGCCATGTATAACAGATTAAAAACAGAACATTTTGAATCAATAAATGTATACGGACCAACAGAAACCACTATTTGGTCAAGCTCATTAAATGTTAAAGAAAGTGAAGGACTAAGCATTGGTTCGCCACTATTAAATGAAAGTATTTACATAGTAGACAGCTATAATTATCTGCAGCCTCAGGGGGTAATTGGAGAAGTATGCATAAGTGGTTCCGGAGTTTCTAACGGGTATCTTAATAAAGATGATTTAACGGCTGAGAAATTTATCGACAATCCATTTAAGAAAGGAGAGAAATTATACAAAACCGGAGATTTAGGAAAGAAACTTTCAAACGGAAACATCGCTTTTCTGGGAAGAAAAGACGATCAGATAAAAATTAGAGGATATAGAATAGAATTAGGAGAAATAGAAAACGCATTGTTAAAAGATGCTGCTATAACATCAGCTTTGGTGCGTGCAGTCAAAGCAGAAGGAAAAGAGCTGGAATTGGTTGCGTATATAATTTCTCAAAAAGAAATCCATGTTCAGGACTTGAAAGTGTTTTTAAGAAAATACCTTTCTGAGCACATGATTCCTTTGCATATTATACAAATGGAAGCGTTTCCATTAACGATGAGCGGTAAAGTAGATCGTAAACAACTTCCGTTGCCAGAAGAAAAATCAATAGTGTCAGGAGTAAATTATACCGCTCCCCAAAATGATATTGAAAATAAACTAGTGACGATCTGGGGTACAATCCTGAATTTGAATGCAAATCAAATAGGAATAGACAATGCCTTTTTTGAATTAGGAGGTAATTCGATAACAATAATGAAATTGAGGAATGAAATAAGGAAAGAATTCAAAAAAGAAGTTTCGGTAGCTGCTTTGTTCCAAAATCCAACAATTCGTCTGCAGGTAGAATTTATCTTAGAAGAAAAGCAAAAGAACGTGATTTCAGATGAAGAAGTAAACACGTTAGGCACAAACTATAATCAAGACGGAAACCAGAATTCAGACATTGCGGTAATTGGTATGGCTGTAAAGATTCCCGGGGCAAATAACATTGATGATTTTTGGGAAAACCTTCAAAACGGGACAGAATCTATAAGTCATTTCAGCGAGGAAGAATTAAAAGCCACAGGAGTTTCAAAACTGCTGTTAAAGAATAAAAATTATGTCCGTGCCAATTCTTATATGGAAAACCGCGAATTTTTTGACGCTTCCTTTTTTGGGTATTTGCCAGACGAAGCTAAATTAATGGATCCGCAAACCCGTATTCTGCATGAAGTTGTCTGGACAGCTTTAGAAGATGCCGCTTGTGACCCGTTTCGTTATAAAGGACTAATAGGATTGTTTACCGGAGCAAGAACCAACGTTAATTGGCAGGCATTCAGTATGCTTACAAATAACAAAATTGACGAATATACGGCAGCCTACTTAAGAGATAAAGATTTTGCCTCGTCGCTGATAGCGCATAAACTTAATCTTAAGGGAGGAGTTAATGCTATTAATACGGCATGTTCAACCTCATTGGTAGCCATTCATCAGGCATGTACAAGTTTACTGTCTGGAAATTGTACTGTAGCCTTGGCCGGAGGAGTTTCTATTAATTCGATTAAAAAAGAAGGATACTTATATCAGGATGGAATGATTATGTCACAAGACGGACATAACAGAACATTTGACAGCAGCGCAAGCGGAACAGTAAATGGAGAAGGAGCTGGTGTAGTAGTCTTGAAAAAACTAAATGATGCTCTTAAAGATGGCGATAACATTATATCGATAATCAAAGGAAGCGCAATCAACAACGACGGTAACAGAAAAGTAGGTTTTACAGCACCAAGTGTTGACGGGCAAATAGAAGTAATCAAAATGGCTCAGAGACGAGCCGGGGTTCAGCCTGATGAAATTAGTTATGTTGAAGCACATGGTACAGCAACCAAATTGGGTGATCCTATTGAAGTAGAAGCGTTAAGCCAGATTTTTGGTTTTAGTGAAAACAAGTATTGTGCATTAGGTTCTGTAAAAAGTAATATTGGACATCTTGATGCCGCAGCCGGAATTGCAGGATTTATAAAAACAGCACTTTGTTTAAAAAATAAAAAACTGGTTTCATCATTGCATTTTAATGAGTTGAATCCGAATATCAATTTCGAAAATACCCCTTTTTACGTTAGCACGGCATTAAAATCTTGGGAATCTGAATCTTCAGTCTTAAAAGCAGGAGTAAGCTCATTTGGTATTGGCGGAACGAATGCCCATATTATTTTACAAGAACCTCCAGTGGTTAATAACAGCCAGAAGAAAAACAAGAATGATATAATTGTACTATCTGCAAAAACAGAAAAAACGCTGGACAATCAATTAAGTAATCTGGTTTCTTTTCTAAATAAAAATCAGGAAGTTTCTGTTGAAAACCTGTCATGGACGCTTCAAAAAGGAAGAAGCCAATTCGATTTCAGAGCGGCTGTAGTATGCGATGAAAGTGAAACTTTGGCAGATAAGATACAAAATATCAATAAGAAAAATATTCATAAGGCAAAAGCCAAATCTTCGCAGAAATTGGTATTTATGTATCCTGGTCAGGGAACTCAGTACATAAACATGGCTAAAGGTCTTTATGAAGATGAATTTATTTTCAGAAAAGAAATGGATTCCTGTCTGGATACTATGGAAAAAATAACCGGAGAATCCTATAAGAATGTATTATTCCCGGATTCAGAAGAAGGGAAAGATATAATCAACGAAACCAAATATGCGCAGCCCTTATTATTTTCAATTGAATATTCGTTAACACGTTTGCTTAACCATTACGGCGTAAAACCGGATATATTAATTGGACATAGTATTGGTGAATATGTGGCGGCCTGTATAAGCGGTGTTTTAGCATTAGAAGACGCACTTTCTTTAGTTATCCATAGAGGGAAAATTATTCAGCAACTGCCAAAAGGATCTATGTTAAGCGTTGACCTTTCTGCATCTAAAGTAACAGAATATCTAAGAAAAGGAGTAAGCATTGCAGCTGTAAATACTCCGGAGAGCTGTGTATTATCCGGAGAAGCTAACGCAATTTCAGAATTATATGATTATTTTGAACAGAACGGAATCAAATCTCAGAAACTGAAAACGTCACACGCATTTCACTCTGAAATGATGCTTCCGGTATTAAAAGAGTACTCTCAAAAAGTCTCAGGAATTACGATAGGAACGCCTTCTATTCAATATTATTCCAATCTTACCGGTAAGCAAATCGTGCCTTCTGATCTTGAGAATCCAGAATATTGGTCAGATCATATTTTAAAAACAGTGAATTTCTCCGCGGCTTTACAAGATATGATGCAGCAGGACAATCTGATTTTTATTGAAGTCGGGCCAGGAAAAACATTAAGCAATTTTGTTCGTCAGCACCAGCAAAAAGCAATTTCCATAAACGCTTTGAGACATCCAAAAGAAGAGGAAGAGGATAAAAAATATTTCGCATCCTGCATAGCAAAATTATGGACAAATGGAGTAAATATCGATTGGGATCTGTTTCACGCAGATGCAAAAAGACAAAAAATCTCCCTGCCAACGTATCCGTTTGAGAAAACAAAATACACTATTGGTGAGGATGTATATGAAATTGTTTCTAATAATGCGTTGATTCCAAAAATGGAAAAAAACGAAAACATCTCAGAATGGACGTATGAAGCTTCCTGGAAAAAAGTTAGATTAACTGCGGATGAAACAGTTATCGAAAATGATTTCAAGTACTTGTTCTTTGCAGATTCTTCCAACGTAACTTCAGAAGTAATTAAGAAAATCCAAGGCAGTCAAAACGTAATAAAGGTTTCTAAAGGAATAGAGTTTACAAAAGTATCTGATCAGGAATACAGTATAAATCCGGAATCTTATAATGATTATGCATTATTATTCCGTTCGCTGAAAGAGCAAGGATTTGTACCTAATAAAATTGGTCATTTTTGGAATGCATCAGTTTCCGAAGAAATCAATATCCTGAGTAAGGAATACGCAGCAATTACACTCAATGAAGGGTATTACAGCTTGCTGCATATAGCAAAAAGCATAGGTGAATTTTTTCCTTCAAAATCAATAGATGTAATGGTGGTATCTAGCGGCGTTTCTGCAGTTACTGCTTCAGAAGTGATAAACCCTGTTAAAGGTGCCATAATTGGAGTTGTCGCTACAATACCAAAGGAATACCTGAATGTAAATTGCAAACATGTAGATATTGACATCAGATCTGGTTTAGATAACCATCTCATTACAAATCTGTACCATGAGATTTATGAAGACAAGACTGTTAAATCGATAGCATTGAGAGGCCGTGACCGATGGGTAGAATTTTATGAAGCAGTAAAATACAATCCTGTAAAAAAAGAGCCAGTTTCAATCAAAAAAGATTCGGTTTATCTAATAACCGGAGGTATTGGAGGTATGGGATTTGTGTTTGGAAAATACCTGATAGAAAATTTCAATGCAAAATTAATTTTAGTTGGAAGAAAAGAAGAAACGGCAGAAGTAAGATCAAAACTAAAAGAATTTGGAGGTGAAGTACTTTATATTTCTGCTGATATTTCTCAAACGGAGAATTTAAGATCTAAAATAACGCAAGCCGAAGCAATTCTTGGGAATGTCCAGGGAGTGATTCACACTGCCGGAGTCATTGATTATGCGGGAATTATCCAAAACAGGGGTATTGAAGAAAATGAGAAAGTATTTGCACCAAAAGTATACGGTACTTTGGCTTTACATGAAATATTTAAAGATAAAAATCTTGATTTCATGATCTTATGCTCTTCTATTTCTTCTTATGCGGCTCCATTTGGAGAAGTTGGTTATACTTCTGCATGTATATTCCAAAATAAATTTGCGCAGCATTTCAGTAATACGGCAAAAGAAGTTATTAGTATAGGATGGGATACCTGGTCTGATACAGGTATGGCATTGGAGGCTGTAAAAAACATGTCGGCCCATGAAAAAGAACAAAGCTTAAACCATGGAATCAGCACTGAGGAAGGACTGGAAGTTTTTCACAGGCTAATTGCCAATACTGCATTAAGACAGACTGTTTCAGACTTTATTGTTTCTACCAGAAATATAGAAATGTTCAGTTTTGACTTTAACAATTACCTGAATTTTGGTAATGAAACAGAGACCGATGCAACCGCAGTATTAGAAGGTTTATTGGATTTTGACGAGTCAGTTACCCAGATAGAAAGAAGAATTTTAGAATTGTTTAGCAGCTTCTTTGGTAATACAGGAATTAGTTTAGATGATGATTTCTTCGAATTGGGAGGAGATTCTCTCAAGGCAATGTCATTTATAAATCAATTGAACAGAATTTTAAAAGTTGAAATTTCTCTTGTGGATTTCTTCAATAATTGTTCGGCAAGAGCATTGTCCTCATTTTTAGATAACCTTGATTCAATCGAGAAAAATGAGAAAACAAACAATGAGATTTTAATTTAAATAATCAATAAATATTCATAATCAAGAAATTGAAGTGTTGTGCTTATTGGTCTGATGATTTTTTCAGGCCAGCAGGTTTAACCCAATGTATTAATTCTCTTTAAATAATAATATAGTGGAAAAATTATTAGAAAAATTAAGAACTGAAAAAGTTTATATCTCTCTGGAGGGAGATAACCTGAAAATTAATTTCAACGGAGAAAAATTACCGGATGGTATTTTAGAGGAACTGAAAGCTAAAAAAGAAGCGTTAAAAAGTTACTTAAAAAATACGGCAGATCCTTCAAAATTTGATCAGATTCCAGTAGTGGAAAAAGCGGATAATTGTTATCGTCTTTCTTCTTCGCAAAAAAGATTATGGATTTTAAGCCAGCATGAAGATGCATCTAAATCGTATAACATGCCTTTTCATGTTGAATTAAAAGGGAATTACGATGTAAACAGTTTCAAAAAAGCGGTATCTGCAGTTATCGAAAGGCATGAATCCTTGCGAACTGTTTTTATAACAGATCAAAACAATGAAGTATGGCAAAAAATAGTACCTGTAGAAGACATCAATTTCAGTATTGATTATAGGGATTTCAGATTAGAAGCTGACATTAAAAGCGCTGTTGAGAATTATATCAATGAAGATTCTTTCAAACTCTTTGATTTGGAAAATGGACCGCTTTTAAGAGCAACGTTGCTTCAGGTTGGCGAAGCCGATTATGTTTTTTACTATAACATGCACCATATTATCAGCGATGCGTGGTCTTTACAGGTATTGGCAAATGACGTTTTTGCCTATTACAACGCTTTTAAAAACAGTACTGAAGAGGGATTAACGCCACTTAGAATTCAATACAAAGATTATTCGTCCTGGCAGCAAAATAGACTGGAAGAAGAGAATTTCCTAAAAGACAGATCTTTTTGGATGGAGAAGTTGTCCGGGGAAATTCCAACTATAAATCTCCCAAGCACTACGATAAGACCAAAGATTAAAACAAGTAAGGGTCAAAGCCTTGAAACATACCTTGATGCAAAAACAACGAAAAGCATAAAAGAGTTTGTACAGAAAAAAGGAGGCAGCCTATTTATGGGGCTTATAGCTGTTTTTAAAGTACTGATTTATAAATACACATCACAGGAAGATATTCTAATAGGGACATTATTGGCAGGACGCGATCATGTTGATTTGGAAAACCAAATTGGATTTTATGTAAACGCGTTGGCATTGCGAAATCAAATAGAGGCCGATGATAGTTTCATTAAATTCTATGATAAAATTAAAGAGTCTACTATTAATTCTTTTACACACAGAACCTATCCTTTTGACTTATTGATTGATGATTTGCAGCTAAAAAATGATCTCAGCAGAAATGTCCTGATCGATGTTTTATTTGTACTGCAAAATGCAAGTGAGAAAATTGAAAGTTACCAGATAAGTCAGGAACAGACAGAATCTTTTGCAGATAAAGGAAGTATTTTTTCAAGATTTGATTTGGAAATAAGCTTAAAAGAGATTGGAACGTGCCTGCACATGGAAATCAATTATAATTCTGATGTTTATCAAAGAGATATGATTGAGGCGATGATGCAACATTATAAACAATTGCTGGCTCTTTTTACAAACAATCCCGAAGAAACTATAGCCTCGTCTGATTACCTTACAGTTCAGGAAACCAAAGAACTTTTGTATGAGTTCAACAATACGAATACTGATAGAAACAGAACAGAAACTGTATTGGATTTGTTTAATAAACAAGTGCAAAATTCAGAAAACAAAACGGCTCTGATTTATAAAGACAAAAAGATTTCCTATAAAGAATTAAATCAGCTTTCACATCAATTTTCTAATTTTCTAAAGGCGAATTACGGTCTGGAAAAGAATGATTTGGTTGGAATAAAATTGCACAGAAGTGAATGGCTCGCAGTTGCTATTTTGGGAATCCTGAAATCCGGAGGCGCTTATTTGCCAATCGATCCAACATATCCAGAAGAAAAAATAGCGTATATCGAGAAAGACAGCAGTCTTAAATTGTGTATTGATGCTGGGGTAATTGAACAGTTTTTGGCGCAAAAAGACACGCTTCCTGACACAAATAATACCGTTGCCGTTACTCCTGAAACATTGGCGTATGTTATATATACTTCGGGATCTACGGGTTCTCCTAAAGGAGTTTCCATCACGCATTTCTCATTAGCCAATTATATCAGCTGGGGCGCGGGTCATTATTTTAATGAAGGTGATGAGGCTAGTTTCGGGCTCTTTACCTCTTTATCATTTGATTTAACAGTAACCAGTTTGTTTCTGCCTCTTATAAAAGGAGACAGCCTGCATATTTTTGATTCAGATGAGGACATTTCAGAACTGTTGACGCAATACTTAAAAGCTGATATAAAGGCGATAAAGCTAACACCGGCGCATATTACGATTATTGGCAGTTTGGGTCTGGATAGCATTTCTATCGAAAAGGCTATTGTTGGAGGAGACATACTCCATACTAGTCATGTGAAAATCCTAAAGAAATTAAATCCTAACATAAAAATATACAACGAATATGGACCAACTGAAGCAACTGTTGGATGTATCGTTCATGAAGTGGCTTTAGACGAGGAAAATGTACTCATTGGAAAACCAATAGCCAATATGGAAGCGTATGTTTTGGATAAAAAGATGGGTCTCGCTCCTAAAGGGGTTACAGGCGAATTGTTTATTGCAGGCGAAGGTTTAGCTCTGGGATATTTGAATAACGAGACTTTGACAGCCGAAAAATTTATTCCTCATCCTTTTAAACAAGATGAGAGAGTCTATGCAACTGGTGATCTTGCATTTTGGACAGCAGATGGAAATCTAAAATTTTTAGGAAGAAAAGACAATCAGGTAAAAGTTCAGGGATATCGTATAGAATTAGGAGAGGTTGAGCATACTTTACTTCAAAATGAAATGATAAAAGAAGTAGTAGTACTGGCTATTGAAAATGAATTTAAAGAAAAAGAATTGGTTGCTTATTTCACTTCCTCAAAGCAAGAAGATGAATCAGCATTACGAAATCACTTTAAAGGGCTTCAGCCGGAATATATGGTTCCTGCTAGTTTTATTCAATTGGATGAATTTCCATTAACATCCAATGGCAAAATAGATAAAAAACAATTGGCAGACAATCCGCTTGTTTCCAAGAAAGACACAGCATCTGCTAACCAGTCTCCTGCAAATGAAACCGAACAAAAAGTCATTGATATATGGCAAAAAGTTCTTAAAAGGGAAAATATAGGAGTTAACGATGACTTCTATTTGTTAGGAGGAAACAGCCTAAAATTGATCCGTCTTATAAACGAATATCACAATGAGTTTAATGTAAAATTGAAAATGAAGGATTTGTTTGCAAATCCGGTACTTCAGGATCAGGCAAAGATTTTAAGATCTTCTGTTCATGCAGATTATTTTGAAATAGAAAAAGCCAGCCCGGCAGAAAATTACCCGCTTTCAGAAGCACAAAAGACATTGTGGTATATCAGTCAGGTAAAAGAAAGATCGGTTGCCTATAACATTCCTGTTACAGTAGAATTAAAAGGCAGTTATGATGCAGATAAGTTTATAAAAGCCATTAATGCCGTTGTGGAACGTCATGAAATACTAAGAACTGTATTTAAAGAAAATGAAACCGGAGAAGGCAGACAATGGATTTTACCTGCTGATGAGGTGAATGTTCCTGTTGCCTACTTTGACTATAGAAACGAAACAGATAAAACGAACAAAGCATTACATTATATCGCAGAAGATTCCTATAATCCTTTCGATATAGAAAATGGACCTTTACTGAGAGCCGCTTTATTTCAAATAGAAGAAGAGCATTATCTGTTTTACTACAACATGTTCCATATCATAAGTGATGAGGTTTCCATGAATGTATTAAAAAGAGATGTGCTGGCCTTTTACACTTCTTATATTGAAAATACAACGCCTGATTTACCCGTTCTGAACATCCAATATAAAGATTATGCGGTTTGGCAATTGCAATCCGAAAATGGTCCTAAATTCATAGAAGATAAAAATTACTGGAAAGATAAACTTTCGGGAAATCTGCCTTTACTGAATTTACCGTCACAAAACACCAGACCTGCTGTAAAAAACTATAACGGATATAATCTGGGGACTTATATTGCTGCCGAAACCAGTGCTAAACTTAAAGAGTTCTGTAACAATCAAGGAGGAAGTTTGTTTATGGGGGCATTAACAGCCTGGTATATCCTGTTTTACAAATACACGAACGCAAACGACATTATTATTGGCACTCCGGTAGCAGGCAGAGCGCATTTAGACCTTAAAGACCAAATTGGATGTTACATTAACAATATAGCGTTAAGACAGCAGATACAGCCTGATAATGATTTTATCTCTTTGTTTAAAGAAGTAAAACAATCAACAATCAACAATTACGAACATCAATTATATCCTTTTTATAGAATTGTTGAGGATTTACAGTTAAAAAACGATTTGGGAAGAAACCAAATTTTCGATGTTATGTTCTCTTTCCATATCGCTGATGAAAACCAAAAACTGGAAGGGATAAAATATACAGACAAGATTATAGATTACGGGGCAGCCAAATCAAAACTGGACATCTTGATTAATTTCTATGAATACGGAGAGCTCCTGTATTTTGATATTAATTTCAATACGGATATCTACACCAAAAAGGCAATAGAAGAAGTAATGGGCAGCTATAAAATGATACTCAGTAAACTTCTGGAAAATCCCACAGAAAGTATTGCCGGTCTTGATTATAAATCAGAAATGGCAAAAGAGAAAAACCTTAAAAACCTCAATAAACTTAGACTTTTAAAACAAATTTAATAAGCAGCTTACGCAACAGTATAATAAAATCTAAAAAGATATACTTAAAAAATTGAAACCATGGAAAACAAATTGCAAAATTTTGAAAACACGTTAGAAAAAGATCACTTTACTAATCAACAAACAGAAACTTTTATTTTAAACGATAAACTGGGGTTTCCAAAAGTAATTAAGCGAAAAGAAGAAACTATTGAATTATCAGATTTGATAAATGAAAATAGAGAGCAATACGAAGATGACTTAAGAAAATATGGAGCCATCTTAGCCAGAGGGTTTAATATTGATACTGTAGAAAAATTCAAAAATGTAACACAAGGATTTCAAAATGAATCGCTTGCCTACACACTGAGATCATCCCCGCGTTATGAAATAACCGAAAATGTTTATGTTTCTACAACCTATCCTGAAGATGAAAGCATCAATATGCACAGTGAAAGTTCTTATGCGCCAAGTCATCCTTCAAAAATAATTTTCTGCTGTATTATTCCTGCTCATTACAGAGGAGAAACGCCTATTGCAGATAACAGACTGATTGTTAAAAACATTAGAGAGGACATTTTAGAAAAGTTCAAGACTACAGGGGTTATTTACAAAAGAAATCTAACAGGTCTTTTAGGAATGTCATGGGAGGAGGTTTTCCAGACTTCTGATAAAAAGGCAGTGGAAGAAGATTGTATCAACAACGGAATGGATTTTAAATGGATCACTGATACGCATTTAGAATTAAGCTGGAAGAAAAAAGCAATCTGGGAGCATCCTGTAACAGGCGAATTAGTATGGTTTAACCACGCAATGTTTTTCAACAAATATTCTTTCAGCGAAGACTTGCTGGATTTTATAAGCTCTGATGATGAACTTCCAAACAACACCTATTACGGAGATGGAAGCGAAATTTCTAAGGAAGAAATTGAAAACATAAAAGAAGCGTACCAAAAGGCAATTGTAGAATTCCCTTGGGAAAAAGGAGATGTGCTTTTTCTGGACAATATGTTAATGTCACACGGACGTAATCCATATAAAGGAGACAGAAAAATAATCGTATCCATATCTTAAAACAAGTTTAGATCAGGAATATTTTTATTTAAAGTCATTTTCCCGTTTTAAAAAACTAAAGCGCAGAACCTCTATTTACATCATTACTGCTGAGGCAGCAACATATCTCAATAAATAATAATCAAGCATCTAAATTATGAGTTCAAATATTATAGAAAGCACTCTTTCAATACCTATTTCTTATAATCAAAAGAAAATACTAAAGACAACTAATAACGATTTAAATAATTTTTACAGCCAATTAACAATTGATTTTGATAAGGATATATCTTCTGAGGAATTGCTTTTGGCAATTAAGGCAGTCATAAAAAAACATGAAGTTCTGTCTTTAAGATTAAAAAAAGAAGGAAATGAAGACGACTCTCTTCAGGTTTCTTTAAGCACTGCTACTATAGTATTGGAGGAATCTGACTGGAAAGAAGATAGTGAGTATCCAGTGAACCATAATTATGATGCTTCAATTGATGCACCTATTCGTTTTTATGTTTTGAAAAAATCAGGAAAAATCAAATCATTGCTCATTAGATATTATGCGATATGGGGTGACACTTACAGCAGTTTGTTGTTTTGTGAAGAACTGGGAAAAGCGGTTGAAAACCTGCAGGAATATGAATCAAACCAGCAGGAAAGAATAGTGTATTCTGATTACTGTGAATGGAACAGCACTTTAGTTTCAGAATCAGATGAAGAGGCAGTCAATTTCTGGAATTCTTACCATCCCCAGATAGACAATAAAATAGTTCCATTTTGCGAACCATCACAAAATGGTTTTAGTCCAAAACGCAAAACGATCGCTGTTATTGCCAATGACAATTATAAAACAGCCCAGGCTTTATGCGAAAAACAAGGGATTACCTGGCCGGATTTCCTGCTGCTTAATTTTATAACTTATTTGCAGTTATTTACAGAAAACGAGATAACCGTTGGATATTATCCGTTAAAAAGAAATTATGCTGATTTGGATTATACACTGGGTTCAATCAACAGATTGATTCCATTAAACAGCAGACATTTTTTGGGAGAATCAGCCCGGGAAAAAGCCGATTACTTAAGAAATGAACTGGAAAGAGTAAATCTTTGGTCGGATTATTTTCTGTTGAATACAGAACAAAATAAAAAACAATCCGAACAGGTTTTTCATGCCTGCTTTGAATTTATCGACATTCAGGAAGTTTTTTCAAAGAGAGGTTTTAAAATTTCGGACACTTACGCGGTACAAGACCAGTTTGAAATTAAACTAAGCTGCGTTGATTATGGAGACAAGCTTTCTGTTGAATTGTATTATGACGCTGAAAAATTTTCACCGGAAACCATACACATTCTTTCTTCACAATTGAATGCTTGGTTTGGTGAAACAGCTATTATGGATGAAAATAAATCCATATTGAGTTACGATGAAATTGCCTTTATAAACAAATCAAACGACACAGAGAAAACGTTTTTAAAGTCAGCGAGCCTTATAGAATTATTTAAAAATCAGGCTTTGCAATCGCCTGAAAATATTGCCTTGATAGAAGGGGAATCTAGAATAACCTATAAAGAACTTGATACTAAAGCAAATCAGTTTGCTCATTATCTTATAAATACGCATAGTGTTAAGAAAGGGGACGCGATATGTATATTAACGGAGCCTTCTGAAAATTTTATAGTGAGTGTGCTCGGGATTCTTAAAGCAGGGGCTTATTATGTTCCAATAGATCATAACTACCCTGAAGAAAGAATGCAGTTTATATTAAAAGACAGTAAAACAAAACTTTTAATAACAAATAAGGAATATAACAACTCTGATTTTCAGGACGTAGTATTATGTAATCCTTCAACAGAAGAAATTTATACCGGAGATGCAAGTCCAATAACTTTGGTATCAAATCCGGATGATATTGTGTATTGCATTTATACATCTGGTTCTACTGGAAATCCGAAAGGATGTTTCATTACGCAAAAAAACATACTGAATTATATTTTATGGGCAAACGAATACTATTTTGAGGATGATAATGTTGGGAATTGGGCGTTAATTACCTCTGTGTCTTTCGACTTGACCGTTACGTCTATTTTTACCAGCCTTACCAGAGGAAAGAAAATATGGATTGGGAATGCCAAAAAAGACATAGCGGAATTATTAAAAGAAAGTTTCAATAATCCTGAAATAGATACTTTAAAAATTACTCCATCACATGTTTCTCTTTTGAAAGAGCTGGACATAAAATCAACCGCTATTAAGATAGTAATCTGCGGAGGGGAACATCTTACAAAAAATCAGATTAAAATCCTGAAAGACATCAATAGTGAGATTAAAATTTACAACGAATACGGTCCAACAGAAGCTACTGTAGGATGTGTTGTTAAAGAAGTTACTACAGAAGAAACCAGCGTACTGATT
>Ga0247813_10000509_pt1 | contig 35809 bp, 31 predicted proteins | sample UWRJL169409C1_FD_180719 | JGI IMG/M metagenome (GOLD analysis project Ga0247813, IMG submission 180719) | Plant litter microbial communities from Arlington Agricultural Research Station in Wisconsin, United States - UWRJ-L169-409C-1 | ecosystem: Environmental > Terrestrial > Plant litter >... | reverse complement strand
GTCAGCCACGCTGATCCCCGGCCAGTCGGCCACGTTCACCGCCGATTACACCGTCACCCAGGCGGACGTCGATGGAGGCGTTCTGACGAACACGGCAACCGCTGGTGGCACCCCGCCTCCGGGAACCGAGCTACCTCCGGTGCCGCCCTCGACGGTGGAGATCCCCTCGGCCCCGACCCCGGCGCTAACGGTCGTGAAGTCTGTCGACCCGGCCGGCCAGGACTCCTATGAGGTGGGCCAGGAGCTGACCTACTCGTTCCTGGTCACCAACACCGGCAACGTCACCCTGACTGACGTCACGGTCAACGAGGGCGAGTTCGATGGCACCGGCGAACTGGGAGCGATCACGCCAGCCGCAGTCGAGACCCTCGCTGCCGGCGAGTCGGCCACCTTCACCGCGACCTACACACTGACCCAGGCCGACATCGACCGAGGGAGCACGACCAACACCGCAACGGCCACGGGCGTTCCGCCCACCGGTCCGCCGATCGAGTCACCGCCCTCAACGGTCGAAATCCCCTCGGCCCCGACCCCGGCACTAACAGTCGTGAAGTCCGCAGACCTCACGGAGATCACCGCCGCTGGCCAGGTCGTGAGGTACTCGTTCGTCGTCACGAACACCGGCAACGTCACCGTGACCGACGCGGCGCCCGTCGAGACGGAGTTCTCGGGCACTGGCGACCTGGGGGCCATCACTCCTGAGTCAGCCACGCTGATCCCCGGCCAGTCGGCCACGTTCACCGCCGATTACACCGTCACCCAGGCGGACGTCGATGGAGGCGTTCTGACGAACACGGCAACGGCCACGGGCGTCCCGCCCACCGGTCCGCCGATCGAGTCACCGCCCTCAACGGTCGAAATCCCCTCGGCCCCGACCCCGGCACTAACAGTCGTGAAGTCCGCGGACCTCACAGAAATAGCCGCCGCTGGCCAGGTCGTGAGGTACTCGTTCGTCGTCACGAACACCGGCAACGTCACCGTGACCGACGCGGCCCCAGTCGAGACGGAGTTCTCCGGCACTGGCGACCTGGGGGCCGTCAGCCCCGCGTCGGCGGCGCTGGCCCCGGGGGAATCGCAGACGTTCACCGCGCAGTACACGGTGACCACTGCGGACATGGCGGGCCCCGGCCTGACCAACACGGCCACGGCGACGGGTACCCCGCCGCCCGGTTCCGAGCTCCCGCCGGTGCCTTCGTCGACGGTCACCGTGCCCGTCGTGCCCGCGTCGGGACTCATCCCGGGGCTACCGGTGACGGGTAGCGCGCTCGTCGGTGTTGCAGGCATCGCCTTCCTGCTTGTTCTGCTCGGAGTCGGGGTCCTGCGAACTGCAGGTCGCCGCGAGGAGCCCTAGCCTTCTACGGTCCGCCCGCTGGTACCCCGGTATCAGCGGGCGAACCACTGTTGGCTGCGTCAGCGATGAACCACATACGAGGCACAGGTCGACAGCGACACCCTGTCCACTAATGCCTCGCATCTCATGGGTTGCAAGGCGTCTCATCAATCGACTGGATCGACGAACAGCTGTGCCCGGAGAGCGGGCGACAACCGCGCCGGGCGGAACCGACCGTCAAGGCTCATCGTGGACGAACCGTCGCTGCCCCTCGTTCATCTGAACGGCAGTCACGACGGACGGGTCGTCGTCTGCTGCGAGCATCTCCACCACGTCGTCCGGCAAGGTGTCCTCCCCCGCCAGGTACCAGCGGGCGATCGCTGAACCTTCTGTCGCCCTGCGTCGAGCGCACTGGGGATCAGGGGCGAGTCCCTCGGCTCGCGCGTCAGCTCGCTCGACCGCCAGCTGCATCATCGCCGGGATGCGGTGGGCCCCGTGCCAACTCTGAGGAGAGAGGCTCACAGAGATCTCAACATCGCCGGCGAACCACCTGCTCCAGCTCCACACAGGCTCCGCTCGACGTAACGGCCCCACCTGCCCCGAATTCAGCAAGGCGTGCAACGACTCCGTCCATCGCTCCTGCTGCACGTCGCTGCCGCGGACGAAGATCGACAGCGAGGGAGGATGGCACGCAGACTCGACAGACCACGACGGATCGGCCACGTACGACCACGCGCCGCTCCCACGACCTCGGGCCCACCCCGCATCCGACAGGACGAGCGCCATGCTCTCCACCGAGTCGAGCACCTCTGACTGCGCAGCGCGTTGCAGCAGCTCGACCACCCCGGACGGGAGCCGCAGCAGGGCGCACTCCTCACTCATCGCCAGTCCCCCATGGCCTGAACCTATCGCCCGACCGGGACGCTGGCAGATGGAGCTCGTGCCGACACACCGCCGAGGCGCTCACATGAGCGCACTCACGACCAGAATCCCGACACCCGCCACCGCCTCGCATCCCTAGAGTTACGAGACGTCTCGTCCGAACGGCGCACGTCGACCACGCTTGGCTGGCCGGCAAGTCTCGCAACTATGTCTCGCATCCATCGACTAGATTCAATGTCGCCAACATTGGTTGCGAGACACATTCGAAGTCACTATGGGTAAGTTGATTGGCTACGCGCGGGTATCGACCAGAAACCAGTCGGCCGACCGTCAGGTCGACGATCTCCTCAGCGCCGGCGTCCGGCGCGACGACCTCTACGTCGACCACGGGGTCTCGGGTGCTCGAGCACGCCGGCCGCAGTTCGACCTCGGAGGCGCCAACGTCGACACATCCTCCCCCACCGGCTCCATGGTCTTCACCGTCATGGCCGCACTGGCCCAGATGGAGCTCGAGATCAAGCGCGAACGCATCACCGATTCCGTCACCAAACGCCGTTCTGCAGGCGGCGATCTCGGCGGCCGCCGCCCTGTCTTCACCGACAGTCAGATCCGCAACGCACAACGACTTGTCGAAGCCGGCGAGCCCGCCAGCCAGGTCGCACGCGACCTCGGAATGTCCAGGGCCACCCTCTATCGACGCATCGCCACTCTCAGTTAGCAGCGCTTCCACGTCGCTTCTCCGAAGCGGGTGAAACCTAGCGCGCCCACTCTCAGGACCTTGTGTATGGGCTGGTCACAGTCTTGGTTTCGGTTCAGCGGGGGCGCTGCGGGGAATGAGCAGGACCCTCGTCGCCTGCGCGGCGATGCGGTCGCACTGGCCCCTTCCCTCGAGCCGCACGGCTCGTGATCGGAGAGTTTCGATGATGCGCGCTTTGTCCACTCGTGCTCGGCGGTCCATCGCCATCGCCACCACGATGATCGGCATGATGAGCCTGGGAGCGTCGGCCGCTTCTGCTGAGGCCCCTTCGCCGCTCGATGACGCACCACCTTCGGCTGAAGACATCGTTTCCCCGGAGGAGATCCACTCTGTGGAGACCGGGGATATTCTCAGCTTCGAGAATCCGGACGCGTCGCCTGCAGAGGCCGGCCTTGGCGCCGAGGGTGAGGGTGAGGCAATCGTCTTGCGGGCCTCCGGCTACACCATCGCTTGTACGCCCGATGCGCAGAACCCCCACGTCTCAGAGGGTGCACGCAAGAAGGGCGAGATCTACGTCATCTACAAGACCGTCGTCACGTGCACCGGAACTGGGAATCCTCCGGCCACGGCGACGATCCGTGTCCGGGGCGGCCTCATGTGGGACAGCGCCAAGTTCGCTGGCGATACCAGCAACGGCATCAAGTGGTCGTCTCTGCGGTCGAGCGAGGAGACGCGGACGGTCAAGGTGAACGGCTCCAAGAACACCTTCTACACCCCGAAGAGCGGCCTGGGGGGGACCTTCACCGGCCACTACCAGGGCTCGTCGACGGTCGAGATCATCACACCGACCGGCTTCAAGGTGGGCTCAGACCTCTCCGGAACGGTGTTCTGCAAGCCGACGACGAAGACTGCAGTCTGCTCTTAACCGTCCAACTCGTCCATCACGTCCTCAGGGGGCGGAGTCAACCACATCAAGGTGACTCCGTCCCCTGAACTGTGATCGAACCTCGCCGCCAGCGAGTAACCCCCCTCTCTAGAGTGCTCGACAGCCCATGCCCGCGCCTCCTCCGCTGAGCACCCATCGACATTGAAGGTGCTCACTCGACGACCCGGGTGGACCACCGCCACCCGGTACCCGTCCGCCTGCATCTCAACCTGAGCATCGCGCTCATCCACCTGAGAAGTCTCCATTTCCAGAGCGTATCTCGCCGACAGCCACACACACAGAGCCGGTATGTCTCCCCGCCCCTGACTCCGATCCGGGTCGCCGCTTCGGCCTCACCAAGAGCCAACTGCCCTACGCATAAGGTCTCACCGATACCGGTGCGCAGACAGCGCGCAGCCAGGCGCACCGTCGGGCGAGTGTGGGTCCCGTCGTGCCCCTGTGGGCGGGTGGAGCCGCGAAGCGTCGGAGCTCGGGCCGTCCCCAGGTGTGCGAGGGGCGACACCCCCTCCCCCATACGCACCAGAAACGCCTGGTGCCGGGTTTCGGGTCGACGAGGTTTCGGGGGCAGGTTTCGGTGCGGTCGTGATCGGCGTGTCGCGCTCAGCTTGGACCTGCCGCGACCTCACCCGAAAACGATCGTTTTCGGGGCACACGAGCAGGGTGGGCGTCGGGAGCCGCGACGGAATTCCTCGCACCCCGCTGCTGGCTCGCTGGTCTGCGGGTCCGCGGGTCTGGGATCATGGCGCGCATGCCATCCTCTGCACCTCGACCTCAGTTTCAGCTGTCAGGACGGCCGTGCGCGAGAACCACATGACAGTCGAAGAGCTCGCAGCGGACGGAATCACTGCCGAGTCTCTGCCGGGCATGCTGCGTGGGTCTGGGCGCGGCTGGGTCGCCGAGCTGGAGGGGCAGGTCGTCGGCTTCGTGATGGTCGACGCCGAGGAGGCAACGGTCTTCGCGTTGTTCGTCCGACCGGACTTCGAGGGCCAGGGCTTGGGACGTGCGTTGCTCGAGACGGCGGAGCGCTGGCTTGCCGAGCAGGGTGTCTCTGAGACCTGGCTCGTCACGGACCGCGATCGAGACGTCCGGGCGAACGGCTTCTACCGCCACCTCGGATGGCAGGACGACGGCGTCCAGGAAGACGGCCAGGTGCGGTTCGTCAAAAAGCACTGAGCCCCTAGGGGTGTCAGCCTTTGAGGTCTATAAGGTCGAGCTCCCCGCTGGCGCAAGCACCGAACCCCATGACCACCTCTCCGACGAAGTCGAAGACGTCTACGCGATCGTGCGCGGATCAGGCTGGCTTGTCGTCGACGAGCAGCACACCGCCCTCACCGTGGGCCACTTCGTCGCCGTGACCAAGGAGTCGACGCGCTACGTCATCGCCGGTGAGAACGGCTGCGACCTCGTCGCCATCTGCGCCTAGACCAGGCTCGCCGGCAACGATCATTCTCGGTGGTGGGGCAGACAGCTCGTGGACGTGGCCACCAGACACAGGGCTGTCCGGACACCGTTTCTGGGGGGTCGCTCTCATGCTGGTTCTGGCTGCCCGAAACCCAAGGGGGCTGTTGGCGTCGCCAGGTTCGAGGTTCTGGTGAATCCAGACCGTGTCCTTCGGTTAGAGAGTGTGGTCAGAAGCGACCTGACTTCCAATCGCTGCAGACAGGATCACCGCAGGGTGGGCGACTGCCAAGTAGAGCCCCGGTACTCCCGGAGCTGGTCCTACCAGTGGCCGGCCACCGGTGGGCATGGGGCGGTCGGCGATGACGGCTTGCTTCAGGCGCAGCTCATTGGCGCCATAGAGGTGTGATTGGAGTGCTTCGAGGGTGGTCGAAGCGATCTCGGCCGGGTCACCGGAGAAGCCAAGTGGGACGTCCTCAGCTGCCAGGAGCGTGTTGTCGTCGAGCTGGCGGACCTCGAAGTCAGGGGTGGAAAGGATGCTGCGTACCAGGGGGCGAGGCGTGGAGAACGTGAGCAGACAGCACGGCGACGCAGCAACGTCGACATGTACGCCAGCCATCTGAGCAAGCCTGGTGGACCCGGTTCCGGCCGCGAGGACCACACTCTCTGCCGTGATCTCTCCGTGGTCTGTCAGGACACCCCGGACTCGATCGTCGTCTGTTAGCAGAGCGATGACTTGGGTTGGCGCCCGGAAAACCGCGCCGGACTGCTGAGCGCTCTGCAGTAGTGACCGTGTGTATGCCACCGGATCAACACCGAGGTCATCAGGAGCGAAGGCCGCAGTTGAGGGAACCTGGACAAGCGCCGGCTCACGCACGGATAGTTCGGGACCGCTGAGGTGCTCCATCCGATGACCGGCGTCCTGGTGTGCTGCCACGAACCTGTTCGTCGCGGAGTCGTCCTCTTCCCAGGTGATGGCACCACATCGACGGAGCCCGATCGGGGCGGAGATCTCGGTGACGACACGGTCGAACTCAGCCATGGCGCGAGCTCGCAGCGGCTCTGTGTGCACATCAGCGGAGCTCTTGGCCAAACCGACCCATGCGAACGACGCCCCTGTGACACCGCCAGCCGGATACCCACTGTCGAGGACCACGACCTCGTGCCCTGCACGGACCAGATGATGGGCGACCGAAGCGCCGACGACCCCAGCCCCCCACCACGACTATGCGACGGCTCGTAGCAGTGCGACTTGTGTACATGGTCGTCCAGGGTACATATCGAGAGCGCTCCACTGCCTTTCGCTGGAGAGTGTCGGAGGGTCCCCGCCCATCGCAATCACCTCAGGCGGGACCCGCTGATCGCGACGAAGAGGCGGCATCGGACGGTGGTTCTGCAGGTAACGGCCGCACCGAAACTTCCCCCCATGGGCGGCCCACCAGAAACGGTGACCGATTCAAAACCCCGTTTCGGGCGGGCACCGATTCTGGTGCGCCTCGTCGACGTCCGCCACTCACCCCACCGGAAACGATCGTTTTCGGTGACTGTGCATCGAGGTTGCTGACCGAGTCGACTGCGTCGAGGATCGACCTCTTGTAGCATGCACGGATCACCGCAGCTTCACGGGTGAGGCGCGGGTTCTGGCAGGGTGGGGATGGCGAGAGCGTCGACCAGTTCGCGGTAGAGCGGATCGGTGGCCAGAAGGTCTTGGTGGGTTCCTGATGCTCGGACGTGCCCGGCTTCCATGAGGTAGATCCGGTCGGCGTCGACCACCGTGGAGAGGCGGTGTGCGATGGTCACGACGCTGCCGTGGAGGGCAACCTCGCGGATCACGCGCTGGACTGCGACTTCGGTGAGCCCGTCGAGCTGGGCTGTAGCTTCGTCCAGCAGGAGCACCTCGGGCTGGTGCACCACTGCTCGCGCGAGGGCGATCCGCTGGCGCTCACCGCCGGAGAGTGATGTGCCCGAGACGGGCTCGTCGAGCTGTCCGGGCAACGAACGCACCTTGTCTTCGAGGAACACGGCGCGCAGCGCCGCCCAGACTTCCTCGTCGTCTGCCTGGGGGTAGCGGTAGGCGACGTTCTCCCGGACCGTTCCCGGCAGCAGTGGTGTCTCTTGCTCGACGTAGGTGATGCGGGACCGGACCGCATCGATGCTCAGATCGGCGTAGGAGACCCCGTCCATCGTGATGGTGCCCGCACCGGGCTCGGTGAACCGCAGCAGCGACGAGAACACGGATGTCTTGCCAGCTCCTGAGGGGCCGACGATCGCTGTGTGACCGTGCCTGGGGAAGCTGAGGGTGACGGCGTCCAGAGCGGGCCGCTTCGACGCGGGGTAGGTCACGGTCACGTCCTGGAGACGGATCTCCGCGCCGGTCGTCCCGTGGTGGGGGAACGAGCCTCCGTGGGAGGTGTCTTCGGTCTCGATCTCCTCGACCTCCTGGATGCGGGTGGCAGCGGCGAGCCCCGACTGCAGCGTGCTGAACGTCGTGGTCAGCTGGGTGACCGGTTCTACGAGCTGGAAGGCGTACAGCAAGAAGGCGATCAAGGTCGGCACGGTCAGGTCCCCCTCGCCGACTCTCCAGGCTCCGATCGCCAGGATCGCGATGATCGCCAGCTGGATGCCGCCGCCGGCGATGCTCCACGCCCCGGCTTCGATGACCGCAGCCCGCACGCCGTGACGCTCGGCGTCCCTGGCTTGAGCCAGGACTCGCTCGCTCTCGCGCCCTTCCGCGCGGCTGGCTTTGACGGTCCGCAGCGCCCGGACCCCGCCCTCGAGGAGCCCACCGAGGCGGCCCACTGCTTGCTGGGCGCGGTGCTGAGCAGCGCCGATGCGCGGCATCAGGACGGCCATGACGATACCGATGAGGACCAGCGCGATGATCGTGCTCAGCAGCAGCGGGACATCGAGCACAGCCATCAAGACGATGGCCCCCACGAGCGCCACGGTGCCGTTGACCAGGTCGACCAGACTGGAGGACGCGGCCTCGCGCAGCAGAACGGTGTCGGAGGTGACTCGGCTGACCAGCTCGCCGGGTGAGTGGCGTTGCACGTCGCCAACCGATCCTTGGAAGAAGCGTTGGACCAATGACTGTCGGGCACTCAGCACGATGCGCTCGGCCAGACGACCCAGGAGCAGCCACTGGGCGAAGCCGCTGACTCCCCCAAGGACCACGAGACCGAGCAGCAATCCGACAGGTTTGGCCAGTGAAGAATCCGCCCCGAGGGAGTCGAGCACAGCCTTGGTCGCCATAGGGGTCGCCAGGGACGCCGCTGTGGCCCCGAGGCCCAGGAACAGGCTGAGCAGGAGCGTGCGCCGGTGAGGGCGCACCAACGCCAAGAGGACCCTCACCTTCGACCACCGCCGCTGGGACGTGATGGGCTCGCCCGTTCGGTCGAAGTTCATCGTCATGTCTTCCTCTTCGTCGCTCTCTAGGTTGCTTGTGCCAGCGCAGCCGAGGTCTCCCGTTCGGCCAGGTCGCTCTCGTGGCCTCGTCCGCCACCTCGCAGCCGGCCCTGCGCAGGCTGGCCGACATGCGTCGACCAGCCTTCCCGCCCGGTGCGGTGACCAGGATCAGAGTGGTCGTGCTCGGCGGCCGAGATCGAGGCTGGGCAGCCTCGACGTCGCCGAGGCGCGCGGACGGCAAACCGAAAACGATCGGCTTCAGCGCGCTGGAGAGTTCCTCCAGCTTCGGCGGGTTGCGCAGGGTTCTAGCGCACCCCTACCTCCATAACTATACCTTCTAGATGGTACAGTTACGCCGTGACCAAGACCAACCATGCGCCATCGACAGCACCGACCTCGACCTCCCGGCAGCGCTGGATGCTGCTTGTCACAGTGAGCGCAGGGCTGCTGCTGATCACCCTCGACAACTCGATCCTCTACACCGCGCTGCCGACCTTGACCGCAGAGATCGGTGCTTCCCCGTCGCAGGGCCTGTGGATCATCAACGCCTATCCGCTGGTCATGGCAGGCCTGCTGCTGGGAGCCGGGACGCTCGGTGACCGGGTGGGTCACCAGCGGATGTTCCTCATCGGACTGGTCATCTTCGCCGCGGCTTCTCTGGTCGCGGCCTTCGCGCCCAACCCTGGCGTTCTCATCGCCGGCCGCGCGCTGCTGGCCGTGGGAGCGGCGTCGATGATGCCTGCGACGCTCGCCCTCATCCGCATGGCCTTCACGGTCGAGCGTGAGCGCAACATCGCGATCGCAGTGTGGGGCAGCATCGCGCTGGTCGGCAGCGCCCTCGGGCCGATCGTGGGAGGTGCGCTCCTGGAGCACTTCTGGTGGGGCTCGGTGTTCCTCGTCAACGTCCCGGTCGCGATCGTCGCGTTGCTCGTCATGCTCAAGGTCGCACCGCGCAACGACCCCGACCCTTCGAAGTCCTGGGACCTGATCTCCTCGGTCCAGGTGATGGTCGCGATGGTCGGTCTGGTCCTGGCGCTCAAGGAGGTCACCAAGCCCGGCCCGTCCTGGCCCGTCGTGCTCGCTGCCCTCGTGGCAGCCGCTATCGGTGCGGCGACCTTCACCCGCCGCCAGACCCGACTGGACCAGCCCCTGCTCGACTTCTCGATCTTCCGCACCAAGGCCTTCTCCGCCGGGATCCTCGCCGCCGCATTCGCCATGTTCGCCTCGGGAGGCATCCAGCTCGTCACCAGCCAGCGATTTCAGCTGGTGGAAGGTCTCAGCCCACTCGAGGCCGGTGCGCTGGTCGCGGCCGTAGCAGTCGGCGCGCTGCCGACCGGGTTGCTCGGGGGCGCGTTCTTGCACGTCGTGGGCCTCAGGACCCTCATCGGTGGCGGGCTGGCCCTCAGCGCCGCCGGGGTGGTGGTGACTGTCTCGACCTTCCAGTCCGGCCTGGGATGGATGATCACCGGTCTCGTGCTGACCGGCATGGGACTCGGTGCGTCCATGTCGGTCGCCTCGACCGCGATCGTCGGCAACGTGCCGCCCCGCCGCGCCGGGATGGCCTCGTCGCTGGAAGAGGTGTCCTACGAGTTCGGCAGCCTCACTGCCGTCGCGCTCCTCGGGTCGATGCTCACCGCGATCTACACCAGCACCATCGCCCTGCCACCAGGAGCCCCCGCAGAAGCCGGGAAGTCCATCTCCGGCGCGCTGAGCTCGGGCGCTTCCGAACCTGGCATCCTGGAGGCTGCCTTCAAGGCCTTCGACCACGGGTACTCCGTCGTCATGGTCATCGTGGCGGCGGTCCTTGCAGTCGGGGCAGTCCTGACCACCTCGCTGCTGTGGCGCTACGGCCCGGGAAGCGCCTCCTCGTCCTATGACTCCGGCCACTGACCTTCAAGGAGACTCGTGCGAACCAGCAAGAAGACGCTGATCCTCGACGCCGCCACCCGCGTCGTTCAAGACTCAGGGGTCACAGCGGTGACCTTCGACTCCGTGGCAGCCGAGGCCGGCCTCACGCGCGGGGGGATCATGTACCACTTCCCCTCCCGCGACGACCTCCTGGCCGCGCTGCACGAGCACCAGGCGCAAGCCTGGGACGAGGCCATGACGCGCTCGGCCGGCAAGACCGCCGAAGAGGCCACCGACGACGAACGCCTCGCCGCGTACGTGCGTGTCTGCGCCGACACAGCGACCCGCGCAGAGCTCCAGCTCCTGCTCGAGGGGGTGAGCACACCCGAGTACATGTCGCCCTGGACCGTCGTCATGGACCGGTGGACACCACCGATCGAACCCGATGCGATCGACCCGACCGACCAGGAAACCGTCTCACGGCTCGTCGCACGCCTGGCCGCCGACGGTCTGTGGATGCACGAAGCCCTCTCCAACCAACCCCTACCACCAGCAGTGCGGACCGCGATCGTCGAGCTCATCGCTCAGCCCTTCTCACACCAGCAAGAACCCGCCTGAATCCTCGACACCTCTCCCGCACCAGCCATGACCTCCCGCAGGGTCTCGATCGCGCCGCGCTCCCTGGCTACGCAGTCCATCGCGCGATCGTTCGGGCTGGCCTCAGCGGTGCTGTTCACGGTGGCCGGCGAGTGACACGAGGCGAGGCGTCGGGCACGATGACCTCATGGGCGATGAACTGAGCTGGACTGCCGAGGACGACGCCAGCTACGAGTACGAGTCGCTGCCTGAGTGGCATCCCTCGTTCTTCGTTCAAGTGTTCCGCTCAGGGCTCGAGACCTCCCCGGACGAGGCGATGATCCTCGGAGCGTTCGTCACACCCGAGTCGGCCGGCACCTGAGGCCACTTCTCTCGAGCTCGCACACTCTTCGAGTCCGGCCTAAAGATCAGCATGAGCCCGCTCTACGGGTTCGACGCCCCCGACGTGGCGTACGTGCGCCTGGTCGAGACCGACGAGCACTCCGTGACGAACACAGCGGACGTCCCCGCCACAGCGCACGTCACCCTCGTGTGGCGCCCAGAGATCGCGATCGTCCCAGGGAGCAGCTGGAGAATCCACCACATCGGTGAGCCCGTCCCGTTCACCGAGGTGCCGCGTACCGCCATCGGCACCGACCCACGCACTTCCTGACCAGCCCCCGACCCGCGTCCTATGGGCTCCCCCAAACGATCGTTTCTGGGGCGCACTTGCTCTAGCTCTTCAGGCCATTCAGCGTCGGGGCTGGCAGCACTCAGGTAGCCCGCCAGACGCTATGGCGAGCCACCCACACGGCGGCCGCCGACCAGGCGCGTGCGGGCTGTGCGTGGGTCAGGCGGTCAGAGCGGTGATCTGGTCGGGTCGGAAGCCGGACCAGTGGGTGTCGCCTGCGATGACGACGGGGGCCTGGAGGTAGCCGAGGGAGCGCACGAGCTCGAGGGCGGTCGGGTCCTGGGTGAGGTCGACGACGTCGTAGGCGATGCCGTGCTTGTCCAGGGCCCGGTAGGTCGCGTCGCACTGGACGCCGGCGGGCTTGGAGTAGACGGTGACGGGGCTGGTGGTCATGGGGTCCTCCTGCGGGTGTCGGTCAGGTGAAGGGATCGTCCTGATAGCGGAGCCAGTGCCGTTTGAGCGCCTGGAGTGCAACCCGTAGGGCGGTGGAGGAGAGAGTTTCATGGCCGATGGGAGGAGCGAAGCGACGCGGCCGTGAAACTCTCGGAGAAGCCGGCAGCGCAGCTGCTTGCGCGGAGGGCGCGGCGGCAATGATGGAGCGGCAGGAACGATCCTCGCCTCTCGGGGAAACCGCGGCCGCGCAGCGGCCTCCGTCAGCTCGTCGACGCGCAGCGGCGAGCCGGCTTGTCCACAGCCGACCCGCCCGTTCGAGGGCGCCTCCTGGGCAGACTGGAAGGGCAGGGGGTCAGGACGTGGCTCGCTGTCGGGGCGGGGTCCAAAGACGAGGCTCCGGCTTCACCCCGGCCAATCCGTTCGTACACTTGTTCGATGACCGACGGCCGGCTGTTCCTCGCCCCGCGCAACGCTCTGGCGGCTCCGCCCGAGCGCGCGGTGCGCCGGTGGCCGGGGTCGCACGAGATCCCGGTGCTGGTGCGCCTGGTGTGGTCAACGTCAACGCAGGTCGTCCCAGGCGTAGTGGTGCGCTCGGCGCGCGACCGGGTGCTGGTGCGCTGGCACCCCAGCGCCCGCGAGGCCCAGACACGGATGACGTGGCTCTCGCGTGAGGACGTACGCACCGAGCTGCGCCACCCCGGCACCGGTGAGCCCTGGCCCTCGACGTGAGGGCCGTGCACGGGCGGTAGCCGGTGTGCGGGCTGCTCGTGGGTCCCGTCGTGCCCCTGTGGGCGGGTGGAGCCGCGCAGCGTCGGAGCTCGGGCCGTCCACAGGTGTGCGAGGGGCGCCCCGAGGTGACCACGGTCGGGGGAGCGCGAGGGGGTGTGTCCCCTCGCAAGTCGCGCCGGCGACGTGCGGTGACGACGACGACCCTCCCGGGTCTGCCGCAGGGGGCAGGGCATCCCTGGGACGGGCGTCGGGGTCCGACGCTAGCGCACGGCTGCGGTTCATGGGGTTACTTCACCCCGGCCTGTTGCCCGTTCATCGCCCGGGAGATCGCCCGCAGGTCTCCCACTGCCAGGCAGTCCGGGCACGTGGTCTCGGTGGTGGTGGTGGTGGTCGTGGTGCGCCGGGCGCGATCACCGCGTCGGCGCCTGCAGAGAGCGATGAGGTCTTCTCCGCAGGCGATCGACATGTTCGGCAAGATGCAGTGCACGCCCCTGGCCGCGGTGGCCTGCTCGACCTCCGCGAGGAAGTCGAGCAGGTCGGGGCTGTCCGCGATCGCGCGCGGGCTCATCGGTCCACCTCGTCGTAGTCGGCCGGGCCGTTGTCGCGGGAGAACGCGAAGCCCAGGCCGCCGAAGTCGTAGTGCCCGCCGGGGGTGGGGATCAGGTGCTCGTCGGCCTGGTTGCCCTCGAGGTCGCGCACGACGAGGGTCTGGCCCTCGAACGTCATGGTCGCCAGCGCCCCCTCCTCGTCCATGAAGTCAGCGACGGCCGCGGCGATCGCCCGCGTGACGATCGGTGTCACGGACCCGTTCCAGGGGGCGCCGGTGGCCACGGCGGGGAAGACGCGGCCGCCGAACTCGAAGAAGAGTCCGGTGCCGCAGCACGGGCAGCAGTCGATGCAGGTGTCTCGCGCGTCGGGGCAGGTGGTCCACTCCCCCGCGTCGTCGGGGGTCATCGCGCCGGTGCAGTCGTCGCAGAACGTCTGGGTGTCGGTGTCCTGGATCTCGGTCGTGGTGTTCATGGGGTGCTCCTCGCGGGTTGGTCCTCGTCGGTTCGGTCGGCCGGTGAGTGCCCTGTTCTTCGGGTCTCACCGGTACGCACGAGGTACCCCCCGGAGCGAGGGCCCCAGAGCCACGCGACCACCGCTGGCGCTTTCGAGCTCGAGTCGGGGACTCTTGGTGCGGAGCACCGTCCTGTTCCCTCTCCCCCACTGCCGGCGGGGGTCGGGTTGTCTGGGGTGCGCAGGGGTGTACCGGCCTGGTGAGACGCCGAACGCACCGACACGACGATGTGCCGGTGCGTTGATCGGGAAGAGGGCGCCGGAGGCGCTCAGCTCGTGGTGCTGCGCCCTGGGCGCGGTGCCACCGTGGTGGTCGCACTGTCTTGGCCTACGCCCGGGTGCGTTGAGCAGCTAGGAGCCGGAGGCGAGTCGCTGCGATGGACTCCCGGGGCGGTAGGCGCGACGTCGCGTAGATGATCCGTGGCTCAACACGAGACCGACCGAACTTGTCGAGGTGTTGGAAGCCAGTGTTGAAAAGTTGTTCGCGATCACCGATGGTGAAAACCAGACGGGCATCCGTTGGCGAAAACCAGAACCGGAGAAAATCTGGCATACAAGTTGTGATCCAAAAACACTTGGACGATACGACCGCAACTGGGATTCACACCTAGTTAGATAACGAGATACGAACCGAGATACGAACCGAGATACGTAGCGGCTTCAAAATTTGACACGAACGTTTTCACACAGTCCGACCGACGCCGCGAGAGACGTATCCGCAGGTCAGCGGCCCATTCGGGAGTCATGGCGGGCGTGCGCGAAGCGGCACCAGAGGTCATTCGACGGCGTCCTCATCTCGCCTGGGCGTCCGACGAACGTCGGCACGGTCTGCGAAATGGGAGAGGACGCATGCCTATTCACACTGCCGCTGGACATTCCCATACCTGAGGGTGTTTGATAGGAAACGCCTCCGACGGAGGTTCGAGAATGGCTCTCGGTCGCTTCATCGGAGGCGTCATGACTGTGGAGGTCGTGACTAGCCTACGCCCTGGTGTAGGCACTTCGAGTCTGCGGTCGCGCCCGTTCTCGGTCGGCAGACCGCAGAAGGGAGTCACGATAAGCTCGTTGGTCACCAGGAGATGAGAAGGCCCCAGCGCTCACCTGGGGCCTGGTGAACGCCGGTCCTAGTCAGCCCCACACGAGCTGACAGGGCCAGGTGGAGAGTCTTCGCGCGTTGCGGTGGTCCGGCCCGTTCAGCGGGCCGGACCGCCGTCGAAGTCGATGGTGAGAATCGCGACGGGGCTGACGGCGTGGAGTGAGCCTGCGGGCACCTCAAGGAGGGTGCCAGCAACCGGATGCGCAGACGTCGGGCCCTAGACCTCGTTGGTCTACCCCCCGCCGCAGCCTGGTCGTGTCCTCAGGTCGAGCCTGACTTCAGGTCCTCGTCGCCCGCATCGGCGGGCTGGCAACCCCCTCCATGGATGCCAGACCGTGCAGCAGGTCTTCGAGAGTGTCCGCGGCACTGTGCTTCGGCTCCCACCCGAGGAGGCTGCGCGCCCGGTCTGTGCTCATGAGCGGTGCGCCCATCGCCATGTCGAGCCACCCGGGGTCTGTGGGGATCAGGCGCAGGTCGTAGGCGATCGAGACGAGCCTGCGCAGCACGGCCGGGGGCACACCGACCGACCTGCCGTGGTCGAGGATGCTCGCGAGCTCGTCGGCCCGCAGCACCTGGTCGTGCGCGATGTTGAAGGCACCCCGCGCGGCGTCGCGGTGCAGGACCGCGGCGAGGTAGGCACGGCCCACGTCGTCGGCGTGGACCACCTGCAGACGCAGGCCCGTCGGCAGCGGGACGACCGGCAGCACCCCGGGTCGCAAGACCGACCGGGGCACGAGAGGACCGAGGAAGTACCGTGCGATCTCGGCCCCGGCGTCGGGCTGGAAGATCAGCGCGGGTCGCAGCCGCGTGACGACCATCTCCGGGTGGGCGGCCTCGACGTCGTCGAGAACCCGCTCCTGCGCTGCTTTGTCCACGCTGTAGTGCGAGGTCGGGACACCACCCGTCGACCAGGTCTCGTCGCGCAGTTTGTCGTCGACGACAGGTGAGTACGCGCCCACCGAGGACGCGACCACCAGGTGGGGCACCCGGGCCGCTGCGGCCGCGAGGGCCACGTGCCGGGTGCCCTCGACGTTCGTGCGCCGCAAGAGCTCGCGGTCCCGGTTCGGCTGGATCAGCCACGCCAGGTGCACCACGGCGTCAGCCCCGGCGAAGACCTGCGCGAGGTCGCCGACGAGCACCCGTTCCCTGGAGCCGTCCCGCGTGAGGTCGTCGAGGGCGACGTCCCGCTGGAACCACTCGACCCCGCGGAAGGGCTCGGCGTCGAGGTCGGGGCGCCGACGCGACACCCCGACGACCGACGTCACCTCGGGCGCCGCGTGCAGGGCACGGAGCAGCCCCGTCCCTGCGTTGCCGCTCGCACCGACGACGACGACCCTCACGCGTGGCGTCCAGCGGGGGCGTCGTGGGTCTCGGCCGTCTGCGCCGTCTCAGCGGCAGCGGTACTCGGGAGCGTCGGGTCGAGGACGACCTTGATGCAGCCGTCCTCCTTCTTCTGGAAGGTCGAGTAGGCGGCGGGGGCGTCTTCGAGGGCCACCCTGTGGGTGCGCAGGTCCAGGACGCCGAGCGGGTCGGTGTCGTCCGAGACGAGCGGGAGCAGCTGGTCGGTCCAGCGGTGGACGTTCGCCTGCCCCATCCGCAGCGTGACCTGCTTGTCGAACATCTCCATGAGGGGCATCGGGTCGATCGCGCCCCCGTACACGCCAGAGATCGACACGGTGCCGCCGCGGCGGACCGTCGAGATCGCCGTGTGCAGGGCAGCCAGCCTGTCGATCCCGGCCTTCTCGATCATCGGGCGCGCGAGCGCGTCGGGGAGCATCCCCGCACCGATCTGCGCGGCCTTGCCGACCGGGGAGCCGTGCGCCTCCATACCGACGGCGTCGATGACCGAGTCGGTCCCGCGACCGTGGGTGAGCGCCTTGACGGCCTCCGGGACCGAGTCGACCTCGCGCAGGTCGATCACGTCGATCCCGTGCCGGCGTGCCATGGCCAGACGCTCGGGGACGAGGTCGACCCCGATGACCTGCCCGGCCCCGCGGTGCCGGGCGATGCGCGCGGACATCTGGCCGATCGGCCCGAGACCCAGGACCGTCACCGACCCGCCGTCGGGGACCTGCGCGTACTCCACGGCCTGCCAGGCGGTGGGCACCACGTCGGAGAGGTAGAGGTACTTCTCGTCAGGAGCACCGTCGTCGGGCACCTTGATCGGTCCGTAGTGGGCCTGCGGGACGCGCAGGTACTCGGCCTGACCGCCGGCGACCTGGCCGTAGAGCTTGGTGTAGCCCAGCAGCGCGGCACCCTTGTCCTGGGAGCGCACCTGGGTCGTCTCGCACTGGGACTGCAGACCGCGCGTGCACATCCAGCAGCGACCGCACGAGATGTTGAAGGGGACGACGACGCGGTCCCCCGGGGCGATGTGCGTGACCTCGGGGCCGACGGCCTCGACGATGCCCATCGGCTCGTGGCCGAGGATGTCACCGGGGTCGATGAAGGCGCCGAGGACGCTGTAGAGGTGCAGGTCAGACCCGCAGACGGCGGTCGAGGTGACCCGGATGACGGCGTCGGTCGCCTCGACGATGGTGGGGTCGGGGACGGTCTCGACGCTGACGTTCTCGCGTCCCTGCCAGGTGAGTGCGCGCACTGTGTGCTCCTCGGGTGATCCAGACGGCCCGGTGGTCCGGGTGGTGCAGCGGATGGGTACGGCCAGGCCCCTGGGCCCGTGCGTCCAGCACGGGCCCAGGGGCCTGAGGTGTCACGGGGCGGGCGTGCCGCCGTTGACGTTGAGCGTCTCGCCGAGCACGTAGCTCGACTCGGGCGAGGCGAGGAACACGTAGGCGGGCGCAAGCTCGGTCGGCTGACCGGCACGGCCCAGCGGCGTCTGCTGCCCGAACTCGGGGAGCGCGTCGGCCGGCTGGCCGCCTGTCGGCTGGAGCGGCGTCCAGATCGGCCCGGGGGCGACTGCGTTGACGCGGATGCCCTTCGGGGCGAGCTGCTGGGCCAGCCCCTTGGTGAAGTTGTTGATCGCAGCCTTCGTCGACGCGTAGTCGATGAGGTTCGGCGAGGGGTTGTACGCCTGGATCGACGTCGTGTTGATGATCGCCGACCCCGGGGGCAGCACCTTGGCGGCGTCGCGGGAGATGCGGATCATCGCCTCGATGTTGATCGTGAAGGTCTGGGTGATCTGCTCGTCCGTGAGGTCTTCGATCGACTCGACGGCCATCTGCTTGCCGGCGTTGTTGACGAGGATGTCCAGCCCGCCGAGCCCGTCGACGGCAGCCTGGACCAGGCCTGCGGTGTACTCGGGGTCCATGAGGTCCCCGGGCAGCGCGACAGCCGTACGGCCCGCCTCCTCGATGATGCGGACGATGTTCTCGGCGTCGCTCTCCTCGACCGGCAGGTACGCGATCGCGACGTCAGCGCCCTCACGGGCGAAGGCGATGGCCGTGGCCGCCCCGATGCCGGAGTCACCTCCGGTGATGAGCGCCTTGCGGCCCTCGAGACGGCCGGTGCCGCGGTAGGAGTGCTCGCCGAGGTCTGCCTCCGGGGTGAGATCGCTGTCGAGACCCGGTTCCGGCTTCTTCTCGGCCGGCGGCTCGATGGCCTCGAACCTCGAGACCGGGTCCTGGAAGGTCAGCTGGTCGTTCGTGCCCGACGAGCGGGTGCTCGCAGAAGTCATGGGGATGGACCTCCAAGGTCGTGATGGGGTCTTCCCACTGTGCGGTCGGCAGGCCGCTCGCGCATCCGGGAGGTCTGTGGACCACTGTCGAGGTCGCGGCGACCTGGTGCCTCGCCGCGTCCAGTCTCACGTCGAGGTGTCGCCCGGGCCCAGCACGAGACGTCCGTCGAGGAGGTCGGAGACCACTGCGGCGACAGTGGTGCCCTGGGCGTAGGCGTGCGCCCGGATCAGCGTGAGCGCATCGTCCGGGCTCACGCGCAGCTGGGCGATCACCATGCCCGTTGCCTGGTGCACCCGAGCCCGTGCAGGCCAGCCGCTGAGCATCGTCGAGGAATCGTCGTCGACGTCGCGCAGCAACGCTCCCCCGATGATCGAGGCGACCACGAGCGCCTCGTCGTCCTGCCGCGTGAGCCTGGCCTCGGACGGCGTGTGGACGCTCAGCACGCCGAGCACCGCCCCGGCGACGAGCATCGGGAAGGAGCTGACACGGAGCGGGCCGACCGCAGCCCGGAGCTCTTGCGCGAGCGAGGACGGCGCGTCAGGGGCGTCTCCCACGACGAGCGTCGCAGGTCTCGCCGTCCGCTGCGCCTCGACGCGCGGCCCGGCCCCGAGGACCTCCTGGAGAGACTCCACCTGCTCCGCGACACGGTCCGTCGTCGCCAGGACGAAGGGGGCGCCCGGGTTCGAGGTGAGCGTCAGGGACCCTCCGCTCGCTCCGAGCAGGGTCGCTCCGGCGCTGCACAGCCGGAGCGCGAGCGGGTTCTCGGGCGGCAGGCGGGCGACGTACAGGGCAAGCTCGGCGAGCACGCTGACGTCGTTGACCATCTGCTGCTCCCTCGTGCTGGCGTACCTGTCATGAGCGGTCCGTGCGGGGCGGCCTGTGCACCGGGCTGCAGATGGTGGACGAAGGCGGTCGACGACGGGGCGTGCCCGCACGCGGGCGTCCGGCTCCTGCAGGCGACCCGAGCACCGTCTTGTGCGTCACACTACGCCTGAGCGTGGTCGGGGGCTCCCGGACCTGTCGACGGCGGCAGGCGATCGGCCCCGCACGAGCCGTCCCCGGCCCACCCCGCCCCGCTCTGCCCGACCCAGCCGACCCAGCCCGCCCTCCCCGGGTACGCACGAGGCGCCCGACCAGCGAGACCCGGAGGGGGTGGGGTCTCGCCGGTCGCGCGCCGGTCCGTGGGGGTCGCCACCCCTGTCAGGGGCGGCGACCGGTCGGTCACCCGAAGGTGGCCGTGAAGATCTGGACGTCCTTCGGGAGCTCCAGCTCGACGGTGCCTGTCGTCGCAGCATCACCCTCGAGGACCGGGTAGAGGTTCGGGTTGCCCGAGACCTCGATCTCCTTGGTGTCGACGGTCTTGCCGTCGGCGTCCTTGATCGTCGCCTTCACGGTGCCTTCTCCGCCGAGGACGGTGAAGACGTTGGTTCCCGAGTAGGCGAGCTGGACTGTCGCACCGTCAGCGGCCGCCGTGGCGCCCTGGGGGTCGAGGGTCCAGGACCCACCGAGGGAGAAGGTGTCCTTCGGCTGGTCAGGGTTGACCGTGAACTCACCGGTCTTGTAGTCCTGCTCGCCGGAGTAGTTGACGACCTTCGTCGAGGAGAAGTACGTCTCGGGAGTCGTCTTGTCCTGCGGGGTGCCGTCGTCGACCGAGGTCTCGGGCGGCAGCTCGACACCGGGGTTGGCCTGCTCGAGGAGCTCACGGACCAGCTTCTCGGTGTTCTCGTAGCCACCCTCGCCGAAGCGGATGTGGCGGACCGTGCCGTCAGAGTCGATGAGGTACTGCGCGGGCCAGTAACGGTTGCGGTACTTGGTCCAGGTCGAGTACGCGTTGTCCTGGGCGACCGGGTACGTCACGCCGAGCTGCTCGGCACCGGCGACCACGTTGCGGGTCTCCCGCTCGAAGGCGAACTCAGGGGTGTGGACACCGATGACCTCGAAGCCCTTGCCGACGTCCTTGTACTGGTCGTACCAGGCGTTCACGTGCGGGATCGCACGCTGGCAGTTGATGCAGGAGTAGGCCCAGAAGTCCACGAGGACGACCTTGCCCTCCTGCTTGAGGTCGGAGAGGTTCAGCGCCTCGTCACCGGGCGTGTTGAACCAGTTGTTGATGCCGCTCAGCTGGGGCGCAGGGCCACAGCTCTCGAGCTCGGACGCACCGTTGGAGCAGTTGGACAGCTCACGGTTCTCGTCGGTGACGATGCCACCGAGGTCGAGGGCCTCCTGCACGGTGCCCGACTCGTTGATCTGGGACTGCAGCGAACCCGTGTAGTCGGGCAGTGCACGCTGCAGGTACTGCGGGAGGTTGAAGGCCAGACCGATCGCCAGCAGGATCATGGTCACGCCGCCGAAGATGCGGATGCCCTTGGTGTGGCGCTTGAAAGCACCCACACGCTCGGCGACCCGACGGCCGGCCAGCGCGAAGATCAGCAGCGGGATGGCCGCACCCACCGCGAAGGAGACCGTCAGGGCGACGGTGTCAGCCCCGATGTTCCCGGTCGCACCGGCGACGGTGATCGCCGCGAGGACCGGACCAGCACACGGCACGTACAGGACCCCGAGGCCCAGGCCGAGGAGAAAGGCCCCGCGGTCCTGTCGCGCCGAACCGCGCCGTGCACCCAGTGCTGCGATGCGTTGGAACGGTCGTTCGATGACCTCCTCGAGGCGCGGCACGATCATCCCGATTCCGATGATGGCCAGCAGCGAGAGCCCGACCCAGCGCAGCAGGTCCTGAGGGAGACCGAGCGCGTTGAGGATCAGAGAACCGAGGAGGGTGAAGAAGGAGAAGCTCAGCACGAGGCCGGAGATGACGAGGTAGGGGCGCAGAGACTTCCGGCGTGCGGAGACCTCCTTGGCGGGCTTGCCGTCAGCAGGCTTGCCGTTCGTGCCCTTGCCCTTGCCGATGCCGACCGAGTCGCCGGCACCCACCTTGGGCCGGTCTGCCACGGCGACGGTGCCGCGGCTGTTGATGGTGACCGCGCCCGGCGCCCCGGCGAACAGGGACGAGGTGGGTGCGGCAGCTGGTGAGGAACCGTCGGCCGAGGCCGTCGTCCCGTCTGTGCCTTCGCCCGGAGCGCCAGGACGAGCGCCCTGGATACCTCCTGCGAAGAAGATCACCGGGAGCATCGGAAGGATGCACGGTGAGATACCGGTGATGAGGCCACCGATGAGCCCGATGAGAATGAGCGTTTCCATGGCAGCGGTTCGTTCTCAGAGGCCGCCCGGATGGGTCTGAGAAATATCCATGTCCCACCCATCCGGACCCGCCACCGGCTCCGAACTGTCCGTGAGTCGCCCCGGAGAGGGAGGCCGAGAAAAAAGATTCTCGTCCACACCCATCCACCGTCACAGCGGCTCCGAACTGATCGTGAGACGCCCCGCAGACGTGGGGCGGCAGAGCTGAGGAGAGACCGATGAACGTTCTTACCCGCAAGTCCTACGCAGTCACCAGCGTCGCAGTCCTCGCCCTCTTCGGACTGTCGGCATGTTCGTCCGACGACACCGCCGACGACAGCGCGTCGGTCAACGCCACGACCGAGGCGCCGGCCATGACCGACGACCCCACCACGGACGCCATGACGGACGACGCGACCGAAGACGCCACCGACGGCGCCATGATGGACCCGGCCGCGAACCTCGTCGGCCCCGGCTGCGCCGCCTACGCGGAGGCTGTCCCGGACGGCGCCGGCTCCGTGACCGGCATGTCGACCGACCCCGTCGCCGTGGCCGCCTCGAACAACCCGCTCCTGACCACGCTCACCGCAGCTGTCAGCGGCGAGCTCAACCCGGACGTCAACCTCGTCGACACGCTCAACGGTGGTGACTTCACGGTCTTCGCACCGGTCGACGAGGCCTTCGCCAAGATCGACCCCGCCACCATCGAGGGCCTCAAGACCGACGCCGACACCCTCACCAAGATCCTTACCTACCACGTGGTCCCCGGCCAGCTGACCCCGGACCAGATCGTCGGAGAGCACGAGACCGTCGAGGGTGGCATGGTCAACGTCACCGGTTCCGGTGACGAGCTCATGGTCAACGACGCCAACGTCATCTGCGGTGGAGTCGTCACCGCCAACGCGACCGTCTACCTCGTCGACTCGGTCCTGATGCCGACGATGTGACTCTGACGTAGGTGCCCCACGGCACCGGCACGGCGTCAGCGCACCAGAAGGGCCCGCTCCCCCCGCCCGGGGAGCGGGCCCTTCTGCGTGCCCGGGGGCAGAGCGCGGGACGGTGAGATGAGCGGTCGCGCGGTCACGCGGTCACGCCGTCACGCGGTCACGCCGTCACGCGGTCACGCGGTCACGCGGTCACGCGGTCACGCGGTCACGCTGTCGCGGCCGCGGTCGCAATGGCGCGGTCGGGCTGTCGCGCGGTGGCGAGGCGTTCGGTCGTGCGGCGGCGAGGCGGACGAGCGGACGAGCGTCGCCCCGATGTGGGTGGTGAGCTGTCCAGCTTCTCGTTGTCCCCGGGCCCGAAGGGACCAGCTGCCCCCGACGTGGGCTGCTGAGCAGCGCCCGATGGTGTGAGGCCAGCACCTGGGTGGTCGCGACGAAAGCGGTCGAGCCTGACGACCACCGGCGGACACCGCAGCGCGTCCTGTCGCGTCATGCCACCTCACGACGCAGTGTGTCTCAGCGCGTCGGCAACGCGCCGCAGCACCGAACCGAAGCGCCGACCAGCACCAGCCAGCGCAACCGGCACGGCTGTCGGGCTCCGACGAGCCGACGGCCCCCAGCCAGACGTGAATCCGTACGACCTCGGGTCTGGCGGTACGACCTCGAGTGGGTCCGTACGACCTCGGGTCAGGCTTCTCCTGCGACCTCGGATCGTTCGGTGCGACCTCGAGTGGGTCCGTACGACCTCGGGTGGGTCCGTGCGACCTCGAGTGGGTCCGTACGACCTCGAGTGGGTCCGTACGACCTCGAGTGGGTCCGTACGACCTCGAGTGGGTCGGTGCGACCTCGAGTGGGTCGGTGCGACCTCGGGCATCGCGGCCGGGGATGCAGGACGCAGCAGAGGCGGGGCGACCTCTCGGTCGCCCCGCCTCTGTGGTGGAGCCGTCGTGCCGCCCTGCTGGGCGGCACGCGGTGTGCGGGTCGCGTCAGATCTCGACGGCGACGATCGGGTCCGTGGTGGGCTGCTCCGAGCCTCCACGGGGTTCGACGGTGACGGCCAGCGTCGAGCCGGAACCGGCCTCGACGAGGGCCGATGTCGAGCCGCCCTCGGGCCGCATGAGCCCGAGCGAGCTGATCTGCTCCCCGTCGATGACCCAGAGCTGGTAGTCGCTGTCGGCGTCGGCGTCGGCCATCTCCGAGGTGGAGAGGAACACGCGGTCGGCCGAGACGAGAGCACTGACCTCGCCACCTCCCTCGACCTCGGCCCGCAGGACGCGGGAAGTCGGGTCGGCGACCATCTGGGCGACGACGTCAGCCTCGGCCTGCAGCTGCTGCTGCTGGGAGTGCGACTGCACGGCGATGCTCGTCGGGACCGCGATGCCCGCGGCCACTGCTGCGGCGACCCCGAGGGTGACCCATCGGCGACGCGCTGCGGACGGGCGTCCTGCGGCGGACTGCTTGTGCCGCTTCTCGGCGAGGCGCACGGGCGCCGCCGCCGGCTGCGTGATCGACGCGAGCACCTGGCTGCGCATCGACGCCGGAGGTGCGGTGTCGACGGTGAAGGCCGCCACGACCTCACGGAACTCGTCGAGCTCCCGGCGTGCGTCGGGGTCGGCGGCCACGAGGCGCTCGACCTGGCGTCGCTCGAGGTCGTCGACATGGTCGAAGACGTACGGGGCGATGAGGTCCCGAGGGCCTTCGGGGGTCAGGTCGTCTGTGTCAGGCATGGTCCACCCCCAAGCAGTTGCGAAGCCGGATGAGACCGTCGCGGATGCGGCTCTTGACGGTCGGGAGGGAGGCACCGAGGTCTTCGGCCACCTCACGGTACGTACGGTCGCCGTAGTAGGCACGCATGACGGCATCACGCTGGGTGTCGGTCAGAGACCCCAGACACCTGCGGACGCCTGCGGCCTCGAGCCGCTGCTCCACGTGCTCGGCAACCATGTCGTACTCACCTCCTGCGCCCTTCTCGTCCGTGTCCTTCTGGTCACGGTGTCGTCGGGCTTGCTCTGAACGGACCCTGTCGACAGCTCTGCGTCGCGCGAGGGTGACCACCCAGGTACGGGCGGACCCACGGGCTGGGTCGAACCGTGCGGCTGTCTGCCACACCTCGACCATCACCTCCTGGGCCACCTCTGCGGCATGATCCGGGTCACGGAGCACACCGAGAGCCGTTCCGTAGGCTGCAGGCGCAAGCGAGTCGTAGACGGGGGCGAACAGCTCCGGGTTGCCGTCGGCGCACGCGCTCAGCGCTGCGTCGATCGCATCGGGTTGACTCGTCCTCGGGTTTGGCACCCGCTCAGTCTGCCTCACGTCCTGGGATTCGTTCGATCTGGACACCCCGGCGACGCCGGGGATATCAGAGGTTCGGAGCCCTCGCACGCCCGGATGGGTCAGAGTTGCCGAACTGTGATCGAGACTCGTGTGACATCGGCGGTCACCGGTCGCGCAGCACGGTCAGGAGGGCTCCCCCGCGACCACGCGCTGCCCGGGTCCCGCGACCAGAGCGACCGGGCACGGACCATCCGGACAGACAGCAGCGGCCCACCCCCGTGTTACTGGGGCGGGCCGCTTCTCTATGTCATGAGACCAACAGCTGTTACCACATCGCCTGCTCAGGCATTTGTTCTCATCCCTGAGCTTGAACCGCTCCCGGCAAGCTTGGGAGCCATCGTGTGGTGCCTTCGGTTCACATGTTGTCCGTAGCCAACCGACATACGCAACCATGTGCCGAACCGGGTCGTTGGGCGGGTGTTGGCACCGCGCATCGAACCGAAGTGTGATTCCTGCGTGCCAGTTGAACGGCACCTGCAAGGATCGTCGGCGTGAACCGACTTCGTAGAACTTAGCACAGGTTCGGCGAGCCGCGCAAGGGTCGTCTGTGCGAGGTCATCGCACCTGCACGACAGGGCCGACGGTCGACCGAGCCCACGACAGATAGGCGAAGCCCGTCGGTGCGGTCGCCGAGACGACTCCGACCCGCAGCGCGGTGACCGAGTAGGTCGGGCTCGTGTACGGCAGGGCGCCGGGCACCGGGGCGGTCCCCGGCGGCGCACCGGCGACGTCGGGCTGGACGTTCACGGCGATCGCCAGGGCACCCGGCATGCGGTTCGCCACAGCCTGGACCGCGGTGACCAGGGTGCCCCGCCGGGTCGTCAGCGTGGTCCCGAGCGTCGTGACCTGCCCGACAGGTTGTGCCGTGAGCGCGCTGCTCATCGCTGTCAGGAGAGCAGCCGGCAGAGCCGCCCGCATCCTCACCGCGTAGGAGTTCACGGTCAGGCCTGGCAGGAGTGCACCCAGGACCGGGTTGAGCACGGCAGCCAGCCCCGTCTCGGTCACGACGGGGGCGAAGACAGCGCTCCGGTCGAGGTAGGCACCGATGGTGCCCACGTGCTGGGAGCGGGTCGAGGTCACGTCGAGCAGCCCCGCGGTCCTGGAGGCCACGGTCACGTCAGAGGTCACCGTCACCGCCCGGACCGCCGAGAGCAGCGCCGCAGAGACCTGGTTCGACCAGGTCTGGACGAGGGCGTCGACCCGCGTGGCGATCGACGCGACTGCCGCGCTGCTCAGCTGGAGCGAGGTGTTCGGCGCCAACCCGTTCAACCCCGCCGCGTCACTGCCGAGGAGCGTCGCGAGGTTGACCGTCACCCGGCCGTTCACGAGGTCGACCGTCACCTTCCCGTCCGTCAGCGGGGTGGTGCGCAGCGCCCCCAGGGCCGTGGTGAAGTCCGGTGTCGTGACCGTCACCGTGCTCGAGGTCCGCGTCGCCGTGAGCCCGGTGACCACAGAGTTCGACGCGTTCTGCACGCCGTTGGTGATCGCGACGGCGACCTGACCGTTCGTCCCGCCGAGGGCCGACACGGCCGTACCGAGCGAGGTGACCGTCGCGTTGACGTCGGTCACGAGCGCTGCGACCGTCGGGCTGTCGATCTGCAGGCCGAGGCCAGCCACGCCGTAGCTGCGGGTGATCCCGGTGACAGTCCCGGGGCCCCAGAGGTCGTCGAGGAGAGACGAGCAGAAGTCCAGGGACGCGCTCGAGCCTGTCGCCCCGACCGACATCCTCGTGGCGGTCACGTTCGTGATCCCCGAGAACACCGACGAGAGGTCCAGGACGGCCGGTTGCGGGAGCTGGTTCGCGGGGGTCGACGCGCCGACGAGGACAGCACCTGTCGCGTCCACGAGACCTGAGGCGGCTGCGGCGCGGCCCTTGGTCGTCACCTGCGCGACCTGGTTGAGGGCACCGGGCGACCCCGTCGGCAGCCCTGTGCCCAGACCCGAGACGGAGAGCCCTGTGATCCCGGTCAGGCCGGTGACCGCGAGCGGGTTGCCGTAGGTGTCGAGTGTCGGGTCGCCGTCGTTCGGTGCGAGGTCCGTCGCTGTCGACGGCGTCGGGACGGCCGCCGTGGTCGGGGTGCGCGCGAGACTCATCCCCCGCGCCGCCGCGAGCCCTTCGAGGTCGGTCCCCAGGAACGACCCGCCGAGCGCCTTCGACTGGGCCTGCGCCCGGAAGTTCGTGTCCGTGCCGCAGCGGATCTGCGAGGTCCCGACGGTCCCGTGCGTCCACTCCTGGTCGGTCCACGACGCGAGGGTCGGCACTGCGCGCAGCGCTCCGCCGACCACGAGCACGCCGGCGAGCAGGCAGACGAGGACGGCGTCCCAGCGCACCCGGCCGAGCGCGCCTGGGCTGAGAGGCTCGAGCCTGCGCCGGCTCGTCATCGACGGTCTCCACGAGTCGGGGCGGCAGCCTCGACGGCGGGTCGGCGGCGCCCTGCTGCGTGGGCGGTCGTGAGCACCCCGCCGGCGACGAGCGCCAGCCCGGCGACCCAGAGGAGCAGAGCACCGCCGGCGCCGGTGGTGGGGAGCAGACCGGCAGTCCCTCGACCGGGGAGGTCTCCCCCACCGCCGCCCGCCGGCGGGGTGTCGCCGCCGTCTCCCGGGCCACCGGGACCCCCCGGCGAGCCTGACGGTCCGCCGGTCGGCTCGCCCGTCGGAGATCCGGTCGGGTTCCCCGTCGGCTCGCTCGTCGGCGGGTCTGTCGGCGGATCGGTGGGCGGCTCTGTCGGCGGGTCGGTCTCGCCGGGGACCGCCTCGACAGCCGTGATCCCGAGCCCGAGCGAGCCCGTGAGACCCATGAGGGCCGTGTCGGCCCGGTTCTCCGGTGTGTCCTCGATCGACAGCGTGACCATCACGTACGAGGGGTCCCGGGAGTCGACAGCGTCCAACCAGTACCGCGGGCTGGACGTCGACAGGTCGTCGTCGGGGGTCGCCGTGGCGATCACGGTCCGCCCGAGGTCGCAGGACGGACCCCCAGGCCCGTCGACCCACTCGACCGAGCAGCGCTCGACCACGACGACCACACCGTTGGGGACCTCCATGAGCGCGCCGTCCTTGCGGATCTGGAGCGTGAGCCTGGCGCCGGCGACACCGTCGACCGCGGCGTCCACGAACCAGTAGGCCGGCTGCCCGGGCCTGAGGTCGGACAGCTCGGCGATCCCCCAGTCCGAGGACACCAGCAGCTCAGGATCGGGCTCTGCCACCTCGAGGGCAGCCGGCGACGGGACGGTCAGGACGTCGGCGCGGGCGGCGAGGACTGCTCCGAGGACGATCATGAGCGCACCCACGGAGGCGAGCGCCACGCGTCGCCCCCTCGTCCTCTCACGTCCACGGACCTGACCCTCCCCTGGCACCCTGCTCACCTCCTGCCCCTTCCTCAGGCGTCCCGCCTGCGGTCGCCGGTCAGGTCGGTCTCTCGTGCGTCGTCGGTGGTGGTCGCAGTCCCTCGCGCAGCATGGCGCGTGTCGTCCCGGGAGCAGAGCCGACGGTGGTGCCAGCCGGTGCCAGCCCGCCGTTCTGCGTCGCACCGTCCTCTGCCTGCTCCGGCTCCCCGTCTGCGTCGTCCTCGTCGCGCGGCCAGAAGACCCACACGGTGAGCGCAGCGACCACCGTCGTGAGGATCGCGAGGGTCTTGGGCTGGGCGAGCAGCGTCACGGCGTACCCGACGTAGGGGGCGCCGACGACGACCCTGTCCGCCTCGGTCACCGTGTAGACCTCGAGGTCTTGCGTCGCGTTGTCGTCGCCCTTCAGCACGAGCTCCCGCGCACCGTCTCCGGTGCCCGGGTCCGACACCGACACGACCCTGTGGGTCACCGGGAGCCCGCCTGCGGCGCGCGGGACCGTGACGACGTCCCCGGGCTCGATGTCGTGGGCCGCCACGGGGACCGCGACGGCTGCGGCACCTGTCGGGTAGGTCGGTGCCATCGACCCTGTCTTGAACAGGACGAGGGACCAGCCGAGGAGCAGGGAGAGCAAGAACCAGAGGATCGCGAGCGCCCCGACGACGCTCGCGACGTTCAGGCAGGCCTGCTGGACGCGTCCCGACCCACGGGACGCGCGGGTCACCCGGAGACCGCCGAGAAGTTCCAGGCGGGCGCTGCTGTACGGCCCTGGAGCGCGCTGAGCGCGGTCCCGTTGGGGAGCGTCGGGTTGGCCGGCAGCGTGATCTCGAAGCAGTAGTGCTGCACGTTGCCTCCAGCTGCGCTCAGCGCCTGACCGGCGCTCGCGCCTGTCGTGGCGAGCGGGCCGTTGGCGATGATCGTCCCGGCGGTGAAGGCCGCGGCGTTGCAGGTGGTGGTCGTCGCGCTCACGGCGACGCGGACGGTCAGTGCGTTGAACAGCGCCTGGTTCGCGTCCGTGACGGTGATCCCGGTCGCCGGGACAGCGGGCTGCAGCGTGACCGTGCCGGCGATCGAGCCGGTGACGGTCCGCAGCGCGACGGGCGCGTAGACCGCGTCCCCGGGGGTGAGCGTCAGCGCGGAGACCCCGAACTGGACCGCCCCACCCGGGTTCGTCTCGTTCTGGACGAAGGACGCCTCGGTGTACGGGTTGGTGACGTTCTGCTCGACCTCGAAGACCGAGGTCCCCAGGCCCGGCCCGTTGCCGGCGGCGTTGCCGGCGAAGACCCACTCGGTGTCCGTCCAGGCTGCCAGGGTGACGGTGGCGCCGAGCCCGAGGACGGCGCCCCCGGCCAGCATCGCCTTGAACTTCGAGCTCCGACGCGTCCCTCGTGAGACCTTCGCCGTCCGCCGTCCTGTCATGGTGCTCCCCTTGTGAAGTGTGGTGCTCTTCCGGTGCCCCCTGGTCACCGGAAGAGCGGCGGCGCGACGTGGTGCGCCAGCCATGAGACGACGCTAGGTCGGGCCCGGCCGATCACCATGCGCCCGGGCGTGATCCCGGTAGCGGGTGACGACCATCCACGCAGTACGGGTGAGTCTCGGGGAGCGGGACCGGTAGTCCCCCAGTAGTGTTTGCAGTGTCGAGCGTCACATCCGCGGTCCGGACGCAGCACCCCGGCCGCACCCACCCCCGGGGACAGACCTGGCCGACGGTGGGTCGTGCCGCGAGCACGGGCACCGATCTGCGGGGGGCAGAGATGACCGACGGAGCGAACGCCAGAGAGCGCGTGAGCGGGCAGCGCGGACCCGGGGCTGCGGGGCGGCGAGGACGAGCGCCCAGGCCGGCTCGCGACCAGCTGGTGCTGGAGGCAGAGCGCCACGTGCGCTCCGGGACGAGCGTGGTGGTCCTCGGGGTCCCGGGCTCTGGGCGGTCCTACCTCGCAGCACGGGTCGTCGAGTCTGTGCCGGACCTCAAGGTCGTGGCGGTCCGATCGGCCACGTCGACCCCAGGGCTCATCGTCTCGTCAGTGCACGACCCGTCCCGGGCGGCCGGGTCGGGCTCGGTCCGCCGGATCCCCACGGTCGCTGCGGGCGCCGAGGACCTCACAGCCCTCGGGGGGACCTCGTCGGCCGCGGGGGCGACCGTCGTCCTCGCGGACGACGCCCACCTCCTCGACGAGGACCACCTGCAGATGCTCTGCGACCTGGCCTCCGACGGCCGGATCGTGCTGGTCGCCACGACCGACACGCCCTCGACGGCGCCGACGGCCCGCGCTTCCGCAGTCGCCCGGCTCACGTCGCTCTGGCTGGACGCGGGTGCTGGGCGCATCGACCTCACGGGCCTCTCGGACGCCGACGGGCACGACCTCGTCAGGTCTGTCGCGGGCAGCGGTCGCCTCGACCTCGCGGTCCGGCACGCGATCCTCGCCGCGAGCGGTGGTTCTCCCGTGACGATCCGCGAGCTGACCCTCGACGCGCTGCGCAGAGACCGGGCAGCCGCTGAGCGCGACCTGCTGGGCATCCACGGCACAGGGCACCTGCCACCCCGGGTCGCCGAGCGGGCCAGGCGCCGGCTCGCGAGCCTGTCGACCGAGGACCGGCGGGCTCTCGTGCTGCTCTGGCGGCTGGACGGCTTCGACCCGGAGCGGGCCGCCCGGTACGTCGGCGAGGGCACTCTGCGTCGGCTCGTCCGGCACGGGTGCGTCACCCCCACCGGGGCGGGGTCCTCGACGCTGCGGGCGACCCCCGTCGACGCCGAGGCCGTGCTGCTCGACGACCCGGACGGCTCCTCTGGTCCGCAGCTGGCCCGTGCGCTGCGGTCGATGATCGAGCTCGACGGTGCAGGAGTCGTGCTCGGACCCTTCGAGTGCCTCGTGCTGTCGGACGCGTGGGTCGAGTCGACCGAGGGGCCGCAGTCCGTGACCCCCTCGGTCACCCCGCAGCAGGTGAGGCGGATCTCGACAGAGGCCGCACGCAAGGCCAACGCCATGCTCCAGCCCTACGGTGCGCTGTCGCACGCGATGCTCGCCCTCGACAGCGCCGTCAGCCCCGACAGCGGTGACAGCCCCGGCAGCGACGCGCTCGGAGGCAGCGGCCGTGCTGCTGCGGCTGTCGAGGCGTCTCGGGCGCTGGCCGCCCTCGGCAGCGTCCGCGCTGCGCACGACATCCTCGGCCGGGGTCTCGAAGGGCTCCCGGTGCCGCACGCACAGGACGCCGGGGAGGGCCCGACAGCCGGCGGCCCAGCCGGGCCACTCTCGGGGCCGGGCGAGGAGCTCGAGCTCCTCGCCCTGTGGCGGGCCGAGCTCGACGACTGGGACGGGGCCCGTGGTGAGGGAGCTGGTGGTGAGAGAGCTGGTGGCGACGGAATCGGAGCCGACGCCGCCGACAGACCCGTCCGGTCCGTCGAGACCCTGCGCGCTGCGGTCCACGCGCTGCGCGCCATGCACTGGCGCGAGGCACTCGGGCACGCCCGAACCCTCATGGAGGACGACAGCGCTGCCCTCGTCCTCAGGCTGCGCGCCTGTGCGCTGGCGGGGACGTCGGCCGCCTTCCTCGGTCACGGCGCCGAGCTCGAGTCGATCACCACGAACGGCCGACAGCTGCACGCGCGCCTCGTCGCACAGGCGGGCTCCCCCACCGCGCAGCGGGTCGTCGACGAGGGGACCGCGTTCTTCTCGGCGTCGCTCGCCGCGCACCTGGCCTGCGCCGTCGGGCTCGTCGACACGCCGTCGCGCCTGGACGCCCTCATGCAGCGCGCCGTGGCCGCCCGGGACGTCGCGCACACGAGCACACTGAGCGCTCTCGCGGGGTACGTCGCCCTCGCTGCGGGCGACGACGCGACGGCCGAGGCCGAGGTCGGCGCAGCGCTCGCCAGGGCGCCGCGCCCCTCGACCCACGAGACGCACGCGTGGTTCGTGACGATGCGGGCAGCGGCCCTGGCCCGTCTCGGCCGGACCGCCGAGGCCGACGAGCTCTGCGCAGCCGTCGAGGCTCCGGGGACGACGACCTCACGGTGGTCGCGCTATCTCGTGGACTCCGTCCGGCGTCTCGTGGACCCGACCACCGCCGCACCTCCTGTCGCGCCGACCCCGTTGCGTGCCGCCGAGGCCGCAGCCCAGCCGACCATCGCGCTCCTCGCGGCGGCGGAGGCCGCGTCGAGCGTCGACGGCTCGGTGCGGCGCCAAGACCTCGTCGACGCCGCGACGGCCGCTCGCGAGCAGACCGACATCGGGTCGTTGCAGGCGGTCGCGGACTACGTCATCGCAGCGTCGACAGCCGACGCCGCGACGCTGGCCGACCTCACCCGGACCTTCGAAGGGCTGGGCATGCGCCAGCTCGCGGACGCGTGCGAGGAGCAGGCGGTCAGGCTGCTCGACCCTGACAGCCCGCACGCGCTCTCGGCGTGGCGGGACCGGGCAGCCCGGTCGGACGGAGACGGGTCCGAGGAGGCGCTGACCACCCGCGAGCGAGAGGTCGCGGTGCTCGCCGGGCGGGGGTTGAGCAACCGCGAGATCGCCGGTCGTCTGTTCTTGTCGGTGCGGACCGTCGAGTCGCACGTCTACCTCGCGCGCCGAAAGCTCGGAGCCGCGACCAGGCGTGAGCTGGCGGGACGGCTGGCGGAGCTCGACGGTCACCACCGGTACTGAGGTCCGCGGTTCGCAGTGCGGACCTGCGCCTCAGTGCGGGACCTGCGCCCGTCTGCGCAGTCGCGCCTGTGGGCTGCGCCACGAAGTTTCAGAACTTCTGAACGACCAACTAAGGTGAGCCTTCACTAAGCCGCACCCTGCGGCCTCGGACGAAAGGCTCCACCCATGCTCGCTCTCCCCTCAGCGCGCCGGCCCGTGCTCGCGGCAGCACTCGTCGCCGGAGCCGTCGCCCTCGCCGGCTGCGGGTCCGCCGACAGCACCGCCGAGTCGTCGACAGGCACACCGGCCACGACCGACGGGGCCTTCCCCGTCACCATCGAGAGCGCCCTGGGCGACGCGGTCGTCGAGAGCGCCCCCGAGCGGGTCGTCACCCTCGGCATGGGGTCGGCGGAGACCGCGATCGCGCTCGGTGTCACCCCCGTCGGGATCGAGGAGTACCCCTGGGGCTCCGACGACACCGGCTACCTGCCGTGGATCCACGAAGCGCTCGAGGAGTCCGGCGAAGACCTCCCGGCGCAGTTCACCGGCGGGACGGAGATCGACATCGAGGCGATCCTCGAGCTCGAGCCCGACCTCATCCTCGCGCCGTGGTCCGGGATCACGCAGGAGCAGTTCGACACGCTCTCCGAGATCGCCCCGACGGTCGCCTACCCCGACCTCGCGTGGAGCATCGACTGGGACGAGCAGATCACTACGATCGGCGACGCCCTCGGTCAGCCTGACGAGGCGCAGGACCTCATCACCGACATCGAAGACCAGTTCACCGAGGCCGCCGCGGCGCACCCCGAGTACGCCGACGTGACCTTCTCGTACATCTACACCACCGATCCCGGCTCGCTCGGGGTGTTCCTGCCCGACGAGCAGCGGGTCGCGATGGTCCGCGGGCTCGGGCTCACCGTCGACCCCGTCGTGGAGACCTTCGACGAGACAGAGGGCACCGACTCCGCGCTCATCGGGCTCGAGAACGCCGACAAGCTCGCCGGCTCCGACCTGATCTTCACCTTCTACTCCGACGCCGACGCACGCGCCGAGACCGAGGCCCAGCCGCTCTACCAGGCCATCCCCGCGATCAGCCGCGGGTCTGTCGTCGCACCGACCGACCAGAGCTTCGTCACCGGCTCCTCGATCATCAACCCCCTCACGGTCCCGTGGGCCCTCGAGCGCTTCGTGCCGATGATCGACGAGGCCGTCGGCAAGATCGAGCAGTAGCAGCAGGGCGGTCAGGGCAGCAGAGCGGGTCAGGGCAGCACAGCGGTCAGGGCCGGGGCGGGTTCTCGTCCGCCTCGGCCAGACCCTCTTTGTGCCGCGCCCACTCCGACCGCAGCGTGCCGTAGTAGCCGAGCAGCCACTCCATGTACCCGTGCATGTTGCGGATCCGCTCGTGGGCGGGTCCGGAGGGCGGCATGAGCTCGAGCGCCGTGCTCGCGAGCTCTCGCTGCTTGACGAGGTAGGCGTGCTCGTTGTCGAGGAAGCCGCCCCACACGTCGGCGTCCATGACGAAATAGTGCGAGCGGTCCCCCGGGCGCCTGACGCGGCGGACGAAGCCGATCTCGACGAGCCGCCGTGTGTAGGTCGAGACCGACCCACGGCTCGCCCCCGAGGCCTTGGCCAGCTCGTCCGCCGAGACCGGCTGGTCGCTCAGCAGGAGGTGCCCGACCATCCGTCCCTCGATCACTGAGAGACCCTGCGACGACCAGTACTGCGCGTAGCGGTCGACGAACCAGGGCTCGAGCTCGGCTCGGTCACGCGGCGCGGAGGCGTCGCGTGGGGCGGAGTCGTCGTCACGCGGGGCGGGGTCGTCACGGGTCGGGTCAGGCATCTGCCGATCTTCTCAGGCGCGCGTGACCCTCGCCGCGGTGCCACGCGGGGCCCGGCCGGACCTCGGGCCTCCGGCCTCGACAGCACGTCAACGCTCCCCCGCGTCCCGGGCGACGAGGGCTGCCTGCACGCGCGAGCTCACCCCGAGCTTCATGAGGACACGGGACACGTGGGTCTTCGCCGTCGCGGCACTGACGAACAGCTCGGTCGCGATCTGCTGGTTCGTCAGCCCGCGGCCGAGCGCCTCGAGCACGTCGCGCTCCCGCGGCGTCAGGTCGCCGAGCCGCGCGACCGGGTCGCTCACCTGCTCGGTCGCAGACTGTCGCCGCGGCGGTGCCACGACCGACGGCGGTGCTGACGGGTGTGGCTGCCCTGGCTGGTCCGGCCGTCCTGCGGGGGCTCGCTGGGCTGGTGCAGGCTGAGCCGCGGCCAGCGCCCGGATGACCCGCCGCGTCACCTCGGGGGCGAGGACCCCGTCACCGTCCGCCACCCGGCGGACCGCGGCGACCAGCTCGTGCGGCTCGGCTGACTTCAGCAGGTACCCGGCAGCGCCGGCACCGAGCGCTCCTGTGACGTACTCGTCGAGGTCGAAGGTGGTCAGGACCAGCACCTCGGCGAGCCGCTCGGCGGTGATGGTCGCGGTCGCGGTGATGCCGTCGGTGCCAGGCATCCGCACGTCCATGAGCACGACGTCGGGGCGCAGCCGTCGCGCCTGCTCGACGGCCGCGGCACCGTCACCGACCTCGGCGACGACCTCGATGTCCGCGGCCGTCTCGAGCAGGAACCGCAGGCCTGCCCGCACAGCGGCGTGGTCGTCTGCCAGCACGACCCGGATCACCGGGCACCTTCCTCTGGGCGCGACGCCGGGAT
>Ga0247813_10000507_pt1 | contig 35906 bp, 70 predicted proteins | sample UWRJL169409C1_FD_180719 | JGI IMG/M metagenome (GOLD analysis project Ga0247813, IMG submission 180719) | Plant litter microbial communities from Arlington Agricultural Research Station in Wisconsin, United States - UWRJ-L169-409C-1 | ecosystem: Environmental > Terrestrial > Plant litter >... | reverse complement strand
AGTCATTCGACCGAGACCCCTTCTTGCTCCAAATACCCCAACGCGTTCTGTACAGCATCATAGCATTCATCGTTGCGCTCACGATCATAGACCGCATGTTCCAACAGGTCTTGAATGACCTTTACGGGATCGTAAGGCTCTTCGAGATACATCATGGTTTCGCTCAAGTTCATCTCACTTCCTCCATCAAAAAACACAGCCTAATCCTCGCCCCGGCATCCAGCCGGGGTCCGGTTAGGGGTGTTAGAAGGGCACGTCGTCGTCGAGATCGGCGGCGAATGACGATGCCTGACGAGTTGGCGACGCCGGTTTGCGCGCCGGGGCCGCAGCAACTTCCGCAACCGCGCTCTTGGCACTCACAGCCGCTACCCAATTGCCCTCGATCATCTTGCTGGCGTCATTCCGATCGGGAAGCGAGTACATCATAACCTTGATGTTCATGGCCTTACCCAACAGCGCCGTTGCAAGCTGCACGTCGGTTGGCTTTGCCTGTGCCTTGGCGAGCTTGCCGCCCGCGTTAGCATCGATAGCCGCAAGCATACGCTTAGCCTTGTCGCGGGTCTGGTCGACCTTATCCGGTTTCACACCGGGCTTGTCATCGGTGCAAAAAATCTTGTGAAACACAACGCGGTTCGCATAGATTTCCGGCTTAACGACACGCCAGCGTGCGCTGATATACTCGGCACGGTTGTCGTCGTTCGTTTCCGCCCACTTCACTTCGTCAAGCATCGCCGTGCAAGTGGTATTGTCCGGGATGGGTTCCATGTTGCCGCCACCGCCGTCGAAACTCGACCCAGTCTGCGTTGCGTCGTCATTGTCGCTGGTCTGCCAAAAAGACATGGTTAGGCTTCCTTCTCTTCGCTGTTAACTTCTTCGATGGGTTCGGGCTCGGGCTTTGCACGGCCCTTGCGCGCTGGCTTCATTTCCGGCGTAGCAAGATACGGTGCAAGCGGGTTTTCACCCTGCACGAACTCGATATCCTCGGTAATGCCAAGCCGGTTCTTCGCCACGCTGGCGGGCGTCATGTAACACGTCAAGGTGCGGTCGCCTGAGGTAACGGCCTTCTTGCTACCCTCTTCGCCCATCAGTACGACATGCTGCTTGACGAAGCCAACAACGTCCACACTATCGACATACGGTGCCATACTCTTGTTATCCAAGCGCAGGCTGTATAGCGAAAACCCGTCACTGTCGGGAGGATCAACCCGCACGATATCCGCGTGCGCGACGAACACCACATTCATGCCGCGACGCTTGCGCAGTGCTTCCGCCGCCTTGCGGACCCGAGCATGTTGCGCGACAACCGCCGCCCGTCCCGCCCCGTACCCGCCGAGCGCTTGGTTCAAGCCACGCGCCTTCGTGTCGCTCGCCAGCACGTCGGCGATAAACAGCGCCTCCAAGCCGGTCACGCTATCAAGGATAAGCGTTTCGTAGGAGTGTTCGTCGTCCAGCAGCGCCATAAGCTGCGACCAAAGGTCGGCAACCTTCTGAACTTCGTCCAGACTGTCTGGTGCATCGGCAAGGTCGCGTGGCACCGCCTCACCAGTGGTGCGGATCAAGAACGGGCGGGGGAAGGATGCGGCAAGGCTGGTCTTGCCCGATCCAGGGTTTCCGCAAATCGTTACGATAAGCGGTTCGTTTTGCGGCTTTTTGGCCGCAGATAGCAGGGACATAAATGGTTCCTTTCTTCTCTCTGCCCCTTGCTTATGGCGCGGTTCGCGGTTACGGTCAAGCCAACATAGCGACATTCTGATAAAAAATATCCACACTAAGGATTGACATGCTAACATTGCAGGAAATTTCGGATCGGCTGGCGGATCGCCGTATCCCCGTAGTAGCGAAGGCTACAGGACTGCATTACAACACAATCGCAAAGGTGCGTAATGGCGGAGGAAATCCCTCCTATTCAGTACTCAAAGCTCTCTCTGATTATCTGACTGACAAGGCGTAACATGCATCGCGCTTTTTGGGCCGCAGGCCATATCGTTTTCCCTATTTATAGCTTTGATAAAAACCTGAAATGCGCGTGCGGCAATCCAGATTGCGCCGCATCGGGCAAACATCCGCAAATGCCAAATTGGCAGAACGTGCCTTTGTTTGATGATGAGGCGATTACAAATATGGAAGAAGCCGGATGGTTCAAATCCGGTTATGGGGTGCGGTGCGATACGCTTTTGGTTTTGGACGTGGATGCGCGAAATGGCGGAGTAGAGAGCCTCTCTCGCCTGATCTATGAATTTCCCTCTATCAATGAGGCTCGCCTAGAGGTCGAGACAGGCTCTGGCGGCGGATCGCGCCATATTTATTTTTCCATGCCGGAAAAGACTTCGTTGGTCCAGAACCATGCGGATTATCCGGGTATTGATTTCAAGTCATCCGGCTTTGTGGTGGGACCTGGATCGCGCCACGTTAGCGGCGGAGAATATCAGGCAGACGGATACCCGGAGGAAATAACCGAAGCGCCTGCCGATTTGGTAGAGTTTCTGCGCCGTCCTGAGCGTCACCGTACAGTATATAACGGCAATACTCTTGATCTTGCCAATGAAGATATAGCAGACATGCTAACTCACATCGATCCCGAGGGGATGCCCTATGAGGATTGGTCTAGAATTGGCATGGCTATTCATCATGCTACCCACGGAAATAGCTATTATTTGTGGGAAGAATGGTCACAAAAATCTACTAAATACGATCCTGATAAAATGGAATATTGGTGGAACCATTTTGGCAAGCATGGCGATCCCGCTACAATGGGCACTCTTGTACACTATGCCCAAAAAAATGGCTGGGTAATGTCCGTTACATTTGTTGCGGATCAAGATTTGGTTTTTGAGGAGCCTATGAATAGCGATGGATTGCCCGTCAATATTAGTGGCGTCGATCTAACGATACCTCCCGGCTTTGTTGGGGAGGTGGCCGCATGGATTGAGAGCCAGTCACGCCGCCCTCGCCGTCATTTGGCGGTAGCATCGGCGCTTGGAACAATCGGAAATATTGCCAGCCTTCGCTACACGGATGAACGTGACGGGGTGACGCCTAATATGTTTACTTTTGGCGTTGCGGCTTCACGCACTGGCAAGGAAAGTATTTATCAGGCTTGTATTGCTATCCATAAGGTTGCTGGCGTCGGATCGGCAAGCCATGGTAATATTAAGTCAGAGCAAGAGGTTCTTCGCAACCTAACTCGTCATCAAGCGTGCTTTTACGTATTGGACGAAGTTGGCATTTTGCTTCAAAAGATTGCAAATTCTCAAAAGAGGGGCGGAGCCTCATACTTTGAAGGCGTGATCGGCATTTTTATGTCCGTTTATTCCAAAGCCAATGGTTCTTTGATGATTACCGGCGACGCCAGCGAAGAACTCAAAGAAAAAATGCTCAAGGAATTGTCGCAAATTGAAAAGCGAATTGAGGCCAATGAAGGCACAAGAGCTTTGGAAGCACGCAGAGAAAATATCAAATATTCTTTGTCAAGTTTGGAAAACGGGTTGGAAAATCCAATCCTTTCCATGATGGGCTTTACTACTCCCGTCACGTTCGACACGTTGGTTGATTATCAGTCTGCTACCAATGGTTTCTTTGGACGTGCGCTGATATTCAATGAGCGGGAGACGGTGCCTTTGACAAAGGATAATTTCAAAGCCCCACCTATGCCGGATAACATGCAAATGGCAATTCAGCAGATTTTCAATGCCGGTGAGTACAGCATTGATGATTTTACTCGCGTGGAATACCGCGGCGAAAAAATACAGGTTCCGACAGATGATGACGCCAGCGCGGTATTGGATGCCTTGGTGAAATGGTTTGAGGATACCGCCAAGAAAGAGCGTGCAAAAACTGGCCTGGAGGCGCTTTATCTCGGAGCCTATGAATTGGTGAGCAAGGTAAGCCTTATCCTTTCCGTAGCCGAACGGGTGCGCACCTTGGAGCATGTGCGCTGGGCGTTCGCGTTAGTGAAGCGCGACATTGAAGAGAAAATCCGCTTGGTGGTTGGCAATGATCGGGAGGACGATGCTCCGTTGGTGGCGCTGCATGCCAAGGTATCCAATCTCATTGCCGGCGAGGAAGGCGAGACATTTGGCGTGGTTTGCGGGAAGCTGCGGCGCAAGAAAAAAGAGGATATCCAGTTGGTTCTCGATAAGATGGTCGAGGAAGGGCAGGCGCGCGTTGAAACGACCAAACACCCTAAGAACGGTGCGGAAATCGTCCGCTATCACTTGACGCGCGGATGACGGTATGGGATACGGATTGCCCGTCTTTTAGCCGGTAACTGGTTTTAGCTTTGTTGCTTTGTCATAGCTTTGTTAGCCTTGTACATGGCAAAAAACCGCAGAAATCAGCCATTTTTTTCTAGCTTTGTTGCTTTGTCACCAACTCTAGAGACTGTTCGGAAAAGCCCTCATAGACCTCCTAAAAAGAGTGTTTATGGGGGTAGAGTTGTATGTGCCTTAGATGCTCTAGAAGAATAAGAAACAGTCTTTAGAATAATGACAAAGTAACAATACAATATTCTTTATATACTCTACTCTCTCCCTATTGATATATTTTTTTTAGTTTTACACTCATGACAATCCAGCGACAAAGCAACAAAGCTAAATTTCGCCATTGACGCGCCATCATAATCATATATATAAGCGACAACAGAAAGGATGTTTTATGGTTGAGCTAGAAAAGATGGTTTACGATGGCGGCAAGCGAGGCAAGTCGAGCAATCTGCCTTGGCACTTGGCGGAAGTGGGGCAGAGTTTTTTGGCTCCCATGAAATCTGGGGTAACGATGGACAAGTTACAAATCAGCCTTTGCAATCTTGCTCGCTATCATTGGGGCAAGGGAAATTACAGAACCCGCCAAGAGGATGGGGGTGTTCGTGTTTTCAAGGTCGGGGAGATGGCTAAGTGATTTTTATCAAAACCAAGCGTGGGCTCATTAACGCGGAATGCATTATCCGTATCAGGTCAATGGACGATGCAGACAATGTTTTAGTGGAGTACCGCACGGCAATGCCGGTTGATGAGAATAGCGACCATCGCCATGCCACCACTTTCGCGCCTATAGCTGAAATGGAAAAGTTGGGGTTGAAGCCGGAAGATTTCGATTACCTTGCTACCTCAACTCCAATTTATTAAAATCCGTAAGGATTGATCGAGCTGGTGTGATTGCCGGGGGATGTGGTTGGGTTGCCGATTGATGGCGTAGGGAGTATATTGAAGATATGGCACGCCCCACTATCAAAACCCCAGAACTCATCGATAGCATCTGCGAGCGGTTGGCTGGCGGAGAGCCCTTGAAGCGGATTTGCGAGGATGACGGAATGCCGTCGTTTCAGACGGTTTGGCGATGGGAGAATGAGGATGAGGTGTTTCGTGATCTTTCCACGCGCGCGCGACGGCATGGCACGCATTACCTTGCCGATGATTGCCTGAACATTTCGGACGAAGACGTAGAGGATACGGTCGCCATCGCCCGCAACAAATTGCGTGTGGATACGCGGCTACGGCTCATCGGCAAGTGGAACCGTCGTGACTATGGCGACAAGCAGGAAATCGACCACACCAGCACTGACGGCAGTATGACACCGCCCAAAGAGCCTCGCTACATCCTGGTGGAAGCTGCACCCGGCGCTAAGTGATGCTTGACGCTGCGGTACTGGATTGCGAGCTACCAGCAATCTTTGCGCCGTTCCTGCAACCGGCCAGGTTCAAAGTGGCAGAGGGCGGTCGAGGCAGCAGCAAGACCCGCTCGGTCATTACCATCCTCGTTAACAACGTGATGTCCTACGGTTGGCGCGTGGTATGTTTCCGCGAGTTGATGGAAGCCATCGCCGAAAGCTCCTATCAGGAAATCGTGGAGGAAATCGACCGGCGCAATTTGCACGGCATATTCTCCGTCACCAAGACAGAAATCACCTGCCCGCAAAGCGGTGGCGTGTTCAAGTTTTCCGGCATCCGCGCCAGCAGCAAGCGCCTTCAGAACCAGAAGCTCAAGGGCTTTTCCAACTTCGACGCCTGTTTCATCGACGAAGGCGAGAGCATCACCAAGGATAGCTGGAATGCCTTGGTGCCGACGATGCGCAAGGCTGGGAGTGAGATTTACGTTTGCTTCAACCCGGCGTCGCCCTTGGATTTCATATACCAGAGCTTCGTAACTGAGCCGATCTATCCCGCCGTGTTGGACGGCAAGCCCTACGCGATCACGCTGAAAGTCAACTACACCGACAACCCGTTCTTCCCCAAGGAACTGGCGGATGACGCGGAGTTGATGCGCAAGACCGATCCCGAGTTATACCGGCATATCTACCTCGGCCAACCGGTAGCGGACAATGCGCTATCGATTATCAAGCCGATGTGGATTGAGGCTAGTGTGGACGCGCACACGCAAATCGCCAATTTCCCTATGGGCGGCGGCAAGATTGGCGGCATGGACGTGTCCGGCGGCGTTGAGGGCGATGTCGCTGCGCCCAAGTCGAACGATCCTAACGCGCTGGCATGGCGCTACGGTTGCGTTCTGGCCGGTTTGGAGGAGTGGCAGGATGAAAACCCCAATGCAGCCTCAGCGCACGCCTACGGGGTTATTTCGCGGGAACGGCTGGATTTACTCAATATCGATGATATCGGCGTTGGCGCGTCCGTACCGGGCGAATTAGGACGTTTGCAGCGTGAAGCGGGGGTTGGGGCGCACCAGACGGCGTTTAACGGCTGGACGGCATCTGAGAGCCCAATACGGGCAGACGATGAATATCAACCGGGCAAGACACACGGCGATATGTTCGCCAATTTGAAAGCCCAGGGATGGGGCACTCTAGCGGATCGCTTCCGCAATACGTGGCAGGCGCGCAATGGCCTGCCTTATGATGCGGAGTTGCTGATATCCATTCCATCGGGATTGGCGATGGCGGATAAGCTATGCGCGGAACTGTCGCAGCCTAGGCGCGAGAGCGTCAACGGGCGGATGAAAGTGGAGAGTAAGAAATCTTTGAAAGCTCGGGGCGTTCCATCGCATAACCTCGCGGATGCAGTGGTTATGGCTTATAGCATTGCGGATGGTAGCTCCTACTCCTTCTCCGGCTGGCTTGATGGGGATTGAGGGGGTTATACCGAAGCTGCACCGTAAGGCTTGCCGTCGCAGTCGATCAGTACCGAGAACATGCAGGGGGCGGTTTCTACCACTCGCCCAACCAGCTTGCCGACGATCGACTTCCGGGTATTGAGTTTGGCAATTTCCTCGGCACGCGCCTTATTGGTGGTCTGCGGAAACTGTGCCTTGCTTGCGAACCGTGCCATCTCAATCACTCCATCCATCGCCTCAACAACCCCCTTCTAGGTTGGTGTGTTGGGGGTGTCAATTGTTATTTTAATCCATATCGCCTTCACGGATCACAAGGCGACTAGTGCCACGAATACCACCTCCGTAGTGCGAGAAGGGATGCTCCGATAAACCGCCGCTGAAGGTTACGCGCAGCGCCTCATTCGGGCCTAAGTCGGCACGGAGTTTGTTGAACGTCCGTGTTACCCATGCGCGGCACTGCGATAGCTTCATTACGTTCTGTTCGGGCCACACTTTCTTTGCAACCTCATTCCTTCCCGCGTCAGAGGTTATGATCGCGGTTCCGACGATGCGAACAGTTCTCATTCCTCAATCCATTCCCAAATAGTGCCCTCGCCATTGCAGGCGTCGCAAGTTTCTTCGGTCAAATCGACAACGCCAGTGCCGTCACATTTATTGCATTGGCTCCACTGCCAGTCGCCTTGATCGGTCACTTCCCCAAAGCCTTCTTGAGGAAGAAAAACACCGAATTCAACTCATCGTTTGCAGCCGACCAATCCGCGAGGGCTTTGGCAATTTCTTCCTTCGGCGCGCGAATGTCGCGTAGGTGGCGCTCATGCGAGTGAAGAATGTTAGCGCGGGCCTTAGCGGCTTCTACGGTTTCCAGGATCGTCATCTCAAATTCTCCACCATTTGCTTGTTGACCCCTTCTAACGAGGGTGTTTAGTGCGGTCAATGGTTATTTTGCCATCGCACGCTTTTCCATCGGATAATTCTCCGCCTCGCCATCAATCAAGCAGCACCGATCATCCCGACATCGCCAATAGCCACACGTTACGCCCCAAGGGCCTGATTGTTTGCCGTCATGGTTGGTGATGTAGTGCGGCTCGCCGTTGTGAGGGCAGATTAGGTTGCCGTGTGGATTGCGCATCACATATCCCCCTTACGCTCAACCCAAGCCTGAATAGCATCCCAATCGTGATAGTCGGGATGATCGTAGGCGAGGCCGTGGTTGATGTGATCGTGAAGCGCTTCTATGAGGTTGTCGTATTCGCTACCACTTGCACGCGATCCCCAATCATGGGCGGTTGCCTCATCGCTTCCTCGACGCATGCCAGCCTTGTAGATCGCGTCCAGTAGGGCGAATGTGGTCGCGGGGACAATCATCGCGCATTCCACGAATTAATCGCGGTGGCGTTTCTGCCGTCCCGATCATGACCCGTGTAGTACATCGGCGGCCCCTTAGCTTGGCAGTCATCACATTCTGGAACGACGTGCCGAGAATAGGGCGATACCGTCCAATTCAGGTTAGTGCCGTGACACCAAGGGCATGGCTTAACGATACCACTCACTCCCCCAACTCCCGCAGCAATTCGTCGTCGGAGAGGGTGTTAGGTGCGATGTACCCGAGCCGATCATTGGAGCAGGTAATGCAAGTCCACTTATCGCAGCCGCATTCAAGTGCCAGCGATTGACTTCCTTGCAGTGTAACCATGCGCTCTGCAATTTCCGCTGCCCGCTGCGCATCGCTGCGGCTATGGTGCTTTGACTGGTGGAAAACTCTGCCGTTCCAGTCTCGGACCTCGACATGGAAGCCATCCGCTTTCTGTGCACTAATCGTATGGCTCATCTCATATCTCCGTTTGCGTTTCGTTACACCCCTTTTAGGGCATGACCGCTCCGTGTCAACAGAAAAGATCACCAGAACCATCATCCATCGATATTTCTACCCGCTCCCCATCATCATACCTATTTGCCTCTCCTTTAGGATACGGCATTGCCGGATATCGCAAAGTGTCCCGCATCAATCGCCGATCACGCTTGCCACCAAGCATATAGAAATATCGATGCTTTTCCTTTGGCGGCACTGTCTCAATGTCGTTCAACCTCGCCCACTCTTTCGGATTGGTAATACCACGATCCCGGAGCGTCATTGGGTGTGTCGCGACACCATCAATGAGATACAGGTGGTCGTGTGATTTCGTTGCGCCAGTGTATAACCAATTTGTCGCCTGATATATGCAGCCTGTGTGCCCCCATGCGCTATCAGCATAGGACACTACAGCGCATGGTGTCTCTAGCATTTGAAGAGAGCGGCCTATGAGAAAACTGGCAGCATTACGCTCGGGCGTCTGCACTACAACGCGGGATAGCTCGTAAAGGCGGAAGCTGCGCTCATGGAACGCGTGTTTCTGGATCGCCGCTGACGGCTGGCCATAGACTGCTACGCCTTCAATCTGCCCGCCCCGCACCAACGCAAAGCCTTTCCAAAATATGCTAGGCTTGCGGCTGTAGTGTCGAGCGGTGACTATGGCGTCCGCATCGCGCTTGGTGCAGGGGATTACGGTGAAGTCTTTCACACCTCAATCCAATAACCAGACGGCTGAAAACCACCGGGTTCGAAAGCGGGATTGTGGATGCCGGTGGGACCAGCTTTCCACGTTCTGCCGTTGTGTGTGACCGTCATGCCGGGATTATACGCTACATTGCCATCCCAAGGATGCCCATGTTCGGTGCGATAAGTACTGCCGTAAGAGCCTTTCTTGTTCATTTCTTCCTCCTGTTAAATCCTGCCCACACCCTACCACCCATCGCTGGGTAGTCAACAACTATTTTCGTCCCGGCCCAATACGGTTCCAAGACAGCAACCCGCCGCCGATCCAGATCATGGCTCCGGCCCAATTGCCTTGGAATAGCAATGCCGCGCCACCGGCATTAAGAGCCGTCCAGCCGATCCACTCAATCATTTCCCACGCTCCAACTCACGGCCACGGCGTAGTGCGGTGAGGGTTAGGCGCATGGGGCGCTCATTGTCCAGCTTGCCGCTATCGAGTTCGGTCCGATCCAGATTGGTGTTACCCATTTCGACGTGATCGGCGAATACAATATCTCGGGCTAGGAGGATATCCGGATCGGCCGGCCGCATCTCAGACATGATGGCTCGGGCTTCGTCAGCAGCTATCAGCATCTCGGTAACGTGATGCTCTCGGCTGGAATAGGTGGAAAGTCGCTCCACCAGTGCCACGCAGCGGGCTTGGAGGTCGGGGGAGGGCTGGCCCTTCTCTGGAGGGATTGGCATTCCCCATATACGCTCAACCATCACTTCACTCCTTCTTCACGGGCGTGGCGGAGGGCTTGTACTGTCTGCTTGATGCACGTGTCATTATCGTACATGCCCTTGCGATATTTTTCGGCAGCGGTGCTATGTACCTGTCCAAGCGCCGCTAATTCCCTAGCCGTCAAAAGATCAGCATCAACCGGCTCGGGAAGCTCGGCGACTATTGCGCGGGCTTCTGCGAGCATACCCAATGGTATTACAGCCCTACCTCCCATCGCTTCATCGTGCGCAGCTAGTCGGCGCACTAACGCCTCCATCCGATCCAACATTTCCATCGCAGTCTTAGTCATCTCTCATTCCTTCCCATAAGTGGCGAGGGCATTGCGGGCGATCATCTCGTCCCATCTGGCTTGGGCGACAGGGCCATCTACCGTATCAGGCCAAGGGCCATCCGCAATCCGCTCCAAAACCCTCACCAACCCCGCCACAGCCTCCTCGCGGTGGGCGGCGAAGGCTTGGATAATGCGGGCACTGGCATCGTAAGTGCCGGCCATCCACAGGGTGCGAGTATTGCCGACATCCTTGTAGCATGAGGGGCGGTAAGGCCACGCCGCCTCGCGATCCACCTGCAATACCTGGGTCATGCTGCGTCCTCCACGTTGCGAGCGCGCCAGCCAGTACCAGCAGCGATGCCGCTACCCCGCATGAAATAGGTCGGCATCCCACCACGCAATAACATGGTTCGATAGTCAGGCTCATCCCATACTGCATCCGTGATTGCGACCACTTCGCCAGTCGCTTCATGCACCGCCTCGATAGGCTTCGTCCAATCGATCATTTCAATTTCTCCATATCAACGCCCACCACGATAACGCCCGCGCGGGGTGTGTCAATTGTTATTTTCACCGGCCCGCACCCACACCTTCCGACAGCCTAAAGCCACCAGCCATGTCAACGGAATTATATCATCCACCGTGCGATAATAAACCTTGACGGGTGCGATATAGGCGGTAGGGTGGGGCGTTATTTTGACGCGGAGGAATGAGTGATGACGTTAATGGCTTTTCCCGCACCCTATACGGTCGGACCAAATGATGACCTTTATCCGGCAGAACCGGGCATGACGCTTCGTGATTATGCGGCAATCAAGGCAATGGCCGGGCTGCTAGCCAGCAATGCTATGTACGGTGGCAAGACGGATGATCGCGTGTCGCTTGCTCGTGATGCATACGCCACCGCAGACGCCCTCCTCGCCGAACGGGAGCGCAAGTGATGGGTGTTGTGCATATCACCAAAGCCGAGATTGATGCCGTACTATCTCATCATTACGCAATCGAACGTATGCGGGATGCCGCACCGGATTTGGTGGAGGCGCTTGAGGTTTTCGTGGCCTACAATGACATGGCGGACAGCGATGCTGACGAGGTGGCGACAATGCTCGCATATGCGAATGCACTCCAAGCCGCCCGCGCCGCTCTTGCCAAAGCTCGGGGAGAGGGGAAGTGAATTGGGAGGCCTTTAAGAGCGGGGTAATCGGTGCGATCTGCGCGCTTATGATTGTGGCGATGAGGAAATTCTCAAGGCTTACGCCGCACAGTATAAAGGATATTGGGCATGAAATTCCACACAAGCCACGTCTGGACGGACGCAGACGATATGGAGCATGAGGCGGAGGTGTGCGTGTCGTATAGCTATTACGCGGGCTACTGTGGCAGTATGGAACAGCCACCAGAGGACGCTTCGGTAGAGGTGCAGTCCGTTATTGTGAAGATGGGCGATATGCCCGACGACGTGCTAGAGACGTTTGTCGATAGTGAGGAATTGCGTCAAGAGTGTATGGAGGATTATGCCGCCATGCTTGCTGATGCTGCTGAGTGCAGGGCTGAGATGCGGGGGGATTATGATGGCTGATGAATTCCAAGTGGGCGACTTAGCGGTTTGCGTGGACGATAGCCCATGTCGCGAGACGCCATACCCAGGCTGTCCTTTCGGTCTATCCAAGGGCGCTGTATTTCGTGTTACGGCGGCTTGGATTGATCCCGAGGATGGCATTCAGGGGTTGAACCTTATGGGCGTTCGTAACGAGCAGGACGGCTTGTTTGCAGGTTATTCCGCGCACCGCTTCCAAAAACTCCCACCAGCCTCCCCCGAGTTCATCTCGCTTATCCGGTCGCTGTCGCCGGGACGGGTGACGGAGGATGCGTAGAGTTGGCTTTGGCAGGCCTCCCGCAAAAGGATCACAAGCCCGAAAATTTTTAATTATGGCGCTAAGGCCATGCGGTGTTACTGCTATGGAGGCCAAAGATGCGGGAATAAAAGTCCCTATTAACAATGGCCTTCTGCAATGTTTGTATGATCAGAAGGGGTATGATGTTCGAGCGTTTCCATGCGATAAAATTAGAACGCGGAGTAAGGCCATGGGATACGCATGGCGACTTGTCGGTAAGTTAAAATGGAACGGAGGATATCGGTCTTTGATAAATCCATTGGATGTGAAAGATTTATGTTGACGCTACCCCACAACCCTATACAGTAATGCCATAGCAACAGGAGAACGCACATGACCCCCACCGCCGCAAACGACTTCCGAAACGACATGCTCGCCCGCGCGCGCAAGCTGGACGCCGACCGTAAGGCGGGCAAGCTGCGCGAGAGCAAGGGGCGGTTGGTGCGTGTGTCTGGCGGGGAGGCGGGGAAGTGACCGCTGTTATCATCGCGGCATGGCTTGCCGCCCAACTACCGCTGGGGATCGTGATGGGCAAACTTATTAAGGGAACGTTGTATAATGATTGACACTAAATCCCCAGCCTACGGAGAAGGCGTTTGCGCTTATGGCCGTGGCGTTACCGCTGATGGGTGCCTGTATGCGCGCGGGAGCGTGAAGTGGGGGCAGTGGCGAGAGGGGTGGATGGTTGCTCGGCAGAACGCCACCCTTACCTCAGGAGCATCCTCATGAGCGACATTGAACCAATGACGCTTGCTGAAGCGCAGGCATTTGCCGAGCGCCTTGCTGATCTCGACTCCAATAAGATGGAGTTTATGGCCCGGCGCTGGGATGCGTATCGGTATGTCGTACCTGCAGTCATAGCAGGGCTCGGACTGCTAAAACCGGATCCGGATGCGGATGTCTTGGCAGTGCGCGCGATCATGCACGCTCAACAGCGAGCAATGACACCGCCCGATAGTTGTTGGGGCAACATGTCCTACGCCAAGGGTAGCTACGACGACACGCCTCAGTTTCAGGCCGCATTGGCCGCTTATCGCGCCGCCGCTCTCCCCGCTACCCCGGAGTCATCCTCATGACCTCCGTAGTAGGGCTCCGCGAGCAGATCGCTGCCGAAGAGGCCAAGGAAATCGTGGGCCAGTTCACGGTTGACCAGTGGGCAGGCGGATGGAAAGCCATCGCCTACCAAGGCGGACCCGGAAGCTCGGTGTGCCTGTTCGGCATCGATCGGGCGTCGTGTCTGGCCCAAGTTGGCCAAATGTATTCGCGCGGCATGGTTCCGATGAATGCGATCCCAAGCAGCGAGTATCACGCAGAAGCCATGCGCTACAACCTTGAGGTTGCTCGCGCCCAAGCATCCACGGTGCAGCCATGAGTGGGGTTCGTCAGCTAGTTCGTGTCAAGCACGGCTCCCATTTATACGGCACCAACACGCCTACGTCCGATCAGGATTTCAAGGGCGTGCATTTGCCATCGGGCGATGCAATCGTTCTACAGCGCGCAGAAAACGTCATCAACGAGGGCGTTGCCAGCAAGGCAAGCGGCACTTTGAAGAATGACGCCAACGCGATCGATAGTGACAGCTATTCTTTGCAGAAGTTTTTCGAGATGCTGATGAAGGGGGACACCGTAGCGACGGAAATCCTGTTCGCACCGCAATCTGCTATGACGTTCACGGATACGGCTTGGCTAGATGTGCAAGCCGTTGGCCGCACATTGCTCAACCGAGAATGCAAAGGTTTCGTCGGATATTGCGTTCGGCAGGCTGCAAAATACGGCATAAAAGGCTCCCGCATGGCGGCTATCCGCGCCGTTCTGGATATCATCGGCCCTGCATCGCTGAACGTGCATAAGCTAGGTGATATCGAGCCCGAGTTGCGTGCTTTTGCCGAAAGCCAAGAACATGCTTCGTTTGTCAACATTCAATCGCAGCATGGCGTGGATTGCTGGCATATTGATGTTTGCGACCGTAAAATGCCGATGAATGTCAGCATCAACGAGGCGTATGCGGTTTATAACAAGGTATGGGAGAACTATGGGGAACGCGCTCGCGCCGCCATGACGAATGAGGGCATCGATTGGAAGGCCATGTCGCACGCCGTCCGTGTGGCACGACAGGCTATCGAGTTGCTGACAACCGGCGTAATCACGTTTCCGCGTCCAGACGCAGCGGAATTGGTGGAAATCAAGGCTGGTCGCGTGCCGTATTCCGAGGTAAGCGATCTATTGGAGCGCTTGGTTGCGGAGGTTCATTTGGCTAGTGAGCGTTCGCCATTGCCCGCCAAATCCGACGCCAGCATTGCTGATGCGCTAATCCTCGAAATGTATCGGAGCCAGTTGTGAGCAAGATTGATGAGTCTATCGCCTTCGCGGCCACGGCGCACGCTGGGCAGGTGCGGAAGTACAGCAACTTGCCCTACATCGTCCACCCAATCGAGGTGATGACGATCCTGCACGATCACGGCGTCCGCGATGAGGCTATGTTGTGCGCCGCCGTGCTGCACGATGTGGTGGAGGATTGTCCTGTGACCTTGGACGCCATCCGCAGGCGCTTTGGCGAGGACGTGGCCGATTTGGTGGACGGGCTAACCGATCAATATCCCGCTGGTACTGGCGGCAATCGGGCGGAGCGCAAGCGTAAGGAACGCGAGCGCATCGCTGGCACGTCTATGCATTGTCAGGCGGTTAAATACGCGGATTTGATTAGCAATACGTCGAGCATCGTTATGCATGATCCTGACTTCGCTCGCGTGTATCTCAAGGAGAAACGCGCGATGCTCGACCTAATGATGCAGGACGATTGGGGATTGTGGCGGACGTGCGAGGGTACGCTGACCTTAGGCGAGAGTGAGTTGTTGCAGGAGGCTTTGCGGTGAGCAAGGTTATATTTCTCGACATCGACGGGCCAATGATACCGGCAACGATGTTCCTGATTGATCGCATGTGTTCTTGGAACCGTAACTTTCCCGCAACGACGATAGCGGCGATCAATCGGCTATGTTCCGACAGTGGAGCAAAGGTGGTGTTCAATACGACTCACAACCGCCCCATGGCAGATGTTCCCGACATTGCCGATGCAATGGTAAGGCATGGTTTTAATCCAGTGCACTTACATCCTACCGATCCGCATACGCTCTATCCCGATATTCCGAGAGACTTGGCGGTAAAGGAATGGCTGGCTCGGCATGATGAAGTTGAGGCTTGGGTTGCTATTGACGACGTAGAATGTGCTGACGCACCCAATATGATTTTGGTTGATCCTGATGCGGGCCTGCATGTAGGGCACCTAAACCAAGCCTCTCTTGTGTTGGGTGGTAAGCCGTGTCTGATATTGATGTAATTAGCGTCTCTACCTCCCTAATCCCCCCAGGTCCTGCTTACTGCCTGACGGTGGATGGTGCCGAATACACCTACGGCCACCCTACTTACTGGACCCGCAAGGCCATCCGCCCAGACGTAGGCATGGACGCGGGCAATCCGTGGGGCTCACGTAGGGAGAATGCCAAGATCGCCTTTTGGGAGCATGTGGCGGATCGGGTGGAGTGGTATGGATCGGCGAAAGAGTTTGCCGCCGACTTACACAAGCGCCAACTTCGGGCGGAGCGGGAGCGGGCTAGCGCGGCGGCTGGGCATATTGACCTGTTTTAGGAGGGGGTGGTGAGATGGCTGATTATTATTGCCTTTACTGTGGCGGACGCACTTCTCTTATGGGCCACGGCGAGCGCCATGACGAACGTCTAGCGGCCTTAGCAGACCGGCTGTCCGATGAACTAGGGATCAAGCGCCCGCGCGCGGTGGAGGTTATCGGTAAATGGCAAATGGGCGAAATATCGCTACCTTAAAATAACAATTGACACCACCAATGCAGCCGCTAGGATGGCTGTATTAACGGAGGGAATGAGATGGAATTGCAGTGTGGACGCTCGGACATCAAGGCCGTAGGCGAGGACGCCGATGGCGTTTGGATGGAAATGTATTGGCCCAACGCCTTTGGAACTTCGCCCGCCGATGTTATGGCTCGTGATATCGAGGTTTCCTCAAATGGCGAGACGGCATCGTATTGTGTAGCTGGTTATGAAGGCGACAGGCTTTATCTCCACGACAATTCCAAGCCCATAAACATATTCAAATAAAAATTGACACCAACCCCAACCCCGCTAAGGTGGCGGGGTGATGATTTAGGGAGATTTGAGATGGATAACGCGGCAATTGCACAGTTGATTTATGATGCATATGCAGAGGGATGGTCAGATTACGACAGCGGAGAAAACGCTATGACGCATTTTGAAGATGCTTGGGCAAGTTCGATTGCGCGTATCGAATATCTGCGGCTTATGGACGATGCAGCATGACCCCCGTCCTCCAAACCCTCCGCACCGCCAGCGTGCGGGATGTGGTTAGCGCGGTGGTGGGATGGCTACTTGTGGCAGGAATTTTCACTTTGGGAGTTATGTTGTGATGGAATGGGGTGACAAGATTTATACCGGCCAGAGGCGTCCGGCTTGGCTAAAGGATGACGCAACGCCTGTGTTTTGGCACGATAGCGGCTGGCAGAGCGGGTCCTCGACGGCTGGAAGGATGGTATGGGAGCAAACCGGCGACCCCTTGGAATATATCCAACTAGAGGCGTCGCATACGGCTTACACCGCTATCAATGCGGGGTATGAGCCGAACCCTGGGGATAGCGAGAAGCCACCTGCTGATTATGATGGTGGCCCTGTCTTGGCACGCAATGGTAGTCAGTTTGTCTACGGCGCATACTTAAACTGGAAAATTCCGCACATGAACGACGGGCCAACGAGTGGCGACATCATCGGCTACAAGTGCAAAGCCGGGGTGGTGGAGGATGCGTGGTCGCCAGTCGGTTACGTTTCTGTTAAGCGTGTCAGCAAGGCCGAGGCGCTTGCCTCTACGCCGTATAGCGAAGCGATTGGCGGCGGCGTGGAAACTGTAGACCACTATGTTGACGGCTGGATTGCCGCATATCGCCACCTCGGCCTAATCCGCGAACCAACCCGCGCCGAAACCATCGCCGCCACTACCGGCGTACCCCTCGCCGACGTCGAAAAGGTGCTGGCGGAGATTGTGTCGTGAGTGGCCTTACGGACGCACAGCGACGCGCCTTGAAGTGGCTGCATAATCGCGGTGGCTCCGGTATGTTTACCCATGGCCAAGTTTTGCTTGCTAGCGGTGAACTAGCAGGCGTAATGCGGGCAACTTGGAATAGGCTTGCACAGGCTAACCCGCCCGCCGTGACGATAGAAAAGAAGCGCTGTCAGATTACCGAAACCGGCAAAGCTGTGGCGATGAATTGGCTCGGTAATGAAGCCGAAACCGTATGGGATGATGAATAATGGCTAGAGACAACCCAAAACCCGACTTCCGCCGTATCCCACAGCACGGCGGCTACCCCGGATTAATTGGCCTGACATACGGCTCAGGCACCCGCGAAGTAGTCATGCTCGGCACTGGAGCGGAGGTTGAGGAAGCTGTGATCGCTAAGGTTAGGGAGATTGAGGGTGGGTGATATCTCCACCCGCCTACGCCAGCACAATCACCACGCCAAAGCCGATGCATTGGACGCTTTGGCTAACGACTGGGATATGGGAACCGTTAGTTTGGGCGAATACGCCACCCATTGGTGGCGGGCGGTTAAGGTTTTGCAGAGGGAGGAGGGGTTGTGACCACTTGGCAGGATATCAGCACGGCTCCGAGGGATGGGACGCGGGTAGATTTGTGGTATCCCGGCAGAAATGATCCGCCGCATGAGTATGGGCGCGTACCGTGCGCCTACTGGCGATCAGAGTACGATCTAGGCCATTGGGGAGATGGTACGTATTTTGATGACGGTAAGCCATATCCGTGTTGGTGGGCAGAAAATGAATGGTACGATGGCGCGGATGGTCCCATTGAAGGGGAGGAACCAACCCACTGGATGTACCCGCCCGCACCTCCCACGGTCTAGCGCGCGGTTGACATATGCTTTATAGTCGGAAGCTATGGCAAATTTGACCGATGCAGCCGCATGGCTGAAAGATGGCTTTCAGAACGTTCTGACCCAATTGGGCGGTTCGGCGGATTCACACGCTAGGGGGGCAACGTGGTTCAACCGCCCTATTAGTCAGCAGGAAATTGAAGCTTCGTGGCGCACCAGTTGGGCTAGTAAAAAGGCGCACGGTATTATCCCAACGGATATGGTTGCTCCGTGGCGTAAGTTTGTCGCAAAGCCCGAGCAAATTACCGCAATCGAGAATGAGGAAAAGCGGCTAGGCTTGCGTCAAAAGACGCGCCGCGCGCTACTGTTTTCACGGCTCTACGGCGGCTCAGTCATGATGCTTGGCGTAGCTGGTGACGACCCTCGGACGCCTCTCGACGTTACCAAAGTGAAGCTGGGCGGGTTGTCCTATATTCACGTTCTGACACGCCACGAAGTCACTATCCCTGGATTGATCCTTGACCCCGGATCGCCACAGTACGGCGAGCCTGTTTCATATCTAGTCAATGGCGGCGGAACTATGACGGAAGTGCATAGCAGCCGCATGGTACGCTTCACTAGCGGAGATATGCCGGATCAGATTGCCTTCGCGGAGCAGGGTTGGGGCGACCCCCTGATGATGAGCCTTCGGGACGCTTTGGTAAACGGAGACACTGCGCAAGGTGCATTCGCAGCACTTACCACCAAGGCGCGCACTTCTACGCTTACCGTTCCCGGATTGGTAAATATCGTATCCACCAAGGATGGCGAAGAAAAATTCGTAAAAAAGACTAGGATTGCTCAGGCATTCGAATCTATGTTCCATCTAAACATCGTCAGCGGCCCTAGCAAGACGGGCGATTTGGGCGAGGAATGGAAAAGCGAACAAGTCAATTTTAGCGGAATGCCAGAACTTGGCACTTGGCTAATCCAGATGGTTGCCGGAGCCTGTGACATTCCGTTGACTAGGTTCGCAGGTATGAGCCCTGCAGGTCTTTCCAGTACCGGCGATGGCGACATGAACAACTATTATTCCGTTCTGTCGTCTGGACGTGAACTTGATTTGCGTCCTCGCCTCGACATGATTGACGAAGTTTTGATTAGGTCTGCTATTGGTAGCAAGCCGCCTGAAATTTGGTTCGACTATAACCCGTTCCAAGTCGATAGCGAAAAGACCAAAGCGGAGACGGCTAGCGTTCGGGCAACTGGCATTAAAACCCTTTCCGAAAGCTCCACTGTCCCATCCGAGGTTCTCGCCAAAGCCGTCAAGGGTCTCTTGATCGACGGCGGCGAGTATCCGGGTATCGAGGATGCATACAGCGAGTGGGAAGCCGAAGGTGGCGATTTGGCGGTTATAGAGCCGCCAGAAGCAGACAACGACAACGGCGCAATCGGAGCCGCCACCGAAGCAGGCGTTGCAGCAGGCAAATCCGCATCTGTAGCAGCGGCGGACGCGCGGGCCATGCTGACCGACGCTCAGCCTATGACGCTTTACGCCAGCCGCAAGGTGAAAAACTTCGCTGACATCCGCGAGCATTTTGAAGCCCAAGGCGTCACGGTATCGGTCGCCGACGCGGACGGGCACGTTACCATTTGCTGCTCGCGAACCCCGCTAGATTGGCTAAAGGTTTCCCCCGACGATTGGCGCGAACCTATTCTGAAGCTGCCGGAAGGCGGCGCGCGGATCATGGAAGTGTTCAACGGCACGCTTGTGCAGATATTCGGCTCCAGCCAGCTTTCGTGGCGTCATGAGGAGTTCCTACGCGCGGGTGCAACTTCCGATTATCCCGACTACAATCCACATTTTAGCTTGAATTACGCCTACGAAGGCGATAGCGTGTCGGCACGAGAAATTAAGCCGTGGCTTGGGGAAATTATCCTGGGGCCAGAGATTTTCCAACAGTTGGACGACGATTGGACGGGCGATGACGACTAGTGTAACCGTAAAAACTCACGACAAAGGCGCTTTCGTAAAGCAGGTTTACGCCGCTGCCGATAGCATTTCGGTGCCGATTGCGCCCCAACAGCGAAATGACGTTTTACGTTCATGACGCTATGGATATTCTGGTGACTGAAACTGAACCGAAATAATGCCCTACCTAACAACCTCAAAATTCCGCTTGGGGGATAGGGTGCGCGACGAGGCTGGCGCTGTTGGTGTGGTGGTAGGGTATTACTCCACCACTACCGACCCTATCGGCGTAGTTGTAGAGTTTTATGCTGGCGAAGTGCTGTGCTACGGCGAAGATGAATTGGAGGCGTGGGATGAAGAGGGGTGAAGTTTGGTTCGACGCCAACGGCAAAGAGCATCGCCGCGAGTGGGAGGACGAATGAGACGGCGGAGGAATTTATGGTCAAGATGACAGAGTTTTTCCGGGTATCTACAGCGGGTGCGGATACGCTTCAAATCAGCGCTAAGGTTCATCAATTGCTTAAGGATATTAGCAAGTGAGCAATGTCCGCGACATCCTCCACGCAGACCGCATATTCCGAATGATGGACGCGGGTTTGACCTATACCGAGGCCGCGAAGGTAGACGATGCCAGCGCGGAATTGCTCATCAACGCATGGGACATCGCGCATGAGTGCGATTGCGGCCATTGCAACGATGACGATGACGGGACTGTTATGATCGTACATATTGGGCCTGAATGAATGACACCGCATAAGCAATTGATTAAGCATGATCCTGAAAACAATGCCTATGGCGATTGCCAACGGACGTGCATCGCCGTGATCCTTGATCTTCATCCTTCCGAAGTTCCGCATTTTTGCGATGGAAGACCGGAACGTGAAGACCATAGGCCGTGGAACCAGCAACAAGAGAGTTGGCTTGCTGCAAGAGGATTGGCCCTAGCTACGTTCGCATATTCTGGCGAACTTCCAATGGAAGAAGCAATCTATTTTGCCTCCAAACAAAATCCAAAAGTTCCAATGATCTTTCTTGGCAAATCGTCCCTTGGCTGCAACCATGTTGTGGTTATTCAGGGAGGCGAGATTGTTTGTGATCCTAGCGGAAATGGGATTGTAGGACCATGCGCTGAAGGCACTTGGGAATTTAGTGTGATCGGCATTGGCGGCTGATGCCGTATTACCTTACGGCACTGGCGACGCGGGACAAACCGTTTCGCGTAATTGAGCCGAATGCCGTGCAAACCGGCGAACTTCTACGGCTCTACACGCCCATTTTGCGGGCGTGGCGCGATAGCGCCGCCCGCAGCATGAACGCCTACGTCCTGGCGCTCAATACCGGCGAACTAGCAGGTCTGGACGAAGAAGACCGGCAGACAGCGGCGGAGATAGCCGCGTTGTTGGCGCTAATCCAGTGGGGATCGTTTTTCCAAAAGGCGGAAACGTGGCACCGGAGTAAGTGGCTGTCCTCGGTGTCCTACGCTACTGGCGTAGATGCCCGGTGGATGACCGCTGCGCCGGTTGTAGGTCCTCCTGCCGCTACATTCCGTCCTGCCTCTAATAACACCCCTAGCGGCGTCTCAGCGGCGGCTAAAGCGGCAACACAGTCGCCTATCACTGCACAACAGCGTGTGGTGCGCTCCGCTACAGCAGGACTATCGCAAGAGACGATCACTCGCGCGGTTAACGATGCTGTAGCATCATCCCAAAGCCTCGCCCGCTCGCTATCCGACGAAGCTCGCGCGCGTATCCGTGCGGCAGTGCTAGGCGGTGTTCGTGCCAACCGTCCCGCAACCGAAGTAGCCAAGCAAATCAACAAGGCGCTGGGGCTCGGACGGGATCGCGCGCGTAGGATCGCCGTTAAGGAAATGGATAATTTCGTTAAGGCTGCTACGCGGGCGCGTATGGCGGAGGCTGGGTTGGAATTGGGGAAGTGGCAACACAACACGTTGCGCAATTACCGCGTCGATCACAAAGCGCGACAAGGGCAGATTTATGCGTTGTCCGATCCGATATGGGCGCAGCAGTACGAACCCGGCTGTCGCTGCCAAGCCATTCCGGTTTTGCGGATTGGGAAGTTTAGCGGGATTTAGATGGTGTGGACAGCAAGTCGGCATTATCCGAACGCGCTAACCGTAGTCAGCAACGCTACCTTGCGGTGTTTGGTCTCGCATCCGTAGATACGGCGCTTTCGCTTGCGGCTCCGCGCGCCCACACCATCACCGCCCGAAGGCGGAACTTGCGCGCTGGTCCCATCACGCTTCACAACCAGCGATCCAGAGGGCGTTACTGTTGTATCGACGCCAAGCGCAATCGCAGGATTTCCACCCACCGTCTTGCCCGCGCGAGCAAGTCTGATCGCCAATGCCGATACTCGGCAACCACCCTCCGCCTATGCGATCATGCTCGGGGCTGTTCGTGGAACTGGTGGACCTAGGCGGCACCTAACCGCTGTCTGGACTGCCCCGTTCGGAGTTCCCGCTTTAGATTGCGAGGCCCATAAATGAGAGGCTTCCACTCTCCGCCCTACGTCTCCGTAGGTCTATACCTTCCAGCCATTATCGGTTGTTAATTACGCCGAACGACTTTTCCACATTCCCGAAGCGCGCTGATTAAGGATTTGGGACGCGCAAGGGCAGGTGGCTGGATTGATTAGCAGTCCGGTATAGACCGCCAGGAGTTATCGGCAACCAAAATCTAGGGCCTCGGGGTTTTGGACCCTCGCTTACGCTTCCACCGACAACTGGATAGACCCTGTATTCATCCGTGCATTTTACGCCAGCACGGTAGGCGGACTGCATATTCTTAGTGGTGAAGCAGCCTCACACCAATCCGGAATGACCGGAATAAACGACCGTTTTTAGCGTTGTCGGTCACAACGGGCGTGGTTTACGTGACGCCAGTTCGGCCCGTTCCAGTGGTACGGATGTTTAGTGCGGCACCGCAGAAACTTAGCGGCTGTCTGCCCCCTCTCGGTCCTTGACGTGCAGGCTCACTTGCCGAGAAATTTGGTGCATGGCTTTGGGTTCGCCGCACTAACTGAATAGCCCCGTCGCTGGAAGCGGTTGGGGCAATATTGGTGGAGAACTTCGGTATCGAACCGAACTCAGGTAAGGTGCAAACCTCCCATGCGTACCCAGCGCGTTCCCCGAAACAATCCCGGTTAATTCTGTTCCAAGGCTCCGGGAAGCCCGTTCGGATTTCACCGCACAGCCGTTAGGCTGCTACGCGGTTGTCCGAAATGAAATTGTCGTTTGCGACACTTTCGAGATTGCCAAGGCATAACGGGCCTCAACCAAACGGATCGCGACTTCATATCGGCTTAGTGGTTCGATCCTGTTTCGCCCCCATCAATAACCCTGCGACTTATCGTCTGCATGAGAAGGCGGATTGTGTAGGCAATCCCTTACCGCCGCTAGGCTTCCTACAGCCCTTTGGCGATACCCTCGCAGGGTTAATGGTGGAGGCGGCGGGTACTGCCCCCGCGTGACCACTTCACTTCAATTGATCGAATTACGATCATTATCAACCTATCAGGAAAGCGCCTTACGGTTGGCCTATCCCGTCATTGCTGGCGGGGTCGATAACCCTGATGGGTTAATTTCAGAAAAACTATGCCCGATATACGACAAGCGTCGGGTCCGCGCAGTCAGTGTGTTTGTTTATAACCGCCTTGCCACACCTAAGCAGTGGACGGACTTATGTAGACAAAGCGCACCGCGCCCGTCAAACTCTGAATAAATTGGCCTCACACCTGTCGGCATGACGTAGGGCGCGAACCTTATCGCTTTAATCTAGGGCATCTTAAACCGTATTTTTGTACGGCCCAACTCCGCTTCTAATAGCTGCGGTCGTGTAGCAACTCACTACGCCATCTAGCACCAGCCAAACTCTTTTATCCCGCCAACACTGAGAAAGATGGGTTGTTTCCAACCGCTGATGTCCTTTTGGCTTGGTGGGGCGGGTGTGTCAACATATTAATGATCAGCGAGAAACTTTTTACCCTTCTCGGTCCATTCGCCGCCTGAGCCATCGTCAACGATTAGGCCGTGCGTGTCCAAAACGGCGCACGTCAATTCTCCGGCACTCATAAACGAGTGATATAGCGCCTCGACGCCATCGTCTCGCTTATGCTCAAGATACTGAACAGCCATCCACGCAAGCGCTTCAAGCAATTCCTCCTCTCGCTTAGAATATCCCCACACACCCTTGATCCACTTAAAAACGCTCATGCAAAATCCTCCTTGCGGATTGTGATAAGGCTATACGAAACCCTGTCAACACCTTTCTACGCCACCCCCTTCCATGCGTAACAAAAATACGTTATAGATCAAATCAAGCAATCGTCGTGATGACAGAATGCGGAAGGTGCCAAATTGCTCGTTAGCATTGTTGATCGGCTAGAGATTGGAGATCAGACGGAAACGCCTGATGGTTATCTCGCTGTCAACGCCAAAATTGCTAGGATGGGGCACTATCAGTATCTCCGTGGCGAAATCGGGGATACTGAGGGAAATCCTAACGAACTAGTCGATGTATATCGACCAGAGGATGAAGTTTTCGATGCCGATGCAATGGCATCTTTCGCGCACAAACCAATCACGCTGAACCATCCCAAAGATGCAGTTGGTAAAACCAATTGGCGTCAGTATTCGCGTGGTATGTCTGGCGGACGCGTTGTTCGTGCGGGCGACTTCCTCGAAATTCCGATGGTAGTCAACGACGGCGAGGCCATTTCGGCTATCGCTGCTGGCACCCGAGAATTGTCGGCTGGGTATTCCGCAGAGATCACTGTTGGTGACGGCATCGCCCCCGATGGCAAGCCTTACCGCGCCATCATGTCCAATATTCGCGGCAATCATATCGCGATTGTCAAGAATGGCCGCGCCGGTTCGCAGTGCCGCATTGGCGATGCCGCGTGGCCTGTTGAAGATACTGCCCCCATTACCCCCACCCGCCCCGTAAAGGATACCAAATTGCCTCACATCATGCATGATGGGCTCAAGATCGACCTCACGGATGCTGAGGCCGTTTCCGCCCTTGTCACCAAGCTTGTCGATGCAGCCGCCAAGGCTGGCACCGACCGCGACACGGCTACCAAGGCTCTTACCGACGCCGAAGTGAAGCACGCAGCCGCGCTTAAGGACGCCAACGACGCGAAGGACAAGGCGGAAGCCGAAGTCGTTTCGCTGACGAAGGCTGTTGAGGACGCCAAGACCACGCCGGAACAGCTTCGCGATGCCGCCAAGGCATATTCGGCGCTCGTTGACGCGGCTGGCAAGATCGCTCCTGCTTTTGCGATCACTGATGCCATGACCGATGCGGATATCCGCAAGGGTGTCGTGCTTACGGTGTTTGGCGACACCTACAAGGACAAGTCGGACACCTTCTTCGATGCGCTCTTTGAGGTCGAGGCTTCCAAGGTCAAGGATGGCAAGGCCGACGATGCCCGCCCCGACGCCTTCCGCGACGCCATGGCAAACCGCAACGTCACCGACTTCGCCGATGCTGCTGCCAAGGCAAAGACCGCTCGCGAAAAGATGATCGCGGAGCTTTCGGCTCCCCGCGACATCGCCAAGTAAGGAAACCGGAACATGGCATCTTTCAATCAGCAGGCCGCTTACACGGCATCCTTCGCGCGAGGCATCCCCGGCCAGATCGCCAATGAGGAAAAGTATAACGCGATTTCTCGCACCGTTACCACGGCGGCGGGCATCGCGTTTGGCGCTCCTGGTATGCGTGGCACTGGCGACCATCAGGCGGCTTTGTTTGCCACTGGTGGCAAGTTTCTTGGCATCGCTGTCAAGACGATGGCACCGGAGCATCGTGCAACGGGCTCGGCAGCTATCACGGATGGCTACCCGCTCAACGCTACTGGCTCTTTCATGACCGAAGGCCAGATGTACGTTCTCGCAGACATTGCAGTCGTCCCCGGCGATCCTGTCTATTACGTCACGGCAACGGGGCGCTACTCGAATGTCGTCGGTGCGAGCAACCTGCTCATTCCCAACGCCAAGTTTGACACCACCGCTACCGCCGCTGGCCAGATCGTTGAGATCGCGCTTGGCAATCATCGCGTCGCATAAAGGGCAACAGAACAATGGCTTTTCTCACTGACGCACGCGGCGTGATGCTGAACGATCAGGCTTCGCTTGGTTTCGTACAGAGCAACCTCGCGAATATTGAGACTACGGTCTATGCCCGTAAGTATCAGAACGCGGACTATGCCCGCCACGTTTCGGTTGTTACCGAGGGGCAGGCATGGGCCGCAACCACCACGTTCTATGCTACCGATACTGTCGGTGAAGCCAAGTTCGTTACTGGCGCTTCGACGGATATTCCCTATGTCAGCATGACGCGCGATCAGCAGAACGCGCCGAACTACATGCTTGGCTCGGGTTTCGAGTGGAACGTGGAGGAGGCCAATCAGGCGCTCATCACGGGCCAGTCTCTTTCTTCGGAACTGCCACTCGCGTCGCGTCAGGTTATCGAGCGTTCGCTTTACCAGATTGCCATTACCGGCAAGATCAATGCGCTTAACACTACGTCGGAAAAGGGTCTCACCGGGCTTATCAACGACGCTGGCGTTACCAGCTACGTTGTTGCCGCAACCGGCACTGGCGCTTCGACGTTCTGGAAGAATAAGACGCCGGATCAGATTTTGTTCGACGTGAACACGCTTCTGTCGGGCATTCCGACCGCGACGGCACAGGTCGAATATGCCGATACGCTTCGCCTTCCCCCGTCCGCGTTCCGCTATCTGTCGTCGGTTCGCCTCGGTAACGGCGATGGCTCGCTTACCATCATGGCGTTCCTCAAGGCGAACAATATCTACACCGCTGAATACGGTGGGCCGCTCGACATTCTTCCGCTCCCCGAGCTTGAGACGGCTGGCGCAAGTGGGCAGGGCCGCATGATCGCGTATCGCAATGCGCCAGAGGTAATTCGTTTCTGGCTCCCGATGCCCTTCATGCTGTTGCCGGTTCGGAGCCGCAGCATCCTCTCGTTTGAAGGCGCAGGTATCGCACGCACGGGCGGTACGCAGATCAAGCTTACCGGAGCGATCCGCTACGCTGACGGCATCACGGATGGCTCGGGCACGTAATACCCGAACGGATGACGCGGTAGGTCCCAAGGGGTTGCTGGCCAGTGCTGGCGACCCCTTTTTAATATAATACAGAGTAGGTACGCAGCATGGCCCTTTCTCCGCTTACACTCGCTAGCAACAATCTTAGCGGGACGGGCACTGTTGCGGTGTCGGGGCTTACGGCTGGGGCTACGGTGGTTTTGACCAGCAACCCCGAAGGTGCGTTCTATTTTGATGGGGCGTCGTTGCTTTACACTATCTCCGCTGGCACACCTCGGACACTGCACCCAGTGCTTACACAGACGCTTGGGGATGATGCTCAGACTACGGTTTTTGCGGTTAATGTGGCGGGGAGTTATGCGGCGGGTCCTCCGCTTATCCCCAACCTAACGTCCTCGCTTATCGATTTTGTCGGAGGCGACCCAACTTCCCGCGCTGGTATTCTTTACCGAGGCAACGTCCGCAATCCCAACCCCGCAGCGACTAAGCGGTGGCGTTCTGCCTGCGCCGCCGCGCGCGCGGGCGTGGCAAATGCACGTCTTTTGGCAGTGGGCGACAGCACCACTCGCGGCGTTCGTGCTGGGGGTGGATCGGCACAGGTTGCTACATCGTGGCCTAAATTTGCAGCCGACATCCTGGCAACGCAAACTGGCCTGCCGGTGGGGATCGACAGCTTTTACGGAACTGGTTCCGGCAATGCCGCAAGTACGATGCCAGCACTGGACGCTCGTTTTACCACTAGCGGAACATTTCTGGCTTCGCTTAGCTCCGCAGGAGGCCGAACCATTCAGGCTTCTGCTACCGCAAGTCTGACGTTTACGCCCATTAAAAATGTAGATACCTTTGAAATTACCTACGTTCAGAACGCGGGTTTCGGCACATTTTCTTATGCAGTGAACGGCGGCAGCACGACCAACGTTATCACCGCAGGCACCAAATCGGTTCAGAAAGTAACCGTATCGGCGACCTTGGGGGCAAACGCGCTCACCATGTCGTGGGTGTCCGGCACGATCTATATCGTCGGTGTCGAGGCGTACAACAGCGCTATCAAGCAAATCTCGGTCATCAACGCGGGATGGGCAAGTTCGGAGGCCATGCAATGGTCTGTGTCTGGCGGCAACGTATTCGAACCGCTTAGTATCATCCCGGCGTCGATTATGCCCGACTTGATCGTGTTGGACCTCGGTCTGAACGACATGAATAATGTTGCTTATACGATTGCTCAATATTCTACGGCAATCAATAGGATACTCGATACGTGGCTCCCTGGTTCAGATGTGGTGCTGAAAAGCTTTGTTCCCACCTCTGCAAATTGGGCGGCCTTGTCGCGGCAGGGTGAATTTTTACAGGCGCTATACGACATTTCCGATGCCCGAAAACTGCCCCTGATCGATGTCTATAGGGCGCGTGGTGCCTATACCGATAACATTAGCTATTACGATGGCGCGTCGCCTGCGGTCCATCAATCGATCAAGGGTTATGCTAACGTCGGGGAATATGTCACGTCTTATAGCGAAGTGTGATTGACTTTGGTTTGACGTTTGCATAGCATCTCGGAAATTATTAGGAAATCAATATGCAAATCCGGGTAAAAAATACCAACAAGGGCGCTAGGGGCGCATACATCAACGGTGAACTGGTTTTCGTTGACGGTGGGGCAACTTCGACCTTCACCGATGCCAGTGCCGCTGATCGCGACATCGCAGCCGCGATGGATGGCCTCAAGGTGCAGTCGTCTAACGACGGCGGCAAGACATGGACGGACCACTTCTCCGAGCAGATGCCCGAAGAAAAGCCGTGGATCGCACTCGCGACGGACGCCAGCGGGGGTAACTTCCGCCCCCTGAAGGATATTGACGGCGTTTGGTATGTCGGCATGGCGGTCGCGGGCGAACGTCCCGAGGGGTTTGCGGGCTATAGTTGGGTTAAGGTTGGTGGGGATGAGGGGCAAGGCGTCGTCGATATCCCGGTGATTGAAGCGGACATTATCGAGCCCGTTGCTGAGCCCGAACTGCCGGAAGGTGCGGGCAATGAACCCGAACCCGAACCCGCCACCGACTACGTCGCCCTAGTCAACGATACCGCTCCCAACGTGATCGACAAAATCACGCCCGAGAATGCTATGGACATCGGTGCTGCCGAGGAAAAGCGCGAAGGGGGTCCGCGTAAGGGCGTTATGAAGGCGGTTGAGGAAGCTTTGGCGGCGGAGGGCGGAGAATGAGCCACTACATCACACTAGACATGCTTGAAGGCGCTGTGGCGCAAATGCGTGTTGCCGAGGAAAAGTATGGCGTCAAGATTGACAATGTGCTTGTTCTTCCATCGCGCGAAACTAGCGTGCCTGGAGAATTTGAAACTGCGCTTATCACGCGCGTCCCTAAGGGCGACGCCATGATTATGATCGCAGTTGGCATGCTGGAAAAGAATTACGACGGGCATTTTTGGGCGGCCAACCCTGATGCTTGTTTGAGACCTGTGGGAGATGACGGAAGCCATGGTCCTGCCGTTATCGCTACTGCTGCAACTATTAATCTTCCGTTGACGATGGACGCAGCGGCCTAACTGTGCCCGATTACGCCGACCCCGCCCCCGCCGATATCAAAGCGGACTTCCCCGCCTTCGCAGCGGTTGACGACGCGGCAATCCAACGTCGTATCGATCGCACACCGATTTGGGTTGACGATAGCTGGCTATCGTCGGACTATACGTGGTCCAAGGAACTCTTGGTCGCCTATTGGCTAACCAAGGATGGCTTCGGCACTGGCACGAGCGCGGAACTGGCAGCACAAGGTTTGTCAGGCGTATCCCGCTTGAAGTCGGGTACGCTCGATGTGACGTTTGCCAGTTCGTCAGACGCGGGCGATGGGGACACTCCCTCACCTTGGAACGAAAACCGCTACGGTATCGAGTTTTATATCATGCTGCGTAAGAACAAGTCGGGGCCGTTGACCACGGGTGGCTGTGGGTGCGGTATTGCAGGAGCCGCGACGGACATGCCGTGGGCGTGGGCGACTGCGCCAGGGTTTGGGCTATAACATGGGCCTTCTCAGCGGAGGCGGCGCAAGCCTTCTAACCAACATATTCTCGCGGCTGTACGTTGCGGGGACGGTCTACGCCACTACAACCATTTATAGTGAGGTAGGCGAGCCCACGACCACGGAAACCACCATTCCCGCGCGCGTGCAAGTGGATAATATGACGGAAGCCATGCGGGGAGCGGAAGGTGCGGCAGACAGCGATCGACGCGTGGTAGTCCTCGCAACTGATGGCGTGACACTAGACACCGACAGCATTGTTTCTGCCGATGAGGGCCCATACGCCGGTTCTCGCTGGCTGGTAATGACCATTCCAGAGCGAGACCCTTGTGGGGCGTACTGGTCGGCTCGCGTTAGGCGCAAACCTAGTTAGATCAATCCCGCCCGCTGGCAAATCAGCACGATAGCGATAATAATCAGCGCCAGTGTGCCAATCTGCGTAAGTTTGGGATCGGGCGATAGCGTCTGTAGTGCATAAATGCACAGCGCTACGATAAGCAGGATCACTAGCGCCGAAATAAGCACGGACATTATGCGTCCACCACCGAACGAGCAATCACGGTGATCGTGTAGGTAACAGCGGTTCCGGCAGCGCCATTCGTAACCTTCAGAAGGTCGCCAGTCCCCGCCGTAACGGGCCAACCAGTGGTATCGGTAAGAAAGAGCCACTGACCCGGCTTGACCTTCAAAGTGTCCGTAGCAAGCGCAAATGGCCCAAGAAACGCATTCGAGGCAGCGCCACCAATAACAACTGTGTTTGTGTTGGCGGCGGCGGCTTCAACCACAATCGCCACAACTTCCGCTGCATTGAACGCAGTGCCGACCGGGCCCACAAGAACGCCCGTAAGGTCCAGATTTTCGGTGGCACTGGCGGCAAGCGTGCGAGTAGCGGTGTAGAGCAAGTCTGCCTTGCCGAGCGCGGCGGTGCCTGCCTCAAGCTGTAGAGCGTGGGAAATCGATACGCCAGCAACGGGCGTTGCCGCACCAGTTGCGGAACCAGTAACCTTGGCGGTTAGGGTCTGACCAATATTTGCGGAAACGCCTGCCATGATAATTCCTTACGCGCGAGTGTGTTGTGTTGCGGGGAGTATATCATGGCAGGGGTTGCGGGGCAATGATTAGCCCAAAACCAGCCAATTAACTGCGCGATCTAGCGCGAACACCATCAATGCCACGCCAACGGCGAAGCACGCGATTTCAGCTAGGAGGCGCATCACGGCTCTCCCATCCCTAAAATTGCCATTGCGCGGATTGTGTCGGGGTTGCGGAGGTATTCGTCCCAATCGGGAGTATTAATCTGCAAATAAATTCGCCCACTAGCCCAATCAGCCTCCGCCTTAGTGGCGTACCACTTGCCAGCCGTATCCACATAACCCGAGCCCACCGAATGGCTGAATGCCATCGGCTTGGGCGTGGGCGGTGGAGTTGGTGCGACAGTCTGCCGAACGGCAAATGCCCTCGCGATATGGTCGAACAGGCTCATTGGGTGGCCCTCCAATGAATGCCATCCGCTGTAACGACCGTTTTAGTTGACACAAACCGCCCGTGTTCGCCACGTACCTTCGGCCCCATAAACGGCTTCAACCGCAACTCCGCCTTATAATTCGCGTCCATCAATTCTTCGATCCGCTCCGCCTGACTGTTAATCAGCGCGTTGGCATAATTCAGTTTTGTATGAAGCGCCGAGATCGTGGCTTCGCGCTCGGTGATTGCGGCTTCGTGGGTGGATTTTAGGATTAGCATTTTTCTTTCCTCCTTCGTCAATTCCACAACCGTAACGCCCTATCGCGCCGCGTCAAGAACTATTTCACCCCTACCAATCCCCAGCAACCCATGCTAAAACCCCGCCTAGCGCACCCGCGCCAAAGGAGCCCTCAGACATGACCCCCGAAACCGCAGCCTATCTCAAGGCGCTTACGGAATGGTATCTCGACCGGATGGAGGAAGCTACGGATTGCACCGCTGCACGTCCTCCGATTGACGGCGATCCTGGCTCTAGTCCACCACCGCCCCCGCCGCCGCCTTCTTCGGGCGGTGGGTAACGCCCATGCTGTCGCCCGAATGTCTTTACTGGATTGCGCTAGTCGCCTTGGTTCTACCGTCGCTTGCGTTCAATCGCATGGCGTTGGTGGTCTTGTCCAGTTGGGCGTTCGGGCATTTCGCGCATGTTTTCGGGCCACATGAGGACCCAGCGTTCATGTTTGCCCGCACCGTAGCATTCGGCGCGGCGTTAGCATTTTCCCAGCCTTGGGACGGCTCGCGTCGCGCTTATGCTAACGGTGTTATTGCGGGATTGTTTGTGCCGTCTGCCGTATTGGCGGCGTATGCGGCGATCAATTTCACCGTTCCGCCCGCGACCATGCAGGAATACCACGCGCAGTTGGCGGCATATTGGGCGGGATGGCTGATTATTATGGCTCAAGCCATACTGGTGCCAGTCGGCAATGATTGGGAAGCTGTAGGCCGTGGTATACGACGTTTGGATGAATGGATGCTTCGTCAGTTAGTCAAGAAATTCGGCACCAATCATGATTTTTGAAATGCTGGCGGAAGCGGTTACGCAATCTCCGCCTAAAATAGACCCAGGCTGGACGTGGAGTGCAACGGTTGGCGTTATCCAGCTTATTGTTGGCGCACCTATTGGCGGTGGCTTTCTTTGGATTGGCTCCAAAGCAATAGCTTTGCAAATTGATAAGAAAAACGAAACCAAGAAACAAGAAATAGATGCCGCCGCCGCGCTTCGTGGCGAAATGATGGAATTTAACGCAGCACTGCAAAAGCGAGTAGAAGGGCTAGAGCAAACCGGCAGAGATGATCGTAAGCGATTTGATGATGAACTTTCTACTACACGTCGTCAGCACGCCGAAGAAGTTATCAATATCCGTAACGGCTATGAAACTGAAATTCGCGCTCTGCGGGACGAAATTACTGCCCTGCGTCGTCAGATGATACAATGGCAACAAGCAAGTGGTCGAGCAATGCCATTGGGGCCGAACGCTAATAGTCGCTCGGTCGAGGATATGGGCGAGGTTTTGCGGGATGCATTCCCCGTACCGGATGGGGATTTGTAGGGTGCCGGTAACGGGAGACAAGACGTTTATCGCACGGTTGCGGAAGGCTGCTAAAGTTGGACCGGTAATGGATAAATGGGCACTGGATAGTGCTCGCATTATCGCGCAGGAAGCTAAAGACCTATTGGATGAAGGTGGCATTCCATCGCCTAACCACGTCGTTAGCGCCCCCGGCCAACCCGCTAATTCCGATACTCGCGACATGGCCAATGCTACCAATGCGGTTGATCTACCGGCCATCGGACAAGCTGCCGTCATATCCGATAGCGACCACAGCCTCCCAATCGAGTTCGGTACGAAGAATATGGTGGAAAGGCCGGTGTTGAGACCCGCCACAGCCAACAAACGCAAGGTCGTGGTCGCGTTGGCGCGAGACGTGATTAACAAGGCTACTAAGGGTTAGGGATTGGGTTTGAGGGCTTCGGGCTTGGGCGGACCCAACAGCCTATTGAGCGTTTGCATGGCCTCGATACCGCCATTCGGCCAGCCGGCATATTGTGCGAGCAACGCCGTCTTGAAATCGAGCCATGCCCGCGCAGCTTCGCTCACCTCCCCCTGATCGCTTGGAGGAGCGACAGGGGCGCGGGTGTTCCAAGCGGCGATAGCTTCGGCACGGCTGGGCATCGATATGTAGAGCGAACGCTCTGGCTCAGAATTACAGGACTCGCATCCCGCCAGCCATGCGGCACGACTGCCTTCCCCAATGTCCTCGATACGCCCGCAAGCCCCGCAAAAGGGGCACGGCTTGAGTTCTACTTGGCTCATGACTGACCTTTCAGGATGGCGATTAGCGATCTCAACGCCGATGGCGGACGCTGTTCAAACAGCGTACCGAAAGGGCCGCACAGCACTGGTCCCCAGATCGATGAAGTGCCGCGTTGCTCGTCGCACTCCCCGATATATTGAGCGGCGCGCGGGGTAGCATTGAAAACAGCAAGGGCGACTATGGGGTGCGCGCATTTGCTGCGGTAAGCTCTTCGGCGGTAGACGCATTCCGAGCACTCGCCGCTATGGCAGGCGCGCTTTACTCGCGCTTCCTCCAGAACCCGAGCGGCACGGTCGAGGTGAGTTTTTCGCGCCACCTCTTCCGGGCTCATGGTCGCCTCGGGGGCGGGGGTTGGGGTGGACGAGCGCCGCTTGACGCACCCTCGCTCCTCGCAAGAAATGGGATGGTGGCACCGCTCGCCGGGCACATCGCAGACGCCGCCGATCATAACGCCTCCCCGGTCTGCGGGGCTTCGGCGGCGGCGATCATGGCGGGAGCGTGATCTCCTGGAATATGAAGGATAGTCTCACCCATGATGCGGTTACCAGCGTTGTCCTCTTGAACAAGCCGATGACCGCTGGCGGTGGTGCGACCGGGGCTGTCGGCGGCATCATTGCCCGCCCACTCCGCCGCGCGGCTTGGGTGCATGGCCTCGATCATCGCGAAGTTGGCGGCGTCCACGAGGTAGTGCTTATTGCCGGTCTCGCGGTACTTCGACATGCGAGCGCGGACATCGGACGCGGCGTTAAACTTTGCCGGATACGCGACTGCCACCCGCCCATATTTGTGGAAGCTGACCATCATCGCCGCCATCATCCGAACGACGAACTCGGGATCGAACTCGGTCAGGGGCACGCCAGCACTGGCGACGTAATCGCGCGCGGCGACTAGGAGGTTGTCGCGAGCGCTCACGATTGCACCTCACCATCGGCGGGCTCTCCGGGGGTGGACAGTGCTTCCGCCATGTCAGCGGTCCACTTGGCACCGGGCCGGACGCCTCTGCCGGCACATACTCCGCACCGCTCCTCCTTTGGTCCGCATCCAGTGCCCACGCATTCGGAGCATTCGGCGATGTAGAGCGTTTGACGGCAGCTACCTTCCATCCCCGGTACTTCGCGCTTTGGAGTGGAGAGGGCTGCGCAGACTTGGTGATATGCAGCCGCCGATATCGTCACCCATTTTGATCGCAAGGGCGTGGTGCCGTACCGTCCTACTGTAGCTGTTTTCTTCACCGTTTCCAGCGCTTCCCGCATCCCGGATCGCTCCGGCACGCTCGCTGGGGTGGCTGCGCGCTGGTTGAGCAGGAGTAGGAACAGATCTGCAGCGGCTTGTTCGGCGTTGTGGATGCCAAACTTGGTAGCGCCCGGCTCTTGGCGGAACAGCGCGATCAACCCCGAGACACGACGCTCCAACGTGGATGCGTCATTGAACGTCAGCGGGTACGCCGCCTCCCGCAGTTGATCCGCCCCCGAGGGTGATCCAACTACCGGAGAATTTGCGGTAGTTGCCGAGGGTGGGGT
>Ga0247813_10000505_pt1 | contig 35941 bp, 35 predicted proteins | sample UWRJL169409C1_FD_180719 | JGI IMG/M metagenome (GOLD analysis project Ga0247813, IMG submission 180719) | Plant litter microbial communities from Arlington Agricultural Research Station in Wisconsin, United States - UWRJ-L169-409C-1 | ecosystem: Environmental > Terrestrial > Plant litter >... | reverse complement strand
AAAATAATAATTCCAACGTTCAGACAGTCTTCCTTTTCTTGGAATATTTTCATTACTTCTTGATATTAATTTTTCATAGTCTTCCAAATTATTTATATCAAGCTCGAATTTTTTTCCAAGCTCAAACATCAATCTTTTTCCTTGAATTCGATAATCAAAAATGGCTTGCTTTATGATGTTAGAATCAACTTTATTTGTTTTGAAAAAGTTTTTTAACCAATTTTTTATCATTTTAGTAAAGTTGTTGGATTCTCTTTGTTCGTGTAAAATGCCACATAACGTTCTGGCACTACAGCGGGTTTGGCACTAAATTAAACCCTATTTTCGGATTTGCCAAATCATCCTGATACAAAACTAACTTCCCATTAAGCATATTGCCCAAATCCGTTGTAGTGGCTGTTATATGCCGTTTTGTTTTTTCTCAATAGGTGGAGGTGGTGGAGGCGGAAGTACATATTTTGCACTTTTCAGTTTCTGTTCCTTTTCTGTTTTAGTGAGTTTTAATTTTTGCTTGAACTTATAAATCCATCTTGCTAAACTATCAAGTTCTTTTGGAGCATTGTGGCTATGAACAGAAATTAACTTTCTTATAGAATCTTTATCTATAAATACTGCATAAGTCCGACCATCACTATAATCTTCAAAATATTCATTTTTAAGTTTTCTAAGTTTCAGTTCTGAAATAAGTTTCACTAAGCTTTGTTCATCACTTGAGTTAATTTTGGCGGAATAGTTTGTTTTACCTTTCGGTATTTTTAAACTGTCAAATACTTCACTTGCTGACCAATGCTGTCTGATATATAAACTGTCTTTAGGTTTGTAAACTAGCGTAAAACTTGAACCAAAAGTATCATCGTAACTAAATTCGAAATATTTAATCGGATTTTCTTCTTCTTTTTTTCTGCTACACGAAATCAAAGTCAAAAGAAAAAGAATTAGAATGATTTTATTAGTTCTACTTTGCATAGTGCTCTTTTAAAATGGCATATAACGTTCTGGCACTACAGCGGGTTTGGGACTAAATTAAGCCCATTCTTCGGATTTGCGAAATCATTCCAAATAAAAAACCATCTTTCCATTAATCCAATTGCCCAAATCCGTTGTATTGGCTGTTATAAGCCGTTTTTCTGCATGTTAAGCTTATTTCATTTTTCTTCCTTTTCTAATGTATTAATTTCTTTCTCCATTTTTTTCATATCTTCAGAAGAAAACATTTTGTCTGTTGCATGTTGAATTATAAAAAAAAGATTTAATGTTTGACCATCTTTAAATTTAGCTTCAAGAATATCTAAAAAGTCCCCGTTTTTATCTCTTCCTGACCCCATGGTTCCTATGTCTGCATTAACAAATTTGTAAATATAATCTTGTCCATCAGCTGGTCCTAAAGCAAAAGTAGGGGTTTCTTTTGTTTTGCCATTACCACTAAAATACATTGCTTCAAAAATTCTAAATCCTTGATCAGAATAAATTTTAGCGCTATCTTTTTGATTGAGTTTATGATAAGAATATGAAATTTCAAAAAGGGTTTTTACGCTTAATGGATGAGTTTTTATGAATTTCAAACCTAATTCAAGACCTTCCTTATATTTTTCATCTCCATTTAAGGTTATATATTTCTCTTTCTGTTGTTATATCGCTGTATGGTTTATATTCAGGTTTGTCTGTGTATCCAATTAACAAAGCCAAAACATCATAATCAGTTAATGTAGTATCATTAACAGTAAAACGTTTTAAAAGCTTTTCATATGAAAGATTATCGCTTTTGTCTTTAGTTTTGGCAAGTATGTTTTTGAAATCTTTTCTGTAATTAAATGTTGACTGTCCGAATGCAATTTGTCCAGTTGCAATTAAAATAATTAGTATAATTGTTTTTATAATTTTTGTCATTATTTTCAGTTGTTGTCTAAAATGGCTTATAACGTTCTCGCGCTACAAGCAGTTTGGGGCTAAATCAGCGTTATTTTCGGATTTGCCAAATCTTCCAAATACAAACCAATTTTTCCATTAGCCAAATGCCCAAATTGCTTGTAGCGTGTGTTATGGGTTGTTAATGTATTTAACCCTTAATTTCATTTGAAACACTTTCAATTAAATTTGCACAGTTTAAAACAAAAGTATCATCCACTTCTATTAATGTGTTAATTTCAGAAACGTCGCCTTCGTCAAAGAAATTTTCACTCCGCAATTTTATTTTAAATGGGAGGAATTCAGATTTTGACACTAAAGTGTCATAACTTCTTCCTTCTCCATGCTTTAAAACATTGATAGCACATATAAATTCATCAAAACGATTGTGAAGTTCTAAATTTTGTTTTTCTTTAAGAATATTTTTGGCTCCTTCAAATCCATTTCTGCATTCTAATTGGTCCTGTAATATTGCATCAAACATCGAAAACATTCCAATAGCAAATATTGTTTTTTGAAGTTGTATCATTTGAAGATTTTTTACATGAATTGTTGATCCACTTGTTTGGAGTGCTTCAATAATTTTTGAATTAGCTTCTTCTAATGTTGCCAATGTAAAAGATGTACTTCGGTATATTAAGTCTTCAAATGCGTGCATATTTTCGTTTCGCTTTTTGTTAATAACCCATAACGTTCTCACGCTACAAGCAGTTTGGGGCTAATCAGCGTTATCTTTCGGATTTGCCAAATCTTCCAAATAAAAACCAATTTTTCCATTAAGCCTAATGCCCAAATTGCTTGTAGCGTGTGTTAGGCGTAGTTTATTTGAATATGCTTTTAAGTCTATCCCAAAATGTACTTTTTGTCTGATTGTTTGTTTGATTTGGTTTAACAACTTCTAGAGGTTTTCCATTTTGATTTGTTTGTTTATTTAATTCTGCAAGAAATTGTGGTGTGTCTGCCATCAACATTTCTCTTGTGTATTTCATTTGGTCGTCCATATAATAAACCAAAGCATTACTTAGGTCGGTCAATGCTATTGAAATAAGTCCGATACAAGCACCTGCTGAAAAGTCTGCGCCCCAAACAAATGAAATAGCAGTATCTTGATTCGTTAAGTCAGGCTTAATCCACTCCGCTTCTGTTTCGGTTATTACATTTTCCGCTTCGTCAAGGTAAGTTTCAAAATATGTTTTATGCCCGTTTATGCTACACTCAAGACCATCTTCATCAATCTGTTTTTCAAGGTCATTCAATATTTCAAAGTCATAGCCAAGCTTTTGGATAACTTCTTGAATTTGTTTGTTCGTTGGTAAGTCTGCTTTTCTGATGAAAGTTATTTGTGTCATTGACATAGTTTTGGTTGTGTTAAATTACGCCTAACGTTCCGCCGCTACAAGCGGTTTGCGGGTTACGAAGCAGAGTATTTTCTGCTAAACGAAAATATGATGAAAAAACAATAATTCCACTAAATCCGCAAATCGCTTGTAACGGCTGTTACCACTCGTTTTTTTTATTTATACCTTTTTTCGGTTTAACTTCCGCGCCGTTTAAGTCGGAAGTAATTTTAAAATCTAATATTTATGACACCTCTTTCAATTAATATCCCAATAATGACAATAGCTAACGGAACTAATATTTGCCACCAAAACTTTTCCACAAACGAAATTATTGCGTTTTGTTGTTTTTCTTTTACGTTTGGTTGGATTACTTGTTTGATTTCTGTTTTTAAAACACTTAAATTCTCTGATTGATTAAATTGTCCAATTGTAGAATTACTAAAATCATTATTAAAAATGTTTGAATCCGTATTTTGTCCGTCTAACCAGTTTAAAAAATAAGACCATGATTTTAATTCAATCAGTTTTGATATTTTTTTACGTGAATTTGCAGATATAGCATACTCAAATCTTCTTGGTTGTTGTAAAATACCAAGGTTTTTTAATTTGGGGAGTAATTCTGAAACTTCGTCAGTCTCACTTTTTGTTAAATGAATAGATTCCCCATCAAGAATTTTATTCAAAGTATTAATTGTGTGTTCTTCCATTTTAAAATGAGTGGTAACGTTCTCGCGCTACAAGCAGTTTGGGATTAAAGAAGCCAAATCTTCGGATAAACATAAATTTCCCAAATACAAAACCATCTTTAAATTTAACTAAATCCCCAAATTGCTTGTAGCGTGTGTTATGCGGGGGTTATTTTGTCGAATTACAATTGAACCGTAAATTTATAACGCTTCTGTCGGCAAATTCTAATTTTAAATTTTCGGCTTCTCATTATTTATTTTTCAACTTGAAAGTTTCGATTATATTTTCTTTTAGTCTTAAAGTAATCACAGAACTTTTCCGAGCATTAATTTTATATTTAATTGTATCTGCATCATCATAAGATACCAAGTATGTTGAAAGAATTTTTTTCGTTTCATTTTCGTATTCAACTGAATCTACAATTTTATATTTATAAATATCTTCGCTTTTGAATTCCATATTTTTAAAAAAGGCAATTTTATCTTCTCCAATGCTAATTCCAGATAGAGAATCAGAATTACTTATCCATTCGCCTTTTGGAATTAATTGCAATGCATTTAATTCTACTTTTATAGTTTTCTTTCTGTCGCAGTTGCTAAAAAATATTAATATTATTAAACAAAGTAGATTCTTCATCATAATTTTTCTTAGTTATCTCTGTTCGTAGTTTTAAAAATTGATATTATAGTTTTACGTTTCCGTTTAGATATTTTCTGCGGAAACAAATGTTTATTTTCAAATTGTTTTTATCTGCGTAATTTCGGCATAACTCCCGCATAACGTTCTCGCGCTACAAGCAGTTTGGGATTAAGGAAGCCAAATCTTCGGATAAACACAAATTTATCTGATACAAGACCATTTTCAAATTAAGCCAAATCCCCAAATTGCTTGTAGCGTGTGTTATGGGCAGGCGTTCTTGTTAAGCCTCGATTAATTTCTTTTCTATTAAACTAATTTCAGTCATTAATTTTTCAAGTTGAGCATTCATTTTCATGTTTCTTTCTGCTTTGCGTCTTAAAATTCCTCTACAAGCTTGAGGACTTAAATAGAATTTTTCAGGTACATTGTCAACTTGGACTATGTCTTTTATTGTACTTTCAATTGGTACATTTGGAATTGCTGAACTGTTCAGATACAATTTTTGACTTATTGAAATCACGTTGTCGAGAAGAAATAAGTCTGCGTCCAAATTATTAGATGTCTTTTTAGTTGATTTGTACCAACAAGTTATTTCTTGATTTGCTTTTTGTTTTAAAAAGTTGTCAATCTGACAACCTATCCATTTGACAACTGGGACTGCCCAAGAGTTTCCAATTGCTTGATAACGATTTGTGTGACTATTTCCATTTACTGAAGTGTAATTGTCTGGAAAACCCATTAGCCTTTCACATTCTAAAGGTGTAAGCCGTCTAATTCTGTCTTCTTGAGCGATGTATAAAGAGCCATTATATGCAGCTGCATTACCATTCCATTTTGTGCCATATGCTGCATAAAGACAGTCTGTATATTCTCTGAAAATTTCAAACTTTGTATTGTCTTTGTAAAATACATTTTCGACAATTTTTTCTTTTTTTGGAGTACTTTCAGAAAATAAATTAAAAACATTTTCGTTTAATTTATCTTGCTTCTTAGTCTTTAATGTCGTTACAATATTTCGAGTATCAAATTCAAATAAAACTTGGTCAGGTCGAAAATCTTTACCACCCGCAAGTACATATAATCGTTTTCTTTGCTGTGGTAAACCGAAATGTTTAGCATCAATAACTCTCCAAGCTACATTTCTACTCGGCCCTTCTAAATAACCTGATTTAGTCCATTTATTGACTTTTATTTCATCATCAAAGCCGGCAAGTCCCGCAATAAAATTTCCAAAAGCATTTGTTCTATCGTTTAAAACTCCTTCTACGTTTTCCCAAAGAATTATAGAACGATCTTTTTCTTCTTTCTCCCTTATTTCATCAATAGCATTGGCAATTTCGATAAATGTAATAGTAAGTTGACCTCTTTTATCTGCTAAACCATTTTTCCAACCTGCAAGTGAAAATGCTTGACATGGGGTGCCTCCACAAAACAAATCAGGAGCTTGAACTTTTCCTTGCAATATCATTTCAGGAAGTTCGGTCATATCTCCTAAATTTGGGATATCAGGGTAGTGATGATTTAAAACTTTTGATGGGAATTCTGCAATTTCAGAACTCCATAATTGCTCATATCCAAAAGTGGCAAAAGCTAATTGAGAAGCTTCAATACCTGAACAAACACTGCCAAAAGTCAATTTTTCTTTCATCTTTATTTTTTTTTCTCTTTTTGCAAAGATACTTAATGATAATTATAGTATGCAATTATTTTTTTAATTTGTCTTTCAATTTTAATTTCCACAATTCCAAATCATACCATGGACACCCGACACAACCTTGTTGATCATATTCAGATTTGCCTTGCCAATTTTCGTCTCCTTGATAGTACCAATTGATTCCCATATATTCACCTCTTTTTCCTGTTTTAACGCAAGTATCACAATGACGGGATTTCCACATATTAGTTTGGTTTGATAAAAGTTGAAATTTATTATAAATTTCTTCCGTGCTCATATCATTTGGATTAGGTGATTCAGGTTGGTTCCATCTTTGGGATGGGAATTTATGGTCAATTAGTAATTCAACATCACTTCTTATAATGTTAAAACATACTTCCCGATTGCCTAATATTTTTTTTATTTTACTTTTTAATACCTCAGACATTGGTTTTCTTAACTCATTTCCATGTTCAAATCTTGAATCAATAGAAGGTAACATTAAAAGTATATCATGCATTGTTTTTTTGTTGCAATTGTTACAACTTCTACGTTTTGAACAAATGATATAACCCTTAACTTTTAAGGCTTTTATTCTAGCAGGTGGTTGGTCGTTTATTTTTGCAATTCCACAAGTTCTACATTCCCATTCTCCTGAATATAAAGCAGCTAAAACTTTATAAGTTTCACTATTTTTATTTTGCCAATTAGCATCACTTTCTACAATCCATTGATTAGTATTAACAGGATTTAATAGCTGATAATTTTCTTCAATTGTCTCATCGAATTCTTTGTCGTTTAAGTCAAGACCTTGTTTTTCCAAAAACTTAGGTAAAGCACCCATCCATTTTTTTGTTTCATATACAAATTCTACTTCTTTAAAAACATCACTTGTTTTCTCAGCTGTAAAATATTCTTCTTCAATTAGAATGTAAGGTTTAAGTTCTTTTTTTGCCATTGTCGCTTTCTTTAATTAAGTCTTCAATTTTGACTTGTAAAGCACTAGCAATTTTTTCAATATTTATAAGTGTGATATTTTTTTCGGCTCGTTCAATCATGCCAATATACGTCCTGTGAAGGTCGGCACGATGTGCTAACTCTTCTTGGGATATATCAAGAAGACGTCTATGTTTTCTAACGTTCTCTCCAAAAATATTTAGTATGTTGTGTTTTGAAATCATTGCTAATTAAAGTCTTCACAAAGCTAATTTTAGTATACAACTTACGCCACAGACTATAATTAGCATTTTGTCAGCAATGTCTTGTTGAACTATGTTTTATTCTATTGGTTGATGTTGGTAATTTCGGTGGCACGCTTGCCCATAACGTTCTGGCGCTACACGAGGTTTAGGATTAAAGATGCGGGATTTTTCGGTTAAACACAAATTTTCCAAATACAAAACCATTTTTAAATTCAGCCTAAAACCCCAATCACGCCAAACGGCTGTTATGCCTTCGGTTTTTTTATTTATTCCAATTTTCACTTTCGCTTACGTACTGTTTTCAAATCGGAAGTATTTTAAATTTATTATATTACTTCCTACTTCTGTAAAAGTATTTCTGTTTTTGGTGGTTCTTGCTGATTTTCAAATTTTGATATTTGATTATTTATGTAAGTTGTTAAAATTGATACAAATCCTGCAATGATTAAAATTAACCACCAGAATTTAGCTGGGAATTGTTCAAATCTTAATTTTTTAAGTGTTAAATCTTTTATGTTTGAGTCTAGGTCTTTTTCTTTTTTATCATTAAGAAGATACTTTTCTATACCACCATCATTTAAAACTAATACTGCTTTTTCTGTTAAGTCATATTGTTTGCCAGAATTTGAATGTTTAATTAAATTCAATGCTTTACAAATTCTGATTGATTTATTTTGTAATTCAGTATTTCCTTTATTGTCTGAAAAGGGATTTCCTTTCAGCAATTCGTTTAACATAAAATCAATTTCAGACTTCAATTCTTTTTCTAATTCCATAATGTTTCAGTTCTTTAAACTGAGGCATAACGTCCCCGCGCTACAAGCAGTTTGGGACTAAATTAAGCCCATTATTCGGATTTGCCAAATCATCCAAATACAAACAATTTTTCCATTAAGCCAAATCCCCAAATTGCTTGTAGCGTGTGTTATGCGATGGCTATTTTTAATTCTTGTTGAATAAATTCCATAGGTTTTTTTTCGGAATTAAATTGGGGCGTTTTATATCAAGTATTTCTTTTGAATTTGATTTAATCAATAAATCTAAAAACTTATTATATCCGACTTCAACTTTGTATTCAAGTTCGTTTTTATATAATGGAAATAGAGTGTGAAAATTAATTTCGTGTCCGTCCATTTCAATTTTTGTAAAATCTTCATCAAAAGTAACAGAAGGTAAAATAATAGACCCAACAAATTCCGTACTCTTATCGTATGTGTCAAGTTCTTCTGTCGCTTGTATTGTATGTCCAATTCCAAGCCAAGTTCCATAATGATGTGGGAACCTAGCAGTTTGTTTAAGCATAGATATAATCCAATCATTTTCATTTTCGCCATTGTGAATTTCTCCAAATTCAATTTCTTTTGGTAATAACAAAATCAATTCAGCAAATTTTAGGTCATTTCTGTTCTTAATATTTTGATCTAAATCCATTTCCATTGAACTCATTCCTGAAGTTAACAAAATATTGAAAGAATGTTTTTGTGATTTAATCAAATAAACATCTAAATGAAAATCCATTGACATTATTTCATGAAAAACAAAAACTTCTTCGTCAGCATAAAATTTTGATAAATGAGTGTCAATCCATTCAGCATGTTCTTCAAATAGTTTTTTATCGTATAAACTGTCCATTTTTCTGTAGATTTCTGTTTTTTTTAGCTATCGCATAACTTGTATATACAACTGACGATATCCGACTTATCTACTCTAATTTGGGTCGATATGTCTGATAAATATCAGTATTATTTGCTTTCAAAAATAGGATTTTTATTTCATAAATAATCAAATGGACTTTTTATTTATTGAATAACCACGCTACGAAATTTCTTCTTTAAGCTGCGCAAATGTCTCTGACTTCGCGTTATTTTAAACAAATATAATTGAAAAACAGAGACTTCATGAGAATACTTCAGAGAGCGGTGGAAAATCTGTACTTCTCACTCCTATAAATTTAAATCTATAAAATATTAATTTATAACATAAATAACATTTAGACTTTTAGTGATACTTTTAAATCTTATTCTGGACATGATCGTTATTTACACATCTCAAATTTGAGAGATAAACAAAATAATTACCTAGCATTCCAAAATATGAATGAAGATATTTTTAAAACAAAAACTGATTTAGATCCTTCAGAGTACAAAAAATTATTTGGAGACCCTTTTTGGAATGAACAAGGAAATCCAAAAGCTAGAAACTTCTATCTTCAGCTGAGCGAAAAAGAAAAAGCCTTAATGTTAAAAAAGAATTACCTTGAAATGATTAAAAAGCCAGGGAAAGAAATTTTAATATGGCAGCAGATTGTCTACAATGGTGGTTAGACGGCACAGGATTTACCAAAAACATTGATGTTAAATGGCTAAGAGGAAATAATGAGGTCATTGTCGCCGAAAATGTAAATATTGAACGATTTGAGGAAAGACTGGGACTTGAAAATTTTGATAAAAAGTTAACTAAAAATGGAGATTTTGCAGAGTATAAAAATGAATTGCAACGTCAATTTGTTGACGGTGTTTTCCGTGAATTATATTATGTTTCTGGTACAAGTACAATAACCTCAAAGGCTAATTTTAAAATTACTCGAGTAAAAGATAATTTTGTGTTATCAGGAACAATAATTCATTATTGGTGGGATAGATACGACTGGCACAAAGGAGCAAATACTTACATAAATAGTTTTGGGTATATTAACGACTCAGATGCTTTGTTAGTAGAAAAACATTGCGGAGCAAGACCATATGAAATGAGAAGTCAATGGCAACAAAGTTTTAATAAAACTTTTCAATCTGGATTTTTTGGAGGGTTAAGTATTAAATTGAAATAAAAAAAATGAAAAAAAAAATATACATAGTTTTAGCAATTTTAATTATTTTATTCTCCGTTTATTATTATTGGCAAAATAGATATGTGGAACTTCGTCCTGTACTTGTAAATGAGGATTTGCGTGAACCAGCATTATTTTCAGAAACATTTCATAATCAATTATTTAAAATTGCAAAGCCAAATGAAATTCCGCCAAATTTTTATAAAAATATAAAGTGGGTTTTGCAAAGAGAAAATCAAGACTATATTGTAAAAAATGGAGTGATTTATATCAGATATAAGTACATGAATGATTACGAAATGATTTGGAACCATACTACTAAAACTAACAATCTCGAATGGTTTAAGTCGCAAAGAAGTATGGATAGCATTAATGGCGAAGACAATAATACAGAAGAATTAGATAGAATTATCAAGGGATTTCGTGATTAACTGCTTTTTGTTAGTAGCATAAATTAATCGGTCTTTAGTCAATCCCCGCAACTTCAGGATACTTCACATTGGGCAACCAAAAAGAACTTCCTCCAATGCGCGCAAATATTTTTTCTACCTAGATTTTTTTCTGGTTTACATTTACAAAAACATGATATTTTTGATCTGAATCTAGCTTTCTCAAGGTTAAGGGTAACTTTTTATACGAGACAAATTGAAACTCAAACTCCGCTCACCGAAGTATCAGACATCGCATAACAGTTAATGAAGTAAATTTTGTATGTTTTGAAAATCTTACGTCCGTTATATCATAAATAAAATCACAATCTTTAGCCAATTTTCAATTTATTGATTTTCATAAGTTTATCTTTAATAAAATAATAAAATTATGTCAGATAAAAACAAGAAGTCGTTTGGAGTTTGGATGGATTCTCATAACGCAACAATCGTAGGAAAAGAAAATGTAGATAATGGGGAATTTATTATCTTAGGACATGTAAAAAATGCTGGTCCAGATAACAATTCAAGTGAAAATGCTTCTAACAATCAGGAAATTGCCTTAACGCAAAAATTTTTCAAAGAGATTGCAAGTAAAATGCCTAATATAGATCAAATTCACATAACTGGAACCGGACAATCTCAGGAACAGTTTATAAAATTTCTAGCCGACACTCCGCAATATAAAAATGCAATATCGAGTGAAACCACATCCAATAAAATGAGTGATGAAAATTTAGTTGCATACATTACGGAGCATTTTAACTAAATCCTTACAACACTTTAAACAATAATGCCTTAGATAATTATACTATCTAAGGCATTATTGTTTTTACTTTTATAGAGGTGGCAGCAATATTTGAAATTTGAAGCTTCCCGTTTTTGCGGACAAGTTAACGTACTGTATTCATTTGTATAATACTTTACGCAGGCAGGTTGCTATTGCTGGATTCCAACCGCAACTAATCCTTAAATTGCCCACAATTAACAAATTCATTATTTTATCTTACCAAAAAAGATAACGGAATATGAAATGAATTTAAAGTAATATCACGCCAAGGTTTTTTTTATTACATATCGAAATCTCAAATACAATAAGACAGATGAACTTAACAAACCAAGTGTCAAACCGTACCAGATTCCCTTTACTCCTCCATCGAAATGAATTCCTAAAAAATAGGCTGCCGGCAAGCCAATAAGCCAGTAGGCAACAAACGTTATAAAGGTGGGAATGTTTACATCTCCCATTCCTCTTAGTGTTCCCAGTCCTACTACCTGTGTACCATCAAAAAGCTGAAATAATGCGGCAATTATCAATAATTGCGAAGCCAGCGCTACAACAGGTATATCATTTGTAATTAAGTAAGGTAAATATTGATTAAAGAGTGTGAAAATTACAGCAAAAAACAACATAAAAATGATAACTAAATGATAAGATGCATACGCAAACCTCTGGAGTCTTTTGTAGTTTTGATTTCCGAAACTGTTTCCGACTTTAATAGTTGCAGCTGATGCTATTCCTCCTGCCATCATGTAAGTCATGGCGGCAAGGGTTATAGCTGTCTGATGCGCAGCCTGTTCCATGGCGCCTATATGACCGGCCATTAAAGCGGCAACTGCAAATACTCCAATTTCGAACACATACTGCATCGCCACCGGCAATCCTATTTTTACCACTTTTGCAATTTTCGAAAAATCAACAAACTTAACCGAGAAATGATGTATATAAGATCTAAAATTCTTTGACCGAAGTACATACCACATCATGACCAGCATCATTAAAACCCTATCTACCAATGTTGCAATTCCTACACCACGAACTCCCATTGGTTCAATACCAAACATTCCCTTTACCAGAATCACCGCGATAATGACGTTGAGCACATTTCCCCATATTGTTATGGACATGGCTTGCCTTGTAAAACCCAGCCCTTCTGCGAACTGCTTGAAAGTTTGAAATATCATTAAAGGCAGTATAGACAAACTTAAAATAAGTAAATACGGTTTTGCCGTTTTTACCACCTCCGGATCCTGATCTGTATGCTGTATGGCAAACATAGAACCAAAATACACTATTAAAAAAAGAAAAATCGCAGCTGCGATATTAAGCCATAAGCTGTTTGACAGAAGTTCGGCGCATTCCTTAAAATTTGATTTTCCATTTTCTTGTGCGATTAACGGGGTTAGTCCATACGCAACGCCTAATCCAATGACTAAAACTACCATGAAAACGGAGTGAACCAGCGATACTGCTGCCAATGATATAGTTCCGGCATAATGCCCTATGATAATTGTATCTACAGTTTGTACAAGGGTATGCCCCAGCTGGGAAATTACAACAGGCCCCGCGAGTGCTATTGTACTTTGATAATATAATTTATTGGACTTATATTTTTTGATCATACTAAAAAATTGACTGCACTACGGCAGATTATTTGCATTAAATTGCTGTAAATTAAATTTTTATTTAAAGTATAGCCATCTAAAAGATTCTCTTATTATCTATCAAACTTAAAATACAATTAGGTTTGTCGGATACTATAGTTAAGGCAAATTTACAACTTCATTTACAAATTTCTTCTAACAAAAAATGAGCAGTACTAATTTAGCTCATTTTATAAATTCGATTCTAAAAAAAAAAGGTCAAACACTTGTAGCGTTCGACCTTTTTAATTTTATTTTTATAAGCAACAATATTAGCGATTTTCAAATTCCCTGCGGTTGTAAAAAGCATCATCATCACTATCATAACCAGAGCCACGATCATTATCAGGATAATAAGACTTCATTACTCGTCTTTCATATTCCCTGTCAAAATTTTGCTGTGTGTTGTATCTGCTAGTGTTTCTAAAAGTATCATATCCAATACTATTTGCCATAACAATTTTAGTATCTGTATTAATATTTACAGATCCAATTGGTATGATAATATGGCTGTCTCCTTCTTTATAAATAAACTCCTTACCACTATCGTTAGCTATAACGTTGCGCACTTCATTGCGTTGGTCGTCTAGTAGTTTTTTATCTAATTTCACGTCCAGGTAAACCACGCGCTGCATATCTTTATTGACCCAAAGGTTATCAATTTTTCCTATCGTGTGGTTTTCAGCGTCTACTATTTTCCATCCTCTTACATCAGAATAATTTGATGCAATTTTATAATCAGATAGTTCGTCTAGTCTGTATAAATTTTTATCCTTGTTTTCCATGATTTTTTTTTAAGTTTAATATAGGCATTTGCGCTACTGAATGTTTGACGTTTCAGGAAATCGTAATTAGCTGCTTGCCTCAATTTGCATTTTGGTAAAAGCTGCAAAACAGATCCCTTCAAACATATTTTAAGCGCTTTGCTTTTGATTGATGTTCGCAAAATCTTCGTAAGAAGCCATAAAGCTTTCATTCAAGCCTGCTTTCTTATTTTGTATTCCGGTATTTTCACTTGTACTATTTTCGCTTTCGACGCTATTTACACTTGTAGTCTCATGATTGGTAAAGAAAACGAAGTATATAAGTGCTGCGATGATAAGCAATATTAGAATCCAAGGCCATATAGGTTTTTTCTTCTCAATTTTAATTTCTGCCATAACGTATTTTTTTTGATTATAAAATAGTTTTTAATTAATACTAAAGATACTAAGAGAGAATAGACAAAAAAGTATTGAATTTCAGCAAGAATTTACAAAATTCCCAGCAGAGTAATAATATGCAAATTGGGTTTATAGCTGTTTAATTCGAAGTGCTGTGTATCTTAATATTCAACACTAAATTGAATTTAAAAAGAAAGGCTGCTTCACAAATTGTGAAACAGCCTCTTAATATTTTGTAAAGAGAACTCTAATTCAACTTCTAGTATAAATAATTCAGAGCTGTAACATCGTTACCATTGAAAGCTCCTGTTTCACTTGAACTGAAACATGCTCTCATATAAGAAGTTGCATCATATCCTGAAGGTGTTCCCGGTATTTGAATTGCTCCAACACCCGCTGTACCTTCGTTTGAATTCTGTCCACAACTTTGACGGCTAAACCAGTCTGTATGACGTAAACCGATACAGTGTCCAATTTCGTGTGCAGCTACGTGTGCGTTTACACCTGTAGAATAGCTATCTAAACCGGAATACAATGTAACTGAATTATAAGGTGCTCCTCCTGAAGGGAAACCTGCTACTCCACCTGCAGATCCGGTTTGTCTTCTTACCACAATGTTTGCACCCGAAGTACTTGAACTAAAGGTTAATGTAAAAGTAATCGACAATCCTAAATTATTGTATCTGTTTATTGCTGCCTGCAGTCCATTACGCATATTTGTACTAAGGGCTGAAGTACCAGTGCCTGATAAACCAACAACTCGAATGGTTCTTGGAGCAGATACTAAATTGGTAGTACGGTATTGTTCTGTGGTGATACCTCCATGAAGATCCATCTTGCTTAATTGATCTTCTGTTATAATGATATCCCCTTCTACTAAAAAGGCATCTTCAATTGTACCATCTAACTTAGTGTTTTTAATAACCTGAACATCTGAGTTATTTAGTGAAAGTGCACTAATTTTTTTTAACACTTCTGGTGTTACTTTAAGAGATTCTTGATTTACTGCCTGATCTGTCTTTGACTCATCTTCCTTACTACAGGAAATTAAAGTTAGCGCTATAAATGACAATGTTAAAATTGATTTAATGTTTTTCATAATAAGTTTTTTTGGTTGTTAAATAAGTTGATAAAAAGGGGTTCTTTACAAAATATTGTACTATTTGTTATCAAATTTATATAATTTTTAATCTTAAAAAACTTATAAAATATAAATTTAACAAAATTAACACTTTTTGTTAAATTATTTTATTAGCAATTTTTAATAATAATTATCTGATTATTACGGCAAGCCCAGTAAAATCAGTAAGTGAGTATAAATCAGTCTGTTATGTATGATAAATACTACTTCGAAAAAAAAATTATTTATCATTGTTAAAATTTTATTTTATAATACTGAATGCATTTAAAATTCAATAAAAGAATAAAAAGAAAAAATTAATCTTACAGAATTACAGGATTGTAGATGAAATAAAAACTAATAAAATTTTTACAAATATTTTAATAACTTTGGTTTGCCTACAGTAGATAAATATTTCAAATAGAAATGGTTAAGTGCAAATTTCACCTTTGTCTAATTTAAGTTACATGATAAATACCAGAATAGTCATCTCTGTATTGTCAATCTAATGGTTACAAATAGCCCAAACATCAAAAGTAAATGAAGACAAAAATTACTTTACTATTTTTTATAATAACCACATTCGGTTTTTCGCAAACTGTTGAAAAATGGAAGCAATACCTCAAAAAAGAAAATGAAAGGAAGCTGGAGAAATACTATCTGACATCTTTAGAAAATGCACACCAAAACAAATACAAAATTGTAAAAAAACTGGATAGTATTTTTTGTATAGTCGAAAATGAAAGTATAAGATTTAATAAGGCAATAAAAAACAGTGCTGCAGTAAATAGTTTATGGAAATTACCTCCCACTTTTTCAAACCATACTGAAGACCGGCACTATATAATTGCAACAGATTCTCTAAAAGTGTTAATAAGTGACTTAAGGTCCATCAACATTTCTGATATCAAAATTCTGGACAACCATCTTGTTATTATAACAAGTGATTCCAAAAAAATTATAGATGAAGTTATAACATTGAACAGCGTATCTTCTGTCTCGCAAGAATCGCTACAGCCAATAGTGGAGTCTAAAATAAGCGATCAAAATTTCAGTATCAATTGTATAAATAAAGCAAATAGTAACTTTCCTCTTTTAAAAGGCAAAAATCAAATTGTATCGATAAAAGATGATTTTTTTGATGTCAATGATATTGATTTGTTGGGTAAGCACATTACTTCCCCAATAGAATCCTCTATTGTATCAACTCATGCAACGGCTATGGCCACTATTGTTTCCGGACTAGGAAATAGTTCTGCCTTAGGAAAAGGAGTTGTTCCAAAAGCAAAAATTCAATCATCGGACTTTTTAAATATTTATCCCGATGCGATAGCAACTTTACAGGGCGCTGAAACTCAAAATCATTCTTATGGCACCGTAATTGAGAATTTTTATGGTTCGCTCGCTAATGCTTATGACACTCAATTATCCTTGAATTCTAATTTAACGCATTGTTTTTCATCTGGTAATACCGGGCTTCAGGGCTTTAAATCGATTACAGGAAATTTCAAGCAATCTAAAAATAGTATTGTAATAGGTTGTGTCGACCAAAACGAAGTAATTATGCCGTTTTCTTCAAAAGGCCCAGCGTACGACGGCCGGATAAAACCTGAGTTGGTAGCTTTTAGCACGCAAGGAACTTCAAATTCTACGGCGTTAGCTTCCGGAATTATTACGCTTATGAAACAGCATTATAAAACCATAAGTAATACCGCTTTGACTAATACACTCACAAAAGCAATTTTAATTAATACTGCCAAGGATTTAGGTAATCCTGGTCCGGATTTTACTTATGGATACGGCAATATTGATGCTCATAAGTGCCTAAAAACAATCAGCGAAAACAGAATGATAACTGGTAATTTGACATCCGGTGAAACAAATTCACATATTATTTCGCTTCCATTAAATGCTAAAAACTTAAAAATTACATTAGTATGGAATGACCTGCCGGCTGCAATCAACAGTAATATAAGTTTGGTAAACGATTTAGATATGGAAGTTATTTCGGCTGATGATACTACTTTTTTACCCTGGATTCTTAATCCTGATTTTCCTGATCAGCAAGCTGTACGAGGAAAAGATAAACTTAATACTATTGAGCAAATAACTGTTGAAAACTCCGTATCAGGATCTTATACTATTAAAGTCTTGGGGGCCTATGTTTCGAATGCATCTCAGGACTACAGCATCGCTTACGAATATGAATTACAAAATCAATTTGAATGGAATTACCCCGTCAAGAATGATAATTTTCCCTTTGATGGAAAGACTATTTCTCCCTTCAAATGGAATTCTTCATTTTCCGGTAACTCCGGACAGCTGTCTATTAGTTACAACGATGGTGAAACCTGGGACATTCTCTCTAATAACGTAAATCTGAACAATGAGCAATTCACTTATACTCCCGCAGAACAAAAATTTTCAAAAGCAAAGTTAAAAATGACCATTGGCAGTACTGATTATATCTCTGATAGTTTTACGATTTCGTATGATTTAAATATCAGTAACAGCTTAGTTTGCGACGGCACAACAGAAATTAATTGGGACAAACCTGCAAATGTTTCTTTATTTAATATTTATCAACTGAATGACGATCATTTAGAATTTAAAGAACAAACCACAAGCACTACTTACACTTATAATGATGGGAAAATTTATACGGTTGTTCCTGTATTTAAAGATAACGAAGGAATAAAAAGTGAATCTACCTTACACTATGCACAAAACTCAAACTGTTATTTTGAGTTAGCTTTCGCAGAACTTTATGAAGAGAACAAAGTAAAAATTGAAGCCAATCTTTTCAGTTTGTACAATATAAAAAAAATTGAATTAATAAAAATAATTAATACTGCCGAAAGCGTTATCAGCAGCATAACTGATATTAATTCAAAAACAGTCTCATTTTTTGATGCTGCGCCGTTAAAGGGAAGCAATAGGTATAAAATAAATATAATTTTAGAAAACAATAGTGTGATCAGTTCTCTAATTCTGGATACTAATTATTTAGGCAATAATTTGTTTTTTGTTTACCCTACGCTGTTAAGTAAAAATGAAGAATTAAACATTGAAGCAAAAAAAGAGCAAAATGCTATTTTTTATCTGTATAATAGTAACGGACAGAATACGTTGACTTCTCCCGTAATTTCTATAATGAATAGCATCAATCTTAAAAATCCAGCGTCGGGAATTTATATTTACAAAATAATTTCAGGCGCAGGAGAAATACAAACAGGGAAAATTGCTATTTTTTAAGGCATAAACTATTGAATTTAATAGTGGAGAAAACTAACCAGATTATATCATTATTTTAGCCTCAACTACATTTTAAATTACAATTAAAGAAAAAGTATCTTTTAAACTCAATTTGAATTCAAACAAATGCTTGCTGCCGTCAAACAAAATAATAATTGGATATTTATTATTTAATAACAAAATAAAAAAGTGAAAATAACTTCTAAAAATCATAGTATCTTTACGTTATGAGGAGAAATGGAGAAATAATCGTAATTGAAGATGATGAAGACGACAGGTTATTTCTAAAAGATATTTTTGATAGCCTGGATTATCCTAATAAAATAGTTTTTTTTGAAGACCCTACACAGGTAGTTCAATATTTATTGGATCCGGGTGTAAATCCTTTTATAGTTTTATCAGATATAAATATGCCAAAAATTAACGGTTACGAACTTCGCAATCAAATTCTTGCTATTGACAAAATAAATGAAAAATGCGTTCCTTTTATCTTTCTGTCGACTTCAAAAAATCCTGATAACGTAAACAAGGCTTTTAAACTTTCTGTGCACGGCTATTTTAAAAAGGAACATGATTTTAAAACTTATAAAATTATGATCCGGAATATTGTCGAATACTGGCGTACCAGTCTTACTCCCGGAGCTTCTTTTTGATAATATTTACAGTATTATTTGCTTAAGCTGTGCTGTAAAATCCAAATAATTATAGGGTTTGCACATGTATTTTCCAATATCTTTTAATAACGTCCTGATTAACTCTTCAGACGATGAAGACATTAAAATTACCTCAATGTCTTTCAGACGAGCGTCATTTTTTAATTGCTTCGCCAAGTCAAGCCCATTTAGGCAGGGCATATTTATATCCAGAAAAAGTAGATCTGGTAATTTTTCTGTTGTTTTTAATTCTTCAAAGGCGGTAACAGAATTAGTGGCAACGCGGCATACTATATCTTTATGTAAGGAATCTATAGCTTCCATAAACAATTCAGCATCGTCAATATCACTGTCAATCAACAAAATGTTTTTATACAACATAACTTCATATTTACTATTGTTATTATTAACAACTGTCAAATTGATATACGTAACTTTCTGTGTTTCAGTTTTAATTTTTCAATCTAAATAAATATATTTTATAATTATTTAATGCCGGAGAATTACAAATCTATTATAATCATCATTATGATTGCAATCCTGTAAAAATCAGCTGGTTTCGTATAACAAAATTGATAAAGACATTACTAATTTTAAATAAACTATTAAATATTAGAAATCATGGACGATAAATTAAAAACAGGAAAAGCCGATGATTCAAGGATTAACATAAATGAATCTTATGAATTGCAGTACTGGTCTGAAAAATTTAATGTAACCAGAGAAGAGTTAAGACAAGCTGTAGATACTGCTGGTCCGCTTGTGGAAGATGTTAGGAATCAATTAAGCAAAAATAAATAGCATCATGCCCTGGTATAAAGGGGACTATCCCCCATCTTATAAAAATCAGCCGTTGGAATTAAGGGAAAAGGCAGTAGAAATAGCCAATGCCCTGCTTCAGGACGGTGCAGAAGAAGGTATCGCAATTGCCACAGGTCTTAAACAAGCCCGTGAGCTTTTGGAAAATCATAAAGAGAAAACTGAAAAAACTGAAAATCATGGAAACGAATAAAAACACACACGAAAACGACGAAAATACTAACGAAAATGCCAACAGTGCATACAGCGGTTCAGGAAGTATGCAGCCGGGAGGCAGTACCGGAGAAGCAGGACGCCTTAACGACTATGAGGAAGATGATGTAGATAATCATGCAGATCAGAAAAACAATACTTCTGGAAAAAGTATTGCCGAGGCTACTGATCCTTCTAAACTATCGGATCTTTAAAGGTTACAAACCGTAGGAAATAGCAGAGATCCTGAAAAGAATTTATTAATTTTATATAAAAAATCTTTTCAGGATCTTTTGAATTAAAATACCTGAGGTTTGTATTATTCCGCATCATTTAAAGAATCCGGATTAAAAAAATGAAACAAAAAAATGACTGATCCAATTTTAGAGAACCTAAACCAAAAACAGCTTCAGGCAGTAAAAACTACCGAAGGATATGTACGCGTAATTGCCGGAGCAGGATCAGGAAAAACTAAGGCCCTTACCTCCCGCTTTGCTTATATTGTAGACAGACTTGGAATCAATTCTTCTAATATCCTCTGTGTAACTTTTACCAATAAGGCCGCACAGGAAATGAAAAGAAGAGTTAAAGCGCTAATTGGAGATACTTTTGATGTGAGTTTAATCACTACTTATCACGGGTTTTGCGTTCGTTTTCTGCGTGAGGAAATAAATAAAATACATTATCCTAAAAACTTCATTATCCTGGATACTGAAGACCAGAAAACGATTTTAAGGGATGTTTTTACAGAGCTTGATATCAATTCTAAACACCTGACTTTTAAACAGGTTTTACAATTTATTTCAAAATCTAAAAGTACATCCGATTACCTGAGTTATATTCTTGAGAATAAAAGTTATGAGGATAATGATGCCGATACTTTATCTGTTCAGGTATTTAAAAAATACCTCGACAAGCAAAAACGAAATTATGCCTTAGACTTTGATGATCTCATACATTTTACGGTTTATATTTTAACAACGCACCCCGATGTACTTTTAAAGTGGCAGAAAAACATGCACTACATACAAGTAGATGAAGCGCAGGACAGCTCTGACAGTCAGTTTCAATTGGTAGAAATGCTTTCGCGAATACACAACAACTTATTTGTGGTGGGTGATCCTGACCAGACTATCTATGAATGGCGCGGCGCTAAACCCGAATACCTCGTTGATTTTGACAAAATGTTTCCGGACTGCGAAACCATTATCATGAACCAAAATTACAGGTCTACGCCCAATATTCTGAAAGTGGGAAACCATATAATTAAAAACAACAAAATCAGGGTTGATAAAGACATGATAACCGAAAAACCGGAAGGGTTTGAAGTCGTTCATTTTCATGGAAAAAACGATTTTGAGGAAGCGCTTTGGGTAGCGAATGAAATTAAGGATATCATTAAAACCGAAAATGCAAAATATTCTGACATTACCCTTTTGTACCGTGCCAATCACATCTCAAGAAACATCGAGCAATGCCTGATCAAAGAAAATATTCCCTACTCTATTTTTGGAGGCATTCGTTTTTTTGAAAGAAAAGAAATAAAAGATGTACTTGCGATGCTTAGGCTGATTGTAGCCGGCGATAATATCTCATTCCTGCGGATGTTCAATCATCCTTCGAGAGGCCTTGGTAAAAAATTTTTAGAACGTTTAAGTTCTATCGGCTTAGAACAAAACTTATCTCTTTTGGAAGCTCTTAAAAGAAATATGGAAGATAAGGAACTCTCCAAAAAAGGGGCTGTCGATTTTCTTCAATTAATTGAAGAACTAACAGCGCTTTCCAAAACAAAATCCATATCAGATTTAGTAAAAGATATTTTGGATAAAAGCGGACTTTCAGAACTTTACCGAAAAGACGGCGATGAAGACCGATTGGAGAATATTAAGGAACTGGTAAGCTCTATGCTGTTGCTTGAAAATGAAAATAAAGAACCCATCAATGTTGAAGAATACCTGCAGGAAGTAGCACTATATACGGACCTGGATAATCACAATGAAAATCACGACAAGGTCAAGCTCATGACCATACATATTTCGAAAGGACTTGAATTTCCTTATGTTTTTCTTTGTGGTTTTACCGAAGGGGTAATTCCAAGCGCGATGTCGATCAAGGAAAGAAGAAAACGTGCCATCGAAGAAGAAAGAAGGCTAACCTATGTGGCGGTAACAAGGGCCGAAAAAAGATTTTACATGACTGATTCGGAAGGATTTAATTTTACTACCGGACTCAATAAATATCCCTCGAGATTTCTTTTTGAAATTAGTGATGAATTCTATGTACGAAAAGGAAAACTGAGCCAGGAAGTTATAAACAGTGCAAAGTCACAGCCCGGAAGCGTGCATGCTGAAAACCTACAGCATCTTAACGCTGGTGATATGGTTTTTCACGAAGTATGGAAAAAAGGAAAAGTCAGGGAAATCAATTATGACAAAAATGAATACCTCATCGATTTCTTTGAAATTGGAAAGGAAAAGCCAATCGATTTCTCATTTCGTTTTCTTAAAAAAATTGAAGATGAGCAGCAAAATGGCGAACCTGATTCTTCCGGAAAATATATTGCAGAAAAGGATCTGAAAGAACATTTAAAATCACAGCAAAATCCTTTCGAAAATGACATGAATGCTGCTGTAATTTTAAATTCGGAACCGGAAATACAGCAAGACGATTACTTAGTTCCCGAAGAAGAAATTGATCGTAAAAATCAGATTGAAGACGCAGACAACGAAGAAAAAAAATGGTGGAAATTTTGGGATTAGGCCATCGCTTAAAATTTCAGGATAAAATTTTATTTTTTTAATTTAAAACAATAAAAATGGACAATTTAATACAAAAATTCGAAATAGACTTACGAGTTTTTCTCGAAAATACATATAGCGTTTCTGATCAGGAAGACGAAATCAAAAAACTGGATACCATCGAAAAAACAGCTGCTGATTTCGTTGACCGTTATTTACTCGAAACGGATTTAATAGCCGGCGATGTTGCGCTTTCGGTTCAGCATGTACTAGATGATTTTATAAAATCAAAAATTTGATGAAAGGCTACTATAAATTTTAGTCATAACGCTTAAAAACAAACTTAATAAGAATTAATAAGCCCCCGTTCAGGAAAATTTCCTTATCGAGGGCTTATCGGTTATTAACACAAATATTAAGCTGAGTTATTTTACATCCCAGAAAATTTTAGTATTTAAATTATCATTAGCTTTAACTGCGTTGTAATTATCGGGATTATAAACACTTTCAGAGTTTGGATAGGTCCAACGTGTTGGCGGCGTTTTTCTGACGCTGCTTGTCTCATCTTCCATAAATACTAAAACCGGAAGTTTCAATCTTCTTTGTTCGGCCCATGATTCATCGGCCTGCATTATATTGTAATGAATGTACTTTTGAAAAGCAATCAACTCTAATTGATCAGCAGCGGTTAGAGCTCCTGCAAAATTAATATTGGCGATATAGGCATCAATTTCTGCCGCTGTTGGTTCTGTAGTTGGTTTCCATGTTAAAACATCTGCTTTATCACCTAATCTCACATAGTATTCAACAGATTGTCTTATCGCTTTTTCAAAATAAGTTTGTGCTATTGTACCACTTCCATTTCTTGAATAATACTCGGCAAGAATCAGGTTTACTTCGGCTGCATTTATCAATGTTCCTGGCAGCCAGTCATTTTTACTAATTACAGATCTATTGTAGATCGCAATTTTGGCATTAGTTAGTAATTGATTTTGAGCTCCTGATGTCAATTCCGGATCAAGTCCCTCATAATCTGTCGCCTTTTCTCCTTTTTCAAACAACCATGCTTGACGTGGGTCATTATTGGCATTCATATGATCAATCATTTTCTTTGGAGCAGCATTATTGTAATCCGACTCTAAGGCAGAGAAAAAGCCTGACGTATTTAATCCGGTGTCAGGATTTAGGTCATACACTCTGAAGGCAATATTTTCTGCGTTTTCATCAACTATTTTTGCTTCAGCAATAATTTCAGCCATTTCGCTATTTGCTCTTGCTGTGAATGCGGGAACAGCAGAAACTCTGTTCAATAACTTCAAACGAAGCGAATTGCAATAGTTTTTCCAGCTTACCAAACTCCCTTTGTTGATCAGGTCCTGATTTGCGAATTCTACTTCTAATTTAGCAGACAACGTAATCGTATTCAATTCATTAGAAAAAGCTTTCAATTGATCTAACATCATTACATAAAGCTCTGTTTGATTATCATACTTTGCTAATGCCGCAGCATAATTACCACCTGTATAACTAATTTTACCTGCTTCATAAAAAGGAATATCTCCAAAATTATCAATCATTTTTGAGGTATGATCATATAAATAAATCGTCGAAGCGATCATATATATTCTGTTTTCTGCCTGTTCTGCAGCGGGTAATGAAGCCAGTACTGTCTCTAATTCTCTGTATTGTGCAACAAATTTATAGTACCTATCCCATCTGTTTACTACAGCTGCTCCCGGAATGTAACGTCCTGTATTGTTAAGAAACCCGTGTGCCTGAGTATAACTTAGAGAAGTCGTTCTTAGTACAGTATAGTAGTTCCAATAAGCTGGCAGCACATCCTCATAGTTAATTTTCAGGAATCCGGCAAATTGTTTTGGCATATTTGTTTTTACTACTGTTGACGGATCTCTGTAAGCATCTGCAAAATCATCATCTGAACAAGAGCCTAAAAACATTGCTGCTGTTGCTAATGATATATATATTAATTTTCTCATGTTGTGTTTTTTTAATTATAATTTAACCAATTAGAAAGATGCTCTCAACATTACTCCGTAACTTCTTGTTGATGGAGTCAATCCGGCATTGTTCACATTTTTATCCCATCTGGATCCTGACGTAGTTGCTTCAGCATCCATATCTTTAATAGTTCTGTAGATATAAAACAAATTACGCCCAAAGAAAGAGAAGCTTAATTTAGTGGCACCAATTTTACTTGCATATACAGCTGGAACATTAAAAGCAAGAGATATCTCTCGCATTTTTACATAATTATTTTTTTGAATATATAATTCATATCGCGAACTACTATATTGAGGGCCACCCCAATTGTAAGTCATATTATAGTAACCAGCCTGAGAAATCACATTTGTATTTGCTGAACCGTCGGGAGCAAGACCATCCATCAACATACCATCTCTGAATAATTGTTGACCGGCTGGACCTGTAGTGGCACTGTTAGGAACCTGAACTCCTTTAGCACCATCCATATAATATGTTAAACCTCCACGATCATTTGTACTATAATTTAATGATTCTTCTGTTAATCCTCTTGACGTCATCCAGTTAACACCAGTAGGCATCAAATAACCTCCATAAGAATAATCAATATTTACATCTAGTGTTAGACTTTTGTAAGTAAATGAGTTTATCAAACCTCCTACGCCTTGAGGCATTGCAGTTCCATATTTCTCCCATTTGTCACCATCAATCATATAATACCCGTCAGAGTCAACCATTTTATTACCACTTGCGTCTGTCTTAATAGGGTGTGCATAAATTCCTCCCATTGGATCACCTACAACTGATTTTAATTGAGCAGCAGATCCATCATAATCCGCATGTAATAATTCTGTTGCGCCGTTAGCCAGTTTCACAACCTTGTTTACGTTTTTTGCCCAGTTTAAAGTAACATCCCATGAAAAGTTCTCAGTTCTAAAAGGCGAACCTGTCAAAGCAACTTCAAATCCTTTATTGCTCAACTCACCTACGTTAGCCAATATTTTGCTTGCGCCAGTAGTTTGTGCCAGAGTCAAATCAAGAATTTGATCCTTAATTGTTGCATTATAATACGAGAAATCTAATCCAAGTCTTCTATCGAAAAATTTAGTTTCAAAACCAAATTCATACTCATTTTTCATCTCAGGTTTGATTGACTCATTTCCATAAGTATCCTGAGAATTTGTAATTAAAACCGGACTTACGGTTCCCTGATTTCCTAAAGTTGTTTGGTTGTATGCCACGTTAGCTCTGTAACGATCCGGATAGTTACCCACAATACCCCATGAACCACGCATTTTTGCGTAACTTATAAACTCCGGCAATTGCACTGCATCTGACAATACAAAACTTGAATTTACAGAAGGATACGTAAATGCATTGTTATTTGGGTTCATTGTAGATGTACGGTCTCTTCTTATCGTTCCTTCAATGAACAAATAGTTTTTGTAACTTCCGCTTAAGGTTCCAAAAACAGCATCTTTAATCGTTTCTTCTCTTTTTGAAGTACTGGTAGCCGTTCCGATAGAGGAATTCATATCATACCATCCTTCTACACTTAAACCACGATTAGTAGAACGAGTTAAAGTTCTAAATGTTTCCTGTGTAGCTGAATAACCAAGAACAGCATTTACACCAAAATTCTCGTTGATTTTTTTATTGTATGTCAATAATAAATCACCATAAAGAATATTGTAATCCTGACCTTCCATCATAAAAGAACCTGAAACATCTCCATCTCCACCAAATTGATAAACTAACGGGATTTCGACAGGATTTTTATTTTCTATATTTATTGCCGATAAATCAGTCGAAATACGACCGCGTAATGCTAAATCACTTGTAATAGAAAGGGTTTCAGTAACACTTGCAATTAAACGGTTTGTAATTTCCTCTTGTTGTTTTGCATTTGTATTCCAAAAATAATCGCCAATATCATTTTTGAAACCATTACGGATGATATTTTCATCCGGTGTTAAACTTACACCTTGCAGACCAACAACATACTTGTATCCCAGACTCGTTTTATATTTCTCTTTATACCAGTCACCATTATCAAAAGGGCTGAGCATACCTGTAAAATTATTCACTAAACGATCCATAGCAAAAGTACGATTGTGTATGTTTTGATTCATATAACTCACAATAACATCTGTTTTTAATTTATCAGTTTTAAATGAAGCATTTAAATTAAAATTATTCTTTTTGTTATTGTTACCCATACTTAATCCTTCTGATTCAATATGTGTGTAAGAAAAACGTATACTGCTATTTTCAGTGTTGTTTGTTAGCGCAAAGTTTGTGGTCGCATCCCACGCATTTTGGAACAAGTTTTTGTATCCATCTTTTTGTGCAGCATATGGGCGTACTACTCCATCCCACGACATAATTGGTTGCCCGTCGAACGTAGGGCCAAAGTTATTTGAACTTGCTGAAACTCCTCTGATATCATTAACTCCGTCACCATTTGTATCATAATAAGCAAAACCATCCGGAGCTAAATATCCTGTAGAATAATTGGCATTCGTCCATCCAGGGCCTCTTTCATATTGAAATCTTGGCATGTATGCAATTTGGTTACCTGAATAACTGGTACTAAAGTCAATACCTAAACCTTTTTTCCCTTTACCCGATTTAGAAGTAATTAATACAACACCATTTACAGCCTCAGAACCGTATAACGCAGCTGCAGAAGCACCTTTAAGAATCGAGATGTTTTCAATATCTTCAGGATTAATATCTGCTAAACCGTTGTTTTTAACACGCGGTGCATTCCAGTAATCATTGTTATTCACTTCTCCATCACGAATTGGCACACCATCAAGGATAATAAGCGGCTGATTTCTTCCTGTGATTGAATTTATTCCACGAATCTGAATATTAATGGCTCCAGCGCCACCCGGAGTTGAAGAGATACGAACACCTGGTGCTTTACCGTATAAAGAATTGGCTATAGTTGGAGATGCAGTTTTTGTTATCGCATCTGCTTTTATTACGCTTGTCGCATATCCAATCGATTTTGTCTTTTTACTTTGGCCCAAGGCGGTAACAGTTAAACCTTCAAGTTCATTGGTATCAGTTGTTAATTTGACTTTTACGCCATCAACAGCTTTTACCTCTGCCGTTTTAAATCCTATGGAACTTACGATAATAGTAGCTCCTTCTTTTACTGAAATTTTAAATTCTCCGTTTTCATCAGTAATTGTTTCCTGTTTTGTTCCTTTTTCCTTAATACTAACAGATGGAACAGGCAAATTTGCGTTATCTGTAATTTTTCCGGAGATTATTTTGTCTTGCGCATTAACTTTCTGGCAGCACAATACCGTTAGAAAAACTAACAATGATTGATATAGCAGTTTTTTCATAATTAATAGTAATTTGGTTTGGTTGAATTTGTTTGTTTTTTAAAATTAACAGGCTCTTGTTCTTTAAAATCTAGAATATTTAAACCTCTAATTTTATTATTACACTTCTTTTCAGAATTTAGTAATAGCTAATTATTTGATTAACATCTTTTTATTTCTTTCACATCATAAGCTTTTTTTTTATTTAATAATATGTTTTAATGGCTGGTATTTTCTGGTAAATCGTTTTAGTAAAATTTGAAAAAAAAGCAATAATCTTAAACTGATTCTCTTATAATTAAATTTCCTTTTTTCTTTTCTTTCACAATTTCAAAACTACCCTGACGATTCATTTGCTCCATCAATAATTCGATAGTCTTTTTTCCGATTTCTTCAATTGGCTGCGATAAAACTGTAATTGAAGGCGTGTGTAATCTAAAACTGTCATGATCATCAAAACTAATTATAGCCTTATCAGCCGGTATATTAAGTTTTAATTTTCTTAAAGATTGTAAACCTGCAAGCAAGAGGTAGTTGGCTCCAAAAAGAATGGCGTCTGTTTCATTATCATTTAAAAATTTTGAGATTTTATCTACTCTTTCTTCTTCTGTAATTTTAAATTCCAAATCAAGAATTTTTGAATCATCGTACAAATTCGCTTGTTTTAGGGCATTACTATATCCTTGTTTTCTCAAATTCATCTGAATCAATTGCGATGAATTTGTAATAAATGCAATTTTTTTAAATCCTTTTTCCAAAAAATAATTTGTCGCCGTCTCTGCTCCTTCAAAATTGTCGAGTACCACATGACTTGCTTCCTGACCCTCAAAATAACGATCAACCAAAACTACAGGGCATTGAAGTTTTAATAATCGATCAATGGTAGATTTCATATTCTCAGTCGGTGTAATAATAAAACCGTCTACATTTGCCTGTAATAAACTATTGACAAGTTCTATTGCAAGATTGTCACTAGCGCCGGTACTGCAATAAAAAACTCTATAATTTAAATCTATAGCTTCTCTTTCAATCACCTTTGCCAAATCAGAAAAAAACTGATTTGAAATATCTTCTACAATAAGTCCAATTGATCTTGTTTTTCCGGTTCTTAAACTACTGGCGATCATATTGGGCTGAAATTTCATTTCTGCGCTAACCTTAAAAACTTTTTGGATTACATTTTTACTTATCCCTTTACTCTCTCCTTTGTGATTCAAAACAAACGATACCGTAGTAACTGATACGTTTGAAGCTTTTGCAATGTCTTTAATAGTTATCTTTTTTTGCATTAAATGTTAAGTATCTATTAAATATTAGTTAAATTGTTAAACAAATATATTTAATAAATCGATTTACAAAAACGTTTTAGCACTTTTTTTTTAAAAAATATTTATAGTTTTTACATTTTCACTGAATATTATTGATTCAATTTAACATTTTCGAGTAATTAACACACATAGCAAGAGAGTGTTTATTTTTTTTAACAATTACCTTCTGCAAGATCTACATGCAGTTTATTTTTTTTTAAAGAAGTACATAACTCGATTTAACTATGCTTTTTAGTTCTTACATTTTATGAAAGTAATGAGATAACACAAAATGATATTCATATTTAAGTTTTAAGAAGTCTACTCGTATAATAATTTTATATAAAAAACGAAATTCTATTAAATCCTATAAGTTAAAAACACGATTGTATAAATAAATATTCCCAAAAAGGACCTAAATTTATGATTGCTAAAAATCATTTTATGAAAAATTTATTTATACCTCTGCTATCACTTTTAATTTTTTCTTGTCAACAAAAAGAAAATACTATCTCACCCGTAGAAACCTCAACTCCTATTTCTGTAGAGAAGAAAACCGAAGAGAAAAAGGAAGGAAACAAACAAATTGGTGATACTATTGTTATGAACTTTCAGAACGAAAAAGGATCTTATATAGCCGAAGGTTCTTTAGATTCTATTCATACAAAAGTATATGTCAAATTTAGAAATGAAAATCCAGGCGAATTGAACGCAAAGATTGTTCCCACTACTGGCAAGGGAAACATACGTTTTAACCAAATTATTGCACCGGATAATGCATCAGACGGACCTTTTGGAATGGATTTAAAAATACCGCTTAAACTAAAAGGCGATTATGTTTTAGTAATAGGTCGTTCATTAATGGCTGACGATCCGTTTTTGGGAAAATTTCAAGTAGAGCTGGAAAATAATTAAGAAACTTATGAAAGTTCATAAAATCTAAATCATATAAAGGATAGATAATCCTGTAAATACAGATTAAACTTTTGTTTATAAATTGGTTAGTCTACTTAAATTATAAAATGGAAGAACTATTTTTTGAAGACTGGAAAAGCGTTTTACAAGTTACCCTGGCAACTATTATCTCATTTGTGACATTGTTCGTTTTCATTAGAATTTCGGGCAAACGAACCTTGGCTAAATTAAATGCCTTTGACTTTGTAGTTACTGTAGCATTGGGATCTACATTAGCATACATGATGCTGGCAATGGTAGCTTTAATTGAAGGTACTGTTGTCCTTATTCTAATTATTAGTATGCAATATATTTTTGCATGGACTGCACGCAGCTCCAAGAAAATGGAAAAGATAATAAATGCAGAGCCAAGCCTTATATTTTATGATGGGCAATTTATAAAGAAAGCAATGGCAAAAGAAGCAATAACCAAAGATGAGATTTTTGCAGCAGTCAGAGAATCAGGAATTGACCAGATAGATCATGTAAAAGCTATTGTGATGGAACTAAACGGACAAATGACTGTAGTAAAGAAATCCGAAGGCAGCGGAAAAAGCTCACTAGATGACGTAGTAACTGCAGAAAAAATTCTTAAATAACTGATTTAGATATGATTCATCTTTAAGATAGAAAACTTATTTTAATTAGATAATATATTGCCTTTCCTAATTATAAAATTACTAAGAAATCACACTATAATACAGTTTTAAGAATACTGATTAGTTCACTATAGCTGTTGGGTTTGCATATATAACGCATGATTTCCTTTTGTTGCAGTAAGTCGGTAACAAATTCTTCTGAAGGGGAGGAAATCAGAATTACCGGAATATTTTTTAACTTCTCTTTGCTTTTCATTCGCTGTAAAAATTCTTTTCCATTTATAAGAGGCATATTATAGTCCAGAAAAATCAGATCTGGAAGTTTATCTGAAATCTCTAAATTTTTTAAGGCCATAACAGGATTGTCTTCGCTACGGAAAACAATTTCTTTTTTAATAACATTAATGGCCTCCATGAATATTTCAGCATCGTCAATATCATCATCAATCAATAAAACATTTTTATACACCATCCCCTTATATGTTTATACTGCCCTACAGAGTCAACAGTTATTCTAATTTACGAATTATTATCTAATAAAATTTTATTTTAGCTTTTTTCTGCTTCATTATCAGGCAGAAAAATATGAAAAGTACTTCCTGCTCCCAATTCCGACTTTGCATACAGTACGCCCTGATGATTCATAACGATTCTTCTGCATAAGGCAAGACCTATACCACTGCCCGGAAAAATACTTTGCCCGTGGAGGCGTTTAAATATTTCGAAAATTTGATTTTCATAGTGATTTTCAAACCCAATTCCGTTATCACTAAATGTAATATGATAATAATCGACAGGAAGAAGCGGAGAATCTGTAAACTGCGCCACATATTCATGAGAAACCAAAGTTGAACTTATTTTAATCTCAGGTGCTCTGTCTGGATTTGTAAATTTCAATGAATTACTCATTAAATTATAAAACAACTGATTCATCTGAAGACCAACAGCCTGAACTACCGGCAAATTTTCAATTACTATTTTAGCATTTTTTTCGGCAGCAACCAATTCAAAATCAGTCCAGATAGTACTAATAATTTCAGAAAGATCAACAGTATTAAAGCTTTTCTCAGGCTCGATCAGGCGTGAAAAACTAAGCAGATCCGAAATCAACTGACTCATACGAGCAGCAGAAAAAGCTATCTTTTCAATCATCGCTTTTGGATTTCTGCGGGGATTGTCTTCCTGCAGCAATCCTGCAAAAATTTGAATTTTACGAAGTGGCTCCTGAAGATCGTGACTCGCCACATAGGCGAATTGAGCCAATTCCTCATTAGAATGTTTTAAAGCGTGGTTTGACTTTTCAAGATGTATATTAGAGCCCTGCAATTCTTTCAAAACCACTGCAAGTTCTTTAGTTCGTAGCTGCACTTCACTTTCAAGTGCCATTTGTAACTCTCTGTGAATGGTAATATCTTGTGCAGTTCCGCTGATTACTACTGGTTTTCCTTCCAAATCAAAATAAGTCTGTCCAACGGCGTGAATCACTTTTTCCTGTCCGTTAATTCCATGAATTATCCTGTATTCAGCTTCGTACTTTCCATTCGAACCAATTTCCTGAGCTGCAAGAAAAGCCTCTATTACCCTGTTGCGATCTGAATCTTTAATTAATGCCCGCACTTTTGTAGATGGGATTGTGGTACTTGTCAGTCCAAACATTTCTGCATGGCGATCTGAGACGGTCGTAATTTCCGTACCAATATCCATTGACCAGGTACCAAGCTGTGCTACTTCAACAGCAGACCTTAGTGCTGCTTCAGCCTGCTCTATTTTTTTAATCGAATTGATTTCCGCAGTTACATCAGAACTTACATGAAGCACCGCATAAACTTTTCCATTATTGTCAAATAAAGGCGTAAGACTTATGTTGTGGTAATGCGGCTCTGTTTCGGTGGTATGTATTCCAGCGATTCCATTTGCAAAGAAACTGATACCGGTTTCATAAACCTCATGAACGGCTTTTATATATTTAGGAGAACTTCCATTCTGCAATATAATATTAAGGGATTGCCCTTCTATTAAATCTCCCCTGTTTACATTTTTTATAAAAGGTTCATTGGCGTTTTCAATAATGAGATCATCGCCCACAAATAAACTTATAGAAACGGGAGCTGCTGCCAATACAGATCGAAGCTTAGATTCACTCTCACGAAGCGCAATTTCTGTTAATTTGCTTTGCGTTATATCAGTAGCATGCACAATCATTCCAATGACTTCTCCATCGTTATTTTTGTGTGGCGTATAAACAATACTAAGCCATTTAGATACTCCCATTCGCGATGGGGCAAACATTTCGTATTTTTCCTGCTGTCCGCCATAAGCGATTTCAAGATGGTGTACTGTTTTTGAATAAGCAGCTTCTCCCAGAAACTCCCTCACGGTTTTTCCAAGAGCTTCGCTTTCTCCTATAGAAAACCAGTCCATGAAAACAGTATTATAACTTTGATATCGCTGTTCGTGATCTAAATAAAAAATCATGGCAGGAACTGTATCTCTTAACAACTGCAAATGGGCCTCACTTTCTTGCATTGCCTTTTGGGCTAGAACCTGGGCGGTAACGTCGATTGCAATATCTAAAATAGCATAAATTTCTCCCGACTTATTACGAAGCGGCGTATACGATATATTATAATAATTATCATTTAAAACTCCATTCTGCCTTATTTTTACTAATGATGCCGGCGAAATAAAAGGAACTCCAGTAGTAAAAATATCATCTAGGATTTTAAGGTACGCCTGTCCCTCTGTAATAAGTTCAGGCATGGCTTCACGTAATGGAAGCCCTTTAATATTAGGCCCCTTCCCTACAATGTCTATAAAAGTCTGATTTGGGTATTCTATAATAAGATCGCGACCAATAAACAAACCTATTCCTGCCGGTGCAGCTGCAATAAGGTTTTGTAATATTGTCTCACTTTCCTCAACCTCACGGCGGCTCAGTACCTGACGTGTCACATCAACAGCTACCACTAATACGGCATTTGCTTCTCCTGCGGCATTGCGATTGATTTGATAAGTAAGGTCTACATAAATGTTTTCCAGTTTTTCGGCACGTTTTAGTTCAACCTCTACTTCTTTAGCAGTATAAGGGGTTCCCGTACGGATTACTTCTCTGATTAGATCATCAAAACCTTGTCCACTTAATTCAGGAAGTGCTTCAAGCAGGGGTTTTCCAATTAATTCATTTGGCTTTCGGCCTACAAGTTCGCCGTAAAACGTATTCGCACTTTGAAAAACCAAATCCTTTTCTATACTTATTGTTGCGATACCAACAGGCGATTGTTCAAATATTGCCGCCAGTTCATTTTGTCGCGCTGTTATTGCCTGTTGTGACTTTATTGATGCCGTTACATCGGAAGACATAACCAAAATAGCATAAACAGCAGCAGTTTCATCAAATAGCGGTGTAAGCGAAACATTTAAATATTGTACGGCACCTGTTGTTTGTCTATGGATTTCAAATCCGGAAGTTTTAAATTCTTCTCCGGTTACATAAACTTCAGTCAGTATTTTATAAAATTCCTCCTGTTCTGCATTCTGAAATACATCTGCCAGCTTTTTACCAATGACGCTACTGTCTTTTGACCAAAAGTCCATCATAACATCATTAGCAAATTCAACATAAAATTCACTTCCTTTAAATAAAGCCGTACCAACTGGTGCTTTTTCAATAAGAGTCCGAAAACGTGATTCACTTGCTGCCAGCTTCTCTTCTTTTTCTTTTTCAGCTGTAATATCAATTGCAATGGCTGTAATGTATTTATTACCTTCTGTATCATTTACCAGTGAAATACTGTTGCTGACCCAAATTTGAGAGCCGTCACGGCATATGTAACGTTTCGTGATTGTAAAACCTTTTCCATTCAAAATACATTCTTTCAGCAATAACATGTTACGCTCCAAATCATCCGGGTGCGTAAGTTCTCCCAGATTCATATTTAGTATTTCTTCACGGCTGTAACCCAGCATTTGGCAATAGCGATCGTTAACTTCCAGAACGCGGCCTTCAATATTGGCCTGTGCTATTCCTGCATTAGATTGCATTAATACACTATTTAACTGTGATCTTACAGAGCTGGATTCTATTACATCCGGAATAATTGTCGAATTTTCGATGCAGGTAACAAAAACACCTTCAGGACTTCCGTTTTGATTAAAAACAGGACTGTAACCAGCAGTCAGATATACCTTTTGCAAAGTATTATTTCTGATTACGGTAGATATAATATTCGATTCTGATCTGGATGCCTCGTCATTCATCATAGCCTTAATAGTTTCACAAACTATTTCCCAATCAGTTGGTAAAGCTTCTTTCAGGGTTTTACCAATTGCCTCAGGATGTTTTTTGCTTTCAATAAGGAAAGGACGAAATGAATCGTTGTAAAAAAAAGTTTTTTCGTTTCCCCACACTAAAAACATGGGAATACCTGAACCAAGCATAATACCAAGTGAGGTTCGGAGACTTTCCGGCCAGGTTCCCGGAATACCCAGAGGAGATTCATTCCAATTTACTTCCTTTATAAAGGCGCCAACTTCTCCTCCATTCTTTAAAAATGGATATTCAGATTCTTTATTATATAACTGCACTTGGGGTTTATTTTGTTTGATAGTGGAAAGATAAAGTAATTTTAATAAATTACCAATTATTCAGCCCATACTCAAAGATTAACTGATTATTAAATAAAGATTCCTCATA
>Ga0247813_10000503_pt1 | contig 36147 bp, 32 predicted proteins | sample UWRJL169409C1_FD_180719 | JGI IMG/M metagenome (GOLD analysis project Ga0247813, IMG submission 180719) | Plant litter microbial communities from Arlington Agricultural Research Station in Wisconsin, United States - UWRJ-L169-409C-1 | ecosystem: Environmental > Terrestrial > Plant litter >... | reverse complement strand
AGGAAAATGCTCGCGCGGTCGTTGGCCGCGAGGTTGCCCGTGCTGATGTATTGGCGGTTGCCGCGGTAGTCGGCGAAGGCCAGGGTCCGGTCGTCGACCACCTTGAGAAAGCCACGTGGGCCGCCGCGGTGCTGCATGTACGGCCATCCGGTCTCCGACACCGTGGCCATGTAAAAGCTGTCGCGCTCGGCGATGAAGGCAACCTCGTTCTCGGTGAAGCGGTTGAAGTCGCGGTGTCCCGTGAAGTCCTGCCACAGGTGTTCGGCGCCCATCGACGCCTGGGCCGCCTTCACGCTGGGTGTCGATGCGATGTCCATGAAACCGTAAGCCATGCCAACCTCCAATCGAAGAAGGTTCGATGGTGCGCCCTTCCATCCAGTTTGATAATCCAGCGGTTTCAGGAAACTCTCTACCGAATTTCGGAAGGATGAACGATGGACCGACTCGAAGCCATGTCGATGCTGGTGTCGGTGACAGAGACGGGCAGCCTGTCGGCCGCAGCGCGCCGGTTGCATGTCCCGCTGGCCACGCTCAGCCGCAAGATTTCGGAGCTGGAGGCGCGGCTGGGTGCGCGGCTGTTGATCCGCACCACGCGCAAGCTCACGCTGACCGATGCCGGTGTGGCCTACGTCGCCGCGGCCCGCCGCATCCTCGAACAGGTCGAAGAGGCCGAGCACGCCGCCGCCGGCGAATTCACGGCGCCCAAGGGCGAACTGGTGGTGACCGCGCCCATCATGTTCGGTCGCCTGCACGTGCTGCCCGTCGTGGCCGAGTTCCTGGCGGCCTTTCCCGCGATCGACGTTCGGCTCGTCCTGTCCGACCGCCAGGTGAACCTGGTCGACGACCATGTCGACATGGCCGTGCGCATCGGTCACCTCCCGGACAGTTCGATGGTCGCGACCGCCATCGGCACGATGCGGATGGTGACCTGCGCCAGCCCGGCGCTGCTCGCTGCCAAAGGCACGCCCCAAGAACCCGCCGACCTGCTTCGGCTCCCCTGCGTGGTGGTCGACACGCCGCTGCCCGCGCCGTCCTGGCGCTTCCGACAACCTCGCTCCGGGGCGCCCGTCGACGTATCTGTCCGCCCTCGCCTGTCGGTGACGACAACGGAAGCTGCGGCCGACGCGGCGAGCCTGTCCGTGGGCGTCACGCGCCTGCTGCACTACCAGGCGGTCGACGCCATCGGTCGCGACGCGCTGCGGATCGTTCTGCAAGCCCATGAGCCGGAGCCTGCGCCCGTCCACCTCGTTCATGTCTCGCGTGGGCAGATGCCGCTCAAGATGCGCCGGTTTCTCGACTTCGCGGCGCCTCGGTTGCGGCGGGCGATCGAGGCGGGCCAGGGGGCATCGGCACCAAGCAGCGTGTAGCGCCTTCGGTCATACTTTTCCCATGACCCACTCCTTCTTCTCGCCACCGGCGCAAGACACCTATGTGCTGCGCAACGTGCGCGCGCCCCGATGCCTGCTGAAGGCCGAACTGCCCGCCGGCACCACCCCGACCGATGGCGACCTGGTCGCCGTCGACCTGCGCATTGCCAAGGGACGCATCGACGCCATCGCCCCCGCGGGCACCTTCGACGCAGGCAGCGGCCCGGACCTCGACGCCTCGATGGTGCTGCCCGGCATGGTCGACGTGCACACCCACCTCGACAAGGGCCACATCTGGCCGCGCCAACCCAACCCGACCGGCGACGGTGCCGGCGCTTCCAGGGCCACCGGCATCGACCGCGCGGCCAACTGGCACGCTGAAGACGTGCGCCGCCGCATGGACTTCGGCTTGCGCACCGCGTATGCCAAGGGCGTCGTCGCGATCCGCACGCACCTGGACTCGCTGGCGCCACAGGCTGCCATTTCGTTCCCGGTGTTCCGCGAGATGCGCGAGCGCTGGGCCGGACGCATTGCGCTGCAGGCATCTTCCATCGCCACGCTGGACGTCTTCACGCGCGACGAAGGCCGGCTGCTGGCCGACATCGTGGCCGAGAGCGGCGCCCGGCTGGGCTGCGTCACCAAGTCGATGGCGCATCCGGCAGACACCATGCCGCCAGACCTCGACGAGGCACTGGTGCGCGTGTTCCAGCTGGCGGCCGAGCGCGGTCTCGACCTCGACCTGCATGTCGACGAATCGACCGACCCCGCGGCACGCTCGCTCATCCGCGTGGCGCGCACTGCCATCGCGCAGAAGTTCAAGGGCCGCATCCTCTGCGGCCACGTGACCTCGCTTGCGCTGCAGTCCGACGACTTCATCGAGGAAACCATCGCCGCCTGCAAGGAGGCAGGCATCGACATCGTGAGCCTGCCCACCGTCAACATGTACCTGCAGGACCGCAGCCCCGAAGCCCGCACGCCACGCTGGCGCGGCGTGACCGTATTGCACGAGATGAAGGCGCGTGGCTTGCGCGTGGCGGTGGCCGGCGACAACTGCCGCGACCCGTTCTACGCCTACGGCGACCACGACATGCTCGACACCTTCACGCAGGCGGTGAAGATCCTGCACCTGGACCATCCGCTGGGCGACTGGATCCGCGCCGCGACCGAGACGCCCGCCGCCATCATGGGCCTGGACTGCGGCGTGCTGAAGCCCGGCGGCGCGGCCGACCTGATCGTGTTGAAGGCGCGCAGTTATTCGGAGATGCTGGCGCGCACGCAGTTCGATCGCACCGTGATCCGCGCTGGCCGTGCCATCGACACCACGCTGCCGGACTACCGGGAACTCGACGACCTGATGGCCGCCTGAACTGCGCGCACGTGCGCTGCGCCTAGATCGCCGCCACGCTGCCCGTCACCGGCAGCACGATGCCCGTGATGTAGCCCGCGCACACCGGCGACGCCAGGAACACATAGGCAGGCGACAGCTCTTCGGGCTGCGCCACGCGCTTGAAGTCGGTTTCCTTGCCGAACTTCTTGACGTCGGGCGCGGTCTTGTCGGCCGGGTTCAGCGGTGTCCACACGGGCCCGGGCGCCACCGCGTTCACGCGAATGCCGCGGTCAATCACGTTCAGCGCCAACGCCTTGGTGAAGGCATGGATGGCGCCCTTGGTGGCCGAATAGTCGATGAGGTTCTTGCTGCCCTGCAGCCCCGTGCGCGAACCGGTGTTGATGATCGATGCCCCTTCCTTCATGTGCGGCAGCGCCGCACGTGCCATGCGCATGTAGCCGCCCACGTTGGTCTGCAGCGTGAGGTCCATGCGCTCGTCGCTGATATCTTCCAGGTTGTCCGCATGCATCTGGAAGGCGGCGTTGTTCACCAGCACGTCGAGCCGACCGAACGTCTTCACGGTGCGGGCCACCGCACGGTCGCAGAACGCCGCGCGACGCACGTCACCCGGGATAAGGATGCAACGCCGGCCTTCGGCCTCGACGGCGGCTTGCGTGGCCTTGGCGTCGTCGTGCTCGTTGAGGTAGACCAGCGCCACGTCGGCGCCCTCGCGGGCGAACAGCACGGCGACCGCGCGACCGATGCCCGAGTCGCCGCCGGTCACGATGGTCGCCATGCCTTCGAGCTTGCGGCTGCCTTCGTAGTCGGGCGCCATGAAGCGCGGCTTGAGCTTCATGTCGGCTTCGCGGCCCGGCTTCTTCTGCTTCTCGCCGGTCTGGTCGCTCGGTTGTGCACGCGCGCCGGCTTGCACGGCGCGCTTGCCCTGCCTGGACGGCGGGGCGGCCTGGGCCTGCGCGTCCTTGGCGTCCTGCTCGCGCTGGATGCGCCGGTGCGTGCGCGCTAGTTCGTCGACCGGGGTCTCACGGGTGCCGCCGGCGGCGGCTGTCTTTGCAACGGTTCTGGAAGTGGTGCGGGCCAAGTGGGGGCTCCTTGAACGGTAGGCGGGTGAATGACTGAAAACGTGGCCCTAAGTTAGGACAGGGGACCTGCCCGTGCTGTCGTCCAACGCCGACGACGGCCGCGCGGGCAGGCGCCATGCGACCATGCCCTTCGACCCCAGAAGGAATAAGGGTAAATCCGGGGTGGTCAGCCAGAGGTCAGGACCTAGCATCCCGCCTTTTGACCGGGGAAACACCGTGAAACATCTGCTTGCCCTTACCGCCTTGGCGGTCGCCACCACCGCGGCTTTCGCCCAGGAATATCCCTCCGGCAAGCCGATCAGCATCGTCGTGCCGTTTTCTGCGGGCGGACCCACCGACCGCGTCGCACGCGATCTGGCCGAGGCGCTGCGCAAGCCCCTGGGCGGCGTGAGCGTGGTGATCGACAACGTGCCGGGCGCCGGCAGTTCCATCGGCGCAGCCAAGGTGGCCCGCGCCAATCCGGACGGCTACACCCTGCTGCTCAACCACATCGGCATGTCCACGGTGCCTACGCTGGTGCGCAACCTGCCCTTCAAGGTCGAGAGCGACTTCGAATACCTCGGCATCATCAACGACGTGCCGATGACGTTGATCGCCAAGCCGAGCATGCAGGCCAACACCTATGCCGAACTGACCACCTGGATCGCCGCCAACAAGGGCAAGATCAACCTGGGCAACGCGGGCGTGGGCTCGGCCTCGCACCTGTGCGGCCTGCTTTATCAAACGGCCATGAAGACCGAGATGACCCCGGTGCCCTACAAGGGGACCGCGCCGGCCATCACCGACCTGATCGGCGGCCAGATCGACCTGCTGTGCGACCAGACCACCAACACGTCGCCGCAGATCGAGTCGAAGAAGGTCAAGGCCTATGCCGTGACCACGCCCAAGCGCCTGACCACGCCGCTGCTCAAGGACCTGCCCACGCTGCAGGAAGCTGGCCTGAAGGACTTCCAGGTCACCATCTGGCACGGCCTGTACGCACCCAAGGGCACGCCGCCCGCCGTGCTCAAGAAGCTCAACGACGCCGTCAAGGTGGCCCTGAAAGACCCCGACTTCATCAAGAAGCAGGAAGGCCTGGGCGCCGTGGTCGCCACCGACGGCCGCATCGAGCCCGAAGGCCACAAGAAGTTCGTGGCTGCCGAGATCGCCAAGTGGAGCCCGATCATCAAGGCCGCTGGCGTCTACGCAGACTGATGCAGACTGACCAGTAGCCTGCCCCAAGGGCACGCCCCCTGAAAAGCCGCCGCCCTTTCGGGCCGGCGGCTTTTTTGCATCCTGCCAGAGACACCGCGGAACCGGCTTCGCCGGGCCGCCGGTGTCGCCCCTGGCAGGGGGTGGGCGGCTACGCGAAGCGAGCAAGCCTGGGGGCGAGCCTCACTTCGGCCTGATCGCGTCCGCGGTGCCCTGGATGAACGCCTTGATGCTTTCGATTTCGTCCTTCGACAGCTTGCCCGTGAAGTCCGGCATGCCGCGCGAGACGGCCGGACCGGCCAGCACGAACTTGTCGAGGTTCTCGATGTACGCCGGGTTCATGTAGCCCAGGTTCGGGATGTTGCCGCCCCGGTCGACGCCCGGCACGCCATGGCAGAACACGCAGTTGCTCACGTACAGCATGGTGCCCGCCTGCACCTTGGCGGGGTCGTACTTCACGCCCTGCAGCAGCTTGTCCATGCGGTACTGGACGAATTCGGGCATCCTGGCCGTGCCGCCGATGGCGAAGGTGTAGACCGTGCCGGGCCCCTGGCGCTCGGTGGCGCGCTGCGCCAGGCCGTAGACGCCACCCCAGCCGACCGCGATCGACACGTACTGCTTGCCGTCGACCAGGTAGGTCGAGGGTGCGGCGACCACGCCGGTGCCGGTCGGTGTTTCCCAGACCTTCGCGCCGGTCTTGGCGTTGTAGGCGACCAGCCGGCCATCGGCCGTGCCCTGGAACACCAGGTTGCCGGCGGTGGTCAGCGTGCCGCCGTTCCAGGGCGACGCGTAGTCCACGCCCCAGGCTTCCTTCTGGGCCACCGGGTCCCAGGCCACCAGCCGGCCGAAGGGCTTGCTGGTGGGCGGCGCGGCATTGGCGAACATGGCGGTGTTCCAGCCCAGGCCGGAATGCGGGCGGCCGGGCGCGCTCTCGTTGAACTTCCAGTCCTTGTCGTCCATGAGGTTCAACGGCACGTGTTGCGCCGGCAGGTAGGCCAGGCCGGTCATCGGGTTGAACGACATGGGATGCCAGTTGTGCGCGCCGAAGGGGCCTGGAATGGCGTCGCCGGGCTTGTCGTTCTCGCGTGCCGCCTTGATGTCGATCGGCCGGCCGTTCTTGTCGAAGCCGCTGGCCCAGTTGACCTCGACGAAGTTCTTCGCCGAGATGAACTTGCCGTTGGTGCGGTCGAGCACGAAGAAGAAGCCGTTCTTGGGCGCGTGCAGGATGACCTTGCGCGGCTTGTTGTCGATCTTCAGGTCGGCCAGGATCATCGGCTGGGTCGACGTGTAGTCCCAGTTGTCGCCGGGCGTTTCCTGGTAGTGCCAGACGTACTTGCCGGTGTCGGGATCGAGCGCGACGATCGACGCGAGGTACAGGTTGTCGCCGCCGCCCGGGCTGCGCTTCTTGTGCGACCAGGGCGAGCCGTTGCCCGTGCCCACGTACATCAGGTTCAGTTCGGGGTCGAAGGTCAGCGAGTCCCACGCGGTGCCGCCGCCGCCGGCCTCCCACCACTTGCCCGACTTGTCCCAGGTCTTGGCGGCGCGCTCCATCGACGCGTCCTCGAACGGCTTGGACGGGTCGCCCGGCACGGTGAACCAGCGCCACTTCTGCGCGCCGGTGCCCGCGTCGTAGGCGGTGATGTAGCCGCGCACGCCGTACTCGGCGCCGCCGTTGCCGATGATCACCTTGCCCTTGAAGACGCGCGGCGCGCCGGTGATGGTGTACGAGCCCTTCTGGCCTTCGATGGTGTTCTTCTCCCAGACCGGTTTGCCGCTGGCCGCATCGAGCGCGATCAGCCGGCCGTCGTAGGCCGCCACGAAGACCTTGCCCTGCCACAGCGCCACGCCGCGGTTCACCACGTCGCAGCAGCCCTTGAAGCCGATGGCACGGTCCACCTTGGGGTCGAAGGTCCACAGCTTCTGCCCGGTGCGCACGTCGATGGCGTGCACCACGCTCCACGACGCGGTGACGTACATCACGCCATCGACCACCAGCGGCGTGGCCTCGACGCCGCGCGTCGATTCGAGGTTGTACGACCAGACCAGCCCGAGGTCTTTCGCATTCGACACCGTGATCTGGTCGAGCTTGCTGAAGCGGGTTTCCGCATAGTCCAGGCCGTAGCTGGGCCAGTCGGGCGTCTTGGCCGTGTTGGCGCGGATGAAGTTGCCGTCGACCTTCTGCAGGGCCGCCTGAACGTGGGCCGGCGAGCCCTTGGGCGGCGTTTGTGCCCAGGCGGGCAGCAGGGCCGCTCCCAGTCCGCAGACCAGGACCATGGCACCGGTGAAGCGTTTCATCGTGTCGTCTCCATTTGTTGTGCACCAAGGATGTGCCACCTGCGTGCTTTGTTCATCTTCGGGATTTCCCGCTCCCGGCACTGTTCCATTGCGGAACACAGTCGGCGGCTGCGCAGCAACGGCGTGCCACCGCAACCTTTCTCCCATGGCCTCGCGATCGATCGACACCACGCACGCGTCCCAGGCGCCCCGCGCGCTGTTCACCAGCACGTCCGCCGAGCGAACGGCGCTCGCCCGCCAGCAGTTCTTCGAAGAAGGCGTGCGGCCGTCGGGGCTCGTCGGCGAGGCGGTGCTGCAGTCCTGGATGCGCTGCAGCCGCACGCATGCCGACCGCCACCGCATCGTGCCCTTCGATCCGGTCACGCCCAGCCGGCTGCACGCCACGCGCCAGCGCCACCGGGCACTCATCGAAGCGGCCGACCCGGACCTGAGCGCCATGGAGGGCATGCTGGCAGGCACCGACTGCCGCGTGATCCTGACCGACTGCGACGGCGTGGTGCTGCACGTCACCCACCATCCGCATGCGGCGCATCAGCCGGTGCTCAACGCCACGTCGCGCGTGGGCGTGAACATCTCCGAACGCATGGTGGGCACCACCGCGCCGGGCATCGTGGCATCGACCGGCCAGGCCTGCACGGTCGATGGCGCCGAGCACTACTTCGAGCAGTTGCATGGCCTGCAATGCGCTGCCGCGCCGATCCGCGACGTGCAAGGGCGCCTGGCCGGCGTGCTCGACCTGACGGCCGAACAACGGCGCTTCGGCTTCGACGCCGCGGCCATGGTGGGGCTGTACGCCATCACCATCGAAAACCGCCTGCTGCAGGCACAGTCCCATGCGCTGCTGGTGCTGCGCTTCCAGGCCCATCCGTCGCTGCTGGGCACGCCCATGGAAGCGCTGGCCGGCGTCGCGTCGGACGGCACCATCGCCTGGCTCAACGGCGCCGCCGTGCGGCTGGTCGGCGCGCTGCCGCCCGCGCCCGGCGGCAGCGAGGGCGGGCGCCACGTGCGCTCGCTGCTGGGCTGCGAACTGACCGACCTGCTGGCGCTCGGCCGCCACGACACGGCCCGCCCACTGCGCCTGCCCAGCGGTCTGGCGGTGTGGATGCAGGCCCGGTTGAATGCGCCCGACGGCACGGACTTCCGGCATGCAGTGACCACGACAGCGCCAGTGGCGCAGCCACCCGAAGCGCCAACAGACGTACCGGCAGACGTATCGGCACAGGCAGAGGCACAAGCGCAGGCAGAGGCGCCGTCGGCGCACGAGCCTCACGCCGATGCCATTGCGGCAGAGACCCTGCGCGCGCACAGCCACCGCCTCATCGAAGACACACTGGCCGCGCACGGCGGCAACATCTCACACGCGGCGCGGCAGCTGGGCGTCTCGCGCGGCACGCTCTACCGGCAACTGCGGCGCTGGCGGCAGCAGGCAGGCGCGGACGTCGACAGCGGCGGCAATGGCAACGGCGGCGGCCCCGAAGACAGGCCCGCGGGTTAGCCCACTCCCACCGCGCGTGGCGCGTGGCTACGATGGACCGCACCGCGCCACCTCTGGTGCGATGGAGACAAGATGGCGTCGAGATTTCCCGAGCCGGACATCGCGCAGGCGCTGTACCGGACGATGGTGCGCATCCGCGCGTTCGAGAACGCGGCCGAAGCCGCAAGCCAGGGTGGCGTGAGCGCTTATGGCCAGCAGGCGGCCGGTGCCGCCAAGGTGCGCGGGCCGCTGCACCTGTCGACCGGCCAGGAAGCGGTGCCCGCCGGCGTCTGCGCACACCTGCGGCCCACCGACTACCTCACGTCCACCCACCGCGGCCACGGCCACACGCTGGCCAAGGGCGCGGACCTCGGCCGCATGATGGCCGAGCTCTTCGGCAAGGCCACCGGCTTCAACGGCGGCAAGGGCGGCTCCATGCACATCGCGGATTTCTCGGTGGGCATGCTGGGCGCCAACGGCGTAGTCGCGGCCGGCCTGCCGATCGCCGTGGGCGCGGCGCATGCGCAAAAGCTGCAGCGGGGTCGTGCCCTTTCCGATACCGATGTCGATGCCGACGCCATCACCGTGTGCTTCTTCGGCGACGGCGCCATCAACCGTGGCCCCTTCCTCGAAGCGCTGAACTGGGCGCGTGTGTACGCGCTGCCGGTGCTCTTCGTCTGCGAGGACAACCAGTGGAGCGCCACCACCGCCAGCGGCCCGATGACGGCTGGCGACGGCGCGTCGGCACGCGCACTCGCGCTCGACATTCCGGCCACGCAGGTCGACGGCAACGACGTGTTCGCCGTGCATGCCGCAGCCGCCACGCTGGTCGCCCAAGTGCGTGCCGGTACCGGCCCGCGCCTGCTGCATGCGCTGACCTACCGCGTGAAGGGCCACGTGTCGGTCGACGTCGCGGCCTACCGCGACCCGGCAGAACTGGCCGCCGCGCTGGCGACCGACCCGATCGAGCGCGTCCGCCTTGCGCTGTGCGAGGCCGGCACGTCGGCCGCGACGCTCGACGCGTTGGTCGACGCGGCAAGCGTCGAGGTGTCGGCCGCGCTGGACGCCGCCGACGCCGCGCCCTGGCCTGCACCGGAAGCTGCCTTCACCGACGTGCAGACCACGGGAGCCGGCCAATGGTTCTGAGCACCATCGAACCCTCCAAGGACCTCAGCTATGCGCAGGCGGCCGCCCTGGCCGTGCAGCGCGAGATGGAAGCCGACCCGCGCGTGGTCGTGCTCGGCGAGGACGTCGGGCGCGGCGGCATCTTCGGCCAGTACCAGGGCCTGCAGCAGCGCTTCGGCACCGACCGCGTGATCGACACGCCGATCAGCGAAGCGGCCATCATGGGCGCGGGCGTCGGCATGGCCCTCGCCGGGCTGCGGCCGGTGGTCGAGATGCGCGTGGTCGACTTCGCCCTGTGCGGCATGGACGAACTGGTCAACCAGGCCGCCAAGAACCGCTTCATGTTCGGCGGCCAGGGCCGCGTGCCGCTGGTCGCGCGCATGCCCGGCGGCATCTGGGACGCGTCGGCCGCACAGCATTCGCAGTCGCTCGAAGCGTGGTTCACACACCTGCCGGGCGTGGTGGTGGTCAGCCCCTCGACCCCGCAGGACAACTACAGCCTGCTGCGCGCGGCGCTGGCCTGCGGCGACCCGGTGATCTACATCGAGCACAAGACGCTGTGGGGCCAGCGCGGCATGGTGGACGAAGGCATTGCCGTGCCGCTGGGCCGGGCCGCCACGCTGCGCCGCGGCGACGCACTCACGCTCGTGAGCTGGGGCCGGCAGGTGCAGGCCTGCGCTGCAGCCTGCGACGTGCTGGCCGACGAAGGCATCACCGTGGAGCTGATCGACCTGCGCACGCTGTGGCCATGGGACCGCGACACCGTGCTCACGGCGTGCGCGCGCACCGGCCGTCTGCTGGTGGTGCACGAGGCGGTGCAGGCCTCGGGCTTCGGCGCCGAGATCGCTGCGACGGCGGCCGAAGCCACCGGCTGCCGCATCGCACGGCTGGGCGCGCCGCGCATTCCGGTGGGCTACGCGCCGGTGCTGGAAGCGCAGTCGCGCGTGGGCGTCGAGGCCATCGCGGCCGCGGCGCGCCGGCTGGCGGGCTGAACGACAAGGACGCCGCGCGCTGGCGTGGGCGCCGCGTTCACAGCTGCACGCCGCGCGTCAGGGCGCCGTCGACCACCAGGTTGGTGCCCGTCACGAAACTCGCCGCCGGGCTGGCGAGAAAGGCCACGGCGTTGGCGACCTCCTGCGGCGTGCCCATGCGCCCGGTCGGGTTGAGCGCCAGCGCCTGGGCGTAGAGCGCCGGATTGCCCTGCTCGATCTGGTCCCACACGCCGCCCGCGAAATAGGTATTGCCCGGCGACACCGAATTGGCGCGGATGCGCCGCGCCGCCAGGTGAAAGGCCAGGCCCTGCGTGTAGTGGACGATGGCCGCCTTGAAGGCCCCATACGGCCCGGCGGCAAAGTCGATCTCGCGCCCCGACACGCTGGAGATGGTCACGATGACCGCATGCGCGCTGCGTTCGAGCAGCGGCAGTGCCGCATCGACCAGGCGCACCGTGCCCATCATGTCGACCTCGAAGCCGCGTTGCCAGCCGGCCTCGTCGTTGGCAATGGCCAGCGCACTCACGTTGGCCACCACGATGTCGATGCCGCCCAGCGCATCGCCAGCGGCCGCCACCCAGCGCTGGAGCGCCGGCCCATCGCCCACGTCGACCGCCTGGCCGAATACCTGCACGCCGTGCGTGGCCGACAGCTCGTCTGCGGTCTGCGCCACCGCGTCTGCGTTGCGTGCGCAAAGGGCCACGTGCACGCCCTCGGCCGCCAGCGTGTGGGCGATGGCGCGGCCGATGCCCTTGGTACCGCCGGTGACGAGGGCACGCAGCCCCTTGAGTCCGAGATCCATGGTGCGCTCCTGATGGTCGTGGGTTGTTCAGGCGAGATAGGTCTTGCGAATGGCCGCGCCGACCGTGTACTTCGGGTCGACGAAGTTGCCCAGCCGCACCTGTCCGCACTGGCTGAGCATCATGTAGGCGTCCCAGCGGTCGTAGCCGTACTCGGCTTCCATCCACAGGATGAGCTCGCGGTAGGCGATGCGCGTCGCGTCCTCCAGCGGCCGGGCGCTGCCGATCGCCATGATCACCGCCTCGTTCTCCAGCCGCGGCCATTCGAGCGACCAGCCCTTGATGAGGTCGACCTGGAAGGTGGTGGTGCTCGCGTACTCCACCGCCGTGCCGCACACCTCGCCATCGCCCTGGCAGGCGTGCGCATCGCCGATGAAGAGCCGGCCACCGGGCGCGCGCACCGGCAGGTAGGTGATGCTGCCGGGGCCCATGTCGGGCAGGTCCATGTTGCCGCCGTGCGCGTCGGGCGTGAGCGTGTTGATGGAGTCGATCTCCGGCGAGCAGCTCAGCGTGCCGATGTGCGGCCGGTAGGGCAGCGTGACACGCCGGCTCCAGTACACGCCGTTCTCGTCCACGTCGACCTTGCGCACGATCTCTGGCAACGGCTCGGTCAAGAGTGCCGTGAGCGAGGTGCCGCTCAACGCGCCGAAGTGCGGGATCATGGCGCAGGTGCCGCGCGGGTTGGGCCCGCGCGGCGCCATCGACTCGATGTGCACCGCGATCACGTCGCCCTTTTCCGCGCCCTCGACCATGATCGGCCCGTTCTGCGGATTGACGAAAGGCATGTCGAGCACACGCGAGGGCAGGTCCTGCTCGGTCTTGATGGCGCCTTCGAAGGCGTCGCGCGTCTCGACCACGACGCGGTCGCCGGGGCGCACGTGCAGCACCGGGTCGGAGTACGGGCCGATGGTGTAGTGGTACTTGCCCTGTTTGGCTTCGGTCAGTTCGTGCGTATCGGGCGTGCGGCCCTGCGCGATGCCGCGCGTGCGCATGATCGAGGTGTCGAGCCAGTCCATGGGTGCCTCAGCTTTCTTTCAGTTCGACGCCACGGTGGCGCCTTGCAGGATGAAGTCCGCCACCCGCTCGGCGACCATGATCGTGGGTGCATTGGTGTTGCCCGAAACCATCGATGGAAACACCGAGGCGTCGGCCACGCGCAGCCCTTCGACGCCGCGCACGCGGCACTGCGCGTCGACCACGGCCATCGCGCCGCTGCCCATGCTGCAGGTGCTGGTCGGGTGGTAGAGCGAGGTGGCCTGGCTGCGCACGAAGTCCGCCAGCTCCGCGTCCGACTGCGCCAGCGCGCTGGCCTCGAACTCGCCGCGCACGACCTCGCGCAATGGCGACTGCGCCGCGATGCGGCGCTGCAGCCGGATGCCCTCGACCACCAGCCGCAGGTCGGCGCCTTCGGGGTCGCTGAAGTAGCGCGGGTCGATGGCCGGCGCCTCCAGCGGGTCGGCCGAGCGCAGCCGCAGCGCGCCGTGGCTGCGGGGCCGCTGCGCCACCGAGAACAGCGTGATGCCCGCCTGCGTCGACAAGTTGCGCGCGTGGTCACGGTGCGGCGTGACGATGCAATAGAGCTGCAGGTCGGGGTCTCGCGCATCCGCATCGACATGCGCAAAGCCACCGCAGGCCGACCAGTTCGATACCAGCGGGCCACTGCGCGTGTCGTCCCACTGCTGCAGGTGGGCCGCGGCTTCGGCAGTGGTTGCCTGCGCGATGCCGTAGCGCTCGGTGGTCGCGAACGTGACGGGGCAGTTGATGTGGTCCTGAAGGTTGCGCCCGACGCCCGGCAGGTCGACGACCGGCGCGATGCCGAGCGCGGCGAGTTCGTCGGCCGGGCCGATGCCAGACTGCAGCAGCAGCTGTGGCGAGCCGATGGCGCCGGCGCTCAGCACCACCTCGCAACCGGCATGCGCCGTGTGCGCCACGCCGTTCTCCAGGAAGGCCACGCCGGTGGCACGGGTGCCGTCGAACAACACGCGCAGCAACGTGGCCCCCGTGCGCACGGTGAGGTTGGGCCGCGCAAGCGCCGGTGCGAGAAAAGCCTTGCCGGTGCCCCATCGCTCGCCGTTCTTGACGGTCGCCTGGAACAGGCCGACGCCGGCCTGCGACGGACCATTGAAGTCGTCGTTGAACGGCAGGCCGGCAGCCTGCGCGGCGTCGATCCAGAGCCGTTCGACCGGGTCGACATGCGCCACGTCGGACACCACCAGTTCGCCCTGCGTGCCGTGCAGCGACGAGTCGTTCCAGCGCAGGTTGCGCTCGGACTTCATGAACGCAGGCAGGACGTCGTTCCAGCCCCAGCCCGCGCAGCCGGCGGCCTCCCAGCGCGCATAGTCCGACGGCAGGCCGCGCATGTAGATCATCGCGTTGAGCGCGCCCGAGCCGCCGACCATGCGACCGCGCGGCCAGTACATGCGCCGCATCCGGCAGCCCGCCTGTGCGACGGTGTGGTAGCCCCAGTCGACCTCGGTGTTAAGCATCAGCGGCCAGTTCGCCGGGATGTCGGCATTGCGCGGTGCGGCGCGGCCGGCTTCGAGCAGCAGCACGCGGCGCGACGGGTCGGCCGACAGCCGGTTGGCCAGTACGCAACCCGCAGACCCGGCGCCCACGACGATGGTGTCGTACATCGGCTTGGCGTGCCTACAGCGTGGGATGCCGCTGGTGCCAGTCGGTCGCCTGCTGGAACGCCCAGCCGGCGCGCACCAGCAGTTCTTCCTCGAAGTGGCGCGACACGAACTGGAAGGCGACGGGCGTGCCCGCGTCGGTGAAGCCGCCAGGCAGCGTGATCGTCGGGCTGCCGCTCATGTCCAGCGGGCAGGTATAGCGCAGCATGGCGGACATCATCGCGGCGTCCTCGCCGAAGGTCTTCATGCGCTCGAGCGTCGGCGACGCCACGCCCTGCGACGGCATGAGCAGCAGGTCGATGCCTTCGAACATCGCGCGCACCTTGCCGCTGAAGGCGTGGCGGTTGAGCACGATCTTCTGGTAATCGACGCCGCTCTGCGCGCGACCCAGGTCGATGATGCCGGACAGCGCCGGGCCGTACATGTCCTTGCGGGCGGGGTAGGTGGCCTGGTGCACCACGGCCGCCTCGATGCCGCAGAGCGGAAACCAGTCGACGATGACCTGCGAGGGATCGGGAAAATGCACCTCGCGGATCTCCGCACCGAGCTCGCGCACGGCCGCGAGTGCGCCCTCCATCACCTTCAGCGTCGCCGCATCGACGCCCTCCTCGTTCCATCGCGCATCGATGCCCACGCGCAGACCGCGCAGACCGCGCTGCATGCCCGCCAGGTAGTTGGGCACGGCCGCCAGGCTGGCCGTCGGGTCCTTCGGGTCGGCACCGGCGATGGCGCCGAGCATCGCGCCCGCGTCGGCCGCGCTGCGCGTCATCGGGCCGATGTGGTCGAGCGTGGCGGCCAGCTCGAAGGCGCCGTAGCGGCTCACGCGGCCCCAGGTCGGCTTGAGGCCGGTGAGCCCGTTGGCCGACGACGGAAAGCGGATCGAGCCGCCCGTGTCGGTGCCCAGCGAGCCGTAGCAAAGCCCGGCTGCGGTCGCCACGCCCGAGCCGCTGGACGACGCGCCCGACCAGTGCGCCGCGTTCCACGGATTGACCGGCGGCGTGACCGTGGGATGGTGGTCGGCGTAGGCACTCTCGGTGAGCTGCAGCTTGCCGAGGATCACCGCGCCCGCCTCGCGCAGCTTGCGCACGGCCGTGCCGTCTTCGGTCGGCACGAAGTCCTTGTAGAGCGTCATGCCCGCGGCCGTGGCCACGCCTTCGGTCCAGCACAGGTCCTTGACCGCCACCGGCACGCCATGCAGCGGCCCGCGGATGTGGCCCCTGGCGATCTCCGCCTCGGCCTGGCGCGCATCGGCGAGCGCCTGTTCGGCCATCACGATCACATAGCTCTGGAGCGCGCCGTCGACCTTCTCGATGCGGTCGAGCTGGGCCTGCGTGACTTCCACCGGCGACAGTTCCTTGCGCTGGATGCGCTGGCCGACCTCGACCAGTTCGAGGTAATGCAGTTCGTTGCTCATCATCCATGGACTCCTGTGTATTGACTCATGATTTCGAAATCGCCCAGGTGCTCGCGCGGGACCTCGCCGCCGATCTGGCCGCGCTTGATCACCAGCACCCGCTGCGACACCGCGGCGATGAATTCGAGGTTCTGCTCGACCAGCACGATGGTGAGCTTCATGCGGTCGCGCAGCGACGCCAGCGTCTCTGCGATCTCCTCGATGATCGAGGGCTGGATGCCTTCGGTCGGCTCGTCGAGCAGCAGCAGCGTCGGCTTGCCGGCCAGCGCGCGCGCCAGGGCCAGCAGCTGCTGCTCACCGCCCGACAGCGAGCCCCCCGGCCGATCGAGCAGCGGCTTGAGACGCGGAAAGTCCTCGAGCAGCGCGTCGATGGTGTCGGTGGTGCGCTCGCCGGTCTTCACCAGGCCCATGCGCAGGTTGTCCATGGCGCTGAGCGTGGGGAAGATTTCGCGCCCCTGCGGCACGTACGCCATGCCCAGCCGCGCACGGGCATGCGGCGCATGGCGGGTGATGTCGGTGTCGCCCAGTCGCACCGTGCCGGCCGTGGCGCGCAACGCGCCGACCAGCGTGCGCAGCAGCGTGGTCTTGCCCATGCCGTTGTGGCCGAGGATGCCGACCGACTCGCCCTGGGCGATGGTCAGCGCAATGTCGTGCAGCACGGGGATGGCCCCGTAGCCGGCGTGAAGGCCCTTGACTTCGAGCATGCGTGCCTCCGGCTTCAGTGCGGCTTCTTGCCGAGGTAGATCTGCTGGATCAGCGGGTCGCTCATGATGCGGTCCGGCGTGTCCTCCTTGATCACGGCGCCCTGGTGCAGCACCGTCACCTTGCGCGCGATCATGCGGATGAAGTTCATGTCGTGCTCCACCACCACCAGCGCGTGCTGGCGGTTGATCTCCAGGATGAGTTCGGCCGTGCGCGCCACTTCGGCGTCGCTCATGCCTGCGGCGGGCTCGTCCAGCAGGATGAGCGGCGGGTCGGCCGCGATCACCACGCCGATCTCCACCCACTGGCGCATGCCGTGTGCCAGCAGGCCGGCAGTGACGTCGCGGTAGGCGTGCATGCCCACGCGTTCGAGCGTCTCGCGCGTGATGCGGTCGGCCTGCGCGGTGCTGTTGACGCGGCGCGCCGACAGCCACACGTTCTCCCACACGCTCAGTCCGTTGAACAGGCTGGGCACCTGGGTCTTGATGCCGATGCCCAGGCGACCCGGGTCGTGCGGCTGCATCTTCGAGATGTCCTTGCCGCGAAACAAAATCTGCCCCGAGGTCGGCTTGACCTGGCCGGTCAGCAGCTTGAAGAACGTGCTCTTGCCCGCGCCGTTCGGGCCGATCACGCACCGCAACTCGTTCTCGGCCAGCGTGAAGTTGACGTCGCGCGTGGCGTGCACGCCGCCGAAGCGCACGTTGAGGTCTCGCGTCTCGATGATCGGAACGACGGCGCTCATGGCGTGGCCTCCGACGACTTGCTGCCGCGCAGCCGGCGCCAGGCCTTGTCGATCAGGTCGCCGATGCTCGGCACGATGCCGCGCGGCACCAGCAGCACGAAGACCACCAGGATCGCGCCCAGCACCAGGTTGGAATTGAGCGTCTGCTGCGTGCCGATCTGCGAGGTCAGCCACTGGATCGCCACGCAGCCCACGATCGGGCCCACCAGCGTGCCCAGCCCACCCACGATCACCCAGATGATGATCTGCGCCGACTGCGCCAGGCCGAAGATGGTCGGGCTCGTGAAGGCGCCCCAGTTCGCGAACAGGCAACCCGCCAGCCCCGCGATGGCGCCACCGACCGTGAAGCTGAAGAGCTTGTAGGCACGCGCGTCGTAGCCCAGCAGCAGCACGCGCTGCTCGTTCTCCTTGGCCGCGATGATCACGCGGCCGATCTTCGAGCTGATCAGCACGCGCAGCCCCAGGTACACCAGCAGCAGGCAGGAGAAGGTGACGTAGAACAGGTCCTTGGGCGTCAGCACCTCGTCGGGCAGGCCCGGCAGGTTGAGCGTCGGTATGGCGGGAATGCCGTTGAAGCCGCCCAGCGCAGCGCTGCCGATGCGCCACTCGGGGCCCGCCGTCGAGTTGATCAGGTTGAACAGGATCAGCGTCACGGTCAGCGTGATGACGCCCATGTACACGTCCGACAGGCGCCCGTAGAAGATCACGTAGCCCAGCAGCGCGGCGAAGAGCGCAGGCACCACGATGGCCAGCAGGAAGGGCACGGTGCTGTCGCCCATATTCATCACCGCGATGGCGTACACGTAGGCACCGAGCCCGAAGAACGCGGCCTGGCCGAAGCACAGGATGCCGCCGAAGCCCCAGATGAAGGCCAGGCTCACGCCGAGGATCGACATCACGGCATAGATCGTGACTTCGATGAGGGTGTAGTCGTCGAGCACGCCGGGCAGGCCCACGAGCAGCGCAAGGCCGATCGCGAGGCTGAGCGCAGCGCTCGTCCATGACTTGGCGAAACGGTTCACAGCGATCCCTTGAAGAAGCGGCCGGTGATGCCTTGCGGCAGCAGTCGCAGCATGACGATGGCGGCGACCAGCAGCGCGACCTCACCGAACACCGGCGTGGTCACGAAGGTCGCCAGCTGGTTGATGGCACCGAACAGCGTGGACGCGCCGATCAGCCCTGCCAGGATGGCGGGCCCGCCGCCGATCACCGTGATGAAGGCCTTGGCGATGAAGGCCGCACCCATGGTCGGCACCACGCCGGTCAACGGCGCCAGCAGCCCGCCGGCCAGGCCGGAGAGCGCCGCACCCACGGCGAAGGTGACGGAGTACACGCGGCTCGGGCTGATGCCCAGCGCGTTGGCCATGTCGGGCTTCTGCATGGTGCCGCGGGCAATGAGCCCCCACTGCGTGCGTGTGAGCACGAAGCGGATGGCCAGCGCCAGCACCACGGCCACCGCGATGATCACCAGCGTGTAGCCGCTGACGGAATAGGCGCCCACCGAGAAGCTGCCCAGCGGCGCCGAGACGCCGGCCGTGGTGTTGCCCGCGACCGAGGTCACGATGCCCACCAGCAGCAGCGACAGCCCCCAGGTGGCCAGCATGGTGTCGACCATGCGGCCGTACAGCCTGCGGATGACCAGGCGTTCGAGCACCACGCCCACCACGCCCACGGCGATGGGCGCGACCACGAAGATCGCGACCCACAGGTTCACCCCCACCTTGAGCGCGGCGATGACCGCGTAGGCGCCGAGCATCATGAACTCGCCATGCGCCAGGTTGATGACCTTCATCATCCCGAAGATGACGGCCAGGCCGGCCGACACGATGACCAGGCTCGCCACCGCGTAGAGCACCTGGATGAAAACGACGACAGCGAGATCCATGTCGGTGCCCTGTCCTCAGACCTTGATGACGTACTGCTGGTTGTCCTTGGGGTTCTTCTTGAGGTTGCAGACCGCGCTGGTGTCCACCGGCGGCTGCTGCTGGAAGGTCTCGACGATGTTGAGCTGCTTGTTGCGCACCTCGGCGATGCTCACGTTGAGCACGCAGTGGTGGGTTTCCGGGTCGAGCGACACCTTGCCGCTCGGCCCGTCGATGCTGATGCCCGACTCGAGCGCGGCGATCATCTTCTCGCGGTCCAGCGAGCCGGCCTTCTTCACGCCCTCGGCCCAGAGCTTGAAGCCCTGGTAGGTGCCCATCGCGAGCTCGGTGATGTTCGGGTAGTCGGCACCGAAGCGCTTGTAGAAGCGCTCCTTGAACGCCTTGTTCTGCGGCGTGTCGAGGTTCTGGAAGTAGTTGTACGACACCAGGAAGCCGTCGGCCTCGGCCGGCGACAGCACGATCTGCTCGTTGCCGCCCGCAAAGGTCGTCGACGCCAGGGGGATCTTCTTGGTCAGCCCGGCCGCTGCCCACTGGCGATAGAACGAGATGTGCGCGCCGCCCACCAGCGCCGAGACGATCATGTCGGGCTTGGCCTGCTCGATCTTGGAGATGGTGGGGCCGAAGTTGGTGACGTCGAGCGGGAAGAAGTCGATCGACGCGACCGAGCCGCCGTTCTCCTGCACGAACTTCTTGACCCACTGCGAGGTGATCTGGCCGTAGTTGTAGTCGGCGGCAACCACGTAGACCTTCTTGCCCCACTTCTTCATCGCATGCGGGATGAGCTTGGCCACGGTCTGGCCGGGCGTGACGCCCGTGCAGAAGGTGTTGCGGTCGCACACGCCGCCTTCGTACTGCGTGTTGTAGAAGTACAGCGTCTTGTTGCGCGTGAGCACCGGGCGGATGACCTCGCGCGAGGCCGAGGTGATGCCGCCCATCACCACGGTCGACTTGTCCTTGAGCGCCGACTGCTGCGCGAACTGCGCGTACAGCTGCATGTTCGACTGCGGATCGTAGTTGGCCAGCCTGATCTTCTTGCCCAGCAGGCCACCGGCCGCGTTCTGCTCCTCGACTGCCAGCGTCATGCAGTCGGCCATCGGCTTGCCGTAGATGTCCAGTCCGCCGGACATGTCGATGATGCTGCCCACGACGATCTCGTCGGCGGCCATGGCGACCATGGGGAACAGGGGAATGGACGTGCCGGCGAGCGCGGCGGCAGACGACTGGATGAAGGAACGACGATCCATGAAACTACTCCTCGTTGTGTGGCGGTGATGCCGTGTGATTTGAAAAGGAAAAAGGGCAGGAAGCGGAAAGCGAAGCGGTGCCGTGCAGCGGCCAGGGCCTAGATGGCCTTCCAGTCGCCGGCCTGCTCGAAGGCGTAGGCAGCGCGGTAGATGGTGGCTTCGTCGTAGGCGCGGCCGGTGAGCATCATCCCGACCGGCAGGCCGTCGACCAGGCCGCAGGGCACGCTCATCGAAGGGTGGCCGGTCACGTCGAACGGGCAGGTGTTGGGCAGGATCTCGAAGGCGCGCGACACGACCTCTTCGATCGATGCGCCGGGGCCGGGCAGCGGCGTGGCCGTCATGGGCAGCGTGGGCATGAGCAGCAGGTCGAAGTCGCTGAAAGCGCTGTCGTAGGCGGCGGTCAGCTGGCGCGCCAGGTTCTGCGACTTGGCGTAGTAATGGCCACGGTAGTGCTGGATGAAGTACTCGCCCAGCACCATCGTGAGCTTGAGCGTTTCAGACAGTTCGTCGGCGCGCTGTTTCCAGCCCGCGTGGAAGTCGACCATGCCGGTGACGTACAGGCCCTTCCAGTTGAAGCCGTGCCCGTTGTCCTTCATCATCTGCTGGGTCGCACCCTCGGCGGCGATCGGCAGCCAGATGGCGGGCCCGATGCGGTGCATGGGCACCGACACCTCGCTGACCGTGGCGCCCAGCCTTGTGAACACCTCGGCCGCCTTGCGCACCTTCTCGTCGACCGCAGCCACAGACTGCGGCCAGCCGAAGCCCTCGGTGACGATGCCGATGCGCAGGCCGCTCACGCCCGCCTTCATGAGCTCGCTGTAGGGCTTGGCCGTCTGGCCGGCGTGCTGGCGCGGGTCGAGGCCGTCGGGGCCCGCCAGCACTTCGAGCATCAGCGCGTTGTCGGTCACGTTGTTGGTCATCGGGCCGGTGTGGTCGATGGTCAGCTCGATGGGCATCACACCGGTGTAGGGCACCAGCCCGTGGGTGGCCTTCATGCCGTAGACCCCGCAGAAAGACGCCGGCATGCGGATGGAGCCACCCTGGTCGCCGCCGATGGCCAGGTCGACCTCGCCGGAGGCCAGCAGGGCCGCGCTGCCCGAGGAAGAACCGCCGGCCGAGTAGCCCATCCGGTGCGGGTTGTGCACGGGGCCGGAGGCGCTGGTGTGCGAGCCGCCCGAAAAACAGAAGTATTCGCACACGGCCTTGCCCACCACCGTGGCACCGGCGTCGAGCAGGCGCGTGACGATGGTCGCGTCGACGTTGGGCACGTAGCCTTCCATCGTGGACGCGCCGTTCATCATCGGCACGCCGGCCAGGCACACGTTGTCCTTGAGCACGACGGTCTTGCCGGCCAGCTTGCCTTCGGCCTTGCCGCGGATGGTGGTCTTGGCGTACCAGGCGCCGTACTTGTTTTCCTCGCCGCCCGGACGGTAGCCGGGCGTGCGCGCGTAGGTCACTTCGGGCAGGTAGTCCGGCAGGGCATCGACCACGTCGTAGGCATCGAAGTTCGATTGAAGCAACGCGTTGTAGCTGGTCGCCTGGGCTTCGGACAGATGGATGCCGAGGCTGAGGGCAACGTCCTGCAGCTGATCCAGGGTGGGGCGCTTGATGGCCATGTCGGACTCCACAAATTCTCTCGTTGAATCGGCACCGGCGTCCGTTTGCAGGGCCGCCGGCTCAGTCTGCGCGCTGGCAAACCGGGACTGCATCGCCGCAGCACCGGGCTCCGTCACACGGTTGCATTCTGGAATCCGATATTTTCCAAGTCAAGCATTTTGTTTTCCTTGGAAAATAAAATGGGTGGTCAGCTTCTGATCAGAATCGCGTGATGACCTTGAAGGTGTTGCCCTCGGCACGCGCGAGATAGATGGGCGCCACGCTGTGGCAGTTGCCGGTCTGGTCGGCGTCGCGCGCACTGCGGTAGGCCAGCGGCGCGCCATCGGCGCAGGCCGCCTGTGCGCCGCCCTGGCGCTCGCGGTCGAGCAGCGCGGCCAGGAAATGCATGCCCTCATAGGTCGACTGGCCGAAGGTGTTGAGCGTGGGCGCGCGTTCGCCGAAGTGGGCGTGGTAACGCGCCTTGAAAGCAAGGTTGGCCTCGGTGTCGAGCGAAGCGAAGTAGCCGCAGCTCACGTACAGCTCGTCGGCGTTGGCCGCGCCAATGCCGAGCAGTTCGTTCTCGGCCACGGAACAGGACAGCCGGCACATCGTGCGCGACAGCCCGGCCCGGCCGAAGGCCCGGTTGAATTCGATCGTGTCCTGGCCCACCAGCGACAGCAGCACGGCGTCTGCGCGGGTGCGACGCAGCGCGTCGAGCACCTCTGAAAAATCGGTCGTGCCGAAGGGCAGGTAGGTTTCGCCCACCAGCGTGCCGCCGGCCTCGGCAATGTAGCCGCGCGCCATGCGGTGGGACACGTGCGGCCAGACGTAGTCGTTGCCGATGGCGAACCAGCGCTTGGGCCGTTTGTGGCGGCCGAGCCAGCCGATGGCCGGCTGCAGCTGCCGCGCCGCCGTCTCGCCGATGGCATACACACCCGGGGTCGATTCGCCGCCTTCGTACAGCGGCGTGTAGACGATGGGGATCTGCCCGCCGACGGCGCGCAGGATGCGGTGGCGCACCGCACTGGTGTGCATGCCGATGATGGCGTCGATGTCGCCGGCCTGCACCAGTTCGGTCAGCGTGGCCTCGATGTGGGCGGCGTCGTCGGCGGCATTGATGGTCAGCAGGCGGCAGGTGCGACCGCCGAAGCCCGACTCGCGGTTGAGTTCGGCCACGGCCAGCTTGGCCGAAGCCAGCGACGACGGCCCCCAGAGGCCGGCGCACCCGCCCAGCGGCACGCACAGGGCGATCTGCAGTTGCTGGCGCGCCATGGGTGGCCGATGCACGGCGCCTCCGGGCCGCAAGGCAGGGGGACGACGCGTGACCGATCCGTGGAAGGAATACATCGAAAGCTCCTGGGCAGTGCACCAAGACGGCGAGAGGGAAAAACGGTACCGCAAAAACCGCGCCAATTACTTTCCAAGGCAAGGGATCATCGCTAAACTGGCAGGCAGATACAAATACTTTCGGAATCGTCCGCCCCATGCCCGAGCAAGACATCTCGCAGTACTTGGCCTACCTGCTGGCCTCGGCCAACCGGCGCATGCGCCTGGGGCTGGCGCAGTCGATCGCCGCCGAAGAGGTGACCGAGGAGCATTGGCGCATCCTGCAGGTGCTGGCCGACGAACAGGGTCGCGCCATGGGCGACCTCGCGACGCTGGTGCTGCTCAACCACCCGGCGCTGACCAAGAACATCGACAAGCTGGTGAGCCGTGGCCTCGTGCAGCGCGCCGCTGACGCGGCCGACAGCCGGCGCGTGCTGGTCTACATCAGCGACCTGGGCCTGGAGACGGTTGCGCGGCTAAAGAAGAGCGTCGACGCGCACCACGACGTGATCGAGGAGGCGCTGGGGCCGCGCAAGACCAGCCAGCTCAAGAAGCTGCTGGAGAGCTTCATCGACGAGTGCGAGGCGGGCTGACGGCTCAGGGTATTCACGGGGCATCCCCCTGCGCAGGCGCCCCGCTTTCGCAGGTAAAAACACTGGATGAACCCAGTTTCCCCTCCCTCCTCTTCGTCGCGTCGCCACCTGCTTGCCGCCACCACCGCCCTCGCCGCGGCGATGTGCCTGGCCGGCCCTGCTGCTGCACAGGGCAGTTGGCCGACCAAACCGGTGCGCATCGTCGTGCCTTTCGCCGCGGGTGGCACCACCGACATCCTGGCGCGTGCGATGGCGCCCGAGCTCTCCAAGGCCTTCGGCCAGCAGTTCATCGTCGACAACAAGCCCGGCGCCGGTGGCAACCTGGGCGCCGACATCGTGGCCAAGTCGCCCAACGACGGCTACACGCTGCTCATGGGCACGGTGGGCACGCACGGCATCAACCGCGCGCTCTACCCCAAGCTGGCCTTCGACCCGATCAAGGACTTCGCCCCCGTGACGCTGGTGGCCGCGGTGCCCAACGTGATGGAGATGAACGCAGACAAGGCACGCGAACTCAACATCCGCAACGTGGCCGACTTCGTGAAGTACGCCAAGGCCCATCCGGGCAAGCTCAACATGGCGTCCAGCGGCAGCGGCACGTCGATCCACCTGGCCGGCGAGCTCTTCAAGAGCATGACGGGCACCTTCATGATCCACATCCCGTACAAGGGCTCCGGCCCGGCGCTGATCGACATGATCGGTGGCAGCGCCGACGTGATGTTCGACAACCTGCCTTCGTCGATGCAGCAGATCAAGGGCGGCAAGCTGGTGGCCCTGGCCGTGACCAGCGCGCAGCGCTCCCCGGCACTGCCCGACGTGCCCACGGTCGAGGAAGCAGGCGGCCCGGCGTTGAAGGGCTACGAAGCCAGTTCGTGGTTCGGCCTGCTCGCACCGGCCGGTACACCGACGGAGGTGGTCAACCGCATCCAGCAGGAAGTGGCCAAGTCGCTGAGCACGCCGGCGATCAAGGAAAAACTGCAGGCGCAGGGCGCTATCCCGAGCGGCAATTCACCGGCCGACTTCGCCAAGCTCATCGACAGCGAGCACAAGAAGTGGGCCAAGGTCGTGAAGGATTCGGGCGCGAAGGTCGACTGACCCTCGCAAGCCAACCGGCGCCCCGGCCCCGGCGCCTTGGCGCACCGTTCAGGGCCTCGGTCAGACGCCCCAGGTGATGTCCTTGCCTTCGGCGCTGGCGCGCTTGAGCATGTCGATCAGCGGCGCTGCGCGCTGGTGCAGGCTCACGTGCTCGCGCTCGGCGGCTTCTTCGTGCTTCTCCGCCACGTGGTCGTCGTGGTTGTGGTTCTGGGCCGTTGCCTCGCGGGCGATGGCGGTCGACAGGGCCTGCAATGCCGCGGGCATTTGCTCGACGGTGATCACGCCCTGTGCACCGGGCGTCTTGCCGATGATGTCCAGCAGCTGGCGGGCATTGTTTTCGAGCATCACGACCTCGGCGGTCGCTTGAGATTTGAAGCGGTAGAGCATGGTTGTTATCTGTAGATGTAGTCCCGGGTGAAAGGGTACACCGATTGCGCGCCCCTGAGCTGTCCGACAGCAACCCGTCCATCGGGCCGCGTCGACAGCATCTGGTGCAACGAGATCCAGCCCTGCTCGAAGCTCATGGCCGACCCGGCCAGGTACAGGCGATAGGCCCGCAGGATGCGTTCGGCGCGGCCCGCATCGCCGCTGCTCGCGACCAGCACCTTGCGTGCGGTGTCGAGCTGCGCCTCGAGCGCATCCGACCAGGCCCACAGCGTCCTGGCGTAGTGCGGCCGCAGGTTCTCCGTGTCGACCATCTCCAGCCCAGCGGCCGCCGTCTCGCGCAGCACATGGGTCACGTGCAGCAGCTCGCCGCCCGGGAAGATGTACTTCTCGATGAACTTGCCCATGCCGGCGCCCAGTTGCTGGTAGTCGAGCCGGCCCGACGTGATGCCATGGTTGAGCAGCAACCCGCCCGGTGCGAGCAGCGCGTGGATCTTGTGGAAGTAGGTCGGCATGTTGGCGCTGCCGACGTGCTCGAACATGCCCACCGAGGCGATCTTGTCGAACGGCCTGCCCTCGTCGAGCGTGCGGTAGTCGCGCAGTTCCACGCGCACGCGGTCCTGCAGGCCGCGGGCCTCGATCAGCGCCTGCACGTGCGCGCACTGGTTCTTCGACAGCGTGATGCCCGTCGCGTCCACGCCGTAATGCTCGGCCGCCCACAGCAGCAGGCCGCCCCAGCCCGAGCCGATGTCCAGGAAGCGCTCGCCCGGCTGCAGCCGCAGCTTGCGGCAGATGTGATCGAGCTTGGCCTCCTGCGCCTGCGCCAGCGTGCTTTCCGGCGTGCGGTAGTAGGCGCAGGAATACACGCGCCGCGGGTCGAGCCACAGCGCGTAGAAGTCGTCCGAGACGTCGTAATGGAACTGGATCTGGGCTGCGTCCTTGTGCAGCGTGTGCGAACCGCGTGACTTGGCCTGGCGCAGCAGCCGACTCCACCAGCCGGTGTCGGTTTCCACCGGCGTGCCGGGCAGCACGCCGACGGCAGCGTCGACGAGATCGCGCATCGCGCCCTCGATCTGCACCCGCCCTTCCACGTACGCCTCGCCGATGGCACCAATCTGGCGCGCCGCCAGCTTGGCCAACGCCGACCATTCGGAGAATGCCAGCGTGACACGAGACCCTGGCTGCGCCACGCGCCGCCCGTCAGGCAACTGCAGGGCGATGGGCACCGGCAGTGCGGCGAGCTGTGACTCGATCTTGGGAATCAGGCTGGACATGGGAACGATTTTTGCCAGTGTGTAAGCACTCGTCAATCGGGTCGAGCCGAAAACCATGTCCCCATTGACACCAGAATGTTTATGCTTAAACTATTTATTTATGAACATACTTGCTCCCAGCCTGAAGCGCATCCTGTGTATTGGCGGGGGCCCCGCGGGGCTCTACTTCGCCCTGCTCATGAAGGCGCGCCATCCGGCGCTCGAAATCACCGTGGTCGAGCGCAACCGGCCCTTCGACACCTTCGGCTGGGGCGTGGTGCTCAGCGACCAGACACTCGCGAACCTGGCAGCTGCGGAGTCTGGCACGGCCGGGCTCATCGGTGAGTCGTTCCATCACTGGGACGACATCCAGGTCTTCTTCAAGGGCGGTCAAGTGCGCTCGGGCGGCCACGGCTTCTGCGGCATCGGACGCAAGCGCCTCCTGAACATCCTGCAGGAGCGTTGCCTGTCGCTGGGCGTCGACCTGGTGTTCGAAACCGACGCGACCGACGACCAGGCGCTCGCCGCCCAGTACGGCGCTGATCTCGTGATTGCCAGCGACGGCCTCAACAGCCGCATCCGCCAGCGCTATCAGGACGTCTACCAGCCCGACATCGACCTGCGCAAATGCCGCTTCGTCTGGCTGGGCACGCACCAGACCTTCGACGCGTTCACCTTCGCATTCGAACAGACCGAACACGGCTGGTTCCAGGCGCACGCCTACCAGTTCGACGACGAGACCTCCACCTTCATCGTGGAGACGCCCGAAGAAGTCTGGCAGGCCCACGGCCTCGACCAGATGGAGCAACCCGAAGCCATCGCCTTCTGCGAGAAGCTGTTTGCCAGGTACCTGGGCGGCCACGCGCTCATCAGCAACGCCACCCACCTGCGCGGCTCGGCCAACTGGATCCGCTTTCCGCGCGTGGTCTGCAAGCACTGGACGCACCGTGTCGACATCGCGGGCAAGACCGTGCCGATCGTGCTGATGGGCGACGCCGCGCACACCGCGCACTTCTCGATCGGCTCGGGCACCAAGCTGGCGCTGGAAGACGCGATCGACCTGGCCGACGAGTTCGGCCGCGGCGGCAGCATCGACGACGTGCTCACGGGTTATGAAGCACGCCGCAGCGTCGAGGTGCTGAAGATCCAGAACGCTGCGCGCAACTCGACCGAGTGGTTCGAGAACGTCTCGCGCTACACCGGCATGCAGATCGAGCAGTTCGCCTATTCGATGCTCACGCGCAGCCAACGCATCAGCCACGAGAACCTGCGCCTGCGCGACGCGCAGTGGCTGGGTGGCTACGAGAAATGGCTGGCCGGCGGCAAGCAGATCCCGCCGATGCTCACGCCGTACAAGGTGCGCGGCCTCGAGCTCAAGAACCGCATCATCGTCTCGCCCATGGCGACCTACAGCGCGGTCGATGGCGTGCCGCAGGACTTCCACCTGGTGCACCTGGGCGCGCGCGCGCTGGGCGGCGCCGCGCTGGTGTTCGTGGAGATGACCAGCCCGACGCCCGAAGGTCGCATCACGCCCGGCTGCCCCGGTCTGTACACCGACGCGCAAGGCGCCGCCTTCAAGCGCATCGTCGACTTCGTGCATGCGCAGAGCAGCGCGAAGATCGGCCTGCAACTGGGCCACAGCGGCCCCAAGGGGTCGACGCAGGTCGGCTGGGAAGGCACGGACGAACCATTGCCCACCGGCAACTGGCCGCTGCTCGCCGCCAGCGCGCTGGCCTACGGCAGCCAGAACCAGACGCCCGTGGCGATGACCCAGGCCGACATGGACCTGCTGCGCGAGCAGTTCGTCGCATCGACCCACCGCGCCATCGACGCCGGCTTCGACTGGCTCGAACTGCATTGCGCCCACGGCTACGTGCTCGCCTCCTTTCTGAGCCCGCTGACCAACCAGCGCACCGACGGCTACGGCGGCGACATCGCCGCGCGCGCCCGCTACCCGCTCGAAGTGTTCGCGGCCATGCGCGCGGTCTGGCCCGCCGACCGCCCGATGAGCGTGCGCATTTCGGCGCACGACTGGGCGCCGGGCGGCAACACCGACGACGACGCCGTCGCCGTCGCCAAGCTCTTCAAGGCCGCTGGCTGCGACTTCATCGACGTGTCGTCGGGCCAGACCACGCGCGATGCCAAGCCGGTGTACGGGCGCATGTACCAGACGCCCTTCGCCGATCGCATCCGCAACGAAGTGGGCATCGCCACCATCGCGGTGGGCGCCATCACCGACGCCGACCAGGCCAACAGCATCGTGGCCGCCGGCCGCGCCGACCTGTGCGCTGTGGCGCGCCCCCACCTGGCCGACCCAGCCTGGACGCTGCACGAGGCTGCGAAACTGCAGAGCCGTTACGTCGATTGGCCCCAACCTTACCTGGCCGGCCGCGACCAGATGTACCGTGAAATTGCCAAACAACAACAGCTCGCAGCCGCCACGGCATCGCCGCCGGCTGTGCGCGCCGAAGAATAGGAAATTCCATGGACCTCGAAGCCCGCGCCCACAGCGAACATCCCGATGAACTGCGTCTGTGGCTGCGGCTGCTGACCTGCACGCAGCTCATCGAGAAGGAAGTGCGCAACAACCTGCGCGAACAGTTCGCCACCACGCTGCCGCGCTTCGACCTGATGGCACAGCTGGAGCGCTCGCCCGAGGGCCTGAAGATGAACGAGCTGTCGCGCCGCATGATGGTGACCGGCGGCAACGTGACCGGCATCACCGACCAATTGGTGGCCGAGCAACTGGTCGAGCGCGTGAACGTCGAGGGCGACCGGCGTGCCTGGCGCGTGCGCCTGACCACCCGCGGACGCAAGCTCTTCAACGAAATGGCCCAGCAGCACGAGGCCTGGATCGTGGATGCCTTTGCCGGCCTGAGCGCCCGCGAGGTCACGCAATTGCACAAGCTGCTCGGCAAGGTCAAGCAGCACTCGCACCAAACCACAACGACGGAGACCGCATGAAGCACTACATCGGCGCAGGCAATCCCATGCACGCGCAATTCGAACCCAAGGCCGGCTATGTGGCGCGGCATTTCAGCTGGGGCTTCGACCAGGGCGTGGGCACCATCACGCTGAACCGCCCCGAGCGCAAGAACCCGCTGACCTTCGAGTCGTACGCCGAGCTGCGCGACCTGTTTCGCGCGCTGCACTTCGCCACCGACGTGAAGGCGGTCGTGGTCACCGGTGCGGGCGGCAACTTCTGCTCGGGCGGCGACGTGCACGAGATCATCGGCCCGCTCACCAGGATGCGCATGCCCGAGCTGCTCGAATTCACCCGCATGACGGGCGACCTGGTCAAGGCGATCCGCCAATGCCCGCAGCCCGTGATCGGCGCCATCGACGGTATCTGCGCCGGCGCGGGCGCGATGATCGCCCTGGCCTGCGACATGCGCTACGGCACGCCCGCCACGCGCACCGCTTTCCTGTTCACCCGCGTCGGCCTGGCAGGTGCGGACATGGGCGCCTGCGCCCTGCTGCCCCGCATGATCGGCCAGGGACGCGCGTCGGAACTGCTGTTCACCGGCCGCGCCATGACCGCGCAGGAAGGCCACGCCTGGGGCTTCTTCAACGGCCTGCATGAAGACAGCGCCGCGCTGCTGGCCGCGGCCACCGACGTTGCCCGCAGCCTGGCCGAAGGCCCGACCTTCGCGCACGGCATGACCAAGACCATGCTGTCGCAGGAATGGTCGATGACCATCGAACAGGCGATCGAATCCGAGGCGCAGGCGCAGGCCATCTGCATGCAGACGCAGGACTTCACGCGCGCCTACGAGGCCTTCGCGTCCAAGCAGAAGCCGGTGTTCGGCGGAGATTGAGACCATGAGCGCCTCGACCCTGAATCCTTCGACGGCGCACCTTGCGCTCCCCTTCTTCGACGATGCGCACCGCGCGCTCGCCGCAGGCCTGCTGCCCTGGGCCGCGGCGCAGGACGTCGACGAGCACGACGACCGCGCGGCCTGCCGCGACTGGGTGCGCCGCCTGGGCGATGGCGGCTGGCTGCGCTACGCCGTACCAGGCCACGCCGGCGGCGCCCTGGAACGCCTGGACTCGCGCGCCCTGGTGCTGCTGCGCGAAACGCTGGGCTTTCACTCGCCCCTTGCCGACTTCGCCTTTGCCATGCAGGGCCTGGGCAGCGGCGCCATCACGCTGGCGGGCACGCCCGCGCAGCAGAGCCACTACCTGGAGGCGGTGGCCAGTGGCGAGAAGCTCGCCGCCTTCGCGCTGAGCGAACCCGAAGCCGGCTCCGACGTGGGCGCCATGGCGCTGCAGGCCGTGCCCACGGCCGACGGTTGGCGCCTGGACGGCGAGAAGACCTGGATCAGCAACGGCGACATCGCCGATTTCTACTGCGTGTTCGCCAAGACCGAGCCCACGGCCGGCACGCGCGGCATCACGGCGTTCATCGTCGATGCCACCGCACCGGGTCTGGACACGTCGGAACACATCCACGTGATGGCGCCTCACCCGCTGGCCAAGCTGCGTTTCGACGGTTGCGTGATCCCGCGCAGCGCGCAACTCGGCGAGCTCAATGGCGGCTTCAAGCTGGCCATGCGCACGCTCGACATCTTCCGTGCCTCGGTGGCGGCGGCCGCGCTCGGCATGGCACGCCGCGCACTGGCCGAAGCGACCGCGCATGCGCACCGCCGCAAGATGTTCGGCCACACGCTCGCGGACTTCCAGCTCACCCAGGCCAAGCTCGGCGACATGGCCGCGCTGGTCGATGCCGCCGCACTGCTGACCTACCGCGCTGCGTGGATGCGCGACGAGTCCGAGCGCACCGGGCAACCGCCCGCCGGCGACCTGAGCGCAGCCGCTGCCATGGCGAAGATGGCCGCCACCGAAAACGCGCAGCGCGTGATCGACATGGCGCTGCAGATGCACGGCGGCATGGGTGTGCAGGTGGGCACGAAAGTTGAAAGCCTCTACCGCGACATCCGGGCCCTGCGCATCTATGAAGGTGCGACGGAAGTCCAGCAATTGATCATTGGAAAATCCGTACTGCGAGGTTAGCTTGAGCGCACAAATCGACCGCTTCGTCCACGATGGGCTGCCGCCCGCCGACCAACTGCCGGTGTTCCGGTACGACCTGCCCGAACTGCAACTGCCGGACCAGTTGAACCTCGTGGAGGAGCTGCTCGACAAGGCGCCCGCCAAGGGCTTCGGCGACAAGCCGATGCTGCGCGCACCGGGCCGCATCCTCACCTACGCGCAGGCGGCGGTCGAGGTCAATCGCATCGCACAGGTGCTCACCGAAGACCTGGGCCTGGTGCCCGGCAACCGCGTGCTGCTGCGCGGCGGCAACTCGATCCCGATGGCGCTGGCATGGCTGGCGGTGGTCAAGGCCGGGCTCATAGCAGTCGCCACGATGCCGCTTCTGCGCGCGCGCGAGCTCGGCGACATCATCGACAAGTCGCGGCCCGTGGTGGCGCTGTGCGAAGGCAAGCTGCTCGAAGAGATGCAGCTGGCGCAGCAGGCGTGGCCGTCGCTGCACACCATCGTGGCCTTCAAGTCCGAGGCGCCGGACGCGCTCGAGGCGCGTGCGGCCACCAAGAGCGGCCAGTTCACGGCCTGCCCCACGTCGGCCGACGACGTCGCGCTGCTGGCGTTCACGTCGGGCACCACCGGCAAGCCCAAGGCGCCCGTGACCACGCACCGCGACGTGCTCGCCATGTGCGAGACCTGGCCGCGCCACATCCTCAAGGCCACCAGCGACGACATCGTCATGGGCTCGCCGCCGCTGGCCTTCACCTTCGGACTGGGCGGGCTGCTGGTGTACCCGATGTGGGCGGGTTCGTCGGTGTACTTCCCGGACATCGGCTACACGCCCGAAGGCATGGTCAAGCTGATCAACGAGACCGGCGCGACCATCGTCTACACCGCGCCGACCTTCTACCGCCAGATGGCGCCCTTCGCCAGGCAGATCGGCGTGCCCACGCTGCGCATCACCGTGAGCGCGGGCGAGGCACTGCCCGACGCGACCCGGCAATTGTGGAAGGACGCCACCGGCATCGAGATGCTCGACGGCATCGGCGGCACCGAGGTGTTCCACATCTACATCTCGGCCGCGGGCCACGAGGTGCGTCGCGGCGCGATCGGCAAGGCCGTGCCGGGCTTCATCGCGAAGGTGGTGGACGACGACGGCAACGAGGTGCCGCGCGGCACCGTGGGCAAGCTCGCCATCCAGGGGCCGGTGGGCTGCCGCTACTTCGACGACGCGCGCCAGTCGGCCTACGTGAAGGACGGATGGAACTACCCCGGCGACGCGTTCCGCCAGGACGACGACGGCTACTTCTTCTACCAGGCGCGCGCCGACGACATGATCATCACCGCCGGCTACAACGTCGGCGGCCCGGAGGTCGAGGACGCGCTGCTGCAGCACCCGGCCGTGGCCGAATGCGGCGTCATCGGCAAGCCCGACGAGGACCGCGGGATGATCGTCAAGGCCTACTGCGTCCTCAAGCCCGGCCACACCGGCGATGCCCAGCTCACCAAGGCGCTGCAGGACCACGTGAAGGCCGTCATCGCGCCCTACAAGTACCCGCGCGAGATCGAATTCGTCACCACGCTGCCCCGTACCGAAACGGGCAAACTCCAGAGATTCCGACTGAGACAGACACCATGAACAAGCTCTTGCAACCTCCCGGCTGGCTCGCGCCCAAAGGCTATGCCAACGGCATCGCCGCACGCGGCACCCAGATCTTCGTGGGCGGCCAGATCGGCTGGAACGCGCAGCAGCAGTTCGAAACCGACGACTTCATCGCGCAGACCGGCCAGGCGCTGCGCAACATCGTCGAGGTGCTGCGCGAGGCCGGCGCCGGCCCCGAGCACATGGTGCGCATGACCTGGTACATCACCGACCGCGACGAATACAACGCGCGCCTGGGCGAGCTGGGCCCGGTCTACCGCGATGCGATGGGCCGCAACTTTCCGGCGATGACCTGCGTGCAGGTGGCTGCGCTGGTCGAGACGCGGGCCAAGGTGGAGATCGAAGTCACGGCCGTGTTGCCGGACTGACGTCCGCACGGCGGCGCAGGCCCGCCGCCGACCCGTCGCTCCTGCGGCTCTGCATGACCTCGTCCAGGTTCGACTCGATCCAGTCGGTGAGCGAGGCCACCCGCGCTGCGGCTTCGCGGCCCAGCGGCGTCAGGCTGTACTCCACATGCGGCGGCACGACCGGGTAGGCCACGCGATCGACGAAGCCATCGGCCTCCAGCGCCTGCAAGGTTTGCGCGAGCATCTTTTCGCTGACGCCGCTGGCCTTGCGCCGCAGCTCGCTGAACCGATAGGTGCCGCCCTGCAGGGCGATGAGCGCCAGCACACCCCACAGGCTCGTGATGTGCTTGAGCACGTCGCGCGACGGGCAGTCGACCGCGAACAACTCGCCGCGTCGCACGGCGTCGGACAACGTTCTTCGTCCCGTGGCCGGGGTGTCGCCGGGTTGCTTTTTCTTCACACTAACCATTTGGTGCGTACTTCCGTGAATGGACGTACGAGCTTAGTCTATGGACCTGTCGCCATCAAGCGCATTGATCGGCATCCTCAACAAGTCCACAGGAGTTCCTCATGTTCCTCGTCACCGGTGCTTCCGGCCAGTTCGGCCAACGCGTTCTGTACCATTTGCTCCATACCCTCGGCGTGCCCGCAGATCGCGTGATCGCAGCCAGCCGCCATCCCGACACGCTGGCCGACTGGGCCGCCCAGGGCGTCGCCACGCGCGCGCTGGACTTCGAGGTCGACAGCACCTTGAACGCAGCCTTTGCCGACGTGACCCGCGCGCTGCTCATCAGCACCGATGCGCTCGACCGGCCCGGTCGCCGCCTTGCGCAGCATCAGGCCGCCATCACTGCCATGGCACAGGCGGGCGTGCAGCACGTCGTCTACACGTCGATGCCTTTGCCGGAGAATTCGCCGCTGCTTCTGGCGCCCGACCACGAAGGCACCGAGCGTGCGCTGGCCGCCAGCGCCGTGCCGCAATGGACCGTGCTGCGCAACCACTGGTACTTCGAAAACCTGCTGGCCACGCTGCCGGCTGTGTTCGCGACGGGCAAGTGGTACAGCGCCGACGAAGGCCAGGCCAGCGCCGACATCGCACGCGATGACCTGGCCCTGGCCGCGGCCACACGTCTTGCAGGTTCCGAGTCGGGCAAGAGCGTCTTCACGCTGTCGGGGCCGCAGGCGCTCACCCGCGCGGAGATCGTCGAGCGACTGAACAAGGCCCTCGGGAAGACGATCGACATCGTGCCAGTCCCGGTCGAGGGATGGGTGCAGGGCGCGGTGGCCGCTGGCCTGCCGGAGCCGCTTGCGCGCGTGTTCGCCTCGTTCGACACGAACACCGCGGCCGGTCGCGTGGCGCAGGTGACCGGCGACTTCCAGCAACTGACCGGACGCACGCCGCAGAGCTTCGACGACTGGCTGGCGGCGAACAGGGCGACGTTGAGGGCGTTGGATTGAACTCCAACGTTTCAAGATGCCTGGGATCGCTTCCGCCTGTTTATAGGAGGCATTAGCTCATTGGTCACCGCGTTGATCCCGTCGCCGACCGGCGATCTTCTGGCGTTCACGATCAGTACGCGCACTTTGTCATCGAGATCTTGTGGTCGCAAGTAGCCGTGACTACAAAGCACAGAGTTCTCTTCGACAGTGGCGAGTGCTACGACGTTGGTCGCCAGTTGCTCAATGGGCTGAGAGTGATGCAATGCCGCCTCAAGAGGCCACGGATCGGTCGCAGCGAAGCGTCGCTTCGCAGTGTTCAATGATTCACGAGAGGGGAAGCAAAGTCCTGATCGGACTGCACGTACTTTCCATTCATTTTCTGCGTTGTTTGCGTCAGCCTGCCGGCCATGCAGCGATTGCAGAAGAACAAAATTAACGTCGATGTCGTGCTCGCCAGCCCACACGAAAAGTGGCCCTGAAGCCTTGGCGCCAAACCGACGTCTCCAATGCTCTTGAATCCGCCTGGGAATGTGACGCGTCTGTCCGACGTAGCATGCCACCGCGTGAGAGCTACAAGCCAACAGTGCATAAATCCAAAAATCCCACTTGCCCACCGGCCCCGTTTTGAAGCCGGCTTTCCCTGCTTTCGGGTGACTTGGCAAGAAAAGTCGGAACCTGCGCCCGTCTTCGTTCTTTACACCCACATAAGAGGAACTGCTTCGCGTTAAAGTCAATCGTCGCTCAGCGACGAATTTAATCAACTCAGAAACATTTCCAATGGCTCCCGAATTAATGTAGTGCTGGTAGATTTTCTTTTGGCTCATGCACTTTCACCTCCCTTCGACGAAGAATATCTCACGACCAGCAACCAAGAACGCCCGACGCATCTCAGGCGCATATCTTTTAGTTGGTTGTGCCACTTCTCACCGGAAACCCACAAAATCACCGTCTTCTACGACATGATTTTTACCTTTGAAGGTTACTCGTCACGATCGGCTTGATTGGGATTGCCTGAGATCGGAAGCTGCACGCCGCAGCGCAACTGTCGCAGGTTTGAAGACGGCCGGCAGGACGTTAGCTGCGCAGCACGCGCAGACCTTGACCGCGAGAACGTGCGACCTGAGGTCGCATGAATTTCTGTTTCACGGAGGTAGAGATGACCTGATGAAACCGGCTGT